>Ga0257117_1000006_pt1 | contig 362744 bp, 348 predicted proteins | sample SI112_135mmetaG_FD_190157 | JGI IMG/M metagenome (GOLD analysis project Ga0257117, IMG submission 190157) | Marine microbial communities from Saanich Inlet, British Columbia, Canada - SI112_135m | ecosystem: Environmental > Aquatic > Marine > Inlet | place: Canada: British Columbia | collected... | reverse complement strand
ATAAACGTTTTCTAGAAAATCAAATCAGAAAACACTATAATTTTACTGGAGTTCCTATAGATGTATTTATTAGAAAAAAATAACTAGAGATTATTTTTTAAGGATCTTAACTCTTCTTTTATTTTGTTAAGTTTTTTTAGAATAGTCAAGTTTTCTGAATCAGAAATATCTTTTGATTTGAGTTTTTTCTTGGCTCCTTGAATAGTTAATCCATCCTTTTTTAACATTGTATAGATTAGAGAAATAGTCTCAATATTCTCTCTTGTAAATTTCCTAATACCAGAGGATTTAATTAAAGGATTAATTTGATCGAATTCTTTTTCCCAATACCTCAATAAAGAAGTGTTTACATTGAAATGTATTGCAACTTCACTGATACTATAATATTTTTTTTCTGGAAGAGTTCCGAACATATTTTAATCAAGAGATTGGTTCTCCTGTGATGCTTGGTTTACTAGTTCTTCAAATTCAATTGGAGATAAACTGCCAGTATAGAAGTTAATTGGATTTATCTTTCTACCATCTTTTACAATTTCATAATGAAGGTGAGGTGCTACTGATCTACCAGTATTACCTATATAACCTATAAGATCACCTCTTTTAACTTTATTTCCTCTTCTAACTGCAATCTTACTCATGTGAGCATAGATACTTGTATACCCAAATCCATGATCAATTCTAACATGGTTTCCAAAACCAATTGCTCTATTGTCGGCTCTAGATATTTTTCCATCACCAGTTGCATAAATTGGTGTTCCTGTTTTTGCAGAAAAGTCCATTCCCCAGTGCATTGTTCTCCTTTTTGTAAAAGGATCAATTCTATAGCCATATCCAGAAGCCATTCTTTTTAAATCTTTAGTGTTAACTGGCTGAATTGTTGGAATAGAAGTTAGTAATGATTCTTTGTTTTTAGCTAATAATTCAATCTCATCAAGAGATTTAGACTGAATCACCAATTCCTTGGTTAAAATATCAACTCTTTCAGAAGTATTAACTATTAGGTCTGAACTTTCATAACCCTCTAGATAGTCATATCTATTAACACCCCCAAAACCAGCTTTTCTCTGTTCTTCTGGAATTGGACTAGCTTCAAAATAAACTCTATAAAGGCTATTATCTCTTTTCTCAATATTAGCTAGAGTAGATTCAACTTGATCTAATTTTTTATTCAAAACTCTTAGCTGTAATTCATAGTTATCAATCTCTCTTGCTTGAACAAGTTCTTTTGGAGTATCTATAAAGTCCGTGTTCAGAAGAATAATTGTTATAAATGAACCTATGATTACCGAACTTATTAAAAACAAAGAAAGTCCATAAATTCTTTGAGCAAAAGTTCTTTTAATTGGAACAAACTCTAAATTCTCTGAATCAAAATAATATTTATTTTTGGACATAGATCAATTTGTTGTAATTTCAACGCTTAATGGTTGAAAACCATTACAAATATAAAAAAAATGAATTCATCCGTTGTTAGAGAAAAATTTTTTCAATACTTCAAAGACAAAGGACACGAGATAATTCCCTCAGCATCTGTTATTAACAAGACAGATAAAAACTTAATGTTCACAAATGCTGGGATGAATCAGTTTAGAAATATTTTTACTGGTGATCAAGATACAAAATTTTCTAGAGTAGCAAATTCCCAAAAATGTCTAAGAGTTTCAGGAAAGCACAATGACCTTGAAGAAGTTGGTGTCGACACCTATCATCATACTTTTTTTGAAATGCTTGGTAATTGGAGTTTTGGAGACTACTTTAAAAAAGAAATTATTGAATGGTCGTTTGACCTAATAACTAATGTATATGGTTTGGAGAGAGAAGATCTATATGTTTCAGTATTTGAAGGTTCTGAAGATGATAATACGGAGTTTGATAAAGAAACTTTTGATGAATGGAAAAAATACTTTTCACAGGATAAGATTATAAACGGAAATAAAAAAGATAACTTCTGGGAGATGGGAGATACAGGTCCATGTGGTCCATGTTCAGAAATTCACATTGATTTAAGATCAACCGCAGAGAAGAAAAAAATTAAAGGAGCAGATCTTGTAAATAAAGATCATCCACAAGTTGTGGAGATATGGAATTTAGTTTTTATTCAGTATGATAGAAAGAAAGATGGATCGCTTAAAAAATTAGATAAACAATATGTTGATACTGGAATGGGTCTTGAGAGATTGTGTATGGCTCTTCAAGGTAAAAAATCTACATATGAAACTGATTTTTTTACTGACACAATTAAAGAAATTGAAAATATTAGCAGTAAGAAATACTTGGGAGGTGATGAGAGTATTGATATTGGAATAAGAGTTATTTCAGACCATTTAAGAGCAATTATTTTTACCATTTTGGATGGACAAGTTCCTGGTAATACAGGCTCCGGTTATGTGATTAGAAGAATACTTCGAAGAGCTATAAGGTACGGGTATACAAATCTTGATATTCATGAGCCTTTTTTGTTTAAGCTTGTTGAAAAAGTTACAGATAAATATGACGATATATATCCAAGTCTAAGAAATCAACAAAATTATGTAGAGTCTATAATTAAAGATGAAGAAAAAGGTTTCTTGAAGACATTGAATCAAGGATTAAGTTTAATTAATGAACTAATTAATACAAATCCAACTGACAAAATAATTAAAGGAGACATTGCATTTAAACTTTATGATACATATGGATTTCCAATTGATCTTACATCACTAATAGCTACTGAAAATAATTTCAAAGTTGACCTTGATGGCTTCAATGAAAACATGAAAATTCAAAAAAATAGATCTAAGTCAATTAAAAATGAAGAAGTATCCGACTGGATTATTATTAATGATAATTTATCAAGTAGCATATTTATTGGATATGATATGGATGAAATTGATGGAAAAATTATTAAGTATAGAGAGTGTAAGACAGATCAAGATAAGGTAAGCTATCATATTGTTACAGATAAAACATCTTTTTATCCAGAAGGCGGTGGACAAATTGGTGATATTGGGCAAATTATATTAGGCGATAAGAAAATTAAAGTAAATAATACGTTTAGAGATGCAGGAGAAATAATACATGTAACAATTGAACTTCCAAATGATTTAAATTCTTTAATAAAACTCAAAATAGATAGAAATAGAAGAACCTTAATTGAATCAAATCATACCTCTACTCATCTTTTACATCAAGCATTGAGAAAGATATTAGGTGATCATGTTGAGCAAAGAGGGTCAATGATTTCTGATAAAATGTTTAGGTTTGACTTTTCTCATCAGAACAAGATATCTGATTCTGAACTTAGTAATGTAAACAACTTTGTAAATGAAAAAATTAATGAATCGATTGATTTAATAGAGGATAGAGAAGAGGATTATCAAATAGCAACAAAAAATGGAGCTATAGGGTTGTTTACAGAAAAGTATGAAGATAAGGTAAGAACAATAAAATTTAATGATTCATATGAATTATGTGGTGGTACTCATGTTAAAAATACGAGTGATATTTCATCTTTTAAAATAATTTCAGAGGGATCACAAGCATTTGGAATAAGAAGAATTGTTGCTACAAGTAATGAAGAAGTTATAATTGCTGAAGGCCTTAAACAAAGAGCTGTCAAAGAAAAAACAGCTAACGAGAATGCAAATAAACTTCTAAAAAAAGAGATTGAATCACAGAATAAAATTAAAATTCAATTAATTAAAGATGATATTATAAAGAATATTAATAATACAAATGATGCTAATACTTTTGTGGGTGAAGTTGATTTAGATCCAAAATCAATTAAAGAATTGTGTTTTATATTATCTGATAAATTCGAAAATTTATTTCTTATTCTTCTTTCTAAATCTGATGAAAAAGTATTTATATCATGTTTTATTTCAAAGGAATTAATTGAAGAAAAAGAATTAAATGCTTCTAAAATAATTAAAGAATTATCACCCTTAATTAATGGTAGTGGAGGAGGACAATCTTTTTATGCAACAGGTGGGGGAACAAATATAAATGGAATAGACTCAGTTATAAAAAAGTCTAAAAAAATAATTAGTCAGATTTAGGTGGATATTTTTCAAGTATTTTAACCACAAAATCATCAACCATTTTGTCTCTATTATTTGAGTATTCATTCAAGACTCCTACGCCTTTGCCTTGCCAAACAAGTTGTTGATTTTTACTATCTATAAGGCTAACATAAAGTGTGCCTTGAACTCTTGAATATCCTGAAGAATAAGGATAGTAATATGAAAATGGATGCCATCTAAAAGGAAGATAGTTGTTTACATAAACTCTTTCTTTTGATTTTGTTTCAAAGGTAACAAGTAAATCAGGTGAATTTGATCTTTCAAGCCCTTTAGCTTTTAGTCCTATATCTAAGGACTTTAAAATTCTCTTTTTATCTAGATCTGATATTTCAACTTTATCAATATCTGGTTGATAAAAAGAATAGGAACTATAATTACTAAAATTAACATCAGAATCATAATCATATTGCACATAAATTCCACATGATTGAAATATAAATATTAATGTGAATAATATTATTTTTAATGAGGAATATTTTTTAATAATTTTCATGCTTATTTATTAATTTAACTAATTAATAGAATTTAGGTGATAATTAAAATGATTTTTATCATCTTATTAAAGTTATGAAAAAATTACTTTTATTAATAATCATTTTCACATCTTCTTGCTCTTCAATTAAAACAGTCGCCAATGCTGAAAATACAGTTGAAGAAAAAATTAATCTTTATGTTAAAAAATATGCTCCTGCTGCGACAAAGAACATGAGATTTTTTAAAATACCTGCAAGCGTAACTTTAGCTCAAGGAATATTAGAGTCTGGTTATGGAGAAGGAACATTAGCTAAAAATGCAAATAATCATTTTGGTATTAAATGCCATAAAGATTGGAAAGGAAAATCTATAACTCATGACGATGATGAAAAAGGCGAATGTTTCAGATCTTATAAAAACCCACTTCGATCTTATCGTGATCACTCATTATTTCTAGTTGATAGAGATAGATACAACAACTTATTCAGTCTTAACAGAAAAGATTATAAGGGATGGGCACTTGGACTTAAGGCTGCAGGTTATGCTACAGATCCAAAATATGCAGATAAGCTAATAAGTTTAATTGAGAGATTTAATCTATCTAGGTTTGATGAATAAAGTTTCTTCACTTTTATAGATAGTAATTAACTCTTTGCCTCTTAATTCTTTTGTAAGCTTATCCCATTTTTTATTTGAAAACTCAAATTCAGATTTAAAATTATTTAACTCACACTCACCTTTTTTCTTAAGTTTATCAAGAATTAATTTAGCATCATCAGAAATCAGAGGAACTTCTTTAATTGGTTTCATTTGAGGAAAAAATAAAACTTCTTGAATGGATGTTTTATCGGTCATCAACATAACTAGTCTGTCAACTCCAATTCCAATTCCAGATGTGGGAGGCATACCATATTCCAGTGATTTAATAAAATCCATATCAATAAACATTGCCTCATCATCACCTTTTTTACTTAACTCTATTTGACCTTCAAATCTTTTTAACTGGTCAATAGGATCATTAAGCTCGGAATAAGCATTAGCAATTTCCATTCCATTAACAAATAATTCAAATCTTTCTGTAAGATTTGGATTAGATCTATGCTCCTTTGTTAATGGACTCATCGATTTTGGATAATCAGTAATAAATGTTGGATTTATAAAGTTTTTTTCACACTTATCTCCAAAAATTGCATCAATAAGTTTTCCCTCTCCCATACTTTCATCTACTTCAATTGACATTTCGTTACAAATCGATCTTAATTCAGATTCATTCATATTGGAAATATCATAACCAGTAAACTTCTTTATTGCATCAATTATTGACAGTCTTTCATAAGGAGCTTTAAAATCAATTGATTTAGAATCAAATTGAATTTCTGTTTTGTTATGAATACCTAGACATACTTTTTCGATTAGTGACTCAGTTAATTCCATCATCCAGAAATAATCCTTATACGCAACATACAGTTCAAGTATTGTGAATTCAGGATTATGATTCTTATCCATGCCTTCATTTCTAAAATCTCTCGAAAATTCATATACTGCTTCAAAGCCACCAACAATTAATTTTTTTAGAAATAATTCATCTGAAATTCTTAAATATAAAGGAATATCAAGTGCGTTATGATGGGTCACAAATGGACGAGCAGTTGCTCCACCAGGGATTGGTTGTAGAACTGGAGTTTCAACTTCCAGATATGATTTTTTATTTAAAAACCCTCTTATGGTGTTTATAATTTTTGTCCTCTTTATGAAAGTATCTTTCACATGAGAATTAACTATTAAGTCAACATATCTTTGTCTATATCTTTGTTCTAAATCAGTAAAACTATCATATTCATTTCCTTCTGAATCAACCTTGGGTAAAGGAAGGGGTCTTAAAGATTTATTAAGTATTGTAAAGTCTTTTACTAACACTGTAACCTCTCCAACTTTTGTTTTAAACATACTTCCTTTAATTCCAATTATATCTCCAATATCTAGAAGTCTTTTATAAACAGTGTTATACTTGGTTTTATCGTTACCTTCACATATTTCATCCCTATTAAAGTAAACCTGTATTCTACCTTTACTATCTTGAACTTCGGCAAAAGAAGCATTGCCTTGAATTCTACGTGACATAATTCTACCCGCAATAATTACTTGTTTTTTTTCATCAAAATTTTCAATCAATTCTGATGAGAAGTTATTTACAGGGAATAATTCAGCAGGGTATGGATTTATTCCAAGTTTTTTTAACTCTTCAAGTTTTTCTCTACGAATTTTTTCTTGTTCAGTCACTTGTAATTGTTTAGTCAAAGATAAGTTTTAAAAAACAATCATTGAAGTACAAATTTCTATATTTGATTGATAAATGAAAAATAATAAAATCATTTTAAGAGATATTGGAAAATCTTCATTTTCAGATGCATGGCAATACCAGGAGGAAATTTTTAAACAAACTATAGATCAAAAAATTAAAAATAGATCAAGTGAAAATAAAATTGATACTAATAACTTTTTAATTATCACTGAACACAATCCTGTTTATACAATTGGAAAAAGTGGAAATATTACTAATTTGTTATTGAATGAAGTGGAGTTGAAAACACAAGGTATCGAGTTTTATAAAATTAATAGAGGAGGGGATATAACATATCATGGTCCTGGACAGATTATGGGTTATCCAATCATTGATCTTGATAACTTTTTTACTGATATTAATTTATACTTGAGAAAACTGGAAGAAGTAATTATTAATACACTCCAATCATATGATCTAAATGGTTTTACTATTAAAGGAGAAACTGGTGTTTGGGTTAAAGACAATAATGGGTTATCTAAAAAAGTATGCGCCTTTGGAATAAGAGCAAGTAGATGGGTTACGATGCATGGATTTTCTTTTAATGTGAAGCCAGAACTAAATTATTTCAAGAATATTATCCCCTGTGGAATAAAAGATAAGGGTGTAACTTCAGTTTCAGAATTAAAAAAAAGTGATATTGAAATGAATGAAATTAAACAAGTACTGTATGAGAATTTTGCTAAATCTTTTAGTGCTGAATTAGTTTATGAAAACTAATTTATTTCATATGAAACAATAGAATATTTATCAAGTCTAGTTAGAACTTCAATTTTACCATCCTTGTCAGAATCTTTGATGTCAATTATTGAATTTCCTTTTAGAGGAAACCCGTTTAATAACTCACCATTATCTTTGTATAAATAAATATTATTTTCACTTATATCAGTAATTCCAACTAACATAGTTCCTAATTCATTAAAAATTTTAGGTTTTGAATATCTCCCGAAAGGAAGCTTAACATTTATGCCTTTTATTGATAAACTATTCTCACTTATGAATACCAAATTATCATTTTTTATATCGATCAAATTATCGCTAGATAAATTCAGATTTTTCTTTGATAATTTGCCATCTAAACCAATTTGAATCAAATTACCTTGATTATCTGTTGTAGTAAAAGTTTTCATATAAGAAAAGATAGAGTTTTTACTAAATTGAATTTTTTCATCAATTTTTATTCTGTCTTTTCCTCTTCGGTCTAAAATTTTTAAATCACCATTTTCTAATTGAACCGTAATAAAGTCTTTTCCATCTATTCTTATGTGGACTGGACTTTTTATTATACTTGATTCAAAAATATTGGGTTTAAAACCACTAACTCTTTTTCCTTTTGAATCAAACATTTTAATAATGTTATCATTGGTGACTAAGAATCTGTAATTTCTATTTTTCTCATAATCAAAAATTGAGATAGGATTGATAATTTCTCCAGAATCAATTTTAAAACTTAATTCTCTTACTTCATTTCCATTTCTATCTAATACATAAAATTTATCGTCAGTTCTAAAATTTATTTGAAGTCTCCCATTTTTATAAGTATCTATCTGTTTAATATCACCAATTATCTTTTTAGGAATTTTTTTCTTCCAATACTGATTTCCCTTATTTGAATAATAATATAAATAGTTTTCGCTATCCTGGAATGTAAAATCATATTGATTATTTATATGATTTTTTAACCAAATAGGATCTGTAATTAATTCATTATCAAATGTTAGAAAAAACTCTGTATATACATCTTTAGTTTCTTTTGTTTGGTTAGTTTTTGCATAATCAAAATCTAAAAGTGCTATATTTTGATTAATTACTCCACTAAATCCAATAAAGGGATAAACTTTTGAGTCTGCTTTAATGGAATTATTTTGATTTAATTTATCAGAACTATTATTAGCTACCCATAAAAATGAATTTTTTTTAGACTTTAGATTTTTAAAATTTAAATATTTAGAGTTAGAACTAAGATTATCATCTACTCTTTCTGAATTAATTATCTTTTTTATCTGAGATATTGATTGAGTAATTAATAATGAATTATCTATTAATGTAGCGTAGATAGGTAATATTTCTTGATCAAAGCTTTTAATAAGAGTTTCCAGGTCTTTATCGAGATTAATTTTTTTGACATTTTTAAGATTATCAATTTTACTAAGTTTAAAATATTCTTCTACTTGATCCGTATTAGTAATTCCAAGAATTAAGAATTTTTCTTGATCTTCTACAAAGCTTATTTCATTAATTAAATTTAAAGAATCAAAATTCATATTTTCAGATGAAAAATCATTTCCCTTTAAATAATTTTTAAAGTTGAAAATAAATCTTTCAGAATCAGAAATTGTTAATGAAAAAAATGATGAAAAAGAATTTGGAATAATTTTATCATTTCTAATTTCCGACGGAGGAATATTTTTTAAAATTGATATTTTACTATTAACTGAATCATTAATTCTTGTGGCACCTGTCATCTTAACTTCTTCAAGTGAGTATTTAAAGTCATAATTAATCCATGAATTGTTTAAGTCTGGAAAAAAGGAAACATTACTTAAAGTATTTAATAATATGTTGGAATTTTTAGAAATTATAAAAATATTAAAGGGATCATTTGTATCAGTACCTTTTTTTATCTTTAGAAAATCAGAATCTATCTTTAGATTAGTCACATTATAATCTCTTATAATATTTTCAAGAACTATATCTTGGGTAGAACTAATTATATAGTTTTCCAAAATAATCTTATAAACTTCTTTAGAGTCAGTAGTGTCAATAAAGATTGTATTTTTTTGATACTTCCCTTTTATAATATCACTTTTAAATATAGAATCTTCTTGATTTGTTTTTCTAATATATGTATAAGCAATTTGATTTTTACCAAAAGATGTTAATGATAATAATCCTGTGCTATTTGAATTTTTATTAGATAATGAATTAAGTTGATTTAATATTTTATTTTTTGAAGATGAAATATTACCTAAATTTTTATTCTTAGATAAAATTTCTTTAGTGTTATTTAAATCATTAATATTCAAAATCAATTCAGACTCAGAGGGAAGAAAATTGAAAGAGGAGATATTGTCGTCATTTATAACTGAACAAGAATAAAATAATGTTGAAGTTATAATAAGAAGTATTATTTTTTTCATTGATTATATTCAATTTTAAGCTGTAATTTTTTTAGCTGAAATGTCTTTCTATGAAGTTTTGTTTTACCATGTTTATTTATCATATCCATATGAAATTTTGTTCCATATCCTTTATTTTTATTCCATTCAAATTCAGGGAATTTGCTATGAATTTTTTTCATATAAATATCTCTGTAGGTTTTAGCTAGTATGGAAGCTGCTGCTATATTTTGATATTTCCCATCTCCTTTTATTATACATTTGTGAGGAACGTCCTTGTATTGAATAAATTTATTACCGTCAACTAGAATAAATCTTGGATTAATTTTTAAATTATTCAAAGCACCATGCATAGCCTTAAATGTTGCGTTTAGAATATTTATTTTATCAATTATTTTTGCATCAACAAAAAAAACCGCATAATCTACAGATTCGTTTTCAATTATGGTTTTTAATTCAAGTCTTTTCTTTTCTGATAATTTCTTTGAATCATTAAGGTATTTATTATTAAACCCTTTTGGTAAAACTACAGCTGATGCGGTTACAGGTCCTGCAATACATCCTCTACCTGCCTCATCAATACCAACCTCAAATTCAGATTTTGAAAAACTATTCTTTAACATTAATTGTAAAATAAGTCTTGTAAAGAAATCTTACCTTAGTGTGAAAATACAAAATTGATGTTTAAACAATTTCTAGTTTTTATCTTTTTTTTCGGTCATTTTATTTTATTTAGTCAAAATACTGATTTAGATCAAAAACTTAAAGCTCAACAAGAGCAAGAAAAACTAGAAAAAGAATCAGAAAATAAAAAGGATACACTAACAACAGATTATTATAAAATTTACTTCTTAAATGGCAAGGTTGAATCTGTAGATACATCTCTAAATATATATAAAGACTATAAATTTAACTTTCTTAGAGATGATTCATTTGACTTAATTTCTTTCGCTAACTCGGGTCATACATATAATAAGTTGTCTTATGATTTAAAAAATTTTAGTAAACCAGATATTGGAGCTAGAGGAAAACATTTTCATTATTTTGAAAAAGAAGATATAGGATATTATAATGTTCCAACACCCTTTACAGAAATTTTTGCTAAGTCAACTTTTGAACAAGGTCAAATACTAGACATGTTAGTTTCTGTAAATTTATCACCACAATATAATTTCACTATAGCTCATAAAGGTTATAAATCATTGGGAAAATATATGTATACAAGATCTAGAGGAAATCAGTTTAGATTATCCTCTAATTTTAATTCTAAAAATAAACTTACTCAGTGGAGATTTCATCTTACCTCTCAGAATATTTTTAATCAGGAAACTGCAGGATTAGATCCTGATAGCATCTATTTTTTTGAACAAGCAACTGATTATTTTATTCTTGATGACGATGGAAAACAAATTATTAATGAAGATGGATCGTTCAAAATGATTGAATATGATGGATATCTAGATAGATCAAGATTAGGAACTTTGATTTTAGCAGAAGGATCTCTTTATTCAAAAAGATTTTTTTCAGATTTTCAAAAAATACTAATTAAAAATAAAAATCGTAACATATTAAAAGTAAATTATCAATTTACCCATGAGTATAAAAAAATTGATTTTACAGATGATTATAATTCAATAATTTTTGGGGAAATAGATGAAGGAATAACTGTTTCTGATCAATCAAGATTTATTGAACAAGAAAATAAAGTGATTCTATCATCAGATCTAAATAAAATTGGAAAGCTTGACTTTCAATATTCTTTAACTAATTGGTCAAATAATTTTAAAACTTATGACACAGAAAATCCAGGTAATATAATTTATGATCTAGAGGAAAATCAATCTAATATTTCTATAAACTGGATAAAAACATTCAACAAGTATAGTTTTGAATTTAATTTTAATAATTCATTAAAAGAAAACTTTAAATCGGATTATTTATCTTTCAATATCAAAGGAAATCCAATTAAAAATATCGATTTTGAGTTGAGTTCATCTTTGATAGAAAAGTCTCCAAATTTTAATTTTATATTATTTAGAAGTGCTTATAAACCTTATAATTGGTATAATACAGAGTTAAATAATGAGAAAATATCTAATATAAATTTGAAAATATCATTTAAAGAATTTATTGTTTTAACAGGTGACTACAATTTAATTGATAATTATACTTTTTTTAGAGAATCTACCAATGCTCTTACTGGAGAAACTGACTTTAATAGATTAGCTATTGTTGAACAATATAATGATGAAATAAAATATTATAGCCTAAAATTATATAGTAAAGTTGACCTTGGTAAATTTAGTTTAGTTAATACAGCAAAACTTCAAAAAAAAGAACAGAGTTTGTCATTGACAGATTTATCTACTATCAATGTTCCGGAATGGATAACCAGAAACACAATTATGTATTCTACTAATGTATTTAATAACTCTTTATTTATTCAAACAGGAATTACGTTTAACTACTTTACAAAATATTATGCAGATTATTATAATCCATTAATTTCAGAATTTGTTACACAGAACTATCGCGAAATTGGAGAATTTCCAAGATTTGATTTCTTTTTTAATGCAAAAATTCAGCAAACAAGAGTGTTTATAAAAGTCGAACATTTAAATAGCTCATTTACTGGTTATGACTATTATTCTGATCCTTTTAGTCCATATCGAGATATGTCTATAAGATTAGGATTAGTATGGAACTTCTTTAGTTAATAATGAAAGATTATTATGTTATAGGATTAATGTCAGGAACATCAATTGATGGTGTTGATTTAGTGTATGTCAGGTTTTCTCATAATAATTCTTGGAGCTTTAAAATAATAAATTCAAAAACTTATGATTATGACAATGAATGGCAATATATTTTAAAATCACTTACTACAAAAGACATAAACTCAATTAAAAAAATTGATAAAAATTACACAAAACTTTTATCTAAATATATTCTAGACTTTATCAAGGAATTTTCAGTTACAACTATTGACTTTGTAAGTTCTCACGGTCATACAGCTCTTCATGATCCATCAAATGCTTTAACATATCAAATTGGGAATTTACATGAGCTTTCAAATTATCTTGGTTTAAAAGTTATTTGTGATTTTAGAGCTCAGGATGTTAAATTAGGAGGACAAGGTGCACCTCTTGTTCCAGTTGGAGAAAGTTATCTTTTTCCAGAGTATAATACTTTAATTAATCTTGGAGGTTTTGCTAACATAACTAAAAAAATAAATGATAATTTAATTGCATATGATGTTTGTCCTCTAAATATTGTTTTTAATCAATTATCAAGCTTAATTGAATTAAAGTATGATGATAAAGGAAAAATTGCTTTATCAGGAAAAATTAATATTGAGTTATTTAATTGTCTTCAATCTATAGAGTATTACAAACTAGACCCTCCAAAATCTCTAGGAGTAGAGTGGGTAAGTGCTATTATTTCTCCTATTATCAATAAGTTCTCGGAAGTACCTGTAGAAGATTTACTTCATACTTTTTCAAATCACTTTGCCAGACAAATTGTAGACAATATTAAAAGCACAGACAAGGTCTTAATTACAGGTGGAGGTGCATATAATGATTATTTGATCCAAAAAATTAGAGATCTAACAAAATCTATAATCATTATTCCTGATTCTGAAATAATTGAATTTAAAGAATCATTAATTTTCGCCTTTCTAGGTGTTCTAAGGAATCTTAATATTAATAATTGTTATTCTTCTGTTACGGGTGCTATTAAAAATCATAGTTCAGGAAATATTATAATTCCTGAAATTTAATTTTTTTTTAATAAATTAGATGTTTACCATAAATCATTCTATCTAAAACAAGACTTTAACCAAAGTCTTGCTTCAAACATGGATATAAATTTATAATAAATGGAAACAATACTATTAGGAATATTTATTGCAGGGTATTTATTAATTACTCTTGAACATAGTCTTAAAATTGATAAGTTAATACCTGCTCTTGGAATGATGGCTTTTCTATGGGCTATAATTGCACTTTTTCATATACCTGTATTTGAAGTTGATACTGCATTGCGAGAGTTAATTCCAGTTAAAGTGAAAGAAGTAATGTCATATCATCTAGCCCATACTTCAGAAATTTTGATCTTTTTATTGGGAGCTATGACAATTGTTGAAATAATTGACTATTACAATGGTTTTGAAAAAATCAAGTCATTTATTAAAACAAAATCAAAGAAAAAACTTTTATGGATATTCTCATTTTTGGCATTTGTTTTATCAGCTATAATTGACAATTTAACTGCAACTATTCTATTGATTACTATTCTTCAGAAAATCATAAAAGATAAAAATTTAAGATTATGGTTTGCAGGTTTAATAGTTATAGCTGCAAATGCTGGAGGAGCTTGGTCACCTATTGGTGATGTTACCACCACTATGCTTTGGATTGCTGATAAGGTTACAGTCCCAATGTTGTTCCAGTATGTTTTTATTCCCTCTATAGTATGTATGGTAGTCCCAGTTTATATTGCAACTTTTTTAAAACCATTCCAAGGCAATGTTAGTGAAGTTAATAATGATGAAAGTCAAATAACTAAAATTGGAACTACAATGTTATGGTTAGGATTAGGTGGAATTATTTTTGTTCCAGTTTTTAAAGTTTTAACAGGTCTGCCCCCATATGTTGGTATGATGCTATCTGTTGCAGTTGTTGCAACTTTTGCTGAGATATTTAGTGGGACTAAGTTTAATATTACTACTCCCAATGATGAAGGTGTAATGCATAGCCAGAGTCCAGTTCACAAAGCTTTAACTCAAATAGAGTTACCAAGTATTTTGTTTTTTTTAGGAATATTGATGGCGGTAGCAGCACTTGAGTCTATCGGATATTTATTTGAATTTGCTCAATACCTTGAAACTGCCATACCAGATATTAGAATTGTTGCAGGATTACTTGGTCTAGGATCAGCCGTTATTGATAACGTTCCATTAGTAGCAGCTTCTATTGGCATGTTCTCTCAGCCTCTAGATAATTCCTTATGGCACTTAATAGCATATTCAGCTGGAACAGGAGGTAGTGTTTTAATTATTGGATCTGCTGCTGGTGTTGTTGCTATGGGAATGGAAAAAATTGAATTTTTTTGGTATCTAAAAAAAATAGGTTGGCTTGCATTTATTGGATTTGCCGCAGGATTTATATCTTTTATACTTATGGAATCATTTATTTTAACTTAAAAGATTGGAGTATAAAAAAATTGAAGAATGGATATTAAATAGGTTACCATTTTATCAGAATAATGGAGCTGTTGCTTATAACCCTGGACTTAATAATATAGACAAGTTTATCAATGAATTAAATTTGTCCAATAATCAATTAAAATTTATTCATGTTGGAGGAACAAATGGAAAGGGTAGTACCTGTTCATATATATCATCAATTCTTCAAGAATCTAATTATAAGGTAGGAATATTTACTTCTCCACATTATTATGATTATAGAGAAAGAATAAAAATTAATAATCATAAAATTGAAAAGTCATATATAACTTCTTTTATAAAAGACAATAAGACAATTATAGAGGAAATAGGATTAAGCTTTTTTGAACTTTCCTTCGGATTATCCTTAAGTTATTTTAAGCAAAATAAAGTTGACTATGCTATAATTGAGGTTGGTTTGGGAGGCAGGCTGGATGCTACAAATATTATTAATCCTTTAGTTTCAGTTGTTACAAATATTTCCTATGATCATACGGAAATTTTAGGTGATACTTTAGAGAAAATAGCTGTAGAAAAAGCAGGGATTATTAAAGAAAAATCTCAACTAATTGTTGGGGAAAGAAACAAACTTACAGATGAAATTTTTATCAATAAGTGTAAAGAAAAATCTACAGAAATAACCTTTGTCCCTGATATTGCAGAAGATGTAATTTATTCAGAGATAGACTATTTAAATAAAAATATAAAGACTAGCATTGAAACATGTAAAGCACTTAATTTAAATAGACTAAATAGTAAAATAATTACAAAAGGTATTGAAAATGTAGATTTAAATAGTGGATTGTTTGGACGATGGTCTATAATGGGGGTTAATCCTATGATAATATTTGATTCAGCTCATAACGAATCGGGATTCATAAGCATAGCTGATCAAATATCAAAAATATCATATAATAAAATTTATGTTTTACTAAGTTTTGTTAAAGGAAAAAAAATTAAAGATCTGATAAGACACCTTCCTGAAGGCTCAAATATTTATTTTACCTCCCTAAAAATAGAAAGATCAATGGATCTTGAAGAAATAAATTTAAATTTCTCAGAAAGTATTAAATTTGATGAAAATCCTAAAAGGATATTCAATAATATAAAAAATGAATCTTCCAAAGACGATTTAATTTTAGTAACTGGGAGTAATTACATAGCTAAAGAAATATTCAATGAAAACTAAATTACTACTTACATTTATTATTTTCTCAACGTGCTTTTATAGCCTTCACTCTCAGCTCACTACTGACAGACCTGATCAAACAGAGTCATCGTTAGTTCTTTCAAAAGGTCATATTCAAATTGAAACTGGAATATCAATTGAAGACTCTGAATCAAATATTAATACTCTATTTAGAATTGGAATTATTGATGGAATTGAAATGAGAATAAATAGTAATTATCTAATGAATGATGATATTTCTTTTTTAAAAAAATCTTCTTTTAGTGATTTTGAAATAGGAGCAAAATTTAAAATTTTAGATGAGGATAATTACAAAACTAAAATAGGACTTCTAACTCACCTTTCAATTCCTACTGCCCCAGAAATTTTTTCATATAATGAATATGGTTTATTAAGTAGAGTTCTTATATCTCATGATTTAAAAAATGATTCTCAAATTGGTTATAATATTGGATATAATAAGTATAATAATTATGATGGACAGTTTATTTATACTGTAGCATATGGAAAAAGTCTTGGATCTTTTGGAGTGTTCTTTGAGATTTTTGGAGATGAGTCTTCAAATAATTCTAATCTAAACTTTGACTCAGGGATCACTTATTTAATTGATAATGATAAGCAATTAGACTTGTCTGTTGGAAGGGGTTTAAACAGCGATATGTTTTATATAGCTGCTGGATTTAGTATAGATATTTATTAAAACTTAACTATAAATTCAAGTTTTTTATCTCCTCTTAAAACAAAAACCTTTGTTATATCGCCTTCTTCAAACTTAGATAATGAGTTCATATAATCATAGACATCTTTAACCTCATATTTGCCAACCATTATTATAACATCTCCATCAATTAAACCTGCCTCATCTGCTGGTCCTCCCTTAATTATTTGATCAGCTTTCATTCCCTCACCCTCAAATACATAATCAGGCATAACTCTTAAAGACACATTGAACCTAGATACAGTTGTTTGATTTGAAATGGTCTCTTTAAATTCAAGCTTATTATATGTTTCCAATTCATCTATTATATCAATAACATAATTTGAGATTTCAGATATTCCTTCATAGTTAATTAAGTCAACATCATCTGAAGGTCTATGATAATTTTCATGTGATCCGGTATTGAAGAATAATACGGGTATATCCTTATTGTAGAATGAGGTATGATCTGAGGGCCCAGTTCCATCATTAATAATTTTAAGCTTAAAATTATTATTTAAAGAATTGACAACTTGTTTGAAAATAGATGAAGTTCCTACACCATAAATTGATAATTCTCTCTCTTCGTTGAGCCTGCCTACCATATCTAAGTTTATCATAAAGTTTATTGACTCACTGTCAAATATCTCACTGTTCACAAAGTATCTAGAACCGATTAGCCCTAATTCCTCTGCTGAAAAAGCTATAAATAAATAATTATTTTTTAAGTCATTTCTATTCTTTAATTGTTTGGCTAGGGAAATAAGCATCGCAGTTCCACTTGCATTATCATCTGCACCATTATGAATCTCGTTTACACCTCTATCCAATGAATATTGTCCTCCATATCCAATGTGGTCATAGTGGGCTCCAATAATTACTGTGTTTTTCTTGTTATTGTCTATAAAGGCAATAATATTTTTTGCATCTATTTTACTATTTGTCTCCTCATTAAATTTAACTTCTTCATGAGGACTGCTAGGAAGGGTAAAATTAAAATCTTGAAAATATGAGCCTGTTAATTTAGTCAATCCAAATTTCTCAAATTTTGCTGCAATATAATTAGCAGCTAGATCTTCACCATTTGTTCCAGGGAATCTACCTTCAAGTTCTTCACTTGCTAAATATTCAATATCCTTCTTTATAGATTCTTTATTTGACTCTTGTGAGTTAATTGAAAATGAAATCAATAGACTCAACGTTAAACTTTTATAAAATACTTTCATAATAATAACTCTTATGTTACTTTAGCTGCAAAATTAATTTATTTACATGCGAAATTTACTATTGTTCTCTGTTTTTTACTTTTTTATAACAGCTAATGTAGTATTTGCCCAAATGGATAATTTAATTTATCCAGAAGAAAAAAACTTTAAGTCTCTAAGACAGATCACGTTTGGTGGGGATAATGCTGAAGCTTATTGGGACTTTAATGATACAAACTTAGTTTTTCAATCAAATAATCTTGACTGGGGAGTTAACTGTGATCAAATTTTTATAATTGATAAGTCAGAGGATTTATCAAATAAAACACCTAAAATGATAAGCACAGGACAGGGTAGAACAACTTGTGCATATTTTATGCCAGATGGTAAACACATAGTTTATGCATCAACACACCTAGGAAATCCAGAATGTCCTGATGCACCTTTAAGAGTTGAAGGCAAATATGTATGGCCTATATATGATACCTATGATATTTTTGTTTCGGATTTAGAGGGTAACATTGTCAACCAATTAACTAATCAAGTTGGCTATGATGCAGAAGCTACAGTTTCTCCAAAAGGTGATAAAATTGTTTTTACATCTACAAGAACTGGTGATTTAGAATTATTTACAATGAACATTGATGGTACAGATGTAAAACAAATAACAAATGAATTAGGTTATGATGGTGGAGCATTTTTCTCACCTGATGGATCAAAGATTATTTTTAGAGCTTCTAGACCAAAAACAAAAGATGAAATAGAAGAATATAAAGGGCTTTTAAAAGAAGGATTTGTTCAGCCAACTGATTTAGAGATATTTGTTTGTGATGCAGATGGTTCAAATCTTAAACAAGTAACATATCTTGGAAATGCAAATTGGAGTCCTTTTTGGCATCCTTCTGGAGAAAAAATTCTCTTTTCTTCAAATTTTGATGCTGTAGCTGGATTCCCATTTAATATTTATATGATAGATATAAATGGTAGGAACTTAAAGCAAATTACCTATGATAAAATGTTTGATTCATTCCCAGTATTTTCTAACAATGGTAAATATCTAATTTTTGCATCCAACAGAAATAATGGAGGAAATAGAGATACAAATGTTTTTATAGCAGAGTGGATCGATTAAGTATCTATTAAAGAAAACCTATTAATCTTGGAGTGTTTTTTCTATAGTCTTTATAGCTTTCTAGATGACCCCACTTTTTATTTCCATTATAGTCAAGAATTCTAATACCACTAACATATACTAATAATAAATATGTAAATATTGGTGATATAAGAGTAATTAACTCCCAACCCGCAAGAGATGAAAAAGAAATAATAGATATGCCCAACCATAAGGTAATTTCACCTAAATAATTTGGATGTCTTGAATACTTCCAAAGACCTGAACTTATAAATTTATCCTTATTGTTAAGGTCTTTTCTAAAAATACTTTTTTGATTATCTGCAATAATCTCTGTTGTAAAACCTATTACAAAAATTACAATACCTACATAGAAATAAGAGTTAATTTCTATACCATTTGCAATACCTGCTAATGCGCAAGCAGAACAAAGAGAAACCCACATTCCTTGTAGAGTCCAAGTCATAAAAAATCGTGATGGGGATTTCTTAATTTCTCTAAATCGTATATCTTCTCCAGCTTTTTTAATTCTGATAAAAAGAAAACTACCAAGTCTGATTGCCCACATAATTATTAATGTGGATATAATAATATTCCCCAGGTTTATATTACCTGACTCGTAATTATTATAAAAGCAAAATGAGACAATAGATATATAAGTTAAACTTCCAGATAAATCATAAAATTTCTCAGTTTGAAAAATATAAGCAGGTATAAACAACACCCATTGAATCAAGAATGCTATTAAAACTGCATCCTTTACAATTTTGATTTCAGTAATATATGCAACTGAAAAGGATAAAGTAAAAGCAAAAAGCGCAAAAAGTAATTCTTTAAAACTAGTCTTCATTTTATTAGATCAAAGGCTATCAATTTCCTCTCTCATTTTTTTGATATTATCATATCCTACTCTACAACATCCTCCTATGATATCTGGAGATAAACTTAGCCAATTTTTAATCATTACATCATTAAATTCATTTTTTCCACTCCAAAATTTATCTTCTTGATTATATACTTCACCTGAGTTAGGATAGATTAACACCTTTTTGTTTGAGTATTTTTTTAATTTTCTTATTGCTTTCTCAACCAATAATGGAGAAAAACAATTTATTCCAAGAGTTGTAATTTTCTCTATACCAGATATTATTTCACAAGCTTCTTTAAAAGAAGACCCATCTCTAAATTCGATGTTTTCATTACATGTTACTGAAATCCATATTTCTTTTTTTGTGTTAGATAAAATTTCTGAAAGAATTTTAAATTCTCTTAAGCATGGAATTGTCTCATATAATATAATATCTAAATCAGTTTCTTCGATGATACGAATGTTATTATGATGGAAATTCATTATTTCATCATCAGTTGAATCATATTCACCAACATATTCAGATGCTTTTGGATCAAATGAAGCATATGGACCGAAACTTCCAACAATTTTAATTTCTCTTTTAGATTTTGATTCTAAGATTGCTTCTTTTACGAGATCTACTGATTTTTGAAAAATTTTCTTAATCTCCACAGATTGATATCCCATGTTTTTAAGTCTACCAAAACTAATCTGATAAGTTGATGTTGAGATGTAATCAGCGCCTGCTTTAATATAGCCTTTATGTATATCCTTAATTATATTAGGATCATTAATTAATGCCATTCCTGTCCATAATTTATTCTTTAAATTATACCCTAGTTGTTCCATTGGAAATGACATACTTCCATCAAGAAGCTTAATTTTATTAATCATGAAAACTAAATTAAAAAAGTCTACTTAAAGATCATTAAAAATAGATTATATTTACAGCTTGAAATTTTTCAGGGCGCTTAGCTCAGTTGGTTTAGAGCACCTCGTTTACACCGAGGGGGTCGGGGGTTCGAATCCCTCAGCGCCCACCAAATAAAAACCCACTCAATTGAGTGGGTTTCTTTATTTAAATAATTAATTATGGTAATTTGAATAGATCTTCAACACTGCAATTAAGTGTATTGGAAATCTTTAAAGCTAATACAGTAGATGGAACATAAACACCATTCTCAACAGCATTTATGCTCTTTCTTGACACCTCTGCAGCAACTGACAGCTCTTGTTGGGTAAACCCTGCTGCTCTTCTTAGTTGTTCAAGATTATTTAAAAGTTTTTTGTGATCTTTTCCCACTGTTATTCTTTTTCATATTCCTCTACAGCGTTAGTAAGTTCTTTGCCTGTATTTGGATAAAGATAACCTGCAACTATCTGGCCTACACCAATTAAACCGACTAAGGCTCCAACCCCTTCTAATAATTTACCAATCACTATAAAGCCAAGCATATATAAACCTATACCAACGAAAAGGGTTATAACTCCACTTCTACGATAGTCAATTGGCTCCCTTTTTCTAGTGTCAAAAATTTTTATTAACTCTTCTGCTTTTGAAGGATCATCTAAATTTTTAGATATTTCTATTATTGTTTCATTCTTATTTTTACTTTCATAGTATACAAAGACAAAAGCTCCTAGAGGAATAATAACCCCTACTAACATTCCAAAAAATGGAATTAATTCTCCTACGTTATTCATATTTAATTTTTATTAATGTAACGCAAACGTAACACTTTTTTTTATGAGTAGCAAACGTTACATTAAAAATTTTTTATTTTATTGGATTTAGGGCGATTATACTAGTCTTGATATATTATAAGTAAACCTTTAACTGGGTTTTTATATCTTAGCAATGATGGAACTTGATGAAAAATTTAAAGCTCTTAGCACTAATAATGCTCCTGGTCAGGAAGTCAGACAAAATCTAAGAGATATTAACTCCATTATGCTTGGTGAGATACTTGATGGAGTTCCTATTGATTTCTCCCATGGGGATGTAGATGCCTTTCCTCCAACACCCAGTTCTGATGAATCTTGGAAAGAAGGTTTTAGTAGAGGTGGATCTCAAGCGTATACTGAGTATAGGGGAAAAGCTGAAATAAGGAATAGACTTGCTGTTAGGCTTGGAGAGTTTACTGGCAGGCCAATTGAAGCTAATAGCGAATTGATTATAACACCTGGAACTCAAGGAGCATTATTTTTGGCACTTGCTTCAACGGTTGATGCTGGGACAAAAGTTGCAGTAGTTGAACCTGACTATTTTGCAAACCGCAAACTTGTTAAGTTTTTTGGAGGTGATATTTTACCAATTCCTCTTAACTACAAAAATTCTCAATTTGAAAATAGCCCAGATATAAATCGAATTGAAGATGCATTTAAAGCAGGAGCAAAGGTTTTAGTATTTTCAACACCTAATAACCCTACAGGTCTTGTCTATTCAAAAAATACAATAACTAAAATAGCAGATCTTGCAGTAACCCATGATGTGAGTGTAATAGTGGATCAACTTTACTCTAGAATGCTATATAGTGGTGAGGTTTATACCCATCTTCGTTCTTGTGATGTTCAGCCAAAAAATCTTATTACTATAATGGGTCCATCAAAAACTGAATCTCTTAGTGGATTTCGCCTTGGAGTTGCTTTTGGAACACCAAAATTGATTGAAAGAATGGAATCCCTTCAAGCTATAGTTTCTTTGCGTGCTGCAGGATACAATCAAGCAGTTCTTGATACTTGGTTTCAGGAACCTTTAGGATGGATGGAAAATCGTATTCGAGAACATGAATTAATAAGAGATGAATTACTAAAAACTTTTAGGGCTAGTAATATCTACACAGCTAGCCCACAGGCTGGTAGTTATCTTTTTCCACAACTACCCCCGTTAAGTGTTGATTTATATACTTTTATACACTTACTTCGTCATCAGGCAAAGGTGATAGTTACACCTGGGTCAGAATTTGATCCAGCATGTAAGGATAGCATCCGACTCAACTTTTCGCAGGATTACTCTGCAGCAATTGCAGCAGCAAAAAGAATCGTCAAAATGGTCGATATTTATCGTACATGAACAAAATTATAGAATTTTAGTTTCAATTCTTCACTACTCGATTAACATAAAAAGGTAAAGAATCATAATTCCATTATTAAAATTGTGTCAATAGAATTTATTTCTTTTTTATCTAAGATTAAATGTAATCCAGTTTTTGTCTTTTTATATGAGACCTTTTTGTTTGAATCTAAATAGGAAATGTTTTTGAATTTTGATTTAAATCCTTCAATAAAATATTCTGATTTATTATTATCCAACAAATGAATATATACTATATTACCATCTTGAGTTGAAGCAATTTCGTCACTTGGAGATATTGGCCCCCTTTTAGTATTATATATTGTTTGACCATTTTGTTTTACCCATTTACCAATTTTTTTAAGAGATTCTATATGTTCATCTTGAATTTTCCCATTTGGCATAGGACCAACATTTAGAAGAAGATTACTTCCATATCCAGCAGCCTTTACTAAATATTGTACAAGCTCCTTTTCAGATTTATGCTTTCTGTCTTTCAAATTAAACCCCCATGAACCATTTATTGTTTCACATACTTCGAGAGGTAAGTTCCCAATATCATCAGCTGAAGTGGCAAAATCTTTTGTTCCTTTTCCAGGCAGATCTTTTTCAAACATTTGAAAATCTTCACCCGGGTTAGGTGACAAATGGTGATTACTGCCTATAAGAGCCTGTGGTTGTAACTTATGAATTAATTCATAAACTTCCGTTAGTTTAAAATCTGCTTTTAATTTTCCAAACCTTTTTCCATCCCATTCATGTTGATCCCACTGACCATCAAACCATATTCCACCAATTTCACCATAGTTTGTAAGTAATTCTGTAAGCTGAGCTTTCATAAACTCTATATAATCATTCCAATCTCCTTCCCCCCTTCCAGTAATTCCGTTACCTGTTCTACCCCTTGGAAAGTAATCATCTCTATACCAATCTAGTTGAGAATAATAAAAAAATAATTTGATTCCCTCTTTTCTACAAGCATCAGACAGCATCTTTAAAACATCTTTGCCATAGGGAGTTTTATCAACTATATTATAGTCAGAGGCAGCAGAGTCAAACATTGAAAACCCATCGTGGTGTCTGCTTGTTATTGTAATATATTTCATTCCAGCTTCCTTTGCCATTTTAACCCACTTATCAGCATCGAACTCAATTGGATTGAAAAAGCCAGGTAATCTTTCATATTCTTTTATTGAAATATTTTGATTGTTCATTACCCATTCACCATCTCCTAAAACACTATAAACACCCCAATGAATAAAAAGTCCAAATTTTGCTTCCTCAAACCATTTCCTTGCTTCAAGATTTTCTTTGCTTGGTGAGTAATCTTGTTGAGCGTTTGACAAGTTTGAAGTAAAACAAATAAGTATGATAATTAATTTTTTCATCAGCTATTTCCACCTCCTTCATTTACATCAATTTCATTTAAGTCAACACCGGTTCTTTTAAGAAACTCTTTTTTAAATAGTTCATTTCTATTCTTTCTATCCATTAAATATTTAAAAAATCTTTTAATCATATCTATATTTCTCTCAATAATTATCTATAGAATTTCAAAATTTTAATCAATTCTACCAGGTTCTCTTATATTACTACCTATACGTTTATTTAAATTGTCCCCAAGATCATTTCTTGCTATTTCAGCTAGATTTTCAAGCTCTTTGACAATTTTTGGATAAAGTTCTCTTACATTATATTCTTCACCAGGATCTCTTCTAAGATTATAAAGGGCATATTCTGTAGTAAATTTAGTATAAGGTCCAGGATGACCATCGTTTTTTGGAAGTACATTTTTATACGATCGACTTTCATGAGGGAATACTAACTTCCAATTATCTTTTCTTACTGCTTCTAAATTATTTTTTCCATAATAATAATATAAATGATCTCTAGGATTAGAATCTATTTTTCCTTCAAGGATGGGAGATATATCAACACCATCTATTTTATGTTTAGGGAGGTCAGATGAAACTATATTAGCAATTGTAGGTAAAATATCAATTGTCGCTGCAATTTTATTTGAGATACTTCCAGCTGAAATTACTTTTGGCCACTTCATTATTGTTGGTACTCTTTGACCTCCTTCAAAGCTTGTCCCCTTACCTTCTCTTAGTCCTCCTGTAGATCCTGCATGATTACCAAAATTTAACCATGGCCCATTATCACTTGTGAAGATCACAAGTGTATTTTCTTCTAAGTTGTTCTCCCTTAAGGCTTTTACTATTTCGCCAACTGACCAATCAATTTCCATCATTAAATCACCATATAGACCTTGGGAACTTTTTCCCTTAAATTTATTTGATACAGCTATAGGAACATGAGGCATAGAATGGGGTAAGTATAAGAAGAAAGGATTGTCTTTATTATTATGTATAAATTCAACAGACTTCTCAGTGTATAAGGTTGTGAGTTTAGCTTGATCTTCTAATGTTCTAATTTCATCAATTTTCTTGAAATCTTCAATTAAAGGTAATTGTGGGTAAGACTTTTTTCTCCAATTCGATGTGTCAGATATTTGATTTCCATCAAAATCAACAGGCCACATGTCATTTGAATAGGGTAACCCTAGAAAAGTGTCAAAACCATGATTTAATGGAAGAAATTTTTCTTGAAATCCTAAATGCCATTTGCCAAATATAGATGTTGCATATCCTTTTTCTTTTAACAATTCAGCTATGGTAATTTCATTTGTATTAAGCCCTACAGTTGAGTAAGGCATTAATGCTCCATTTATTCCTATCCTATTAGAATAAGATCCTGTTAGCAGTGCAGCTCTTGAAGCACTACAAACTGCTTGTACTGAATAAAAGTTGGTAAATAAAATTCCTTCTTGTGCTAGTTTGTTTATATGTGGAGTTTCATAATTTATAGATCCAAATGGCATGATGTCTCCGTATCCTAAATCATCCATAAATATTAAAACGAAATTAGGGTTTTCAACTAAAGATATTTTTTGCAATGTTTTCTTTTCAGAACAACTAAAAAGGCATAATGTTACAATAAAGAGTATTGTTTTTCTCATTATAAATTAATTAAGATAATTTTAAAAATAAATATAGTAATTGATATTATCCTTATTAATCTCACTTATTTTAGGAAGTAATTTTTTGTATTTTTATTTATGATTAAAAATCAAAATCAATTCACAAGAAGGACCTTTATTAAGAAGGCTGGATTAACTACTTCTTTATTTTCTCTATATCCTTTATCGTATTCGTCAATTTTTTCTAATTCAACTGATGATAAACGAATAATTGTAATAGGTGCAGGTCTAGCAGGTCTATCTTGTGCTTATGAATTAGATCAAGCAGGGTTTAACGTGATGTTGATTGAAGCTCGTTCTCGTCCAGGGGGAAGAGTAAACACCTATCGAGACCCTTTTTCTGATAATTTATATTCTGAAATGGGAGCTGAATATGTAGATAGCTCAGATACATATATTCAGGAGTATTGTAAAAAGTTCAATTTAAAAATTTTGCCAGCAAAACAATATGATGGTGTTTATGTAAAAGGCCAGACTTCCTCTATTGAAGGATTAAGATCAGGTAGAGATTTATTACCTTTTAAGGGAACTTTGGAGGGTAAATTATTTGGTCAGGAAGTTCAATATATACAGAAATGGATAGACTTAGTTAAACTAAAGGGTATAAATTCTCCAGAAGTACAGGCATTGGATAGGATCTCGGTTGAAGATATTCTAAAGGAAGGTGGAGCTCCAAAAGATATTATTGATTTATATACATATGCAAATGCAACTGAAGAGACTGCAGTTCCATCAAAAATGTCTGCATTGTATATGATTTTGTCTAATACAAGAACATCAAACTTTAGCGAAAATACAGTTGAAGGAAGAATCTTGGGAGGTAACGATCAATTACCTAAAACACTTGCACAAAAATTGGGAACAAAAATTATGTATAATAGACCTTTGCTACGTCTTGATTATAATTCTAATGGAATCATTGCCACTGTTAAAGAAAAACAAAGACTTGTACAAATTCCAGCAAAAAAATGTGTGTTAGCAATCCCTGCATCAATATTAAAAAACATAGAAATCAATCCTGGTTTTTCTGAAGAAAAAATAAATTGTATTAACAATCAACAATATGGTCATGCAATGAAAATAGCAATGCAGTATAGACAGAGATTTTGGGATAATAAAAATTCTATTGGACAACGTGTTTTTACTGATACTCCACTCCGAAGAGTTTATCATTTTTCAATTGATCAGCCAGGACCAAGAGGAATTTTATTAAGCTTTACTTCAGGAGAAGATGCAATTAAACTTGGAAAGCTTGATAACAAAAAAAGACTAAATATAGCTCAAAATACTTGTAGAAATATATGGCCAGAAGCACCAATGTTTTGGGAGAAAGGAGTTGTAAAATATTGGAATGAAGATCCTTGGGTAAAAGCCAGTTATTCTTTTGCTGGTGTTGGTCAGAAAGGTTTTAGAGAAATATTAGCTAAACCAGAGGGACCTGTTTTTTTTGCTGGTGAACATACTGCAATTCAAAGAGCTTCTATGAATGGGGCAATAGAATCAGGTATGCGAGTAACCGATGAACTGAAAAGAGCAGAGTCATCATAATTTAGGATAAGGGTGTAGTTTATTTATTTTCCTTTTTCATATATTAACTATATGGTTGTATTAGTTACAGGTTCATCTAAAGGTATTGGTTACCAAATTGCAAGTGATTTACTTAATCAAGGTCATGATTTAATTCTTCATTGTAATAGAAATCAATCTTCACTTGAAGACTTGTTAAGTGGCTATAAGTCTAACTCTGTAATTATTCAAGCAGATCTTTCTTCTTGTAATGATATTAAAAAATTGGTAGATGAAACAACTAATAAATTATCTTTTCCTGATTGTGTTATAAATAATGCTGGGATTGCAGAATCTGCTGACATATCTCTAGATATTCAAGAGTGGGACAAGATGTTTGATAAAACTATTAGTGTAAATCTAAAAGCTCCTGGATTAATTTTTAAAGAGTTTATAAAGTATAAAAGAAAAAATAAAATCAAAACTAGACTAAGATTTGTAAACATATCTTCTAGGGCAGCATTTAGAGGAGAACAGCAAGACTATATTTCATATGCCTGCTCAAAAGGTGGTCTAATTTCATTAACTAAAACCATGTCTAGATCTTTTGGAGATACAGATAATATTGTTGCAATTAGTATTGCTCCTGGTTTTGTTAAAACAGATATGGCTAAAAGCTTTATTGATGAACATGGCGAAGAGATGGTTAAAAAAGGGATAACGCTAGACAGATTAACTGAACCAAAAGATATTTCACCATTAGTTTCACTTATAGTATCAGGTAAACTTGATCATTCAACAGGGTCAACTATTGATATTAATGGAGGAAGCTATTTAAGATAAACTAAACTAATAATAATGAAAAAACTAATCTTCATAATTTTAATCTCATTCAATATATATTCTCAACGATCGGAGATATTTGATCCAATTGATATTTTTGATTTAGAGTATGTATCTAATCCTCAAATTTCTCCAGACGGTAATCTTGTTTTATATCAAAGAAATTCTAAAGATATAATGACAGATAAAAATTATTCAAGCATATGGATAATTGATTTTGACGGAAGTAATAATAGACCAATCACTACTGGAAATAAAAAAGATAGCTCACCTATTTGGTCTAACACTGGTGACAAGTTTATTTTTAAATCAGATCGAGATGGTAAAACACAGATTTACTTGTATGATTTAAAAAATAATTCAACTCAAAAATTAACAAACCTTCAATCATCAATTGGATCAATAAAATGGTCTCCTGACGATAAATTTATTTTGTTTACATCTTTTGTTCCAGAAGAAAAAAAGAAATTAGTTAAAATGCCAAAGAAACCTAAAGGAGCTAAATGGAATGATCCACCTGTTGAGATATCTGATGTAAATTATAAATATGACAGCTCTGGATTCAGAAAACCTGGAGTAAATCAAATTTTTATATTACCTGTAGAGGGAGGAACTCCTAGGCAGGTTAGTAATCTGAATAAAAATGGAGCGCAAGCTCAGTGGATATCAAATAATAGTATTGTTTTTTCTGCCAATCTTCATGAGGACTCTGAGTTAAACCCTAACAACTCAGAAATTTATTTGCTAGACATTTCAAGTGGTAAACATACTGCTCTAACTGATAGAATAGGACCAGACTTTTCTCCAATTGTATCAAATGATAAAACAAAGATTGCATATTTAGGTTATGATGATGAGTACTTAGGGTATCAGCAAAATTCAATTTATATAATGAATATTGATGGAACTAATAAAGTTAAATTACCAACTGATTTAGACAGGAATATTTCTAATATTAATTGGTCAGGTGATGATAAGGAAATCTTTTTTCAATATGATGATAAAGGAATGACTAAACTAGCCTACACATCATTGAAAGGAAAAATATTAGATGTAATTGATGAAATAGGAGGGTTGTCTTATGGAAGACCTTATAATGGAGGGACCTATAGTCTATCTAAGAATGATAAATATTCTTTCACCTTCGGTAATGTTTATAATCCAGCTGATCTTGCAACAGGATCAAAGGGATCAAAAAGAAGATTAACTAATCTCAATGACGATTTATTTAAATATAAAAAACTTGGTAAGGTTGAAGAGATTTGGTATAAGTCATCAGTTGGTGGTGAAATGATTCAAGGGTGGATTATAAAACCTCCAAATTTTGATGAATCAAAAAAATACCCATTAATCCTAGAAATTCATGGAGGTCCCTTTTCAAATTATGGATTTAGATTTTCTGCAGAACTTCAGTTATTTGCATCAAAAGGATATATTGTGCTTTATACAAACCCTAGAGGTAGTACTAGTTATGGGAAAAGGTTTGCTAACCTAATTCACCATAATTATCCAAATGAAGACTATGATGATTTAATGTCGGGAATTGATTATATGTCAAGTAAAGAGTATGTTGATGAAAATAATTTATTTGTCACTGGTGGAAGTGGAGGAGGAGTTTTAACTGCTTGGATAGTTGGAAAAACTGACAGGTTTAAAGCTGCTGTAGTTGCTAAACCGGTAATCAACTGGTATAGCTTTGTTCTTTATGCTGATAACATCGGATATTTTTATAAATACTGGTTTAAAGATTTACCATGGAATGATGTTGAAAACTACATGAAAAGATCACCTATTTCTTATGTAAAAAATGTTTCAACTCCTACTATGATTCTAACTGGAGAAAAAGATTTTAGAACTCCAATGGCTGAGAGTGAACAGTTTTATGCTGGATTAAAACTTAATAAGGTCGAAACTATGTTAGTAAGAATTCCAAATGCTAACCATGGAATTTCCTCTAGGCCTAGTAATCTTATTGCTAAAGTTAATTCTATATTAGCTTGGTTTGAAAAGTATAAAGATTAATTGTTCAACAAATTAATATTACTAATTTTAGAACTAATCTTAAAATCAATTTAAATGAAAAATTTTTATTTATTATTACTTACTGTACTTTTTAGTTTTAGTTTTTCAAATGCACAAAATAATGTAGCGTGGGAAGAAGTTGCTCTAAATGTTGGGTCAGGTAATGCAGGATATGTTCTTAACTTAATGGATGATTTCTACTCAAGTATAGAAATGCCAGAAGGCACATCAGTTTCTCTTGAAGGACTTTATCATAGTTCAGCTGGAAGTCCATCACACATCATAAATTTTATTGGTCCTGTTGAAGGACTAGTTGCATTAAGATCTTTAAGATCTGGAGATGCATATGACGCATATAATTCTGGTGTTGAAAAATTTGCAACAATTTTATCTATCAAAGCAGGAAAAACACTTGCTAGAATTCCAGGATCTGATGAGAATGTTTTTGGAGCACAAGAATGGTCGTTCAATGTTAAAGATCAAGTAAAATTTGGTGCTGCTTTTGTAGAGTTAATGAAAGTGTTTAAACCAACTGGTTATGTATCACTTGGTCAATATACGCATGGTGAAAAAGGAGAGACTCATTATATATATTCTATGTATGAGGATCAGGCTGCAATGTTAAATTTTGGCCCAAAGACTGAAGCCGAAATTGCCGCTTTCAACAAATTTTTCTCAAAAACATCTTCAATCTCAGAATACAATGGTTCAAGAACAACAGTTCCAGTAAAAACTTGGAACTAAAATTAATTTAATATTTTATTGAAAAAATTAAACCCTCCACTGGAGGGTTTTTTTATTAAATTGCATTAAAGAATATTATGAACAAATACATTCTAGCTATTGATGCAGGTACTACTAGTTCAAGAGCAATACTGTTTGATAAAAATGCAGAACCTATTGAAATCGCTCAATATGAGTTTAATCAAATTTTTCCAAAAGAAGGTTGGGTAGAACATGATGCACTAGAAATATGGAATACTCAATTAAAAGCAGTTAGAGATGTAATAAATAATTCTAAAATTGATCCAATTCAAATTGATTCAATAGGTATTACAAATCAAAGAGAGACTACTGTAATCTGGAATAAAAAAACTGGCAAACCAGTTTTTAATGCAATTGTTTGGCAAGACAGAAGAACTGCAGATTTCTGTGATCAACTTAAAAAAAATAATAAGACTGAATTGATTCAAAACAAAACTGGACTTGTAATTGATGCATATTTTTCTGGAACTAAGATTAAATGGATATTAGATAATGATCCTTTAATTAGGAGTCAAGCTAATAGTGGTGAACTTCTTTTTGGAACAATTGACACATGGTTAATTTGGAATTTAACTAATGGAAAATCTCATATAACTGACCCTTCTAATGCCAGTCGAACACTTTTATATAATATTAAAGAAGACGGTTGGGATGATGAGCTACTTTCACTTTTTGATATTCCTAAAAATATTTTACCGAAGGTTGTTGATTCATCATCAACTTCTGCCCATATTGATGATAAATTTTTTGGAGTAAAAATTCCAATCTCTGGAATAGCTGGGGATCAACAAGCTGCTTTATTTGGACAATTATGCACAGAACAAGGAGATATTAAAAACACATATGGAACAGGTTGTTTTTGTATGATGAACACTGGAAAAACATTTGTTAAATCAAAAAACAAAATGCTCTCTACAATTGCATGGCGAATAGATGGAGAGGTTACATATGCCCTTGAAGGAAGTGTTTTTGTTGCAGGTGCACTGATTCAATGGCTAAGAGATAAATTAGGTATTATAAAGAATGCCTCAGAGGTTGAAAATCTTGCAAAATCAGTCGACAGTAATGGAGGTATTACTTTTATTCCCGCATTGTCTGGACTAGCAGCTCCATATTGGGATCCTTATGCTCAAGGTACAATTTTTGGAATAACAAGAGGAACAGAAAATGGTCATATAGCTAGAGCTGCTCTGGAATCAATTGCTTTAAGAACTAGAGATATAATTATTGAGATGGAGAAAGATGCTGGCATTAAGTTTTCTAGTTTAAAAGTTGACGGTGGAGCAAGTAATAATGATCTTTTAATGCAAATTCAATCAAATCTTTTGAACACGAATGTTATTAGACCTAAAACAACAGAAACAACTGCTCTTGGTGTTGCTTTTCTAGCAGGATTAGCAACAGGTTTTTGGAAAGATATTCCTAGTTTAAAAAACCTTTGGATTAAGGATAGATCTTTTCAGCCTAATAAAGAAACTGATACAGATAAAATCGTAGAGCTTTGGATTAAAAGAATTAATAATCTTCTTAAGATAAATGAATAGAACAGATTCAATTGCTAAATTAAATAAATTTACTCAATGGGATGTTGTAATTATTGGCGGTGGCGCTTCAGGTCTTGGCATTGCGGTTGATGCGTCAAGAAGAGGTTACAAAACATTACTTCTAGAAAAATATGATTTTGGGAAAGGCACATCCTCTAGAAGTACTAAACTGATTCATGGTGGAGTTAGATACTTACAAAATGGTGATATAACATTAGTAATAGAGTCACTTAAAGAAAGAGGAATTTTAAAGAGAAATGCTCCTCATTTAGTGAAAGATTTGAGTTTTGTTATTCCAACATATGATTGGTGGGCTAGTCCATTTTATGGAATTGGAATGAAAATTTATGATATGATGGCAGGTAAGCTTGGTCTGGGAAAATCAATAATTATTTCAAAAGAGGAAACCGAAAAATTAATCCCTAATGTTAACAAAAAAGGATTAAGAGGGGGCGTCATATATCATGATGGACAATTTGATGATTCAAGAATGGCAATTACACTTGCATTATCTGCTAATTCTAAAAAAACTGCCTTGATAAATTATTGTAATGTAGATGGATTAATAAAAAAAGACAATGAAATAACTGGGCTTAATTTCACCGATTCTATTAATTCAAAAAAGTATCAAATTAATAGTAAAATAGTAATAAATGCTACAGGAGTTTTTGCAGAGGAAATAATAAGAATGGATCAGCCTAAAATCGAGAAAATGATTCAACCAAGTCAAGGTGTTCATATTGTTCTTGAGCGAAAGTTTTTAAAAAGTAAACACGCAATTTTAATTCCTCAAACTTCAGATGGAAGAGTGTTGTTTGCTGTTCCATGGAAAGATTATGTGGTTGTCGGAACTACAGACACACATGTTAAAAATGCGAGTGAAGAACCTGCACCTTTAAAGGAAGAAATTGATTTTATTTTAAAAAATGCAAGTAAGTACATGACAATTAAGCCAAAGAGAGAAGACATTACAAGTGTTTTTGCTGGATTAAGACCTTTAGCTGCAACATCTAATAAACAATCTACTAAAGAAGTTTCAAGAAGTCATAAGATTGATATTTCACCCTCTGGTTTAATAAGTGTATTAGGTGGCAAATGGACAACTTATAGAAAAATTGCTGAGGATGCATTAAATACAGCAATTTCTATAAAGAAACTTAAGAAAAAAAAGTGTAGGACTGAAAGAAAAAAGCTTTATGGTTTCAAAAAAAATGTTGATTGGTCAGACCCAATGCATGTATATGGTTCATTGAAGAAAAAAGTAAAATCTCTTGGAAGTACAAGTGATAATAAATCTCTGTCAAAGAAATTTTATATTTCAAACAATATTATAGAATGGTCTATAATTCATGAAATGGCTCTTTCAGTTGAAGATGTTTTAGCAAGAAGAACAAGATGTATTTTTTTAGATTCTAAAGAGTCAAAGAGAATTGCTCCTCTTGTTGCAAAAAAAATGGCTGATGTTTTAGGAGAAGATCAAGAATGGATAGACGCTGAGTTAAAAAAATTTAATAAATTAATAAAAAATTATATAGTATGATAAGTCCATATATTGCTGAATTTATTGGCACAACAATTCTTCTACTTCTAGGTACAGGTATTGTAGCTAATGTTAGTCTTAACAAAACAAAAGGTTCAAACCAAACACCTCTTATAACGATTACAACTGCATGGGGTTTTGCAGTATTTGTTGCTGCCTATATAACCGGTCAGTTTAGTGGTGCACATCTAAATCCTGCAGTAACAATTGGATTAGTAGTAGCTGGAAAATTCTCAACTGATTTAATGATCGGTTATATAATTGCTCAAGTTCTTGGTGCAATGCTTGGTAGTTGGTTGACTTATATATTTTATTTAGATCACTACAGGGCTACTTCAGATGAAAATGCTGTAATGGGATCATTTTGTACATCACCAGCAATAAGGAATTTTAAGAATAATTTTTTCAGTGAATTTCTCGCAACATTTATATTAATTTTCGGTATTCTTTATATAGTTAAACCTAATATTTTAATTGAAGGAATGGATGTGAACTTTGGAATAGGATCATTAGATGCACTTCCAGTAGGAATATTAGTTTGGGTAATTGGATTGAGTCTTGGTGGTACAACAGGATATGCAATTAATCCTGCCAGAGATCTTGGACCAAGAATTGTGTATCAATTAATTCCTCGAAAAAATAAACTTTCAGATTGGGCGTATAGTTGGGTTCCAGTTATAGGTCCTTCGCTAGGAGCTGTAGCAGCAGGTCTCTTATTTATATATTTTAATTAAATGGAAGAAACAAAAAAAATTGCACTAATTACTGGAGCAACTTCAGGAATTGGAGAGTCAACCTCTTATGAGTTAGCAAATCAATTTTCTCTTATACTATGTGGAAGAAATAGTGATAAGTTAAAAAATCTAGAGGATTCTCTATCATCAAAAACTAGAGTTAAAACTTTGCAATTTGATGTGAGAAATCAAATTGAAGTCAATGAAAAAATTTCAAGTTTAAGTGATGATTGGAAAAGTATAGATGTACTGATTAATAATGCCGGTAATGCCCATGGTTTAGATTTTATTCATGAAGGTAAAATTGAAGATTGGGATATGATGATTGATACTAATGTCAAAGGACTACTTTATGTCAGCAAACCTGTCTTAGATATAATGATAAAAAAAAATAAGGGACATATTATTAATATTGGATCAATTGCTGGAAAAGAACTTTATCCAAAAGGAAATATTTACTGTGCTTCAAAATTTGCAGTTGATGCTATCTCACAAGGAATGAGAATTGATTTAAATAAATTTAATATTAAGGTTTCACAGATTAACCCAGGATTGGTTGAAACTAATTTCTCAATGGTTAGATTTAAAAATGATCAGGATAGATCTAAGTCAGTTTATTCTGGAGTTAATCCTTTGGTTGGTGATGATGTTGCAAAAGTTATATCATACGTAATTAATTGTCCTGAGAATGTTAACATTAGTGATATTACAGTACTAGCAAAATCGCAAGCTTCTTCAACTGTCCTTAACAGAAGTTAATTATTAATTAATGATTTATACTTTTCAATTATCTTCTTCGGTATAGGATGGTAACCATTATTAAACTTTAAATTCTCACTTTTATTTTTTTCCTTTTTAAGATTAATAAAATAGTCCGAAACCTTATTAATTTCAATACAATCATCAACATCATATAAATCATCAGTATGAACCTGATCTAATCCTTTCATTAAAGTTTCTTTTGCTCTTTTTTTAATTTCAATTTTTTTATCTCCAACAAGAAATTCACTTTCATGCAACTCTTCAAATTTATTTTCATCATAACCACCTAGATTAATAAAAAATAATTTATTTTTTGAGATGTTTTTTTTTGATAAAAGAGAAACTGTATAACCATCTACATAATTAATTTCAACCCAAGAATCTATATGAAGTCTATCTGCATTTCCAAACCACTTATCAAGTAAGTCTATATATGTATCCTGTATTTTTTGACCACAAGTAAAAACTACATCGTGAAGCTCTGTATTGCATCCATCTGCTCTTCCTCCAAGATATACAGCAAAAAGTTTAATATTTTCTTTCATATCTAATTGTATTAAAGAATTTTAAAATATAGTATTTTTTTATACCAGGTGTTTAATTACCTTGTTAGAAATATATGAAAAAATTATTATCACCATTTTTTTTAGTATTTATTTTTCTTTTTACAAGTTGTAATAATACTTCAGATATTATTGTCATAGGTCATAGAGGAGCTATGGGCCATGCACTTGAAAACACTATTGAATCAGTTGAAAAAGCTGTTAATCTTAATGTTGATGGAATAGAAATTGATGTATTCAAATCCAAAACAGGGGAATTAATAGTTTATCATGATCCTTCATTAAAAAGGTTATCAAATTCAACTGCATTAATAGAGGATATATCTTTAGATTCAATAAAAAAAGTTAAACTAAAAGGGGGACTAATGATTCCTATCCTTGAGGAGGTTATTGATGTTATTCCAGAAAATATTTTTTTAAACATAGAGCTTAAGGGAAAAAACACAGCTTATGCTACTAACAAAATTATTTCAGAATATTTAACGCGTTATAATTGGCCACCATCAAAATTTATAATATCAAGTTTTAATTGGAATGAATTAAAAAATTTTAGAAGTATTAATGCTGACGTTCCTATTGCAATTCTTGTCGACTCATTATATAAAATAGATAGTGCTATTAGACTTTCAAAGGAACTAAACGCAATATCTTTAAATCCAAACAATAAGTTCTTAACGAATGAAATTGTTAAAAAAATACACTCTAATGATATTAAAGTTTATCCCTATACAATTAATGCTCCAGAGAATATAAAGAGAATGAAATTAATGGGAGTAGATGCAATTATAACTGATTATCCAGAAAGAATTAATAAATAAAAAAGGAAAGCTTTATACTCTGTTTTTAGCTACCACAAAATGTTCAATTTTGAAAATATGATTTTCAGGAATGGTTCTTCCAATTGGAGTAAAATACTTAGAATTAAGATCAGCTAAGGTTTTATTTTCTATTAATGAAAACCTATTTTGAGAGAGTAAATCCTCAATTTCTTCAGCCGAGTATAATGATATCCATGGTTCGCCTACTTTCGCAGCTCCATAGGTTATTAATTTAGCTCGTTTTTCAGTGTTTGGATAACCCTTACCAAAACAGGCCTTTGGATCTTCTCTCAGAAGGCTATTTACATAAGACATAAAGAGTATTGCATTTGAATTTTGGGTTAAGACAGCCAGTTCATTTAAAGTTGAGTTAAGAGCTTCTCTTGTAATATACTGAGAAACTCCCTCAAGTGTGAATACGGTTGATTTACTTTCATCGAACCCTGCATTCAAAAGTTGTTCTTTGAGAGATTGGTGATTAAAATCAATACTCACATAGGTCACGTTTTCTGCATTAGGTATCTCATCTGGAAGTTTAGAACGTTTTCTTTCTTGAACTTCAGGCTGATCAACTTCGAATATTTTTAATCCTGATGGTAGTTTGAGACGATGCGCTCTTGAGTCGTACCCAGCGCCTAGAATGACATATTGTTCTACCTTATCAGAGGTGCTTTTTTCAATTAGATCATCTATAAATCGTGTTCGAGAAATTAGAAGTTCATGAAATCCAGGAACGAACTTTTTACTCAACCAGACACTAAACTTATGCCCCATAAGTTTAATTATACCTGCACCAATTACAAACTTCTTAGCATAAGGATCATAAATAACACGTTTACCAGGTTTAGCAAGTGATTCAATCAATCGCTGTTTTGCAACCCCTTGAGCGGTCCCATCTTTTCTAAATATGGAGTTACTCATTGTGTATATTTATTAATTTCTTTATTGCTTTTATATAAACCATTTTCATTAAATTAATTAAAAAAAATGAAAATCACTTTTTTAGGACATGCCTCATTAGAAATTAAAATTGATGAATTTAGTATTGTAGTTGATCCATTTATCTCTGGAAATCCTTTTGCTTCAGATGTTGATATTGATAGTTTAAAACCAGATTTTATTCTTATTACTCATGCTCATCAAGATCATATTTTAGATGTTGAAAAACTAGCTAAAGAAAATGACTCTATTATTATTTCAAATTTTGAAATTGTCAATTATTTTCAAAACAAAGGATTAAAGGGTCATCCAATGAATCATGGTGGTAAATGGAATTTTGATTTTGGAGAATTAAAGTATGTTAATGCAATTCATACTTCAACCTTTCCTGATGGAGAAAATGGAGGTCAGCCAGGAGGCTTTATAATCTCAGCAAATAATAAATCAATATACATTGCTGGAGATACTGCTTTAACTTATGATATGAAACTTATTCCACTTAAATACAATTTAGATCTTGCTGTTTTACCAATTGGAGATAATTTTACAATGGGATATGAAGATGCAATTTTAGCTTCTGACTTTATCCAATGTGATAAAATACTAGGCTACCATTATGACACCTTCGGCTTGATTGAGATTAATGAAACTAATGCTATAGATAAGTTTAAAGAAAGAGGTAAGAATTTAATTCTATTAAAACCTTTGGAGTCGTTGGAAGTTTAACTAATTAAACCAAGATCAATTTTAGATAGATCATCTTTATTAATAATTTTAATTCTTTTTCCTTTAATGTCAATTAATTTTTTTTCCTTAAAAGACGACAGCATTCTAATACATCCTTCTTTAGAGGTACCAATCAAATCTCCTATTTCTTTTCTTTTTAAGTAAAGACTTATAAAGCCTTCTGAATCATTTCCAAATTCATTATTCAAATAAATTAAGACATGTGAAAGTCTTTGTTTAACAGACTTTTGAGCCAAGTTCACAAATTCATTATCTGATTTCTTTAGTTCATTAGATATATTTATAAGTAGTGCTTTCATGAAGCTTTTATTTTCTGAAAGTTCAAGAATCTTTTCTTTTGGAATAAAGCATAGCTCCATATCAGTTAATGCAATTGCATCTAAATTTGTGGATTCTTCAGAGATTAATGATCTTTTACCTAGAAGTTCACCTTTACGAGCAATCTTGACAATTTGGCTATTTCCATTATCACTAATCTTTGACAATTTTGTACTACCACTTTTTATGCAATAGACACCTTTTAACTTTTGTCCTTCAATGAATACTTGTTCTCCTTTTTTAAAACTAATTACTTGTTTAACATCAGATATTTTAGATAAATCTTCTTTATTAAGAGCATTAAAGGAATTTAATTCTCTTATAATACAGCTCTCGCACCTGATATCTAAATGATCTTTATTCATCTAATAATAAAAGTAAACAAAATTTTCAAAGTATGATTTTTATCATCTTTTAAATTAAAATCATACTTTAATTTTGTCTTATAAAATTCATAAACAAATCTAAATTATGATCAAATCTTTAAAATTATTAGTATGCTTATTGCTATTTGTTGGTTGTGGAAATAGCCAGTCAAATGAAAAGGAAAAGTTCTCATATGAAAGAACAAAAAAAGATAAAAAAGAAAATGTTGTTGTCAATCATGATAATCATGATATTAAAGCTTCTGTTATGGTAGACCTTGTAAATAAAGGTGTTGGACCCATTAAAGAAATAAGTTTTGATAATGAAATAAATCCACAATTGGTAAGTTCTGGAGAGGAAATTTTTAGTAAGATGTGTTCTGCTTGTCATAAAGTAGGTAAAAAATTTATTGGTCCAAAGCCAAATAAAATTTTTGATAGAAGAACTCCAGAATGGGTAATGAATATGATATTAAATCCTGAAGAAATGGTCAATAATGATCCTATTGCAAAAAAATTACTTGTTGAATTTAATGGTGCTCCAATGGCAAATCAAAATTTAACAGAGGATGAAGCTAGAGCAGTTGTTGAGTATTTCAGAACATTAAATTAATTATATATGAAAGGTAAATCAATTTCTTTTATTCTAATTTTTTTCTTCACCGTAGCTGTATTAAGTATTTACTTAATGAGAACAAATGAAAAAATAAATAATGAAAATAAAATATCAACTACAGATTCAGATAAAATAATTGCTGAAGGTGTTAATGGGCAAGCATTTATCGAAGATTCTTCGGAAATGAATACTGTACTCCATGTCGCTATTAATTCCAAAGATCATTCCACTTTAGTTCTAGCTGTTCAAGCTGCTGAACTTGAAAACTCTTTGGTAAATGCTGGCCCTTTAACTGTTTTTGCTCCAACTAATGAAGCTTTTGATGAACTTCCACCTAATACAGTTTCTAGTTTGTTAGAAAGAGAAAACATAGATAAACTAGCATTTATATTAAAGCACCATGTAACACCTGGAAATTACTCTAAGGATTTCATTAAAAAATTTAAAAAACTTGGACAAGCAAGTAATGAAAATGTACCTGTTGAGGTTAAAGGAGATGACGTTTATATAGGGGGAGCCAAAATTATTGCATCCGTTAAAGCCTCTAATGGCACAGTTCACATAGTAGATAAAGTTATTCTTCCATAATGAGTTATATAGGTGGTATACTTCCAGATATTAATATTAACTCTGTAAATCATAAATCAGAGGAGGAAATTTTTAATTTTTCAAATAATAATATTAAAACTTTACTGTTCTGGTATCCTAAAGACTTTACATTTGTTTGTCCTACTGAAATTCATGCTTTTCAAGAAAAATTATCTGAGTTTATAAAAAGAGGTTACCGTGTTATAGGAGCCTCGTGTGATACAATACAGATTCATTTAGAATGGCTAAAAACTTCAAAAAAAAATGCAGGTATAGAGGGTATTACATTTCCCTTAATTTCAGATCCAAGAAGAACGTTATCTAAAAAACTCAAAATTTTGGGCAAAGATAATGTTACGTACCGAGCAACTTATCTTATTGACGAAAACAACTTAGTTTATTATGAATCTATTAATGAAATGTCAATAGGAAGAAATATAGATGAGCTTTTAAGAATCATAGATGCTAAAATTCATCATGATTTAAATGGAGAAGTGTGTCCAGCTAATTGGATTTTAGGCAAAAAAGCTCTTAAAGAATCAACAGAAAGTGTAAAAAAATATTTTTCAAACTTAAAGTAAATCTTATGAAACATTATATTAAAAAATCATTATTAATTTTCTTATCGATGTTAGTTTTTTCGGCTTGTAATAATTTATCAATAAATGAAAGTACTCTACCATCAAGTGCCGCAGAAAAAGTGTATGTTCCACCAGGAGAACATGATGAATTTTATGCTTTTTTATCAGGCGGGTTTAGTGGTCAATTATCAGTTTATGGTTTGCCCTCTGGAAGATTATTTAAAATAATTCCTGTTTTTTCCGTCGATGCTGAAAAGGGATATGGATTCAATGAAGAAACTAAAGACTTGTTAAATACTTCATTTGGTAGAATACCATGGGGAGATTCTCATCATCCAGATATATCTCAAACAAATGGTAAGTTAGACGGAAGATGGATTTTTATTAATGAAAATAATACACCTAGAATCGGTAAAATTGATTTATCAGTTTTTGAGACAACAGAGACTATTGAAATTCCAAATACAGCTGGTAATCATAGCTCCTCATATGTTACAGAAAACACAGAATATGTTATCGCAGGAACCAGGTTTTCTATTCCAGTTCCTCAAAGAGATATGCCAATTGATGAGTACAAAGGAAACTTCAAAGGTGTATTGTCATTTCTAGAAGTTGATTCAGAAGATGGTGAAATGGACTTGTCTTTTCAAATAATGATGCCAGGATTTAATTATGATAAGGCACATCCTGGAAGAGGTAAATCTCATGGCTGGTTTTTCTATACAACTTATAATACCGAGGAAGCAAATTCATTACTTGAAGTGAATGCATCTCAAAATGATAAAGATTTTATTGCGGCAGTTAATTGGAAAAAAGCAGAAGAATACATAAAGCAGGGTAAGTTTAAAACAATGAAGACTAATTATGCCCATAATAAATATGATGAATCTACTCATACAGCTAAGACAGAGTGGGTAAAAGAAGTTAAAGTACTTGATCCTGCTGAATTACCAGGTCTTGTATATTTTTTACCAACTCCAAAATCTCCTCATGGTTGTGATGTAGATCCATCAGGAGAATATATTGTTGGAAGTGGTAAGCTATCATCAGATGTAACAGTTCACTCTTTTTCTAAAATGATAAATGCTATTGAAGAAGAAAATTTTTCTGGTGAAGCTTATGGAATTCCTATTTTAAATTTTGAAGCAGTTCATGCTGGAAGTGTTAAGCAGTCTGGTCTAGGCCCCTTACATACAGAATTTGATAACAAGGGTAATGCATATACCTCTTTCTTTATTTCATCAGAGGTAGTTAAATGGAAATTAGGGACATGGGAGGTATTAGACAGAAAACCATCATTTTATTCAGTAGGACATCTAATGATTCCTGGCGGTAATTCTGGTGAACCTTTTGGAAAATATGCTTTAGCAATGAATAAAATTACTAAAGATAGATATTTGCCAACAGGACCTGAGGTAACTCAGTCTGCACAGCTATATGACATTACAGGAAGTAAAATGGAACTTTTGCTAGATTTTCCAACTGTAGGTGAACCTCATTATGCTGCTGGAATTCCTGCAGAACTTGTTAAGCCAAGATCAAAAAAAATATTTAAACTTGAAGATAATAAACATGAATATGCAACACTCTCCGAAAGAGACACTAAAGTAGTGAGAAACGGAAAAGAAGTTCATATTTATATGACCACTATTAGAAGTCATTTTTCACCTGATAATATTGAGGGAATAAAGGTGGGAGACAAAGTTTATTTCCATATCACCAACCTCGAACAGGACTATGACGTTCCCCATGGAGTTGCAATGATAGGAGCAAATACTTCGGAAGTTTTAATTATGCCCGGTCAAACTGAAACATTTATTTGGGAGCCAAAAAAAGTAGGTGTATGGCCTTTTTATTGTACTGACTTTTGTTCTGCACTTCATCAAGAAATGCAAGGATATGTTAGGGTTTCACCTAAAAATTCAAGTATAAAACTTTCTTGGTCACTAGATTAATCTAAAAAATATTAAAATGAGAGCTTTTTTTCATAATGCTAGAGTAATTATGTTTATTGCTGCAGTTTTACCGCTAGCTGTTTTTATATTTCCTATCTGGAATGTAACACTTGAGGCACCGCAATACCCAACACCCTTAGGTATAAATATTCATATAAATGATTTTTCTGATGTAAATCCACATGATATAAAAAACATAAATCTTTTGAATCATTATATTGGAATGAAGTATATTCCAGATGCGATTCCAGAATTTAAAATTTTTCCATGGGGAATAATCTTGACATCAATTTTAGGTATTGTCATTTCTCTAAAATTTGAAAATAAATACTTTTTATACTGGTTTATTTTAATGTGCTTATTGAGTGCAGCAGGTCTGTTTGATTTCTACCTGTGGGAACATGATTATGGATATAACCTAGACTCAAAGGCTATACTTAAATTTACAAATGCAGATGGAACAGCTTTGGCATATCAACCTCCTGTGTTTGGAACAAAACAAGTATTAAATTTTACAGTTCATTCATATCCAAGATTAGGAGCATATTTTTTAGGATTTGGAATTATTCTATCACTTTACGCATTTAAACTTTCTAAAAATCTAAAATTAGATGTTAAATAAACTCCATTTAATTGGTTTAATTTTTTTATTTATCTCGTGTAACTTTTCACCAGAACCTATAAATTATGGGGTAGATGAATGTAATTATTGTAAAATGATTATAGTTGATAACGCTCATTCTTCGGAGATTTTTACAAATAAAGGTAAATCTTATAAGTTTGATTCAATAGAATGTATGGTAAATTACTTACATGAAAATCATGATACTGATTATGTTCAAAAACCTGATAAAACTTTAATATTAGTCAGTAATTTTAATTCGCCGGGGAGTATGCTCAATGTTACAAATGCAAAATTCCTCATAAGTGAAAAAATATCAAGTCCTATGGGAGCAAATTTATCAGCTTTCACTTCAATTAAAGAAATTTTAGAAATAGACAATAATGCTCAAATATTAGACTGGAATACTCTAGTTGAGAACTTTAGAAATTTAATTCAAAATTAAATTAATGGTACTTAATGAAGTTATAATATCGAAGTCTAAATTATTATTTCTAATACTTTTATGGAGCTGTTTTATCAACTCGCAAACTATTGATGTTTGTAAGACTTGTAATTTCAAAACAATTAAGAAAGCAATTAAGTTTTCAAGTATAAATGATACAATATTTATACAAAAAGGAACATATAAAGAGTCTGATATTGAAATTAATAAACCACTAATTATTATTGGAAATGACCGTCCAATAATAGATGGTGAATATGAAGGAGAGATTTTTAATATAAAATCAGACGATGTTATAATTAAAGGACTTAAAATAGTCAATGTTGGTAAAAGCTACATAAAAGATTATGCTGCAATCAGAGTAATAAAAGCTAAAAACTTTAATATTTCTGATAATATTTTTGATAATCTTTTTTTTGGAATTTATATTGAAAAATCAAGTCATGGAGTCATTTATAATAATAAAATTTATGGTAATTCAAAAGAAGAGTATAGTTCAGGAAATGGAATACAATTGTGGTACTCAAACGACATCTTGGTTTCAAATAATTATGTTACTGGAGTAAGAGATGGAATTTATCTTGAGTTTTCAGATAACTGTAAGATTATTTCAAATACTAGTCATAATAATTTAAGGTATGGATTACACTTTATGTTTTCAGATAATGACATATATGAGAAAAATAGTTTCGTGGATAATGGAGCGGGTGTTGCTGTTATGTTTTCAAAACAAATTAACATGAATGATAATTTATTTAAAGATAATTGGGGTACAGCATCTTATGGTTTACTGCTTAAAGAAATAAATGATTCAAATATCACAAATAATATTTTTGATAAAAATACTACAGCAGTAAATATAGAGGGATCCAATAGATTAATTTTTAAGCATAATAACTTCACTAATAATGGTTGGGCAATTAAGGTAAGAGGTGCGTGTTACGCTAATAATTTTACTTATAATAATTTTATTTTTAATTCGTTTGATCTTTCTTATAATAGTTCAGTTAACGATAATATTTTTGAAAATAATTATTGGAGTAGCTATAATGGATATGACCTAGATAATGATGGATATGGAGATGTTCCATACAGACCAGTCAAATTATTTACTTATATAGTTAATACTGTACCCGAAACTGTAGTTCTTCTAAGAGGTTTATTTGTACATATAATTAATTTTTCCGAAAAAGTTTCTCCTGTGTTTACTCCAAAAAAATTACTAGATCAAAATCCTCTAATGAATATTATAAGATGATACGTATAGAAAACTTACATAAAAATTTTAAGGAAAACATAGTCCTAAATGATATAGATTTAAAAGTTAAACCTAATAATGTTACTACAATAGTTGGACCTAATGGATCAGGTAAAACAACAATCATTAAATGTATTCTGGGAATGCTAATCCCTAAAAGAGGGAAAATTTATATAGATAATATAAATATTTCCAAGTCTCACACATATAGAAACTATATTACTTATTTACCTCAAGTTGAAAGCTTTCCTCCAAATCTAAAGGTTCATGAACTTCTTGACATGATAAAAAATTTAAGAAATAATGACATTAGTTATCTTTCATTAGTCAATCATTTTAATTTAAAACAATATTTACAACATAGAACTTCAACTTTATCTAAAGGAACTAGACAAAAAATCAATCTAGTAATTACTTTTATGTTTGATTGCCCAATTATTATTTTAGACGAGCCTACTGCTGGTCTTGATCCAATTTCAGTAATTAAATTAAAAGAACTAATAGATATTGAAAAGAAAAAAGGTAAAACAATTCTTATTACATCGCATATCATGAGTTTTATTGATGAGGTTTCTAGTGAGATAATTTTGCTATCTGAGGGTCAGATTTTTTATAATGGATCAATTAAAAAATTGAAAAAAAATATTGTAAAGAACAGGAATAATAAAAAATCTTATTTAACTGATTTAGAATATGCATTAACAAAAATAATTGATGAAAAAAATGTTTAAAATTCTAAAATATTGTTTATCTGATTTGATGAGAAGTCATTGGATACTTTTTTATTTTTTGTTTTATCTTCTTATTGGATTTGGATTATTACTCATAAATACAAGTTTTTCAAATACAATTATTACTTTATTAAATATTATAATTGTTTTATCTCCTTTAATTTCATCTGTATTTGGCATAACATATTTTTATAATTCTAAAAACTTCACTCAACTATTATTAGCTCAACCAATTGATAGAAAAAAGATTTTTATTGCACAATACCTGGGAGTATCATTTTCTTTATCATTGAGTTTGATTTTAGGTTTATCAATCCCTTTTATCCTTTTCGGTATTTTAAGTTCACAAAATTTATATGAGTTTATATTATTACTGGGAATATCTTCAGTTTTGACATTTATATTCTCTTGTATATCATTCTACATAGGTATTTTAAACAACAATAAACTAAGGGGGTTTGGATTAACTGTTGTTGTATGGCTAATTATGGCAGTTGTTTATGATGGATTAATAATGATTTTGTTAATGATATTTAGAGAATATCCCTTAACGAATCCTTCATTAATTGCTATGCTACTTAACCCAATAGATTTAGCAAGAACAGTATTGATAATTAATCTAGATTTATCTGCACTTTTGGGATATACAGGAGCAAGTTTTAAATTATTTTTTGGAACATTTTATGGAATTATTATTTGCACAATATCCCTTTTAATTTGGTTATTCATCCCTTTGACACTTTTAATTAGAAGAATTGAGAATAAAGATTTCTAAATGGCAAGATTTAATATAATTACAATAATATTATAAACTAGGCTAGTTATAATTAAATTGAAAATTATTTTATAAGATTGAACTGATAATACAGCAGCATTATAAATACTACATATAAATACTGCAATTCCTATTTGAATCCAATTAATTAAATTATATCCATTCATCATTATCACCATAACAGCAATTGATCCCACTAGAGTTGAAATCACAATACCTATAGAAGAATTAAATCTATAATTATCTCTGAAAGCTAACTTGACACTATTATATTTATTAATCATCACAATTTTTATTATTATGTTTTTTAACTGAAGAACATGTTTTGTGTTTCTTATCTAAAGATTTGTCTTTGCATTTTTTGCCTGAAGAACAGGACTTACATTTCTTATTCATTTTTATTGACTTTATAATGAATAAAATTATGCTTAAAGACTAAGATGAAAGATGATAATAATCATCATATCTTAAAAAAAGGTATATTAAAAAAAACAAGTTATGAGAATTATATATTTTATATTATGCGTTTTAGGAATTGCGTTACCTTATTACAATTTGATCAATTTTCTTAAAGTTAATAATTGGTCAATGGATGGTTTTTTCAGTCTTTTATATGAAAATTATGCTGTATCAATGTTGTCAATGGATTTAACTGTAGCTGCTAGCTCTTTTTTAATTTTCTTAATTTATAAAAACAGAAAATCTCCTTTGAAAATTTTTAGATATTTAGTTCCAATGTTTTTAGTAGGATTTTCTTTAGCATTGCCTTTATATCTTTATGACAATCATGATTCTAACTAGATAGTTTTCTTGTATTTATCATTACACATACTCCTGCATTAACAAAAATTAGTGATAAAGTTCCTATCAAGAAAAAATCTAAACCTTGAGACTTTCTAATTATTGCTTCTCCTAACAAACATAATCCTGAACTAAAAGTTAATATTCCTAAAGTTCCTATAATTGTATACTTATTAATCATCTTTTATTACATTTAATTCTAAATTTAATAAATTCAATCTTATGACAAGTGAAGTATGGTTTGTAGTAATTATATGCCTTGTAATTTTTAATTTTCTATTCTCAAATATTTTAGGTTATCTGAATCATAAAAACTGGAAAGATGAAATTCCATTAGAATTAAAGAATTTCTATGACATAGAAAAATATAAAAAAGCAAAGCTATATGCAATAAGTAAAAATAAAATTGGATTACTTTCTTCTACCACAAGTTTTTTATTTGTTAGTTCACTTTTAGTTTTTGATGGTTATGGCTTTCTTGATCAATTAGTTAATTCTGATAGTTTGAATTTATTTTTACCTTTTGAAATTAATTCAAATTTTGCTAAATCAGGAATGTTTTTTCTAATTCTATTTGTTTTAAATTCTTTAATATCAATCCCCTTTTCATATTATAACACTTTTGTTATTGAGGAAAAATATGGATTTAACAAGACTTCTAAAGCTACATTCTTTCTTGATATAGTTAAATCTTCAATACTGTCAATTTTAATTGGCGGAATTCTTCTGTTAGCCGCGCTATACATATATGATAATATCAATGATGGATTTTGGCTATGGTTATGGATAGGGCTTTCATCACTAATGATTGTCTTAAATATGTTCTACGCAGATTTAATTGTACCAATTTTTAATAAACTAACTCCTTTAAATGATGGTGAATTAAGACAAAAAATTGAAAAGTATTCAAAAAAAGTTGGGTATCTCTTAAAGAATATATATGTAATAGATGGATCAAAAAGATCAACAAAAGCAAATGCTTTCTTTAGTGGTTTAGGCCCTAGAAAAACAATTGCACTTTATGATACTTTAATTGAAAAGCATACAGAAAATGAATTAGTAGCTGTTTTGGCTCATGAGGTTGGGCATTTTAAGAAAAAACATATCTTTTCAGGTTTAATAATGTCAGTTATTCAAATAGGGGTAATGACTTTTTTCTTTGAATTATGTTTGAAACTACCAGAAATTTCAATGGCATTAGGAGGATCAGATAGTAGTTTTCACCTTGGTTTAATTGGGTTTACTATAATTTTCTCACCAATATCAATGATTTCCAGCATATGGATGAATTTTATAAGTAGAAAAAATGAATTTGAAGCGGACGCTTATGCTAAAGAAACATTTAATGGAGAGGATTTATCATTGGCATTAAAAAAATTATCAGTAGACAGTTTATCAAATATTTACCCACACCCATTATATGTATTTTTTCACTATTCTCATCCTCCATTAATTGAGAGGTTAAGAGCTTTAAATAAATAATATGAAAAGACGAAATTTTATTTTTGATATATTTAGTATTGGATTAATGTCTTCCTTAACAACAAGACTTAAAGCAAAAACTTTTAATATTACCCCTATGGTAAGATCTATTTCAACTTGGAAAACCACTGAAGCTAATCTTAAGGCTGGAGTAATGCTTGATCAAGGAATTGATGGGTTAACTGCCGCTGTTGCAGGTGTTGCAATTGAAGAAGAAAACCCTAAAAATACTACTGTTGGATTTGGTGGTGCTCCAGATAGAACAGGTAGTGTAACTCTTGATGCATGTGTTATGAATCATCTTGGAGACTGCGGCTCAGTAGTTGCTGTAGAAAATATTGTCAATGTTGCTAAACTTGCTAGAGATGTGATGGAAAAAACACCACACGTTATGTTGGCTGGAAAAGGAGCAGAGGAATTTGGTGTTTCTGAAGGTTATGAAAAAATTAATCTTCTAACTGAAGCTTCCAAAAATGAATGGAAAAAGTGGCTAGAAAACGAGGAATACAAACCATTAATTAATATTGAAAATCATGATACAATAGGCATGTTATGTCTTGATAAAGATAATAATATGTCAGGAGCATGCACGACAAGCGGGCTTGCATATAAGATGAAAGGTAGAGTAGGCGACTCTCCAATTATTGGTTCTGGTTTATTTATTGATAATAAGATTGGTGGTGCAGTTGCAACTGGTTTAGGAGAGGAAGTTGTAAAAACAGTTGGATCATTCCTAGTTGTTGAATTAATGAGACAGGGTATGTCCCCACAGGAAGCTTGTGAAAATGCCGTTAATAGAATTGTTTCCTCAAATTCTCAGAAAAATAAATTTCAAGTTGCATATATCGCTATGAATAAAAATGGAGAGGTAGGATCTTTCAGCATCGAACCAGGCTTTACTTATATGGATTATGTTAATGGAAAAAACGAAGAAATTAAAACAGGATCAGCTCTGTAACTTATGAGAAAATAGATTTCATTTTATCCATTTCTTCCTCTGCTAATTTTGGATCAACAAGGATTCTACCACTGTATTCATCTGTAATAATTTTCTGTCTAGAAGCAATTTCCATTTGAACTTGCGGAGGTATTGTAAAATAAGAACCACCTGAGGCATTTCTTTCAATAGGAACAACAGCAAGACCATTTCTAACATTAGATCTAATTCTTTTATAGGCATCTATTAATTTGTCTTCAATCTTTTTTTCAAATTCCTTAGACTTACTTAATAGAGTTTTTTCTTCTTTATCAGTTTCTTTAAGAATTTCTCCTAGTTCAGAGTTTTTTGCTTTAAGATGTGATTTTCTATCTTTAATTTTATTTTTCTGCTCGTCAAGAACAACTGTTTTGTTTTCAATTATCTCCTTATACTGAGATATTTTTTTTTCAGAAAGTTTTATTTCTAATTCCTGAAACTCTTGTTCTTTAACAATAGCATTATACTCTCTGTTGTTTCTAACCTTCTTTAAATCACCTTCATATTTTTTATGATTTTCTTTAGAGGTAGAAATTGAGTTTTCTTCAAATTTGATTCCATCTTCACTTTCTTTAATTTCATTCTCAAAACTCTCAAGTCTTTTATTTAATCCCTCTATTTCATTTTCAAGATCTTCAACTTCTAGAGGAAGTTCACCTCTTATACTTCTAATTTGATCGATTCTTGAATCAATTAACTGAAGATCAAAGAGAGCTCTTAGTTTTTCTTCAACTGATATTTCAACTTTTTTTGCCATTTTAGTAATAGTTTACAGGGTTTATATTTTGCTTGGATAAAAGGATCGTAAAATTAGGTAATTTTTTATTAAGAAATTCCTTAATTATCAATTTTATATGGTTTTCACTCTCATAATGACCGATATCTATCAATACAGCCTGATTATCTGCTTCAAAAAAATTATGATACTTTAAATCTGAAGTAATAAATGCATCTACATTACATTCTAAAGAATTTTTAATAGCAAAACTTCCAGAACCAACAACTATTGACACTGTTGATATTTTTTTATCAATTTTCACAGAGTGTCTAAGATATTTCAAGTCTAATTTATCTTTAAGTAAATTAAAGAAATCATCTTCTTGCAAAGGTTCTTTTAGCTCTCCTTTAATACCCATTCCTATTTTTAGATTACTATTATCAATTTTTTTTGTAATTAGAGTAGAGGTGTTTTTTAAACCTATTTTTTTAGATAAAAAATAACTAATTCCTTCTGGGTGATTATCTAAAGATGTATGAATAGCATAAACTGAAATATTATTTTTTACTGCTTTAATTATAGATTTCTGAACGTATCCAGCGTCTGAAGTAACTTTTTTTAAATCATTAAAAATTATAGGATGATAGCTTATAATTAAATTACAATTTTTATCTAAAGCTTCATCTATTACATTTGAAGTTGTATCAAGAGTTACCAAAATATTTTTCACCTCGGAATTAGAATCACCTATCAGTAATCCAACATTATCAAAATCTTCTGCAATTGATCTTGGCATCCATTTATCTAGAATTTCTGTAATTTCACTAACTTTCATATAAGTATAGATTCATAGCAAATATAATATTATCTTTCCTCTAGTGAAAAAATTGAAATTTTTATTATATCCTTTATCACTCATATATGGACTATATACATCTTTTCGAAACTTTCTTTTTGATCTTGGTATAATTGATTCAATTGTTTATAAAATTCCTACTATAGGGGTTGGAAATCTGTCTACAGGTGGAACAGGAAAATCAATTGTAGTTGATTACATTATAGAAAAACATAAACATAAAAACAAGATTACAACTTTAAGTAGAGGTTATAATCGAAATACTAAGGGATTTATTCAAGCATCAAAAAAATCAACTGCTTATGAGATTGGCGACGAACCATTTCAATTTTATTCTAAGCATCCAGAAATTAATGTAGTTGTATGTGAAGATAGAAGAAAAGGAATGAATATTATTTTAAAGAACTTACCTAATACTGATTTTTGTATCTGGGATGATGTTTTTCAACATAGATTTGTAAAACCTGGTTTAATGATACTAACTACAACTTTTCAATATCCTTTTTATAAAGATGAAATTCTTCCAATTGGAAATCTAAGAGAAAATAAAAGCTCTGCTAAAAGAGCTGATTTTATTGTTGTTACAAAATGCCCTGATAATTTATCTAAAAAGGATAAAAACTTGTTTATTCAATCATTAAATCCTGTTGAAAATCAAAAAGTATTCTTTAGCTCTTTGACGTATTTGCAAAAAATTAAATCACAATCTGAAGAAATTGATATTGATGTCTTAAAAGATGATAATTTTATTTTAGTCACAGGTATAGCAGACTCTTCCTATCTGGTAAATTTTTTAAAACTTAAAGATTTAAAGTTTAAACATCTTAGATACTCAGATCACTATAACTTTAACAAATCATCAATAGATAAAATATCTGAATTATCATTAAATAAAAAAATTCTAACTACTGAAAAAGATTTTGGTAGACTCAATCCAAAAATAAATAATCGAGATATATTTTATATTGAGGTAGGACTGAAATTTCCTAACGAAATAAATGAAGATGATTTTGATAGTTATTTAGAGGGGTACTTAAAAAGAGATTAATGAATATGTTTATGAGCTTTATAAGAAGATCTAACTAACGGTCCACTTTCAACATGTCTAAACCCCATTTCTTTACCAATTATCTCATATTCTTTGAACTCTTCAGGAGTTATAAAATCTTTAACTGGTAAATGTTTTTTTGATGGTTGAAGATATTGACCTAAAGTTACAATGTCAACTCCTATATTACGCAGCTCTTTCATTGTTTCTAATACTTCTTCTTTTATTTCACCAAGACCAAGCATTATACCTGATTTAGTTCTATTAATACCATTATCCTTTAAATATTTTAATACTTCTAAACTCCTGTCATATTTAGCTTGAATTCTAACTTCACGAGTAAGCCTTCTAACAGTTTCAAGATTATGAGAAACTACTTCAGGAGCAACTTCTATAATTCTATCTATATTTTCAGTTTCACCTTTAAAATCAGGTATTAAAGTCTCAATTGTAGTTTTAGGATTTAAATCTCTAACAGCATTAACTGTCTCTGCCCAAATAATTGATCCTCCATCTTTTAAATCATCTCTATCTACTGAAGTTATTACGGCATGTTTAACTCCCATAATACTTATAGACCTAGCTACTTTGAAAGGTTCCAACTCATCCGCAGGTAAAGGGCTTCCAGTTTGAACATTACAAAAACCACATGATCTAGTACAAATATTACCAAGAATCATAAAAGTCGCCGTTCCTTCTGTCCAACATTCTCCCATATTAGGACAATTCCCAGAAACACATATTGTGTGAAGATTATTTTTTTCAACAGTTGATCGAAGTTGCGTATATTTTTTTCCAATAGGAAGTTTAACTCTAATCCAATCAGGTTTCTTAATTCTAATTTTTGTATTGGATTCTTTTTTGGAAATATTAAGCTTTACCCAACCCTGATTTACTGTTTTTGTCTCCGACATACTCAACAAAGATACAAACTAAATAAACCTAGTCAAAATATACCCAAGTGCAAAAAAGGTAAGAAATAAAATACCTATTATACTCAGAATTCTCAGAGCTTTGGAGGGTTTATGTGATTCAGGCATATTTTTACTCATTATCAATTTATAATTTAAAATTGCATAAAAAGGGGCTGTTATAAAAGATAATATAGTAGCTAATTCAACTAATGCTCCCATTTCAGAGAGTAAAAAATAAAATATTAACATTGTACCTACTGCCAAAGCAGATATCCACTGAAAATAATAATTTTTGTTATTATTCGTTAATAGTTGTGTAGCTCTAGACATTGTCCTTGGCGATGCATCTAGGCATGTGATGGTTGTGCTTAGCATTGTAGTAAATGCACAAATTGAAATTATTAAATAAAAACTATCACCCAAGTTAGATGTATATAATTCAATAAGTTGATTAGCAAAAATACCTCCACTATTTGAAAAACTTATGCCAGAGTTATACATTACTAGTGCACCTAAACTAACAAAACAAACACCTAAAATAACAGTTGCAAAATATCCTACATTGAAATCAAATAAACTTTCTTTTGGAGTTATTTTTTGATTCTTTTTTTTCTCAAGAGTCCATAAAGAATGCCAAATTGAAATATCAAGGGGGGCAGGCATCCATCCCATAAATGCTACTAAAAAAACCAAACCACTTCCTGTTGGAAATATTTGTTTAAAGCTATAAACCTCCTGAGCATTTATTGACGCAACTCCAGTTGAAAATAGTGTGCTAATTGCTAAAATTAAGATTATGACTTTTATCATTTTATCTAAAACCTTGTATTTGCCAAGTAATAATATCCCATAGCAAATAATGGTAATTATAAGACTCCAAATAACCATATTGTCAGTTACTCCAAAAAGACTGGAAGCAAGCCCAGCTGTTACTATTGTAACCGCTGTTTGAATAGTAAACATTGTTGCTAAATTTAAAATGAAGTAAGTAATTAAAAACACTTTACCAACCTTGTAATATCCATCAAGTAAACTTTCACCAGTTGCCATAGCATATCTGGGGCCATATTGAAAAAAAGGATATTTAAAAATATTAACTAGTATTAAAGCCCAAATTAAACCCCAACCAAAGTCAGCTCCCGCTCGAGTTGATTGAACTAGGTGGGATACTCCAATTGCAGCTCCTGCAAAAAGTAAACCTGGTCCAAGTTTGGAAATTATTTTAATCATTTAACATCATTAGCACATTCTGAACTTGTTGGAATTTTTCCGCAAATACCACAGGGTTCACCTGACTTGTTTAAGAAGGGGCTCTGACTAGCACAAGTACCAGAAAATTCTCCATTTTTTTTTAAAATCAATTTAATTGCGATTCCTAAAAATGCAATGGCAATCAAGCAGACTGAGATTAGAAATATCTCCATTGGACAAAGCTATAAAAAAATCGTAATTTTAGTTGTGCTTAACTTAATTAAGAATTATAATATTAAGTTTTATTCAAAGTGGTTGCTACTTGTAATCACATTAGTTTCTTGTGATTCTAACTTTTTAAAAGTACCAGAATCTGAAATTGAATCTGCATCTTCTTGGACAATTAATGATCAACCTCCATCATTTCCTGAATGTGAAAATTTAATAATTGATGATCAATTAATATGTTTTAGAAATAAAATTGAAATTGAAATGAATAATTTTCTTGATAAGAAAGTTTTTCCACTAGACACCACAGAGTATACTCTTACATTGAAAATTGATATTAATGGAAACTTTAGTTTGGATAAACTTTTACCTCAAAATAAACTAGATCAGAAATCAGTTTTAATAATTCAACAGGCAATAGAACAGTTACCTAAAGCCTTACCTGCAATTAAAACAAACGTTGGTGAATTTGTTGAAGTAAAATTTAATCTGCCCTTTAAACTTAACTATGAGTAATAATATACCTGACAATTCAATAATAATGGGAATTGATCCTGGAACAAACATAATGGGATTTGGTATAATTAAAATCCATGGAAATAATATGCAGTTAATTGATCTAGTTGAATATAAATTACCAACTAAAGATGATCATAGTGTTAAGTTGTCAAAAATATTTAAAAAAACATCTGAATTAATTAAATCCTATAGTCCAGATTTAATTGCAATAGAAGCTCCTTTTTTTGGTAAAAATGTTCAGTCAATGTTGAAGTTGGGAAGAGCTCAAGGTGTTTCAATTGCTGCAGCCCTTAATTCTGATATTCCTATTACAGAATATTCACCTAAAAAAATAAAAATGGCAATTACTGGGAATGGTAACTCCAGTAAAGAACAAGTTGCAAAAATGCTCAAAAGTATGCTTAAAATCAAAGAGCTACCTAAGAACTTAGATTCAACTGATGGATTGGCAGCAGCAGTATGTCATTTTTTTAATTTTGATAATGATAAACAGAAAAAAAAATATTCTAATTGGTCAAGTTTTATTAATAAAAATCCTGACAAAATTGTTTAACCACTAAAATGCTTATAAAAGTTTTGAATAGTTTCAATGCCAATAAAAAAGTTCTTTACCCCATAGTTTTCATCAGGTGAATGAATAGCATCACTATCAAGTCCAAATCCCATTAAAACTGTTTTTATACCAAGAATACTCTCAAACATTGGAACTATAGGAATACTTCCACCGTCTTTTTGAGGTATGGGGTCTATTCCAAAACTATCCTTATAAGCATTCATAGCAGATTCATAACCTTTAAAACCCTCTGGAGTTATGTAAGGATTTCCTCCATGATGAGTAGTTACTTCAATTGACACAGAATTAGGAGTAATACTCTTAATATGATTTGTAAATAATTCACTTACCTTTTCCCAATTTTGATTTGGCACTAATCTCATAGAAATTTTTGCACATGCTTCACTTGGTATTACAGTTTTGGACCCTTCTCCTGTATAACCACCCCAAATACCATTTACATCAAGGGTAGGTCGGATTGATAATCTTTCTAGTGTTGAATACCCTTTCTCTCCTTTTGTTTCTTTAAGACCAATAGAGTTTTTAAAATTATCATTATCAAATTTTGACATTTCTTCTATAGATTCCCTTTTAGATTTATCTATTTCTAAAACATCATCGTAAAACCCAGGTATTGTTATTCTACCTTCACTATCTATAAGTGAACTTATCATGTCTGATAAAATATTTATAGGATTAGCTAAAGCTCCTCCATAAATTCCAGAGTGAAGGTCTCTATTGGGACCAGTTATCTTAATTTCCATGTATGATAAACCCCTAAGTCCTACTGTAAAGGTGGGCTTGTTAAGATTGCTTAATCCAGTATCTGATATTAATATAACATCAGCATTAAGTTTAGCTTTATTTTCTAAAAGGAATTTTTCAAGATTATCACTTCCAACCTCTTCTTCTCCCTCAATCATAAATTTTACATTACAATTTAATTTATCTTTTTTTATAAGCTGTTCAAAAGCCTTAACATGCATAAAGACTTGACCTTTGTCATCACAAGCACCTCTAGCAAAAATGGCACCTTCTGGATGAATATCTGTATTTTTAATTACTGGTTCAAAAGGTGGGTTAGTCCAAAGTTCAATTGGATCAGGAGGTTGAACATCATAATGACCATAAACTAAAATTGTTGGAAATGATTCATCTATAAATTTCTCTCCATAAACTATAGGATGTCCATCTGTTTCATAAACATTTGATGATTCACATCCAGATTTAACAAGTTCATTTGAGAGCCATTCAGCTGTTTTAATCATACTTTCCTTATACCTAGAATCAGCACTAATTGATGGGAGTTTTAAAAACTCGAATAACTCATTTAAATATTTCTCTTTTTCCTTTTCAGATAATGTACTCATAGTTGATCTATTTTTAAAAACTTATTTATATTTGTTCACCTTTTGCGGGTGTGGTGAAATTGGTAGACACGCTAGACTTAGGATCTAGTGCCTAACAGCTTGGGGGTTCGAGTCCCTTCACCCGCACTATTTTTCTTTTAATTTTTTCAATTCTTTTATTATACTATCCATTTGATTCATTTGGTGATTATGTGACAGATAATGATTTTCTTTTCTATAACGTTCTTGTTCGATATCTTCCATAGGTCCAAAAATAAAGAATCCTAAACTAAAGACTGTAATAAATACAATAGTAAAAATCGATACAATTACTGATATAAAAGTAAGTAAGATTTTTATATAATTTTTAGAATTATAGAACTTGATTAAATTCATGCCTGATTAATCTCTTTTAATAATTTTATTATCTGATCAAGCTTTTCAGCTTCTTGTTGGTGTTGAATTCTATGTTTTTCAGTTGGAGAAATTTCTTGAGAGTCTGAATTTAAGTCAGAAATAATTGCAAAAGAAAGTAACACTGTAACTGTGAAGCAAATTAGAAAGATGCATGAAGCAATTATTGTTAGACTGATTCTAATATATTTATCTGAATTGAAAAGTTTATTAAACATTAATTAGAGGTGATAAAGCCAGACCCTTTAACAAATCTTCCAGGAAATTTATCAGTATGTTCACCTTTAGAAATCACTTGAACTCCATTAACAAAAACTTGTTCAACTCCAACAGCAAATTGAAGAGGTTTTTCAAAAGTTGCTTTGTCATCAATAAGATCAGGATCAAAAACCACAATATCAGCATAATAACCAGGTTTTAAATAACCTCTATTATTAATGCCAAGATTATCAGCCGGAAAGCCAGAAAGTCTTCTTATAGCATCTTCCATTGAAATTAATTTTTCATCTCTAACGTATTTACCAAGAACTCTAACAAAGCTTCCAAATGCTCTAGGATGAGTAATAAAATCTTTTGAAATATCAGAATAAGATCCAGCGTCAGAATCAAATGAAACCCAAGGCAACATTATTTTTTTTCGAATATTTTCTTCAGACATACTAAAGTAAATACATTGAATTCTACTTTCATCTTCAATTATTAGATTTACTATTGCTTCTTCAGGAGATTCATTTCTAATTTTTGCTGCTTCGGCAATTGTCATACCTCTATATTTTTTAGACATAGATGCTTTATTAAATCCAACCATTAAAATATCTTCTGGAGGCTGTTCAGAAAGTTCTTTTCTAATATCTTTAAATAATCTTTCCCTAACATCTGGCTTCTTCATTCTGTTTATCCATGCCTGTCGTCCACCTTCTTGAACCCAAGTAGGTATTACTCCAGTTAAACCAGTAGAAGATGCAGGATAAGTATACATGTCTGCAGTTATTTTTAATCCTTTTTTCCTAGCATTTTCAACTTTCTGAATAACTGAATCTAGAAGATGCCAATTGGCTTTCCTAGATGATTTTAAATGATAAATCTGTGATGGTATATTGGCTCTTTCTGCAATTTCAATTAATTCATCAACTGCTTGAAGGACCCTAGAATCTTCATTTCTCATATGAGATATATACTTACCTCCATAAAAAGATGCAACTTTTGATAATTCAACTAACTCATCTGTATCAGCATAATCAGCAGGTGCATAGATCAGAGAGGATCCAATTCCAATTGCACCTTGCATCATTGCAAGTTTAACAATATTTCTCATTGATTCCATCTCATCACTAGTAGCTTTTCTATTAGCATATCCAATTTCCTGAATCCTTACTGTAGTTGCTCCTAAATAAGATGCTATATTAGTTGAGACACCACTCGCTTCTAGTTTTTCCATTGCTTCACCAAAGGATACATAATTATTGTTTTCTACTGAACCATATGGTCCTGGTGAAGTTCCCTCACCAAAAACTTCGAGAGTTACTCCTTGTTTAAGATCACTAAGCGATCTCCCATCTTGCATTAAAGTACTATAACCCCAGCTGAGCATATTTATAAATCCAGGAGAGACTATTTTACCAGAAGCATCTATAGTTTTATTAGCTATAAAATTCCCTTTTTTCCCTACATAAAAAATAGTATCATTTTTTATTGCAACATTGCCAACGTATCCGTTCATTCCAGAACCATCATGAATAGTTCCACCCTTAATTAAAACATCTATATTTAAAGGGTCATTATCACAGGACAATACAAATATTACAAAAGCAAAAAGTAATTTTTTCATTTTTTTATGATTCCTTCTAATTTATCAAAAATTTCAGTATTATCATAAATACCTGTGAAAATGGATGAATATTTGCCAAAACTAAATACTGGTACCATTGTAGCTGTATGGTTACCTGAAACATATTTATTTATTACTTTAGAATTTTCTAGATTACCATTTACAATAGCAACGCCACCCGTTTCATGGTCTGCAGTTACTACAACTAATGTGTTTTTGTCTTTTTCTGCATAGTCTAAAACATTTTCAATTGTTTTATCAAATTCAATAAACTCACTAATCATATGTTTTTGATCTTTATCATGAGACCCCCAATCAATTTGAGAACCTTCTACTAAAAGGAAAAAAGGTTTATCTAAATCAACTAGTTTTTGAATTGTAATCTCAACTGCTTCATCTAATGAAGGCTCTCTATTTTTATACTTTTCAATAGGTTCTTCATAAGCAGTTAAAAAACCAATTTTTTTTGAGTTTGACTTTTGATATTCATCAAGATTTTTAGGGAAATAATATTTGTTCATTTCTTTTATAAGATTCCTTTTGTCAGATCTATTTATAAAATATTTCTCACCCCCACCAATAAAGAAATCAACTTTGCTTTTTGATAATTGATTAGCAATCTTGTCATATTCATATCTATTCTCTACATGAGCATAATAAGATGCTGGAGAGGCATGAACTATACTAGATGTAACAACAATAGCAGTTGAGTAACCTAATTTAATACACATTTCCAAAATAGTTTCAACCGAATTATCATTAGAATCAAGACCAATAACTTTATTATTTGTTTTTACTCCTGAAGACATAGCTGTTGCACTTGCGGCAGAATCAGTTACTAAATCATCAAATGAATGAGTCTTAGATAAACCAATATATTCAGACCTTTCAAGAGAAGTATAATTGTTATTTGAATACATTCCTGATGAGATGGCTGAAAGCCCCATACCATCACCAATCATCATTACAATATTTGGAGGCTTAGAATCTTGCCCAAAGATATTTACTGTTGAACATAAAATTAATATAAGGATAAGCTTTTGAGACATACTGTAAATTTAAATTTATAATTTAATTATTGTAAATTTTTAATGAGAGAATTGATGATTTTTGAATTCTTTTCTACATTTTTTAAAATATAATCGAAATTTATTTTTCCAGATTTATTTCTTAAGTCTATATCATCTAACAAAGAAAATACTTTAGAGAATTCATCAGGATTTTTAACGGAGTAGACCCCCCCAAGTTCTAGTAACTGTTCAGCCTCACTAAAACCTTTATAATTTTGACCGATAATAACTGGACAAGAAAAAACTGCAGGTTCCAAAATATTATGAAGACCATTATTAGACATCCCTCCTCCAATATATGAGACATGTCCGTATTTATAAATATATTTTAAACTTCCTATTGAATCAATAATTAATATTTTTTTATCAAAATCACCTTCAGATTTTAAACATGAATATTTGACGGCTTTATCTCCATATAAATTCTCTAATTTTTTGATAAAATTAGAAGAGATGTTATGTGGTGCAATTATAGATTTAATATTATTTTTTTGTACAACTTTATCAATTATACTGATATCTTTTTCCCAAACACTTCCAGCGATAAGACATTTTTGATTATCAATGAATTTCTCAATGTAATTTATTTGATTATTCTCTTCAAGTGTTTTAATAACTGATGTGAATCTTGAATCTCCTGAAATATTTATATTTTTTAATGAGTACTTTTTTAGTATACTTTCTGAATTAAAATCCTGGATATAAAAGAAATCTATATTTTTTAATTTTTTTAGAAACCAATTACCATAAAATTTAAAATAAAACTGTGATTCATCGAACTTTGAGGATACTGAATAAATTAAAGAATTATTTTGCTTTAAGTAAGTTAAATAATTAGACCAAATATCATTTTTTATAAAAACTGCAACTTTTGGATTGACTATTTTTACAAATTTTTTCGCATTTAATGATAAATCAAGTGGGAGATAAACCATTGAATCAGCAATTGTGTAATCTTTTGAATTTTCTAGCCCAGATGGAGAAAAAAAAGTAACTATAATCTTAATATCAGCTACGTTTGATTTTAATGACTCAATTATTGGTTTCGCTATTTCAAATTCTCCCAAAGATGCTACATGAAACCATATATTTTTATCAGAAGGACTTACCTCTTTTCTTAGAATTTTAAAAGAATCCTTTCTCCCTTTAAAAAATAGATTTGTTTTAGATGAGAAAACTCTAAAAGGTTGAGATAGCAAATAAGCTAGGATTATAAATATTTCATAAATAAATTTCACTAGATCCTTTTTTCCAAAAATACTTTTTTAATTTTGTTTTCGATGAAAAAAATTAATATGGTTGACCTAAATGGTCAATACCGAAAAATTAGATGGCAAGTTAATAGAGAGATGAAAAAAGTGATTAATTCATCATCATTCATTAATGGTCCAGTTGTAAAGGAATTCCAAAATAATTTACAGCAATATCTAGATGTAAAACATGTTATTCCTTGTGCTAACGGTACCGATGCTCTTCAAATTGCTCTTATGGCTCTTGATTTAAAAAGAGGTGATGAGGTTATCACAACCAACTTTTCTTTTGCTTCAACTATTGAGGTTATACTTTTACTAGGTCTAAAACCAGTTGTAGTTGACATAGATTCAAGAACTTTCAATATAAACCCAAGTTTAATACAAGATAAAATTACTGATAGAACGAGAGCTATAATTCCTGTACACTTATTTGGTCAATCTTGTAGAATGGAGGAAATATTAGAAATAGCAAACAAAAATAATCTTCAAGTAATAGAAGATAATGCTCAAGCACTAGGGTCTAAATACAAATTTTCAAATTCTCATAAGCAAATGGCTGGAGCTATTGGAGATATTGCAACAACATCCTTTTTCCCATCAAAAAATCTTGGTTGTTATGGAGATGGAGGTGCTATTTTTACAAATTCAGATACTCTAGCCTACAAGATGAGAGGTATTGTCAATCACGGAATGTATGAAAGGTACTATCATGATGAAATTGGAGTAAATTCTCGTCTAGATTCTATTCAAGCAGCAATATTGAATGTTAAGTTAAAGTACCTAAATAAATATAATATAAGTAGACAGGAAGCTGCTAATCTGTATAATAAGAGTTTTGAGGGAATAGATGAAATTGAAGTGCCATTTGTTGAATCAGATGTTGATTCGCATGTATATCATCAATACACATTAAAAATTAACAATGGAAAACGAGATGAATTAGCCGACCATTTACAAAAAAATAATATTCCATTTGGAATCTATTATCCGCTTGGTTTCCATGAGCAAAAGGCATATAAACAAGAATTTATATCTGATAATGACTTTCCTGAAACAAATAAAGTAAAGGGTGAGGTTATCTCTTTGCCGATGCATACTGAGCTTACAAAAAAACAGATTAAGTTTATAACAAATACAATTATTAGTTTTTTTGAATAATTAGTCTTTTAAATTACTTTAGTAAAAAACAATCATGAAAAATTTATTAATCTTTTTATTGATGACAACTACTTTGATGTCTCAAGACAAGTATATTCATGCAGGTAAAATCTATGATTCTTCATCTGGTAAATATCACTTAAATAAAACCATAATTATTTCTGGAAATATTATTAGTTCAATAGAAGATGGTTTTATAGAACCAAAAAATGAAAAAATACTTATTTATGACCTTAAGTCTAAGGTTATACTCCCAGGACTTATAGACTTTCATGTTCACATGGAAAGTGAATCAGGAGGAAAAGATAGATATATAAATAGATTTCAAGAGAATAAAGCAGATGTTGCATTTAAATCAACTCTTGTTGCAAAAAAAACACTTTTAGCTGGCTTTACAACCGTAAGAGATGTGGGAGGTTCAGGAGTTAATATTTCACTTAGAAATGCAATAAACAATGGAGTAGTTATTGGACCTCGAATATTTACATCAGGAAAAACCATTGCTACTACAGGAGGTCATGGTGATCCAACTAATGGTTATAAAGAAGGATTGATTGATGATCCAGGACCAAAAGATGGAGTAGTAAACTCTATCAGTGATGCAAGAAAAGCTGTAAGGTATAGATATAAAAACGGTGCGGATTTAATTAAAATTACTGCAACTGGTGGTGTAATGAGTATGGCAAAAAATGGTCAAAACCCTCAATTCACTGAAGAGGTTATTAATGCTGTGGTTAGTACGGCTAAAGATTATGGAATGCATGTAGCAGCTCATGCTCATGGTGATGAAGGCATGTATAGGGCAGTTAAATCTGGAGTAAAAACTATTGAGCATGGTTCAATAATGAAAGAGAGAACAATGAAACTTATGCGAGAAAAGAACGCTTATCTAGTACCGACAATTAGCGCTGGAGAACATGTTGCAAAAATGGCAAAAATACCAGGTTATTATCCAGATATAATAATTCCTAAAGCTATTGAAGTTGGAGTCCAAAATAAAGCAACAACAAAGAAAGCTTTTCAAATGGGAGTTCCTATTGCTTTTGGAACAGATGCAGGAGTTTATCCACATGGAGACAATGCAGGTGAGTTTTTATATATGGATGAAATAGGTATACCAGCAGAATACTCAATTAAATCTGCAACAATTACAAATGCCAAACTTTTAAATATGGAGAATTTGATTGGTCAAATCAAGAAAGGTTTTTTTGCCGATATTATTGCTACAGATAAAAGTCCAACTGAAGATATCTCTACTTTAAAAAATGTGATTTTTGTAATGAAAAATGGTGAGGTTTATAAAAAGTAAACCTAGATTTTGCCAACTGTTATGTCATTATCTATTTTTCTTATCAAACCTTGAAGAATATTGCCAGGACCAACTTCATAAAATTCTTTAACCCCATCATTTATCATTTTATTTACACTCTGTGTCCAAAGAACTGCACCCGTTAATTGACTTAGTAGATTTGATTTAATAATAGATGGATTTTTCACAGGATTTGAAGTAAAATTCTGATAAATAGGACAATTAGGGGTTTTAAACTCAGTTTTTTCAATACCTTTTTTTAATTCATCTGCAGCAGAGCTCATTAATTCAGAGTGAAAAGCACCACCAACAGAAAGAATTAATGCTCTTTTCGCTCCCTTTTCTTTAAGTAATTCACAGGCTTCTTTAACTGCTTTAACTTCTCCTGAAATAACTAATTGACCCGGACAGTTGTAATTTGCTGGGTTAACAATCCCTTCAATTTCATTACATGTTGACTCAACAATATTATCTGCTAAGCCAAGTATTGCAGCCATAGTTCCGTTAGTTTCTTGACATGCTTTTTGCATTGCGTTAGCTCTGATAGAAACTAACTTAAGTCCATCTTCAAAACTAATTGAATTAGATACAACAAGAGCAGAAAATTCACCTAGAGAATGACCAGCACATACATTAGGTTCAAAACTTTTTGATGTTAATGCTGAGATAACAGAATGAATAAAAATAGCAGGTTGAGTAACTTTTGTTTGTGATAAGTCTTCACTAGAGCCTTCAAACATTAACTCAGTGATATTAAAGTTTAAAATTTTATTAGCTTTTTTAAAAAGATCTCTAGATTCAGAGACCTCATTAAATATTTCTTGACCCATGCCAGGTTTCTGAGATCCTTGACCAGGAAACACATATGCTTTCATATTATTTCTTTATATAAGTTAAAAAAGAATATTTAATATTTTCAACACCTTTAAGTTCATAAGCTTCTTCACTAACTAATTTGAATTTATCAAGAGGAACATCAGGAAAGTATGCATCTCCTTCATAATCTTTAAAGACTCTTGTTAGTTCAATCTTCTCTACAATATTTATAGTTTGAGAATATATTTCACCTCCACCGATCACAAAAGGTTGAGGGTCATTTTTGCAATGATCTAATGCTTCATTAATACTTTTACAGACTATTACTTCATCATGTTGATATTCGGTATTTCTCGTAACAACAATATTTACTCTATTAGGCAGAGGATTGGGTAATGATTCAAAGGTCTTTCGTCCCATTATGACAGAGTGACCCTGGGTTAGTTCTTTAAACCTTTTTAAGTCTTTGGGAATATCCCATATCAGTCTATTATCAAGCCCAATAACATTGTTTGTTGATGCTGCAGCAATTATGGTAAGTCCATTTTTTATCATATTTCTAAACTGAAATCTTACCCTTTATCGAGGGATGAGAATTATAATTTAATATTTCTATATCTTCAAATTTGAAATCTTCTATATTTTTAACTCTTTGATTAAGCTTTAATTTAGGAAGTGGCATAGGAGCTCTTGATAATTGAAGTTTAACCTGCTCAAGATGGTTAAGGTAAATATGTGTATCTCCAAAAGTGTGAACAAAATCACCAACCTCATATCCACATACTTGAGCTATCATATGAGTAAGTAAGGAATAAGAAGCTATATTAAATGGAACACCTAAAAATACATCTGCACTTCTCTGATACATTTGGCATGATAGCTTATTATCTGCAACATAAAATTGAAAAAAAGCATGACAGGGTGGTAATGCAGCCTTACCATCTTTTACATTTTCACTAAAAGATTTTTTGCTATCTGGAATTATATTTGGATTCCATGCAGTTACTATCATTCTCCTACTTGAAGGATTAGTTTTAAGAGAGTTAATTACATCCTTTAGTTGATCTATTCCATCACTATTCCAGTTTCTCCATTGATGACCATAAATTGGGCCAAGATTACCTTTATTATCTGCCCACTCATCCCAAATTGTAACACCGTTATCCTTTAAATATTTAATATTTGTTTCACCGTTAATAAACCAAATTAGTTCGTGAATTATAGATCTTAAATGTAATTTTTTTGTGGTTACAAGTGGAAACCCATTTTGTAGATTGAATCTCATTTGATAACCGAATACACTAATAGTTCCTGTACCAGTTCTGTCTTTCTTCTCTACACCATTATCATTTATATGCTTCAGTAAATCAATATATTGTTTCATTTTATACTTTTTCTAGTATTTAACTCATCTCTTAGTTTTGCAGCCAGTTCATAATCTTCACTTTGAATACTTTTTTCAAGCATTTTTTTAATTTTATTTGAAGATATTTTTTTTATGTCTTTTGATTCTTTAATAGTTTTATCAGGTGTATCAGTTTTAAAAAAACTATCATCTATAAAATTAATTTCTTCAGGATATCTTTCATTATCTTCAAATCCAGCTTGATCTAAAATTTCTTTATCAATAAATATAGGAGCACTAAATCTAATAGATAATGCAATAGCGTCTGATGTCCTAGAATCAATTTTAATTATTTCATTATCCTTTTCACATACTATATTTGAAAAAAACACACCATCAATTAATTTGTGTATTAAAACATGATTAAGTTTAATGTCAAATTTATCTGCAAATCCTTTAAATAATTCATGAGTTAAAGGTCTAGAGGTCTTAATTTTTTTTTCAAGTGCTATTGCAATAGCCTGAGCTTCAAATCCGCCAATTACAATTGGCAACTTTTTATTTCCATTTATCTCATCAAGAATTAGAGCAAAAGCTCCAGAAGTATTATCGCTGTATGATATTCCTTGAATTTTTAATTCTACCAATTCCATTTAAAAATATAATTGCACAAATTAATTAAATAAAATTTAAATCTCATCAGAGCACAATAGGAAATATTTTTTTTATGATTAAATTCGCATAAAATTATTAAGTATGAAGACAGTCCAGTTTAGACAAGCAATTTGTGAAGCGATGTCAGAAGAAATGAGAAGAGATGAAACTATCTATCTTATGGGTGAAGAAGTTGCTGAATATAATGGTGCTTACAAAGCATCAAAAGGGATGTTAGATGAATTTGGAGATTTAAGAGTGATTGATACACCAATATCAGAGGCAGGTTTTTCTGGTGTTGGAGTTGGTTCAACTATGGTTGGAGCAAGACCTATAATAGAATTTATGACTTTTAATTTTGCATTAGTTGGAATAGATCAAATAATTAATAATGCTGCAAAAATAAGACAAATGTCAGGAGGTCAGTTTCCTTGTCCAATTGTTTTTAGAGGACCAACTGCATCTGCAGGTCAACTTGGTGCAACTCACTCTCAGGCTTTTGAAAGCTGGTTTGCTAACTGTCCTGGCTTAAAAGTAATTGTTCCATCAAATCCATATGATGCTAAAGGCTTACTTAAATCTGCAATAAGAGATGACGACCCTGTAATTTTTATGGAGTCAGAACAAATGTATGGTGATAAAGGAGAGATTCCAGAGGGTGAATATACACTTCCTATTGGAGTTGCTGATATTAAAAGAAAAGGAAAAGATGTGACTGTTGTATCTTTTGGAAAGATTATTAAAGAGGCCTATAAGGCAGCTGAAGCTCTTGAAAAAGAAGGTATTGAGTGTGAAATTATTGATCTTAGAACACTTAGGCCAATTGATTATGACACTGTTATTGATTCTGTTAAAAAGACTAACAGACTTGTTATTCTGGAAGAAGCCTGGCCATTTGGAAATATTTCTACAGATATTTCACATAAAGTTCAAAATGATATTTTCGATTATCTAGATGCGCCTGTTGAAAAGGTAAATAATGCTGATACTCCTACTCCATATTCTCCCGTTCTCTTAGAAGAGTGGCTTCCAAATAGTGAAGAAGTAATTAAAGCAGTTAAAAAAGTACTTTACCTTTAAAGTAATGGAGCTATAACTAGAGCAACTACTGCAATTAATTTCAATAGAATATTAAGCGAAGGTCCAGATGTATCTTTAAATGGATCACCAACTGTGTCCCCAACCACTGCAGCTTTGTGAGCATCAGATCCTTTTCTACCATCCTCTTCAATCATTTTTTTTGCATTATCCCATGCTCCTCCAGCATTTGATTGAAAAATAGCCATCAAAACTCCACATGAAGTAACACCAGCAAGAAGACCTCCTAACATTTCAGCTCCTCCAGCAAAACCAATTATTACTGGAACAGAAATTGCCATTAATCCAGGTAATACCATTTCTCTTAATGCAGCTTGTGTGGAAATTTCCACACATTTACTATATTCTGCTACACCATCAGCTTCATTAAAAATCTTTAAATCTTCTTTTGTTGCCTTTGAAAGATCTGAATCATACTTTCTCATAATTTCAAGAGCTGCTTTAAGTTTAGGAAGATCTCTAAATTGTCTTCTAACTTCTTCGATCATACTCATCGCTGCTTTACCAACTGCTTTCATTGAAAGAGCAGAAAAAACAAAAGGTAACATTGCTCCTAGAAGTAATCCGGTCATTACAATTGGCTTTGAAATATCTATTGAAGTAATTTCTGCGGTCTGCATAAAAGCTGCAAACAATGCTAAAGCAGTTAATGCTGCTGATGCAATTGCAAAACCCTTACCAATAGCTGCAGTTGTATTTCCTACAGCGTCAAGTTTATCTGTTCTTTCCCTTACTTTAGGATCTAAATCAGCCATTTCTGCAATCCCTCCAGCGTTATCTGAAATTGGACCATATGCATCTACTGCTAATTGTATACCAGTATTAGCAAGCATTCCAACTGCAGCAATTGCAATACCATACAATCCAGCAAACTCATATGAAAGAAGAATCGCAGCACAGATAAAAATAATTGGTAAAGCCGTTGAAATCATACCAACACCTAATCCTGCAATAATAGTAGTTGCAGCACCAGTTTCAGATTGCTCTACGATTGAAAGAACAGGCTTTTTACCAGTTGCTGTATAATATTCGGTTACTTTTCCAACTGCAAGTCCTGCTAACAAACCACTTATTGTTGCACCAAAAACACCATTTGAAGTATATACAATCTCATTAAATACCCATGATTCAGGAAGTAAATTTTGTATTAAAAAATATGTAACAACAATCATTAATCCTGCTGATAGAAACTCTCCTGTATTAAGAGCTTTATGTGGATCACCACCTTCTTTAACTCTAACAAAGAAAGTACCAATTATAGACATTATAATTCCAGCAGCAGCTATGTAAAGTGGAAGTAATACAGCATTTATTTCAATTCCAGAAAATTCAGATAAACCAACATAGGCAGCTCCTAAAACCATTGCACCAATAATAGAACCAACAAATGATTCAAATAAATCTGCACCCATTCCAGCAACATCTCCAACATTATCTCCAACATTATCTGCAATTGTTGCAGGGTTCAAAGGATGATCCTCAGGAATACCTGCTTCAACTTTTCCAACAAGATCAGCACCAACGTCAGCAGCTTTAGTGTAAATTCCACCACCAACTCTAGCAAATAAGGCAATTGAAGACGCACCTAATGAAAATCCTGATAATACTTGAATTACAGTATTTATGTCAGTAAACATTGGTCTATAAATTATAAACAAAGATCCAAGTCCAAGAACACCAAGTCCTACAACACCCATACCCATTACAGATCCACCAGAAAAAGCAATTTCAAGTGCTTTTCCAATAGATTCTTGAGCAGCATTTGTTGTTCTTACATTAGCTTTGGTTGCAACTTGCATACCTATAAATCCAGCTAATCCAGAACAAAAAGCACCAACAACAAACGATACAGCAACTAACCAGCTACTACCTTCGTTTATTCCTTTAAATGCTAGTAATACAGCAGTTATTATAACAAATACTGATAGTATTTTATATTCAGCTTTAAGAAAGGCCATAGCGCCATCAGCAATATTTTTTGCAATTTCTGCCATCTTAGCATTTCCAACTTCTTTTTTAGAAATTGATAAGTTTTTAATAAAAACAAAAATTAAAGCTAGAATTCCAGCTGTGGGGATAAGATATATGTAGTCCATTTTTTAAATTTTTTTCAAATATAATACAATGATAAAAATGGTGAGCAAAAATATTGAGAAAGATGTAACTAAAGTTCCTTTTTAATGAGTTCAAGGATAGTTTCATAATCAGTCTTATTTTCGACAAAATCTAGATCATCTACATTAACCTTTAGGAGATTACCGCTATTATAGTTCGTAATCCATGCTTCATATCTCTCATTAAGCCTACTCAAATACTCAATACTAATTGTCTTTTCGTAATCTCTCCCACGTTTGTGAATTTTATTAACTAAGTTAGGAATACTACTTTGAAGATATACTAATAGATCTGGTGGTTTAACTAGATTTAACATAGTGTCAAACAAAGACAAATAATTATCATAGTCTCTCTGAGTCATTAATCCCATTGAATTTAGGTTAGGAGCAAAAATAAATGCATCTTCATAAATGGTTCTATCTTGAATTACATTTTCATTTACTTTATCAATTGCAACTAACTGTTTAAAACGACTGTTTAAAAAATATATTTGGAGATTAAACGACCACCTTTCCATATGATTGTAAAAATCATCTAGATATGGATTGGCAATTACATCTTCATAATATGGTTTGTATTTTAAACTTTTTGAAAGTTGTTTAGTTAGACTGGTTTTTCCAGCACCAATATTTCCTGCTATAGCTATTCTCATAATTTTAGCCAAAGTAGGAGGTTTTTTTTAAAGAAAAAAGAAGAATAATTTGAAATATATATTTTTTTTATACTTTTGTATAGAACAGAGGAAGGATTTGACTGATTGCAACCTCTTAAAAAAATTGCTAAAGCAGTAATTCTTTTTACTCGCAATCTTTCATTCTATTTCTCACAAATTTATTTTATGTCGTATTTATTTACGTCCGAATCAGTTAGTGAAGGACACCCAGATAAGGTATCGGATCAAATTAGCGATGGTATATTAGACAATTTTTTAGCTTTTGACCCTAATAGTAAGGTGGCTTGTGAAACTCTTGTAACAACTGGACAAGTGATACTCTCAGGAGAGGTGTCTAGTTCTACTTACATTGATGTTCAAGATATTGCCAGAGATGTGATAAAGGACATAGGTTATAATAATGACCAATATAAATTTTCTGGGGAATCTTGCGCTGTTATGTCATTAATACATGAACAATCAGAAGATATTTTAAGAGGAGTAGAAAGAAATAAAAAAGAAGATCAAGGTGCTGGAGATCAAGGAATAATGTTTGGTTATGCGTGTAACGAAACTGATGACTCCATTCCATTAACTTTAGATATTGCCAATAGATTGTTATTAGAACTTTCAAATCTTAGGAAATCTAAAAAAATTCCATACTTAAGGCCAGACTCTAAGTCTCAAGTAACTGTTGAATATGATGAAAATGATAATCCATTAAGGATTGATACAATAGTAGTTTCAACACAACATGATGAATTTGATAGTGATGATGAGAGAATGCTAGATAAAATTAGAAAAGATATAATTGAGGTTTTAATTCCAATCGTAAAGAATGGTTATTCTTCTGAAATTAAAAAATTATTTAATAAAAATATTAAATATCATATTAATCCTACTGGTAAATTTGTTATTGGAGGCCCTCATGGTGATACTGGTTTAACTGGGCGTAAAATAATAATAGACACATATGGGGGAAGAGGAGCTCATGGCGGAGGTGCTTTTAGCGGTAAAGATCCAAGTAAAGTAGATAGAAGTGCTGCATATGCTGCAAGACACATCTCTAAAAATTTAGTAAAGGCAGGAGTCTCTGACGAAATATTAATTCAAGTTGGATATGCTATAGGTGTTGCAGAACCAGTATCACTTAATGTAAACACTTGTGGGAAGTCTAAACTAAGTATTTCAGATTCAAAACTATCGAAAATAGTCAACGAAATGTTTGACTTAAAACCTCATTCGATAGAATCAAGATTTAAATTAAGAGATCCTATTTATCTTGAAACAGCTTCATATGGACATATGGGCAGAAAATCTGAAAAAAAAACCAAAACATTTAACTCAAAATATTCTGGAGTTAAGAAAATTGAGGTTGAGCTTTTTCCTTGGGAAAAGTTAGAATATGTTAACCAATTAATTAAAACACTTAAAACATGAATCATAATGATCAAACCCTAGCATTACATGCTGGGCATAACACAACTAATACTCAAGGAACTAGAGCAGTTCCTATATATCAAACAACATCATATGTTTTTGATAATACTGACCATGCAGCTAATTTATTTTCTTTGGCTGAACCTGGGTATATATATACAAGATTAAATAACCCAACAGCAGATGTCCTTGAACAAAGATTAGCTTCTTTAGAAGGGGGTATTGCTGCAGTTGCAACTTCATCTGGATCAGCTGCACTAGCTACAACTCTTTTGACACTTTTAAAAACAGGAGATCATATTGTTGCTTCAAATAGTTTATATGGGGGGACTTATAACTTGCTAAATGTTACTTTACCAAGATATGGTATTACAACTACTTTTGTTGATCCTGATGACATTGAAAATTTTTCAAAAGCAATCAATAAGAATACTAGAGTTGTCTATATAGAGAGTATAGGTAATCCTAAACTTGATATTCTAGACATAGAATCTATTTCAAAAATTGCAAAAGCATCAAAACTTCCATTAATTGTTGATAACACTGTTGCTACGCCATATCTATTAAAACCAATAAGTTATGGAGCAGATATAGTTATTCACTCTACAACAAAATATATTACTGGAAATGGAACTTCAATTGGAGGTGTAATAATTGATGCTGGAAACTTTGATTGGAGTAGTGGCCTATTTGATGAATTTACAGAACCATCTGCAGGATATCATGGATTAGTATATCATGAAGCACTAGGACCAGCTGCATTTATAGCTAAAGTCAGAATAGAGGGATTGAGAGATCTAGGTAGTGCTCCAAGTCCATTTAATTGTTTTCAAACTATTCAAGGTCTTGAAACTTTATCAATTAGAATAAAGAAACACTCTGAAAATGCATTAAAAATTGCGGAATGGCTTGAAAATCAAGATGAGGTAGCTTGGGTTAATTATCCAGGTTTAAAGTCTTCTAAATATCATAATTTATCAAAAAAATATTTAAAAGATGGGCAAAGTGGGATTGTTACTTTTGGTTTAAAAGGTGGTTTTGAGTCTGCTAAAAAATTAACTGATAGTACAAAGATATTTTCATTACTAGCAAATTTTGGAGATTCAAAATCTTTAATAATTCATCCATCAAGTACTACTCATCAACAATTAAATGAGGAACAACAAAAATCGACAGGTGCTACAGCAGATCTTGTGAGACTTAGTATTGGTCTTGAAGATCCTATTGATTTAATTAATGACCTTAAAGATGCTTTGGGCTCAATATAATATTGGAAGAAGAATTAAAATATATACTACTAGAGAATTTTGAAACTTTATCTGGAACAAAGGTTAATAAGATTAATCTTAGCTACCAGGTCTTTGGAAAGAAATTAGGGAGTGCTCCAGTTATTCTTGTTAATCATGCATTAACTGGGAATTCTCTTGTTTCTGGAATAAATGGGTGGTGGAGTGAGATAATAGGAAATGAAAAACCAATTAATACAAATAAGTACTCAATTTTATGTTTTAATATTCCAGGTAATGGTTTCAATGAAAATAATTTTGATTATGACTTAGACTTTAATCTTGGTGATATAGCATTATTATTTATTAAAGCCATTGATGAGCTTAATCTTCCAAAGCTTCATGCCATTATTGGAGGTTCAATTGGAGGATGTTTAACTTGGGAAATGATAGCATTAAAAAATGATTTAGCATCATTAATAATTCCAGTTGCTGCAGATTGGAAAGCAAATGATTGGCTTTTAGCAAATACTTTCCTTCAAGACAGAATCCTAAAAAACTCCAGAGACCCTGTAAGTGATGCTCGAATACATGCAATGACATTTTACAGAACTCCAAAATCTTTAAATACAAGATTTAGCAGAACAAAAAATTTAGATAAAAAAATGTTTAATGTAGAATCATGGCTTAGTCACCATGGTAAAAAACTTCGTCAAAGATTTAGTCTTGAATCATATTTGTTTATGAATAAACTTTTGAGTTCCACTGACATTACTCGTGATGGTGAGAGTTTTGAAACTAAAATTTCTAAAATAACATCTTCAATTCATATAATATCTGTCGATTCAGATATTTTCTTTTTACCTGAAGAGGACAATGAAACATATACTATAGCTAGAAAAAATAATATTAATATTAAGAATCATATTGTTAACTCTATTCATGGTCATGATTCTTTTTTGATTGAAACAAAACAAATTTCAGATATCTTTATAAAAATATTTTAAAAATGGCAGTTTACTTAGACAGAGTTAATGACAAATATTTATTTGAGTTAACCAATAAAAATGGACATCAAGTTTTTCTAGACAGGAAATATTCTCCTGATTATAATGTTAAAGGAGTGAGTCCAATGGAGTTATTATTAATGGGTGTTGCAGGATGCAGTAGTATAGATATTATATCTATTTTAGAAAAACAAAAACTGAATCCTGTTTCATATAAAATGGAAGTTGAAGGAGAAAGAGAATCAATTCCTGGTGAACCCTATAAAAAAATTCATGTAAAGCTTTACATCGATGGTGATATTCCTGGTGAAAAGATAATTCGAGCAGCAGCATTAAGTTTTGATAAGTATTGCTCAGTTTCAAAGAATCTTGAGAAGTCTACTTCAATAGAGCATTCTATTTATCTAAATGGATCTATAATTAAAAAATAGACTAAAAAATTTGTTTTTATGTATACCTATTATACTTTTGTTTAATAATGACAAATAATTTTAATTTTTATTATAACTATTATTACTTCTTTAATCAGAAGAAAGGATAACTATGTTATAAAAAGAAATTAAATATACTAGTCCTGTCAAATCAGGACTTTTTTTTTATATGAAAGTATCAATTCAAGGAATTAAAGGATCATTTCACCATATGGTGGCAAATCATTATTTTGATTCATTTGAGTTAAATGAGTGTTTGACTTTTGAGAGCCTTGTTAAATCAGTAGTTAATAATGAATCAGAGTATGGAATAATGGCTATAGAAAATTCAATTGCAGGTTCTATACTCCCTAACTATGCTCTTATAGATGAGTATAATCTTTCAATTATTGGAGAATACAGTTTAAGTATAGATCATAATTTAATGTGTCTTCCAAATCAAAATATTACTGAAATTAAAGAAGTTCACTCTCATCCAATGGCGTTATTACAATGTTCTAAGTTCTTTAGTAATTACCCTCATATTAAATTAATTGAAACTGAGGATACCGCTTTATATGCTAAAAATATAAGAGATAATAAGATCAGTGGTGTAGGAGCAATTGCAAGTTTAGATGCATCTAAAATATATACTTTGCAAATTTTGGAATCTTCTATTCAAACTATCAAAAATAATAAAACGCGATTTGTAATTCTTGAAAAGAATAAAAATAATAAAATGGACTATGATAAAGCTGCTCTTAAATTTATTCTTGATCATAAAAGAGGAAGTTTAGCCACAGTATTGAATATGATGAGTGATTGTAGTTTAAATCTTACAAAGATTCAATCTTTACCAGTTATTCAAACTCCTGGCAAATATGCATTTTTTGTTGACATTACTTTCAAATCAATTGAAAATTACCAAAAAGCAGTTAAAATTATTGAATTAATGGCTCAAGAATTTAAAATTCTAGGTGAGTATAAATATCAAAAATCATGAAAGTTGGTATAGTAGGTTTAGGTTTAATAGGTGGATCTGTTGCTTTAAAATTAAAGGAAGTAAATAATAATATTACTATTTATGGTTTTGATCAAAATAATCGTTCACTCGACTTTTCATTGAAAAATGAAATTATTGATAAAAAGTTTGATCCTGACTCATTATTAGACTTTGATTATTTATTTCTTGCAATACCAGTTGAATCAATTAAAAAACAACTAAAAAGTATTCTAGATAAAATATCTGAAAAAACTTTAGTAATTGATTTAGGTTCAACAAAATATGAAATTTGTAACTCTATAAAAAATCATAATAAAAGAGAAAACTTTTTAGCAGCCCACCCTATAGCTGGTACAGAATTTTCAGGTCATGTTGCAGCAAAAAAAGATTTATTTGACAATAAGGTTATGATTTTGTGTGAAACTGAAAACACAAACTCTATTTTACTTTCAGGCGCAATTAAAATCTTTAAAACTTTAGGAATGAGTATTAAGACAATGGATTCAATAGATCATGATAAACATATTGCCTATGTATCTCATTTGTCTCATATTTCATCTTTTATGTTAGGTAAAACAGTAATGGATAAAGAGGACAATGAACAGACAATTTATGATATGGCAGGAAGTGGGTTTGAATCAACTGTCAGATTAGCAAAAAGTTCTCCTGAAATGTGGTCTTCAATTTTTATTGAAAACAAAAAAAATATTATTGAATCTCTTGAGGAATACATATTAAATATTAATAATTTTAAAAAGTTAATTGAAAGTAGTGATCAAGAGAATCTTAATGCTGAGATGAAAAAAATCAATGGAATTAAAGGAATTTTAAAAGGAATTAACTAGAAAATTATGGAAAATAAAAAAGAGTATAGGAATTGGCTTAATAAGATGAATTTGGATCATCCTCTTGTTATTGCTGGGCCATGTAGTGCGGAAACTGAAGAACAAGTTTTAAAAATTGCACATGAGTTAAAAGATACTGATGTAAGTGCGTATAGAGCTGGTATTTGGAAACCAAGAACAAGACCAGGAATGTTTGAAGGAGTAGGTGCAATTGGATTGAAGTGGTTAGAAAAAGTAAAAAAAGAAACAGGCTTATTAATTGCAACAGAGGTTGCAAATTCTGTTCATGTTGATCTAGCACTAAAACATGATGTTGATATATTATGGATTGGAGCAAGATCAACTGTAAGTCCATTTATTGTTCAAGAAATTGCAGATGCATTAAAGGGAACAGACAAGACAGTTTTAATAAAAAATCCTGTTAATCCTGATTTATCTCTTTGGATGGGTGGTGTAGAAAGAATTTATAGTGCAGACATAAAGAATATTGGGGTTATTCATAGAGGTTTCTCTTCATATGATAAGTCTAAATATAGAAATAATCCTGAATGGCAAATTGCTGTTGAATTTCAAAATAATTTTCCAGATATTCCTCTGATATGTGATCCTTCTCACATAGCAGGTAAAAGAGATTTAATATATGATTTAAGCCAAACATCACTGGATCTAAATTATGATGGTTTAATGATTGAATCTCATTGGGATCCTGACAATGCATGGAGTGATGCTGCACAACAGGTTACGCCTAAAAGTTTAATTCAAATAATGAAAGATCTTAAAATAAGAGAGAAGACTTCTCAGGGAGAAGATTATCAAAATCAATTAAATAATTTGAGATCTCAAATTGATGTTGCAGATCAAAATTTATTGACAACGCTAGGTAAAAGAATGAAAGTTGCAAAAAATATCGGGAAACTAAAGTCAGATAATAATGTCGCAATACTTCAAAATAAAAGATGGAATGAGATATTAGGTAAGATGATTTTAGATGGAGAAGACCATGGATTAAGTGAAGAATTTATACTAAGATTTTTTAAAGCAATACATCAAGAATCTATTAATAACCAAAAGAAAATTTTAAATAAATAATCAAAAAAATGTTATCAGATAAAATCAATTCATTACCAATTTCGCAAACTGTAGCAATGACTGCTAAAGCTCATGACTTAAAGAATCAAGGTGTAGACGTTATTACTTTAAGCGCAGGTGAACCTGACTTTAATATACCTGATTATATAAAGGAAGCAGCCATCGCGGCTATAAATGAAAATTATCATAAATATTCTCCAGTTGATGGATTTTTAGATCTTAAAAAAGCAATTTGTAAAAAATTTAAAAGAGACAATAATCTTGATTATGAAACTGATCAAATTGTTGTATCTACTGGAGCTAAACAATCTATTGCTAATGTATGTATGTCTCTTATAAATAAAGGTGATGAGGTAGTGATTCCAACTCCCTATTGGGTAAGTTATAGTGCTATGGTATCTCTTGCAGATGGAATACCAGTATTTGTTCATCCAGATGAGGATGCAAATTATAAAGTAACTGCAGAACAGCTTGAGTCTGCAATTACTGAAAAAACAAAAATGATAATGCTTAATTCGCCGAATAACCCAAGTGGTTCGGTATTTAGTCAAGAAGAATATTTGGAATTCTCAAAAGTTTTACAAAAATACCCTGATGTAATTGTTGTATCAGACGAAATATACGAACATATAAATTATGGTTCTAAAAGTGTAAGTTTTGCAAGTCTACCTGGAATGTATGAAAGAACTGTAACTGTAAATGGAATATCTAAAGCATTTGCAATGACAGGTTGGAGAATAGGGTATCTAGCAGCCCCAAAATTTTTAGCAAAAGCATGCAATAAAATGCAGGGCCAAATTACAAGTGGTGCTAATTGTATTGCACAAAGAGCTGCAATTAAAGCATTGGAAGAATCTCCGGAAAGGATTAAATATATGGTTGATGAATTTAAAATTAGAAGAGATTTAATAATTGATCTAGTCAATCAGATTAATGGATTTAAAATCAAGCATCCTCCATCTGGAGCATTCTATATTTTTCCAGAAATCTCAAATTTATTTGGAAAAACATTTAGTGGCCAAACTGTAAATACTGCAAATGATTTGTCAATGCTAATTTTAGAAAAAGCTCATGTTGCTACTGTCCCTGGTGACGCATTTGGTTATCCAAATTGCATAAGAATTTCATATTCAGCATCTAAAGAACAAATAGAGGAAGCGATAAGAAGAATTAAAGATCTTTTATCTTGAATGAAATAGAAAAATATTTTCCAAATTTATCTAAAGAACAAATAGAAAAACTTAATAAGTTAATACCCTTATATACTTATTGGAATTCAAAAGTGAATTTAATATCAAGAAGAGATATTGATAATTTATTTATCAACCATATTCTCCATTCTCTAGCAATTGTAAAAATCATTAATTTTGAAGATGGATCAAATGTTCTTGATGTAGGAACTGGAGGTGGTTTTCCAGGTATTCCTTTATCTATTTTTTTTCCAAATGTCAATTTTACATTATTAGATAGTATAGGTAAAAAAATCAAAGTTGTAGAATCAATATCTAATGATTTATCACTTAAAAATGTCAGAACAGTTAATGATAGAGTAGAAAATCATTTTGATAAATATGAATTTATAGTTTCAAGGGCTGTATCAAGAATGAATAAATTTTATTCTATGGTTAGTAAAAATATAAATTCAAAATCCTTGAATAAATTACCGAATGGGATTGTCTCTTTAAAAGGTGGAGATCTTGAAAATGAATTAAAAGAATTTAAAAATAATCAGATTTATGAAATCTCAGAATTCTTTTCTTACGACTTTTTTGAAACAAAAAAAATTGTTTATATACCTTACTCAAATTAGATATTAACACTGATGAATTTCTCTAAACAAATTTTTATAGTTGTACTAATTATATTAACATTTGGCTGTAATTCTAAATCTAAAAATTTTGATAAAACATCAAAACCAAATCAAGATGCAAAGGTATTTGAAAAGAAAGAACTAAATCAGGCCCCCAAAAAAGAGAATGATAAATTTACATTGACAGATGATAATGTAATTGATTTTTTATTTGAATATGAAAAAAATAATAAAGAAAATCATGTTAGAATTCATACAACATTCGGTAATATAGATATATTGCTTTACGCTAACACTCCTTATCACAGATCAAATTTTATTTACTTAACAAAAAAAAAATACTTTGATGGGACACAATTTTACAGAGTAATTAATGATTTTGTAATCCAAGCAGGAAATAGTGATAATATAAAGGTTTCCAAAAAAAGAAAAGTGATTGGAAAATATCTTTTACCAAATGATTTTGACAAAGGCCATACGCACAAAAGAGGAATAGTTAGCATGCCAAGTAGTTCAGTAGATAATCCCTATAAAATGGCTTCTCCTTTTGAGTTTTTTATAGTACAAAAAAAAGATGGAGCTCATCACCTAGACGGAAATTATACAATTTTTGGAAAAGTAATAGATGGAATGGAAACAGTAGATAAAATAGCTAATTTACCAACCGATAATAGAGATTGGCCATTAAATAATGTTTACATAAATAAAGTTTTAATTATAAATGATAATTAATTATCTAGCCCATAAATGGGTATGTAAAATCTTTAGCTGGTAGGAAAGTTTCTTTAATTAATCTAGGAGATGCCCATCTCAAGAGATTAAGGTAAGAACCTGCTTTATCATTAGTTCCAGATCCTCTCGCTCCACCAAATGGTTGTTGACCTACAACTGCACCAGTACACTTGTCATTTATATAAAAATTACCTGCACAATTTTGAAGCTTATCTACAGCATCGCTAAGTATATACCTGTCTTCACAGAAAACTGCCCCAGTTAATGCATATTCAGAAGTTTCATCAACAGTTTTTAGTGTTTCTTCCCATTGATCATCTTCATATTCATAAATAGTAACTACTGGTCCAAATAATTCAGTTTCCATTGAATAATAATTTGGGTTGGATGTCTTAATAACTGTAGGTTCTATAAAATACCCTTTAGATTTATCATATCCGCCGCCAATTGAAATTTCTGCATCTTTATCAACCTTAGCCTTTTCAATTGCATTAACTAATTTATCAAATGAACTTTCATGAATAACAGCGGTCATAAAATTTTTAAAATCTTCAGGACTTCCCATTTTTATTTTACTAATACCAGATTTTAATTTTTCAAAAAACTCTTTCGATATTGATTTAGGGATATAAACTCTTGATGCAGCAGAACATTTTTGGCCTTGAAATTCAAATGCGCCTCTAATAACTGCAGTAGCTAATTCTTCAGTGTCTGCAGAGTTATGAGCTAAAATAAAATCTTTACCTCCTGTTTCACCAACAATTCTGGGATATGAATTATAATTCTCAATATTAGTTCCAATTTTTTTCCATAAACCTTTAAAAACTGATGTAGATCCAGTAAAATGAATTCCAGCAAAATCCTTTGAATCTAACACTGTATTTGTAATCATCTCTGGATCTCCGTAAACTGCATTTATAACTCCATCTGGAAGACCAGCTTCTCTGAATACATCAATAACAATCTTTGCAGAAAAAATCTGATGATCACTAGGTTTCCAAACAACAGTATTTCCCATCATTGCAGCACTGCCAGGAAGATTACCAGATATTGCGGTAAAATTAAATGGAGTTATTGCATAAACAAAACCCTCAAGAGGTCTATACCCAAGTCTATTCCAAACCCCTGGATCTGATTTTGGTTGTTGGCTATATATATGTTGCATACTATAAACATTAAACTTTAAAAAATCAACCAACTCACATGCTGCATCAATTTCAGCTTGGAAAATTGTTTTAGATTGAGCTAACATCGTAGCGGCATTAATTCTATCTCTGTAAGGACCTGCTACAAGCTCTGCTGCTTTTAAAAAAATGGCTGCTCTTTCTTCCCACTTCATATTTGCCCATTCATCTTTCGCATCTAAGGCAGATTTTATTGCTAGTTCAACATGTTTTTTTTCTGCTAAATAATATTTACCAAGAATATGTTTATGATCATGAGGGGGTGACATATTTGAGGTTTGAGAACTTTCAATAAATTTACCACCAATCCACATTTTTACATCTGTTGTAGAATCTTTAAGTTTTTTATAAGTTGCAAGTACTGATTCTTTTTCTGGACTCCCTGGCTTATATTCCTTTATAGGTTCATTGACTGGATTTGGTACATTAACAATAGAGTTATTCATAACATAAATTTTGCTTATCAAATTTAAATTAAATTGATAATAATTTTAATAAAAATACTTTTTTTTCTTAAAGTGTTTATAGTAAATTTGCAGTCACAAATTACTAATATTTCATGTCTAAAGACATAAGCATTAAAAACGGTGCTAATTTATATCTAAAAGGGCTAGCTTCAAAAGAACTTGAAGTTGCAAAAAAAAGCTTAACCTACGCTATAAACCCCGACAACTTTTTTTCTCTAGTTCCACGTATGCTTGTTAAAGAAGGAGATAAAGTTTCTAAAGGTCAACCAATTTTCCATGATAAAAATGATGAAACAATAAAAATTGTTTCTCCAGTTAGCGGAAAAGTTAAAGAAATTAGAAGAGGTGCAAAGAGAAAAATATTATATGTTATAATTAAGGCTGAAGGCGATGATGTTATAAAATTTGATATTCCTGAGTTACAAAAAATCACTAAAGAACAAATAATTGAACTTCTTAGTGAGTCAGGCTCATTAGCTTATATAAGACAAAGACCTTATAATATAATAGCAAAGACTAATAAGTTACCAAAATCAATCTTTGTATCAACTCATTCTACTGCTCCATTTGATGTTGACTATGATTTTTTAATGAGTAATAGAGTTGATGATTTGCAAACTGGTATTGACATTATGAGTGCAATAATTGATAAACCAATCAATTTTTCAATTACACATAAAAAAGATAGTGGTTTTAAAAACTTAAATAATGTTGAAATCTACAACATCAAAGGTGTTCATCCTTCTGGAAATGAAAGTTTTCAAATAAATAAAATTGACCCTCTGAATTTTGGAGAAACTATTTGGGTAATTAAACCTGAAGACCTCTCAAATATTGGAGCTTTTTTTAGAACTGGTGTTTTCTCTTCATCAAGAACTGTAGCCATTTCAGGAGATTCATTAAAATCACCAAAATATTACAGTACTGTTATTGGAGCTTCAATTTCATCATTAATTAATAGTGATGACATGAATGATATTAAGAATTATAGATTTATAAATGGTGATCCTTTGAGTGGATCAAAAGTTGAATATTCAGAATTCTTAGGATTTTACAACAACTCTCTAAGTGTAATTGAAGAAGGAAATCAGTATAGAATGCTTGGATGGCTCCCTTTCATGTATAACTCTGTTCCTAGTTTTTCAAAAACTTCATTTTCATGGTTATTAGGGGGGGCAAAAAAAGTTAATACAAATCTTAATGGTGAAGAGAGAGCTATTGTTGTAACAGGAGAAATGGAAAAATATTTCCCAATGGATATATTTCCAATGCAATTGATAAAAGCATGTATGAGAGGTGATATTGAAAAAATGGAATCTTTGGGTATCTATGAAGTTATTCCAGAAGATTTTGGTTTAGTTGATTTTTCTTGTACATCAAAAATTGAAGCTCAAGAAATAATTAAAAGTGGAATAGAAATAATGTTAAAAGAAGTAGGATAATGAATTTTATTAGAAAACAGGTAGATGTATTAAAAAAACCATTCCTTAAAGGGGGAAAATTAGAAATGTTATATCCTGCTTTTAATGCATTTGAAACTATGCTTTTTGTTCCTGACCATACTACTTCAAAAGGATCTCATATTCGTGATGGAGTTGATTTAAAAAGAACAATGATAACGGTTATAATTGCTCTTTTACCAGCATTATTTTATGGAATATATAATACAGGTTATCAATACTTTATTCAAACTGGTCTTGATTTTACATTTTTAGATGCAGTTCTTCATGGGGCTTACAAAATTTTTCCAATGATTGCAGTTTCATATGCAGTTGGTTTAGCAATTGAGTTTGCATTTGCAGTTTATAGAAATCACCCAGTTAACGAAGGATACCTAGTAACAGGTCTTCTTATTCCAATGATAATGCCAATAGATATGCCATTATGGATGTTAGCAATCTCTGTTGTTTTTGCTGTATTAATTGCCAAAGAAGCTTTTGGTGGAACAGGAATGAATATACTTAATCCAGCCCTAACTGCTAGAGCTTTTGCATTTTTTGCATATCCCACTTTTATGTCGGGAGATAAAGTATGGGTTTCAGAAGCAAGTAATGTAGATGCAATATCTGGTGAAACTATACTTGGAGCTCTTGCAGCCAATGGAGATGTAACATATTCATCTTTAAATATGTTTATGGGAGCTATTCCAGGATCTGTTGCTGAAACTTCAGTATTTTTTGTGCTAATAGGAGCCTTAATCTTAATCTCAACTGGAGTAGGTAGCTGGAGAATAATTATAAGTGGAATTCTTGGCGCTTCATTAGTAGGAGTCTTGTTTAATTTTTGGGGTGCTAATTCTTTGATGAGTTTTGATTGGTATAATCATCTTTTAGTTGGTGGTTTTGCATTTGGAATTGTCTTTATGGCTACCGACCCTGTCTCAGCTGCTCAGACAACAAAAGGCAAGTGGATATATGGATTTTTAGTTGGGGTTTTCTGTATTTTAATTAGAGTATTTAATCCTGCTTATCCTGAGGGAGTTATGTTAGCAATACTGCTGATGAATGTCTTCGCTCCACTAATTGATCACTATGTGATTGAAGCAAATGTTTCTAAAAGAAGAAAAAGATGGGCTAGTATTAAATTAAAAACTTCATAATGAATAGAGACTCTAATAGACATACATACATCTTTGCTGCCTTAATGGTTATCTCAGTAGCCTTTGTATTATCATTTACTTCTGAGTCACTTAAAGAATTACAAAATGCTAATGTAAAAAAAGAGAAAATGCAAAATATTCTTTCAACGGTTGGGATTAATGTGAGTAGAGATGAATCTGAATCTCTTTATAAGGATTACATCTCCGAAGAACTTTCTTTAAAATCTGATGGAACAATTGATAATGTAATTAATGCCTTTAATATAAACCTAGCATTAGAAGTTAAGAAAGATTCAGATATTCAGAGATACCCATTATATATTGCAAACGTTAAAAACGAAAAATTTTATGTTATTCCTCTGCGAGGAGCTGGATTATGGGCAGAGATTTGGGGTTATATTGCATTAAGGGATGATATTAATACAATTAAAGGCGTATCATTTGATCATAAAAGTGAAACTGCAGGACTAGGAGCTGAAATTACCGAAGACTGGTTTATTAATAGTTTCAATGATGAAAAGATAAAAGACATCCAAGGAGAATTTGTTGGTATATATGTATCAAAATCAAACAATGATCCTGACAATAATGATAAAATGGATAATGAAATAGATGCTATTTCTGGTGCAACTATTACTGGTGATGGGGTATCTGATATGATAAAAGAGAGAATTCAAAACTATCTTCCATATTTTAATAAAATAAGTAATGAATAAGGAAAAAGAACCATTATTTTCTAAGAAGAATAGGGCATTATTAACAGACCCTTTAGATGATGATAACCCAATTACCGTTCAAGTTTTAGGTATTTGTTCAGCACTTGCTATTACTGTTAAGCTTGAGCCTGCTGTTGTCATGACACTATCTGTAATATTTGTTATGGCTTCAAGTAATGTTATTGTCTCAATACTTAGAAATATTATTCCAACAAGAATAAGAATCATTGTTCAATTAGTCGTTGTAGCATCTCTTGTAGCACTTGTTGATCAGTTTCTAAAAGCATATGCATATGATGTTAGTAAACAATTAGCAATTTTTATAGGGCTTATAATTACAAATTGTATAGTGATGGGAAGACTTGAGGCGTTTGCTTTAGGAAATGGTGTTTGGAAATCATTTTTAGATGGTGTTGGAAATGCTGCTGGATATGGCTGGATTCTAATTATTGTTGCTTTTATAAGAGAATTATTTGGATCTGGTGAGTTATGGGGTATTCCTGTAATTCCTCAATTTATTTATGATTTAGGATATACTGATAATGGCCTTATGCTATTATCTCCTATGGCACTAATTATTGTTGGAGTTTATATATGGATACAAAGATATTATAACAGAAAATTAATTGAAAAAGACTAAATGGAAGATCTAGTTAACTTATTTATAAAAAGTATTTTCATAGAGAATATGGTCTTTGCATATTTTCTTGGAATGTGTTCTTATTTAGCAGTTTCAAAAACAGTAAAAACTGCAGTTGGACTTGGTTATGCAGTAATCTTTGTTTTAACCATTACAGTACCAATAAACTATTTAATAAATTCATATTTATTAGCTCCAGGAGCTCTTACATGGATTGGTCCTCAATTTGCAGATATTGATTTATCATTTTTAACTTTCATAATGTTCATAGCTGTAATTGCATCAATGGTTCAGCTGGTTGAAATGATTGTGGAAAAAGTTTCACCAAGTTTATACGGTTCACTTGGTATATTTCTTCCACTTATTGCTGTAAACTGTGCAATTCTAGGAGGATCTTTATTTATGCAACAAAAAGATTTTATAAATACGTTGGAATCTGCAATATACGGTTTAGGATCTGGTATTGGATGGTTTCTTGCTATTGTTGCAATAGCTGCAATAAGAGAAAAAATAACTTACTCAAATATTCCCGAACCTTTAAAAGGACTTGGTATAACTTTCATAATTACTGGATTAATGGCTTTTGGTTTTATGAGTTTTATGGGAATTAAATTATAAGAGATGGACATTAATGTAATAATTGCTAGTACTGTAGGCCTTTTTGTAATAACACTATTATTAGTGACAATGCTTTTGTTTGCAAAATCAAGACTTCTACCATCAGGTCCAGTAAAATTAATAATCAATGGAGAAAAGGATGTCGAGGTTAATTCAGGGGATACCTTATTAACAACACTAGGAAATAATAAAATATTTCTACCATCAGCGTGTGGTGGAGGAGGAACTTGTATCCAATGTAAGTGTCAAGTTGTTGAAGGTGGAGGAGAAATTCTTCCTACAGAAGAGCCTCATTTTACAAGAAAAGAAATTTCTGAAGGGTGGAGACTGGGTTGTCAAGTTAAAGTTAAACAAGACATGAAAATTGAAGTTCCTGAGGAGGTTTTCGGTATCAAAAAATGGGAAGCTAAAGTTAAAAGTAATTACAATGTTGCATCTTTCATCAAAGAATTTGTAATTGAAATTCCAGAAGAAATGAATTACAAAGCAGGTGGGTATATTCAAATCGAGATTCCAGAGTGTGATATAAATTATGAGGATATGGATATTACATCTCATCCTAAAGAACATCCAGATGATCCTCAAAAATTTAAACTTGAATGGGATAAGTTTCATCTATGGCCTTTAAATATGAAAAATAATGAAACTGTTGAACGAGCGTATTCAATGGCTTCCTACCCGGCAGAAGGAAAAGAAGTTATGTTAAATGTGAGAATAGCTACTCCACCATGGGACGGTAAAAAAAATAAATGGATGACAGTAAACCCCGGTATTGCCTCATCATATATTTTCTCAAAAAAACCTGGTGATACTGTTACAATTTCTGGTCCATATGGTGAGTTTTTTATAAATGAATCTGATGCTGAAATGTTATATGTTGGAGGTGGAGCAGGAATGGCTCCTATGAGATCTCATTTATATGAATTATTCAGAACTATTAAAACTGGAAGAAAAGTTACTTTTTGGTATGGAGGAAGATCAAAAAGAGAACTATTCTATGTTGATCAATTTAGAGCTTTAGAAAAAGATTACCCAAACTTCAAGTTTTATATTGCTTTATCTGAACCTTTAGAAGAAGATAATTGGAAAGTAAAAAATTCTCTAGATGCTGAGGGGGATGGTTTTACAGGATTTATTCATCAAGTAGTAATCGACAATTATTTGTCAAAACATGATTCTCCTGAAGATATAGAAGTTTACTTCTGTGGTCCTCCATTGATGAATATAGCTATTGCAAAAATGGCTGAAGACTTCGGAGTTCCTCCTGAGAATGTTAGATTTGATGACTTCGGTGGCTAATGTTATCCTTTAGAAAAATAGTTTCATTTTTTTTATTGTTGATTATTACTAGTTGTAATAATGATGTAAATGATTATAAGCGTATTAGAGGAAATGCACTTGGTACAACATATAGCATAATTGTCGACACTGAAATTAAAGAGAGTATAATCAAACAAAAGATTGACTCTATCTTTGAAGTTGTAAATAACTCTATGTCAACTTACATAGATACTTCAATAATATCAAAAGTAAATTTATCTGATAAACCAGTTAGTGTTGATTACCATTTTATAAAAGTTTTTAATAAGTCAAAAGAAATTTGGTCTTTATCAAAAGGTGCTTTTGATCCGACAGCTGGTTCTTTTGTTAATTTATATGGATTAGGCCCTGAAATTATTAGTAAAAAGATAGATAAATCTAAAATAGATAGTATAATTAAAATTGTGGGATTTGACAAAGTCTATCTAAGTAATGAAAATAAAATTATTAAGAATAATAAAAATATTTTTATTGACTTCAATGCTATAGCTAAAGGTTACTCAGTTGATTTAATTAAGGATTTATTTGAGGAAAATTTTCTTAAGAACTTCCTTATTGAAGTAGGAGGTGAGTTAAGTTCTAAAGGAAATGCTGAAAATAATAGAAAATGGAAAGTTGCAATTCAAAATCCGATTGAAATGAATACTTACTATAATCAAATTTTTCTGACAGATAAGTCATTAGCAACTTCAGGAAACTATAGAAAATTTAGAATTGATCCTGTAACTGGAGAAAAATATGTCCATATAATTAATCCACTAACAGGCGACCCTCTATCTAATAATATTCTAAGTGCTTCAGTTATTTCAGATACTTGTATTGAAGCTGATGCATGGGCAACTGCATTAATGGTTATGAATCCAATTAATGCTTTAGAATTAATCGATAAAATTGATGGCACAGAAATATTATTGTTAACCTCAAAAAACAATGAAATTTTTCCAATCAAATCTAAAGGTTGGGATTCAGTTACTAAATGATTTTTTTTGCAATTGGAATTAAATCATTTTTTAACAGACCATACCTAATTATCATTTCTTCAGAGAAATTATCTGAATAATTAATCATCTCAACTTGAAATCCTACTTGTTCAATCCGCTCTTTGTAATCAATTCCATATTCTCTTACATGATCATATTGACCAAAATATTTTTCTCTATCATATTGTGATGTTATTTTAGAATCTTCAAATGTTTTTTCTCTATTCACATTAATTGGAACTTGAAGTATAGCTATTCCATTTATGTTTAAAACCCTATAAATTTCTTCTAAAGCCATCTTGTCATCTTCAATATGCTCAAGAACATGATTGCATATTACAAGGTCAAATGATTCATCTTTAAATTTCATTGATTTTAAATCTCCTTTTATATCTGCGATTGGTGAATTAATATCAAATGTTAAATAATTCCAATGATTAAACTTCTTAAATTTTTTAAAAAATATTTGTTCTGGAGCTACATGGAGTACTTTTAAATTTGATTTTAAAATGTTTGTTTCATTATCAAGATAAAGCCATAGAAGTCTGTGCCTTTCTAAAGATAAAGTTCCAGGACATAAAGCATTTTTTCTGATAGACCTATATCCATAGGATAAAAATTTTGAGTAACTACTTCCATCTATAGGATCAATAAACTTATTTCCTTTAAACAATACTCTTAGTAAAGGTGTTAAATAAAAACTATATTTAATTAATAATTTTCTTGGTAGAAACTTCAATATATATTTCATCAATCAAAGAAATTTTTAAATCTTTTTTCTTCATCTGATTTTATACCTAAAGCATCATATATAAAATCAAAAGTTGAAAGAATTTCTGGCTTTCCATTAATTAATGCAATATTATGTTCAAAATGGGCACTATATAGACCATCCAAAGTAACAATTGTCCATTCATCATCATCAAGACTAATTTTTTCTGTTCCTAGATTTATCATAGGCTCAATAGCAAGAACTAATCCATTTTTAATAATTTTTCCTGTACCCTTTCTACCATAATTTGGAACTTCAGGTTCCTCATGTAAATTCTCGCCTAATCCATGTCCAACAAGTTCTTTAACGATACCATATCCATGTAAATTAATATACCTTTGAATTGCACTTCCAATATCACCAATTCTATTATTTTCTATCATAGCATCAATTCCTTCATAAAGAGAATTCTTTGTAACATCTAATAGCTTATTAATTTCTTTAGTTACTTCTCCTACTTTAAAAGTATATGCGTGATCTCCAAAATATCCGTCATTTATTACTCCGCAATCAATAGAAATTATATCTCCCTCATTTAAAGGTTTATCACATGGAATGCCATGAACTACTTGATTATTCACACTAATACATAAAGTATTAGGAAAATTATTATAGCCTTTAAAGCCTGGAATTGCATTATTATCTAGAATAAATTCTTCTGCAATTTTATCAAGATATAAGGAAGTTATTCCAGGTTTAATCTCTTTAGCCATAATGCCAAGAGTTTTAGAGACTAATTGTGCACTCTTTCGAATTTTTTTTATTTCGTCTATTTCTTTGAGTATCATTCTGAATAGTAAACGTGTTTATAATCTTTATTATTAATAATATTGAGTATATCTTTTTCTAAATTCTCATAAGGAAATTCAACTATTCTATTTTGTTCAATAGATCCATTGAAAAAAATAATAGTAGGTGTATTAGTTATATTTTTTCCGTTCTCATAGCCAGTAGATGATTTTTTTTCAGAATTTAGTAGAACTATTTTTAAGTTTTCCTCAGAAAAGTCTATTTCGTTTAAAATTTTTATCAATCTTGGAACCTCTCTTTCGCTATCATGACATTTAGTATTCATATAAATTTCTATTTGAAGTTCATGAATATTAGAAAAATCATTATTAAGTGTATTAGTATCTAGAACATAAGAATCATAATTATTTTTAAACCATTCTGTCTGTGGAGAATTAAATAGGTAATCTATATTAACAAGCCCTTCATTAGTTGAGTACTTATTATTTGAAGAACACCCTAGAAAAAATAATGATATTAGAAATATAGTTTTTTTCATAATAAAAGACTTTTTCCGTTCATCTCCTTTGGCTTCTTAATTCCAATGATATCTAAAATAGTTGGAGCAATATCTGCTAAAATCCCATTTTCTATTTCTTTAGAATCTGAGTTTACAATTATTATCGGTACTGGATTTATTGTATGTGATGTATTTTGAGAACCATCACTATTCATCATTTTTTCACAATTACCATGATCAGCAATAATTATAGAAGTATAATTATATTGATTTGCTATTTTAACTATTTCGCCTAGGTATTTATCAACTGATTCACAAGCTTTTATAGCAGCCTTAAAATCACCTGTATGACCAACCATATCTGGGTTAGCAAAATTTAAACATATAAAGCCATATTTTTCTTTCTTAATCTCTGTTATAACATTCTCTGAAACATCGCCAGCGCTCATTTCAGGTTTAAGGTCATACGTAGCCACTTTAGGAGAAGGGCACAGAATTCTTTCTTCTTTCTTAAATGGTTCTTCATAACCACCATTAAAAAAGAATGTAACATGCGGGTATTTCTCCGTTTCTGCAATTCTTAGTTGAGAGATATTATTTTTTGATATAACTTCACCAAGAGTATTCTTTAATTTTTTATTTTTAAAAATAGGTTTTGCTATTTTAAAACTCTCATCATATTCTGTAAGAGTATAAAAATTATTAATCACAGATTTCATACCTAATTCACTTTTATTTTTTTCACATAAAACAGAAGTCAGTTGTCTTCCTCTATCTGATCTATAATTAAAAAATATGATTGTATCGTTTTGTTTTAGCTGATGAACTGTATTCCCGTTTTTATCAGTTTTAATTATAGGTTCAATAAATTCATCAGTTATATTTTTACTATATGAGTCTTTTAACTCATTAATAAAATTTTTAATTTTTTTACCATTTCCATTACAGATTAAATCGTAAGCTTTATAAATTCTTTCCCATCTATTATCTCTATCCATAGAGAAGTATCTACCAATAACAGTGGCAAGGTTTCCGCCCTTTTCTTTACAGAAAGTCTCCAATGTTTCAATATAATTAATACCAGATTTTGGATCAACATCTCTTCCATCTGTAAATGCATGAATGAATATCTTTTCTTTAACATCTGAAAGAGAAACTATAATTTCTTTAAGATGATCAATGTGTGAGTGAACTCCACCATCTGAAACAAGTCCAACTAAATGAATATTGGATGAATTTTTTTTTGAATATGATATTATTTCTTCAAATTGTTCTTTGTTATGAAATTCACCTGTTTCAATAGATTCATTAATCTTTAAGAGATCCTGTAAAACTATTCTTCCAGATCCAATATTCATATGACCAACTTCACTATTTCCCATTTGTCCTATAGGAAGACCTACCTTTTCTCCATGAGTAATTAAATAATTACTAGGATACTCCTTTAAAAGATTATTATAGTTAGGTGTGTTAGCTTTATCGGGAGCAGAGACTTCTTTATTGTTGGCAATACCCCACCCATCAAGAATTAGAAGTAAAACTTTCTTAATCAATTTTTTATTCAAATATACAAATATCATCAAGTAGATTTGTTAATATGAATAGGAAAAAATATATTGTTATTAAATTATGATTCAAGGAACTGTATATAAATCAACAGGTAGTTGGTATTTAGTAAAAGCTCAAGATAATTTTTTTGAGTGTAGAATAAAAGGTAAGATTAGACTTAAAGATATTTCTACTACAAATCCAATTGCTGTTGGTGACCTTGTAACCTTTGAATTAGAAAATGACGGAAAAGGTATCATATCTGACATACTTTCAAGAACAAATTATATTATTAGAAAATCAGTCAATTTATCTAAACAACACCATATAATTGCATCTAATATTGATATTTCAGTTTTAGTTGTGACTTTGAATAACCCTACCACTTCTAGGAACTTCATTGATAGGTTTCTTGTAAGCTGTGAAGCTTATGGTATTCCGGTAATAATTGCTTTTAACAAAATTGATACTTATAAAGGAGGAGATAATGATGAATCTGAAAGAATGATCAAAATATATAAAAAGATTGGATATAGTTGTGAGTTAATTTCTGCTAAATATGGAAATGGAATAGATGGAGTAATAGAGTTAATGAAAAATAAAACTTGTATTATTTCTGGACATAGTGGAGTTGGAAAATCTACCCTTATAAATTCTATATCTCCAAAATTAAAACTAAAGACAAAAGAGATTTCATCATCTCATAATCAAGGAAAACATACAACAACTTATGCTGAAATGTTTGATTTAGATGCAAATATTAGAGTTATTGATACACCTGGAATTAGAGGGTTTGGATTAGTTGATATATCAAAGTATGAGCTAGGAGATTTTTTTCCAGAATTTTTTAGTGCAAAAGAAAAATGCAAATTTAATAATTGTCTTCATCTTGATGAACCTGATTGTAATGTAAAAAAGAAAATTGGAAATGGTGAAATATTTGAAAGTAGATATCTTACATATTTAGATATGTTGAAGGATCAAAATATTTATAGAAAATCAGATGAAAGTAGTCATACAGAGAGTTAACAGTTCAAGTGTACGAATTGACCAAAAGATAAAAAGTGAAGTTGAAAGAGGACTTTTAGTTTTGGTTGGAATTTGTGAGGATGATAAAAAAAATGATGTTGAATGGTTAGTAAATAAAATACTTAATCTTAGAATATTTAATGATAAAGATGGTATTATGAATGATTCATTAATTGATATTAAGGGTGAAATTTTAATTATATCTCAATTTACTTTAATGGCATTAACAAAAAAAGGAAATAGACCTTCATACATTAAGTCAGCCTCTCATCAAGTTGCAATACCATTATATGAATATTTTATTAAGATGTTTAAAGAAAGAATTAATGACCGTGTTAAAACGGGAGTATTTGGAGCTGATATGAAAGTTAAACTAGTTAATGACGGTCCAGTTACAATTGTAATTGATACAAAAAATAAAGAATAAACTAGATAATTAATACTTCTTCTTCAAGTTCTATCTCAAAATTACTATAAATAGTCTCCTTTATATTATTAGCAAGATTAAGCAAATCTCTACCAGATGCATTTCCGTGATTAATTATGACTAAAGGTTGATTTACATAGACACCTACCTTTTTATCTTTTTTATTTTTGAATCCAGATTGATCTATCAGCCATGCTGCTGAAATCTTATAATTGCTTTTGTTAATTTTATGACATGGTATTTTTGGAAACTTATCTATTAGAGATTTATATCTTGAAATGTTAACAATAGGGTTTTTAAAAAAACTCCCACAATTACCAAAAGATTTAGGATCAGGAAGTTTTGACTTTCTAATTCTTATAACTTCATCTGATATTTTTTTAATTGTAAGCTCTGTATTAACAAGATTAATCTTTAAATCATTATAATTTATATTAAAATTATGTCTAGACTTTGTTAAGATAAACTGAACTGAAGTAATTATTATTTTATTTTTGAACTTGGATTTGAAAATTGAACTTCTATAATCAAATTCACATTCTGATTTTGTTAATTCAAATTCATTAAGAGAATCTAGCATGACACCTCTACAACTGTGAAAAATATCTTTTAATTCAACACCATATGCTCCAATGTTTTGAATTGGGGCTGCACCAACATTACCAGGAATTAATGATAAATTTTCTATACCACCAAAATTATTTTTTACTGCCCATAATACAAAATCATGCCAATTTTCACCTGCTGATACTTCAACTAAAACAGTGTTTTCATCCTCTTCAATTAATTTAATACCTCTATTTTTTATGTTAATTATTATTCCATCGAATGATTTAGTAAAAAGTATATTACTTCCACCACCTAATACAAGAATCTCATCTTTTTGAGCTTCTTTTGATAAAATATTGGAGAGATCACTAATATTATTTATCTCAAATAATATCCTTGCCTTTTCATCTACATTAAATGTATTAAAATTTTTTAGTGAAGCATTTCTATGAACTTTCATGAATTAGCTTATAAATTCTTTAAGGCCTAAATTAATTATTTTAATAGCACGTTTAAGTTTTTCAGAATTGAGAACAAACGCTATTCTAATTTCATCATTTCCAATATTTTTAGAACTGTAAAATCCTGAGGCAGGAGAAACCATAACACTTTCATTATTTATTGAAAAATCTGTAAGTAAAAATTTTGCAAATTCTTCAGCATTATTAACAGGTAACTTAATTATCGAATAAAATGCACCCATAGGATTTGAATATTGTATATCATTTAAATTAGATAGTTCACTTATTAAAACTTTTCTCCTGTTTGAATATTCATTTATAACATTTTTAATATAATTTTCATCAGAATTTAATGCCTCATTAGCTGCAATTAAAGCTAGGGTAGGAGGGGAAAGTCTTGTAAGTGCAAACTTTAAACATGTTTCAATAAAATCAGAATTTTTTGATACAATAAACCCAATTCTTGCTCCACATAAACTATATCTCTTGGATGTTGAATCAATTAATATTGCATTCTCATAAAATCTTTGATCTTCAAGAATAGAAAAGTGTTTTATGTCTGTATATATAAATTCTCGATAAACTTCATCTACAACTATAAACAGGTCATGTTTTTTTGCAAGGTCTGCAATTGCAATTATTTCATCTTTTGAATAAACATATCCGGTAGGATTACATGGATTACAAATAATTATTGCTTTTGTTCTATTATTTATTTTATTCTCAAATGATTCAATTGATGGCAGTGAAAAATTGTCTTCAATTTTTGAAGTAATTGGAATAACTTTTACATCTGAAGCTTGAGCAAATCCGTTATAATTAGCATAGAAAGGTTCAGGAATTATAACTTCGTCTCCTGGGTCACATATAGAGTTCAGAGTAAAGGATAGAGCTTCACTAGCTCCAACTGTTGTAATAATATCATCAGGCAAAACATGAATATTATGATTAGAATAATACTTACATAAATTATTTCTAAATTCATAAGAGCCTTGAGAATATTCATATTTTAATATATCTAATTCAATATTCTTTATTGCATCAATAGATTCAGTAGGTGATTTAATATCAGGTTGTCCAATGTTTAAATGGAGGATATCAACACCTTTTTTTTTTGCTTGATCTGCAAATGGCACTAATTTTCTAATCGGAGAAGGAGGTATATTATTTCCTTTTTTTGAAATTGTTGGCATTTATTTAACTTAATTTTGCAAATATACTTCAAGGTATGTTATTTTTGTTTTAGATTAAAATATTTATGAATTGATGCAAATCTCCTCAAAGTATAACCATATTGATACGGAAAAAAAATGGTATTCATTTTGGATGGATAATAAACTTTTTAATTCAGTTCCAAATGAAAAGGAACCGTTCACTATAGTTATTCCACCTCCAAATGTTACAGGATTATTACATATGGGACACATGCTTAATAATACTCTTCAAGATATATTAGTTAGAAGGGCTAGAATGCTAGGTAAAAACGCTTGTTGGGTTCCAGGAACTGATCACGCATCAATTGCAACTGAGGCAAAAGTTGTTGAAAATCTTAAACAAAAAGGAATTAATAAGTCAGATATATCAAGAGATGAATTTCTTAAACATGCTTGGGATTGGACAGAAAAATATGGTGGAGGTATATTAGAGCAATTAAAAAAACTTGGATGTTCATGTGATTGGGATAGAACTAAATTTACCCTTGATGATGATATGTATCAATCTGTAATTGAAGCATTCGAAATACTACATAAAAAAGACTTAATTTATAGAGGGTATAGGATGATAAATTGGGATCCTGAAGCTAAGACTACAGTATCTGACGAAGAAGTAAACTATATTGAGGAAGATTCAAGTCTATATTACTTGAAATATTTATTAGAAAACTCTGATAAAGAACTCCAAATTGCTACTACTAGACCAGAGACTATCTTTGGAGATACTGCACTGTGTGTTAACCCAAAAGATAAAAGATATAAGGACCTGATTGGTAAACAAGCAATTGTTCCAATATGTGGAAGGAAAATCCCAATCATAGCTGATTTATATGTTGATTTAGAATTTGGAACTGGCTGTTTAAAAGTTACCCCAGCCCATGATATTAATGACTATAATCTAGGTTTAAAACACAACTTAGATACAATCGATATTTTTGATGAAAATGCAGTTCTAAACAATAACGGGCTTCACTATCAAGGCAAAGATAGATTTGTAGTTAGAAAAGAAATTGAAGTTGAATTAAAGTCTAAAAATCTTTTAGTAAAAAAAGAAAATTATATTCATAATGTTGGAAGATCAGAAAGAACAAATGCAGTGATTGAACCCAGATTGTCAAAGCAATGGTTTCTTAAAATGAATGATATTACAAAACCAGCTATTGAAAACGTTCTTGAAAATGAAAACATTAAATTCTTTCCAAGTAAATTTAAATCTACATATAAATATTGGCTTGAAAATATTAAAGATTGGAATATTTCAAGACAGTTGACTTGGGGACATCAAATTCCTGTATTTTATTATGGTAATAATGAAGACTATATAGTTGCAAAAAATAAAAAAGAAGCATTAACTAAAATCAACAGTAAATCTAAAATTCAATATAGTGAGGATGACATAATTCAAGAAAACGACGTGTTAGATACATGGTTTTCATCATGGCTATGGCCAATTTCAGTATTTGATGGAATTAGAAACCCTAATAATAAAGAAATTAACTATTATTATCCAACTCAAGATTTAGTTACTGGACCTGATATCATATTTTTTTGGGTTGCTAGAATGATTATATCTGGTTATGAATTTAGAGATGAAAAGCCTTTTTCAAATGTTTATTTCACAGGAATTGTTAGAGATAAACTTAGAAGAAAAATGTCAAAACAGCTTGGTAATTCTCCTGATGCAATTAAGCTTATAGAAGAATATGGTGCTGATTCCGTGAGAGTAGGATTAATGCTAAGTTCTGCAGCTGGAAATGATTTGTTATTTGATGAGTCTTTATGTCAACAAGGAAAGAATTTTACTAATAAATTATGGAATGCCTTAAGACTTGTTCATGGTTGGGAAATTGATGAGAATAAATCACAACCTAAAGTAAATGAATTAGGCCTTAACTGGTATAATAATAAGTTTAATAATACACTTAAATTAATAAATAAAAACTTTGATAATTATAGAATTTCAGATGTTTTAATGTCTTCTTACAGATTGATTTGGGATGATTTTTGTTCATGGCTACTTGAAATTGTAAAACCCGACTTTGGTGAACAAATCGACATAAAATCAAAAAATGAATTAATTAGATTATTTGAAAAAAATTTAAAAATTCTTCACCCTTTTATGCCTTTTTTAACTGAAGAAATTTATCAAAACTTACCTGATGTTAATGAGTCAATTCCACTTACAATAAGTTATTGGCCTGAAATAGAAGACAATGATCAAGCTATTGTAAATGACTTTGAAATAACCAAGGAAATAATATCACAAATCAGAAATTATAGAAAGGAGAAAAATATTTCATTCAAAACTTCTCTTGATTTATACTACTTGCCAAATAATAAATCTCTAGTTAATGTTGAAATAATTAAAAAAATAGCTTCAATTAACAAACTTGAAGAATCTTCAAAAGATAATTTTAAAATGGTTAATTCTTTCTTAATCAAAAATTATGAATTCTTTATACCTCTAGAAGAAGGATTTGATAAGGATGCAGAAATTGAAAAGTTAACAAAAGAGCTTAATTATAATGAGAACTTTTTAAAGTCCGTACAAAACAAATTAAAAAACGAAAAATTTGTAAAAAATGCTCCTGATACTATAGTTAATATTGAAAAACAAAAGATTGCTGATACAGAGAAAAAAATTAAATCTTTACAGAAATCGATTTCTGAATTAACTTAGTTAAGCCATTACTGTAATTCCTCCCTTAACTCTATCTCCAACTTTAACTTTAACTTCAGTATTTAATGGTAGGAAAAGATCAACCCTGGATCCAAACTTGATAAATCCAGAATCATCACCCTGTCTTACTTGAATATCTTTTAGGGCATAGTTGACAATTCTTCTAGCAACCGCACCGGCTATTTGTCTATATAAGATTTCGCCAAACTTTTTGTTTTTTATTACAACAGATGTCCTTTCATTTTTTTCTGATGATTTTGGGTGCCAAGCAACCAAATAATTACCATGATGATGTTTACTGTAGATAACTTCTCCAGAAACAGGGTACCTATTTACATGAATATCTAATGGAGATAAGAAAATAGAAACTTGAATTCTTTTGTCCTTAAAAAATTCATTTTCATCAACTTTATCTATAGTAACTATCTTTCCATCAGCGGGGCTTAATATTCTCTCACTGTAAGTTATAATATTTCTTTTAGGATTTCTAAAAAACCATAAAATCAATAAGAATTGAATTAAAATCGATATTTGAAGAAAATATTTTATGTTTTCAGAACTAATTAATATTTCAAAGGAGATTACCATTGAGGCACTCATTAAAAAGTTGAAAACTATAATTTTAAAACCTTCTTTATGAAACATTATATTAAAGTAATTACCAAGGCTATATAAGAAACACCCATCGCACTGTCAAGTCTATCAAAAATCCCACCATGACCAGGTAATATATAACCACTGTCTTTAACTCCAGCCATTCTTTTAATTTTAGATTGATAAATATCACCAAATAATCCAAAAACAGGAATTAATAAACCAAGAGAAATTGTTTTCCAAAATGGATAGATTTCTTGAATATAATTAAATGAAATTATACTAAAAATTACTGAACACAAAAGCCCTCCTATAAAACCTTCCCATGTTTTATTAGGTGAAGCTTTAATTTTCATTTTTGTTTTACCAAAGTAAGAACCAAAAAAATAAGACATAGTATCACTAATCCATATCAATATAAATATTAATAAAATTGAAAATGGATTATAAAGATCATCAAAAGTAAAAGGAATTAAAACTAACAGTATCATCGATTGAATCACAAAGTATTGAGGTAATCGATAAATTAAAGATTGATTTGGACTATTATAATTTGAATTGGTTGATTTGATTTTCCCCCATAATAGATGAGACTCATAAACAGCAATAGAAGTTAAAATAAAAAAAACTAAAATAAAACTTTCTATACCGTAGATTATTGATCCTGAAATCAGTAGGATATAAAAAATACCGGTTATTAATCTTGGTAAAAAATTAATCATCACTTAATATGAGATATATATCTTTAGCACTATTACCATAAGTTAAAAAATTATCTTCATTAAGTTTATTTTTAACATTAATCGTTGTAATATTAGATGGAAAATTAGTTTTATACTTGTTTTTTAACCCTGTCATTCCTTCACTCACGTCAGAGACAAATTGATTAGATTTAGCAAGAATTATAACCACAGGAGGAAGATCTTCAATCCTATTACTTTTAATTTGTTTGTTACATATTAAAATTCTACCTGTATTGGATAATAAAAACTCACATTCAGTAACAAGAGCTTTTACATTATCATTATCAATTTTTCTAATTAGTCTTACATTAAGATTTTTTGAAATATTTGAATCAAGTGAGCAAACATTTTCATCACTCCATTGATTTTCTTCTATGATTTTCTGAAAAATTTCATTTGTAGAGTTTTTTTCATCTATAAATATGAATCTACCTCCAAAACTAGTAAAGTTCTTTGCAAAAATTAGATCATTTGTACCATCTTTAGAAATAGCAGACTCTATTTCATCTGAATCTTGTTTTTTTTTATCCCTAAAAAAGTTCCAGAATCCCAAATTATTTAATCTTTATTATTTTCTTTTACTTCTTTAACTTTTTCAATTTTTTTGGAAAATGGTCTTTCTCCAAGAATTTTTACAAGGTCTTCCTTGAAGATAACTTCTTTTTCAACTAATCTTGTTGCTAAGGATGATAGTTTATTTTTGTTCTTTTTAAGGATTGAACAAGCTCGCTTATATTGCTTTTCAATAATTAAAGAAATTTCTTCATCAATTTTTTTAGCTGTCTCTTCAGAATAGGGTTTAGTAAAGTTATAATCTCCTTGTCCACTGGAATCATAATAAGTAATATTCCCAATTTTATCATTCAGACCATAAACAGAAACAATTGCTCTAGCTTGCTTTGTTACCTTTTCTAGGTCATTTAAAGCACCAGTTGATATTTTATTAAACATGATTTTTTCTGCAGCTCTACCACCTAAAGTAGCACACATTTCATCTAGCATTTGTTCAGTCCTTACAATCATACGTTCTTCAGGAAGATACCAGGCTGCACCTAAAGACTGTCCTCTTGGTACAATAGTAACTTTAACAAGAGGAGCTGCATGCTCTAGTAGCCAGCTAACTATTGCATGTCCAGCTTCATGAAATGCAATCGTGTTTTTTTCTTCCTTTGTAATTATTTTATTTTTCTTCTCAAGACCTCCTACAATTCGATCAACAGCATCTAAAAAATCTTGCTTTCCAACAGACTTTTTATTATTTCTTGCTGCAATTAACGCAGCTTCATTACAAACATTTGCAATATCAGCTCCAGAAAATCCAGGAGTTTGTTTAGCTAAAAAGTCAACATCAAGAGCTCTACTCTTTTTTAATGGTTTTAAATGAACCTGAAAGATTTCTCTTCTTTCATTTAAGTCTGGTAAGTCAACAAATATTTGTCTGTCAAATCTCCCTGCTCTCATCAACGCTTTATCTAAAACATCTGCCCTATTTGTAGCAGCAACTACAATGACATTTGTATTTGTTCCAAATCCATCCATTTCTGTAAGAAGTTGATTTAATGTATTCTCTCTTTCATCATTTGAACCTGTCATATTATTTCTACCTCTAGCTCTTCCAATAGCATCTATTTCATCAATAAAAATAATTGAAGGAGATGTTTCTTTAGCTTGTTTGAATAAATCTCTAACTCTAGAAGCTCCAACTCCTACAAACATTTCAACAAAATCAGAACCAGAAAGAGAAAAGAATGGAACCTTAGCCTCACCTGCAACTGCTTTTGCTAACAATGTTTTACCAGTTCCCGGTGCACCAACTAATAAAGCTCCTTTTGGAATTTTACCCCCTAGAACAGTGTATTTTTTTGGATTTTTAAGAAAATCAACAATTTCTTGAACTTCTTCTTTAGCACCTAATAAACCAGCGACGTCTTTAAATGTGACTTTAACTTCTGTGTTTTGATCAAATAATTTAGCTTTAGACTTACCTATATTAAATATTTGACTTCCACCACCACCACCACCACCAGACATTCTTCTCATTAAAAATATCCAGACACCAATTATTATAATTATTGGAAGAAATCCAAGTAAGACATCAAGCCATCTGTTTTCCATTGTTACAAACTCGACAGAGAAACTTAAATTCTCTGAGTCTCTAATTTCCTGAAGTTTTGTTTCAAATAATTCAGGAGTACCAATTTCAAATTGATAATGAGGACCTGCTAAGTTTTCTTGTCCAAAAAGGTTTTTTACTTTGGCATTTTTATGAATGTCTTTAGCTAGAGCATTCTCATTTAATGTCACCCTTGCATACCTTTGATTTATAATTGCGACCTTATCAATATCACCATTTCTTAAATAGTTTTCAAAAGATGAAATATCAGTAAGTTGTGTATTCTGCATACCAGAATCTCCACCTAACAATCCAATGCTTAGAATGAAAAATACTACTGAAGCATAGAACCAATAGATGTTAATTTTTGATTTATTATTTTTTTTCTTATTAGCCATTAATTAAGCTTTAGATTCAACATTCGTAATTTTAGCATCTCCCCAAAGATTTTCAATATCATAGTATTCTCTTATTTCTCTTTGAAAAACATGAACAACCACATCAACATAATCGATTAAAACCCATTCTTGGTTCTCAGTTCCCTCAGTACTAAAAGGTTTTTCTTTAAGTTTCTTACTAACATGCCTTCTCACTGAATTTGAGATTGCAGCAACATGAGTATTTGATGTTCCAGTACACACAATAAAAAATCTACATACGGTATTACTTATCTTTGTAAGGTCCATTATATTCACATCAACACCCTTAACATCTTCAATACTAAATAAAATTTCATCAATTAATTTAGTTTCTTGTAATTTGGGTTTAATCATTAAACTTTTTTTTTCAAATTTATTACTTTTAATAACATGTCTACTATTAAGATAATCAAAGTTAATGCCACCAGGTCAACAAATGACAAAGTAAAGATGTTAATTAAATCAAAAAAAATAATTAGCGGACATATAGTATCCTCAAAATATCAATACGGAGGGAGAGGACAACTGTCTAATAGATGGTATTCTAGCTATGGAAAAAACCTTCTATGCTCATTATACTATATCTTTCCAAAGATTACATCTAACCAAGCATACTCTATAAATTATGCTGTCTCATTATCAGTACTAAAAACAGTTAAAAAATTTATATCTGATCAAGTATTTATTAAGTGGCCCAACGACATAATGGCAGGCGATAAAAAAATTTCTGGAATATTAATTGAGAATACCATCAGATCTAATAAAATTTATTCAACTATAATAGGAACTGGTATAAATATTAATCAAATAATATTTAGAAATTTACCTAATGCAACTTCAATTAAGCAATCATCTAAAAAAGATATTTCTGTAGATAGTGTTTTAAATGAATTAATTAAGAATTATAAATTTTATTTCTCAAACATTAATAATTTGGAAGAGCTCTCAAAAGAGTATCATGAAAATTTATATGGTCTAGATGGATGTACTTTTCTTTTAAATGGAGAAAATCTAAAAGGTAAGGTTGTTGAAGTAATTGAAAACGGTCAAATAAAAGTGAAAATTGACTCAAAAGGAATTAGTAAATATAATTCAGGGGATATTAAAATAATTATCTAAACTAGCTCCAAGTTTTTGGATTTTCTCTCCATTTTTTCAATCTACTTATCTCTAAATTATCAAGAGAACCTTTAGATTCGATTATTTCAACTAATGAATTGTAGTCAGATAATGAATTAATTAAGATATTTTCGTCTTTAAACTTTTTATTTGCAAACTGAAAATTATAAGAAAAAATAGATAACATTCCCATCACATTGTAACCCTCAGATTTTAATGCATTTATTGCATTTAGACTACTCTTACCTGTACTTATTAAATCTTCAATAACAACAACATTAGTTCCTTCTTGAATACTTCCTTCAATCTGATTTTTCAATCCATGTCCCTTTGGCTCAGGTCTTACATATGCATATGGTAAATTTAATCTTTCTGCAATCATAGCTCCAATAGCTATAGCTCCTGTAGCAACTCCAGCAATAGATATGTCTTCACCATATATATTTTTTACAATATCTGACATCTTATCTGCAACAAACTTTCTAATATTGGGATATGAGAGTATTAACCTGTTGTCACAGTAAATAGGAGATTTAATTCCGCTAGTCCATGTAAACGGATTTTTGGTATTTAATTTAATTGCATTAATTTGTGTAAGATAATTTATTGTTTGCTCTGCAACTTTTTTGTCTAATACCATTATTACAAATGTATAAAGTTTTTTTCAACCAAAAGCCTTTGATTCTTACAAACGAAATTCAAGAGTTTTCAGATACTGAACCTTTTATTTTTATTAAATATTCAAGTGCTAGTCAAATTCTAAAAGCTTTAAAATCAACAAAAAACAACAAAGTTTACCTGTATCATAAAAATATTGATAAACTTTGGAAAACATTTTTAAAACAGTTCCCTGTAATAGAGGCTGCGGGAGGTTTAGTAGAAAGAACAGATAATAAACTTTTATTTATTTTTAGGAATGATAAATGGGATCTTCCAAAAGGTGGGGTAGAGAAAAATGAATTAATAATTGAAGCAGCTAAAAGAGAAGTTACAGAAGAAACTGGTGTAGCAGATTTAATAGTTCAAAATCAACTTTCTGAAACATATCATATTTTTAAAAAAGGTAAAAGATTTAGATTAAAGAAAACCTATTGGTTTAGAATGTCAACTAATTATATGGGCCAACTTAAACCTCAAATTGAAGAGGGTATTTCAAAAACAGAATGGATCTCAAAATTAGGAATTGAAGATTTTTTAGATGATACCTTTGAGAATATTAGGATAATTATTTTTGACGTTCTAAATAGAAACTCCTCTGGGGATAAATAATTTATAATCACCTTTGTTTTTTATAAGTTCACGAACAATACTGCTACTAATAAAGGAATTTTTTGAATCAGTTAGAAAAAATATAGTTTCAATTCCTGTCATTTTCCGATTTGTAAGTGCAATACTTTTCTCAAACTCAAAATCAGCAGGATTTCTTAGACCTCTTATGATAAATTTAGTATCATTTTCTTTACAAAAATCAACTGTTAATCCATTGTAAATCTTTACATCTACCTTTTTTATAGTTTTAAAAGTTGATGAAACAAATTCAAATCTTTTTTCACTTGAAAACATATATTTTTTATCCGTATTTTCTCCTATACCAATAATAATTTCATCAAAAACTTTAAGCCCTTTAGTAACTATGTCCTGATGACCCAATGTAATTGGATCAAAAGATCCTGGAAATACAGCTCTTTTCATACCTTAAATTTAAATATAATTTAGAGAATTGATTTTATTTGATTATTTATAACTTCCTTAACTGATAATCCTTGGGCTTCGATTTGCTGAGGGACAATACTTTGCTTTGTAAATCCGGGAACTGTATTTGTCTCAAGAATATGAGGATCTTCATTTACAATTATGAACTCTGATCTTGTAATTCCATTTAATTTAATATTATCATAAATTCTATTAATATATTTATGAATCAATTCTTTAGATTCATTTGAAATATTTCCTGGAGTGATTTCTTGTGATTCACCTAAATATTTTGCATTATAATCAAAAAGTTCATTTTCACTAATAATTTCTGTTATTGGAAGAATTATTCGTTCATCATTTATGTCTATAACTCCAACTGAAACTTCTTGACCATCTAGAAAATTTTCGATCAAGACTTCATTACCTTCTTTAAAAGCAATTTTAATTTTATTTTCTAATTCATCTGCATAATTTACTTTAGAAACTCCTATACTACTTCCCCCATTGTTTGGCTTAACAATACATGGAATTTTGATTCTTCCTAATATATTTGAAATATCAATAACGTCTTCCTTTTTTAGAAGAACTTGCTTTGAACATGGAATATTTAAACTATCTATAAATTCAATATACTTTTTCTTATTAAAAGTTAATTCAGAAACATGATTATCACAACTAGTTTGTGGAATTTCATTTTTCTCTAAAATTTTGGCTAAAGTTCCATTTTCTCCTGGATCCCCATGAATAATGTTAAACACTGCGTCAGGTTTAATAATTATGCCATTAATATTAAATGAAAAGTTCTGATAATCTAGATCGAATATTTTTTCTTTAAACTTAACAATATTCTTTTTCTTTGAAATACAGATTTCATAAACATTCCAGTTGGAATTATCTTTTAGATTATCATAAATAAATTTTGCACTTTTAACAGAAACCTCATATTCAGAAGAATAACCACCAAAAACAACTGCAATATTTTTCATATTATTTTCAAATGTAACTCATTATAATAAAAGACAATTATGAGTTAGTATATTTGCATTAAATTATAAAGATGAAAATTTTAGATCACTTTAAAAGCAAATCATTATTCAAGCATACTATTTTAATGCTTATGATTGTGTTTATTGTGTTTTTCATAGTCTATAATTCACTTAAGATATATACAAAACATAATTCTTACATAGAAGTTCCTGATTTATCTGGAATGAATTTAGATGAAGCATTAAGTACTTTAGAAGACAATAGACTAAGGTATGAAGTGTTAGATTCTTCTAAATTTTTTGTCGAAATTCCAAATTATTCTATTATATCACAAATACCAAAAGAGTTTGAACTGGTTAAAAAGAATAGAAAAATTTATCTTAATGTAAATCCTAAAAATTTTCAAAAAATTTCATTACCTAATGTAGTTCAAATAACTAAAAGAAATGCAGAATCAATTCTTACAGCTCTTGGTTTTCAAGTTAGAGATTATAGTTATGTTGATAATATTGGGAAAGATATGGTCTTGGATGTTTTGTTTGAAGGTGAAAAGATTCTTCCCGGACAAAAAATTCCATTAAACTCAGAGTTGGATTTAATTTTGGGTAATGGAAAAAGATAATTCGAAACTTGATTTTGAACAAGAGCTTCATGAGCATTTTGCTTTTGATATTAATTCTGGTCAAGAACCACTGAGAATAGATAAATTTCTAATGAGTAGAATTGAAAATGCTACTAGAAATAAAATTCAAAAAGCTGCTAAAGAAGGATCTATTCGAGTTAATGATAAAATAGTAAAATCAAGTTATAAAGTAAAAAAAGATGACAAAGTAAGAATCCTATTTAGTCATCCTCCATATGAAAATCTTCTTACTCCTGAAAAACTTGATTTAGATATAGAATATGAAGATGATTCAATAATAATAGTAAATAAAAAAAGCGGAATGGTAGTTCATCCTGGTCACGGAAATTACTCTGGCACTTTAATTAATGCACTACTATATCATTTTGATAATTTACCTAATAATTCTTCAAATAGACCAGGACTAGTTCATAGAATAGATAAAGACACTTCGGGCCTACTAGTTATTGCTAAAACTGAAAAATCAATGACATTAATGGCTAAGCAATTTTTTAATAAATCTGTTGAAAGAGAATATTATGCTTTGGTTTGGGGTGATGTAAAAGACGATGAGGGTGAGATAAATGCTCCGATAGGAAGAAATCCAAAGAATAGACTTCAAATGATTGTTTATGAAGACATGGAGGGAGGAAAAGAAGCAATAACAAATTATAAGGTGATAGAAAGGTTTGGATATGTAACTTTAATTAGTTGCAGACTTCAAACTGGAAGAACTCATCAAATTAGAGTTCACATGAAGTATTTAGGTCATACATTATTTAATGATGAGAGGTATGGAGGTAATAAGATATTAAAAGGAACAGTATATTCTAAATACAAACAATTTGTAGATAATTGTTTTAGACTTCTTCCAAGACAAGCTCTTCATGCAAAAACTCTTGGTTTTATTCATCCTAAATCAAAAGAAAAAATATCTTTCAATTCTGATATTCCAGAAGATATAGCCTCTGTAATTGATAAATGGAGACTTTATTCTAAGCATAAAAATTTATAAATTTGAAATAAAAAATGAAAATACTTATTTCACCTGCTAAGTCTTTGGATTTTGAGACAAATATTGAAACAAGTCTTAGGTCAACACCGCTATTTTCTTACAAGGCGAAGCAGATTAATAATACTTTAAAAGAGTTATCTGCTCCAGATCTTGGAATTCTTATGAGTATATCTCCTAAACTTAGCGATCTTAATTGGTCAAGAAATCAGGATTTTCAAAAAAGTAATTCTAAACAAAGACAAGCGATATTTGCATTTAATGGAGATGTATATGAAGGAATAGATGCTGCTACTATTTCTAGCTCTAATCATGATAAACTTCAAAATACTTTAAGAATATTATCTGGTCTTTATGGTATTTTGAAACCTTTTGATGAGATAAAACCATACAGACTTGAGATGGGAACAAAGCTATCTATTAATGGATCAAACAATCTATATGATTTTTGGAATAAGGATGTTACAAATTCAATTTTAAAAGAGATTAAAGGTGAAGATATTATTGTAAACCTAGCTAGTAATGAATATTTTTCAGTGGTTGATTCTTCTTTAATTGGTAACACAATTATTACTCCTCAATTTAAAGACTTTAAAAACGGAAAACTTAAAATTATTTCATTTTATGCTAAAAAAGCTAGAGGTCTGATGACCAGATATTTGATTGACAATAATATTGAATCTTCATCAGATATTGAGAATTTCAATTCCTCAGGTTACATGTTCAGTCTTGATGAAACAAGTAATCCATTAGAGCCAGTATTTGTTAGATAATGTTTTTAATTAATATATTAATACAGATCTAAACTAACTCCTGAATGATTTATTTGTAAATTTAAATCAAGGAAATATACATGTTCAAAAATATTTTATTTTTCATTTTTGTAATTCAATTTAGTTACTCACAGGATAGAGAGCTAATTCAAGGAAAAGTTATATACAGAAATATAGATGTACCTGCTGCAAATGTTATTAATAACACTGCACAAAGCTCTACAATTACTAATGATCAAGGTGAATTTGAAATCTATGCTAAAGAAGGTGATGAAATAATTTTTTCATCTGTTCAGTACATTATCAGAACAGTTAGAGTCAATAAAGAGATATTAAAAAATAAAAGAATTATTGTTCAAATTAATCAAAGAGTAAGAGAATTAGATGAAGTTGTAATAACTCCAGATGATACTCAAAAATTTCTTGATCTTAAAGAAGAACAATTTAAAGGATTTGATTATATAGCAGATAAGTCTACAAAAATTCAGAATGTCCTAACGGATAATAGGCAAGTAGTTAATGGTTTAAATTTTGTTAATATATTCAAACTCCTCTCATCCATAGTTGATGCAAAATCAGATGAAGAAAAGTTAAATATAATTCCAAGCGAAGTTCTTCCATATGTTTTGGAAGAAAACTTTTTTTCTGGGGTTCTTGAACTTAAATCCTTTGAAATAAACGATTTCTTGTCAAAGCTAGATTCAGATACAGAGATGAAAAATTTAATATTAGAAAAGAATCAATTTTTAATAATAGACTATCTGTTAAATAAAGCAGATACCTATAAAAATTTAAGAGTTGAATGAAGAAATTACTTTTTCTTTTTCTTTTAATTTCATTTTATACTTTTTCTCAAACAAATAATCAGAAATTTATTGAAGGAATTGTTTATAATGATAATTCATATTCGATTCAAGGAGTGCATGTGTTGAATATAACTTCAAATGAAGCTACAATAACAGATTCTGAAGGAAATTTTAAGATTTTAGTCAATTTAAATGATGAATTAATATTTTCTGCAATTCAATTTAAAAGAAATAAAATCATCATAGATAAAGATGTTTTTGACTCATTATCGATAACTATTTATTTAGAAGAATTTGTTAATGAACTTGATGAAGTTATTTTAAATTCAAGTGGACTTTCAGGAAGCCTTATGAATGACCTTAAAAATTCTGGAATAGTTGATAATATAAACTTTGATGATCTAGGAATTCCTGGTTTTACAGGTATAAGAAAAGAAGATATTCCATCAAATTCTCAACTAACCAAAGAACTTTTACTTGCTCCTTTAGCTGGAGGACTTGATGTTGAAAGAATGTTCAACTGGATTTCAGGTTACTATAAAGAAAAGAGAAAAGAAAGAGAGTTTAAAAATGATTATAATCTAATTGATCGAATTATTAATTTCTATGGTTTAAGATTTTTTATTGATGAGTTTGGATTAATTGAAGATAATATTCATGAATTCGTTACATCAGCATACCAGAACTATCCTCTAGAGGAAAACTTTAAGGCAGGCAACTACACGCTTTTAATAGATTATTTTAAAAAAAATTTTAAGAGGTTGAATTATTGATTAGTTTTGATATTATGATATTGTTTATTAGTGGAGCTGAATTAGTTTTTGTTTTTTTTATTGTACTTCTTGTTTTTGGGGCAGACAAAATTCCATCAATTGCTAAAGGATTAGCAAAAGGAATGACTCAAATAAAACATGCTACAAACGAAATAAAAACTGAGATATCCAAAAATACAGATGTCAAAAACCCAACGGATTCATTAACAAAAGACCTAAAAGATAGCGTGAGTGATATTAAAAAAGATTTTGACGATCTTAAGGATTCAATTAAAAGAGATTTAAATTAACCTAGATATTGAAAGCCCATCTCTAAGTGGTAAAATCACAGTCTCAAATCTTTTATCTTCATTTAATAGTTTGTTGAAATGTACTAATGCATTAGTTTCTTCATCATTTTCTGAAGATGGATCTAAAACTTTTCCTGACCAAAGAACATTATCTGAAATAATTATTCCATTATTATTTAGTCTTTCTGAAACTAGTTTAAAATATTCAATATAATTTTCCTTATCAGCATCAATAAATACTAGATCAAAAGTCTCATTTAAATCATTTAAAATTTCTTTAGCATTTCCTGTAAGTTGAATAATTTTATTTCTTTTTCCGCTTTCATCAAAGTACTTATTTTGAATTTTAAGTAGTTCTTCATTTTGATCTATTGTAAATATCTTACCATCTTTTTTAAGACCTTCTGCTAAACATAGTGTTCCATAGCCAGTAAATGTTCCAATTTCAAGTATAGAGGATGGAGACTTCATTTTAGAAATCATACTTAAAAGTCTTCCTTGAATATGACCACTTAACATTCTAGGTTTAAGAATTTTTTGATGAGTTTCTTGATTTAATCTAGCAAGAATTTTAGGCTCTTTATTAGAATTCTCAGAAATATATTCAGTTAATTTTTCAGATATGAAGTCCATTTATTTTTTTGGTCTTTGAAATTCAAATCTATTTAATAGACTTGGAAGAGCATAACCATCACATCCATTAACAGTTACTACACCTCCTTTATCAAGTTGAAGAAAACCAGTATCATTTACAAGTTCTTCATTAAAATATAAATCTTCTATTGAAGCCACTACAAGTATAGTTCCATTTTCTTTTATGTTATATTCATTTTGATATTTACAAACTAATTGAACTGGAGAGCCTTTTACAAATGGTGCTTTGCAACCATCTTTGTATTCTTGTTCTAAATTTGTTTTATCAAACTCAGATATTTCTTCAGGGTATTTTGCACTAGTGTGATGCGCTTCACTAATTATATCTTTAACAATATGATTAACTGTAAATAATCCTGTTTCTTTAATATTTTTAAATGTATCTCTTGGAACAGTTGTAGGTCTTAAAATATATCCAAGCATTGCAGGATTACTACCTAAATGGGTAATTGAACTAAAAACAGATACATTCTCAACACCTTCCTTAGATATACTTCCTAAAAGGTTTGCTGATTTGTAACCAGTACATGAATTAATAAGATTAATTCTGTAAAATTTTTGTAAATCATCGAACTCTTCTTTAGATAAATGTTTCATAATCTAAAAGTAACAAGAAATCTTATAAATTTGTAACACTATTAAGATAAGCTGTTTATTAACATAATAAATAAATTCTTTAATCTTACTTCCTAAAGAACATGTTCATTTAAAAATGTTTATATCTGAAGATTGTGAAGATTATTTAATAATTATTACTATGTATTACATAGTACTATAAAAAGATTTACATTTGAAGAAATTAAAAATATTAAATATGAAAATTTTTTTAAAATTTATACCATTATTTATTCTTGTTATTTCGTGTGCTGAATCAGAAAAAAATATTCAGCAGTATTCAATAGAAACTTTAATGTCTAATAATAGAAGTTCTGGCGGATCTTTCTCTAAAGATGCAAGTAAATTAGTTTATAGTTCAGATAAGTCTGGAATATTTAACATTTATGAGGTTAATCTAAAGAACAACATAGAAACCCAAATAACTGACTCTAAAGAAGAATCATTTTTTGTAAGAGGCTACTCACCAACAACTGGTGAAGTAATATATTCTGCAGATAAAGGTGGTAATGAAAATTCTCATGTTTACTTAATAAGGGACGAGGAAACTATAGATCTTACTCCAGGAGAAAACACAAGAGCATTATTCTTTGGTTGGACCAGTGATGAATTAGGGATGTATGTTCAATCTAATTCTAGAGATCCCAGATTTTTTGATCTATATGAAATAAATATAAATACTCTTGATGTTGAAATGATCTTTAAAAATGATGCAGGATATGTTATAGATGATGTCTCAAATAATGATGATTACTTAGTTTTAAATATCAATATTTCTAATACTGAGCAAAAATTATTCTTGTACGAAATTGAAACTAAACAGCTATTAGAAATTTCAAATCAAATTGCTAACTATTCAGGGCAAAATTTCGATAAAAATGATGAAAAATTCTTTTATACAACAAATTATGATAGTGAGTTTTATTATTTAATGTCATATAATTTATCAAACGGAGATAGAAACGTTGAGTACAAGACTAATTGGGATGTTGCATTTAGTTATCTCTCAAAAAATGATTCATATAGAGTCATAGCTGTAAATGAAGATGCTCAAAATAAATTAACTATTAAAAATATGAATGATGAATCTGACTTGAGTATAGTCGGTACTGAGAACATGAATATTAATAGTGTTACTTTTTCTGATGATGAAAAAATGATAAGAATTTCTGCTGGAAGTCCAAATTCTCCAGGAGATATATATACTTATGACCTTTCAACAAATAATTTGAATAAAATTACCTCAAATCTAAATTCAGATATTAATTCTAATGATCTTGTTAATGCCGAAGTGATTAGATATAAATCATTTGATGGATTAGAAATACCAGCAATCCTATACAAACCCCACTCAGCTAAAAAAGGGAATAAAGTTCCAGCGCTAGTTTGGGTTCACGGAGGACCTGGTGGACAATCAAGAGTTGGGTATCGTGCTTTAATTCAGTACTTAGTTAATCATGGATATGCTATCCTTGCAGTTAACAATAGAGGAAGTAGTGGCTATGGTAAAACATTTTATTCATTAGATGATCAAAATCATGGTGAAGGTGATTTACAGGATTGTGTTTGGGGAAAAAAATGGCTTCAGGAGCAGGCCTATATCGATCCTGATAAAATAGGAATTATTGGTGGAAGTTATGGTGGATTTATGACTATGGCAGCCATGACTTTTGAGCCTGAAGAATTTAAAGTTGGAGTAAATATATATGGTGTTACAAATTGGATTAGAACATTAAGGTCAATTCCTGCTTTTTGGGAATCATCAAGAAAAAGACTTTATAAAGAAATGGGAGACCCATATACTAATGACTCTTTAAGGCTTTATAATATTTCACCATTATTTCATGCAAAGAATATTAAAAACCCATTCATGGTTTTACAAGGGGCAAATGACCCAAGAGTTCTTCAAATTGAATCTGATGAGATGGTTCAAGAAGCAAGAAATGCTGGTGCTTATGTAGAATATGTTTTATTTGAAGATGCAGGACATGGATTCGTCAAAAAAGAGCAACAAATTGAGGGTAATCAAAAGATCTTAACTTTTCTTGATAATTATCTTAAATAAATAAATCTATAGATTTTAATGCTTGGGTGATTAGCTCAGTTGGTTTAGAGCACTACCTTGACAGGGTAGGGGTCACTGGTTCGAATCCAGTATCACCCACTATGATAAAAAAGACTAAATATTTATTTTTTTTCTTACTTACATCACAATTTATTTTTTCACAAGAATACAATTTTGATAAATTAAATAAGTACTTCGATGAATTAGAGGAAAACAACAAATTCATGGGATCTGTTGCTGTTTCTAAGGGCGATAGTTTAATTTTCACAAGAGCTATTGGATACCTCGATGTTGAGATGAATGAAAAACTAAATTCCAAATCAAAATTTAGAATAGGTTCAATTTCAAAAACTTTCACCTCTGTATTGATTCTTAAATCTGTAGAGGAGGGAAAAATAAATTTAGATGATACTATTGAAAATTATTTCCCTGATATACCAAATTCTAATAAAATAACAGTCGAGAATCTATTAAGTCATAGAAGTGGGATTTTTAATTTTACTGATTCATCAGATTACATTAATTATATGTTAGAATCTAAATCAAGAGAAGAATTAATTGAAATTATTTCAAATTTTGATTCCTCTTTCAAGCCAGGAAGAAGATCTAGTTATAGTAATTCAAACTATGTATTATTGACTATTATATTAGAAAGAATTTATTCAAAAAACTATAGTGAGCTCCTTTTTGATCAAATTATCAAACCTCTTGAATTAAAAAATACTTATTATGGAGGTATTATAGACACTAATGATAATGAAGCTAGGTCATATACATTTGCTGGAAAATGGTTAAAACAAGACGAAACAGATCCATCTGTTCCCCTTGGAGCTGGAGGAATAGTTTCTAATCCAACAGATCTTGTAAAATTTAGCTACTTACTGTTTAATGGCAAAATTTTAGATAAGGAAAGTCTAAATAAAATGATAAAAATAAATGGTCAATTTGCTTTAGGCCTGTTTAACATTCCTTTCTATAAGAAAACAGGATTAGGTCATACAGGTGGAATAGATGGGTTTAGTTCGGTTTTTTCAGCTTTTAGAGATGATGATATTTACTATGCTCTTAACTCTAATGGAACTAATTTTAATAATAACGATATTTCAATTGCTGTTTTAAGTGAGATTTTTGAAAAACCTTATGAAATTCCTGTTTTCTCAAATTTTGAAGTTAACCCTAAAGATTTAGAGAAGCTAATTGGCTCTTATAGTTCAAAAGAAATACCATTAATAATTCAAGTTTCCGTAAATAACAACGTTTTGATAATTCAAGCAACTGGCCAACCACAAATATCTTTAAACGCAATCGAAAAAAACTTATTTAAATCAGAAATTGTTGGAGCTGAGTTTGAGTTCATTCCTGACGAAAATTCTTTCATTTTAAGACAGAATGGTGCAAGAATAAAATTTGAAAAGAATGACTAATTTGATAAATTTATAATATGGCTAAAAAATTATTTCTAACACCAATAATAATACTAGGATTAATCTTTATTGTACTTGGATTAAGATGGATGCTAGTTGATGAACCATGGATGCTTGATAAAGTTGCAAATGAAGAAAGACTTAACATGACATTTGAGAAGTTATTTAGTGAAGAAATAAATGATACTCTTCCAGGATACTTGAAACAAATTTATCGTTTCTTTGGACTTTGGGTTTCTATAATAGGTCTTTTCATCATTTCTTTTTCAAAAGAAAAATTTATTGAAAGTAAAGCTTTTGCAAGAAACCTGCTTATTTGTATAGGTACAATGGTTTTTTCTGCACAGGTACTAGCATATTTTTATATCCCTAGTTCACCATTTATTTATCTTGGATGGGGAAGTATCCTTCTATATTTAGTTTCGGCTTGGAATTTTAAAAAGCTTTCTTAAAAAGGAAGATTATTTAAATCTACATTACCACCAGAGATTATAATACCTACTTTCTTATTTTTAAAAGTTTCTTTATTTTTTAAGACTGCAGCAAGAGGGAGTGAACAAGAAGGCTCACATATAATTTTTAAACGTTCCCAGATAATTTTCATAGACTCAATAATTTCTTCTTCTGTAATTCTTATGATTGACTTAATCTCATTCTTAATAATTGGAAAATTCTTATCACCTAGTTGAGTTTTTAATCCATCAGCTATTGTATTTGTTGAATCATTAGTCTCTATTCTCCCACTTTTAAGCGATCTATAAGCATCATCAACTTCAAAAGGTTCAGCTCCAATAACTGTACAATTTTTTCCAAAATATTTTGCAGCTAGAGCACTTCCGGCAATTAAACCTCCTCCACCAATAGGAACTAGGACATGCTCTATTGAATCGTTATATTCTAGTAACTCTTTACATGCAGTTCCTTGTCCTAGGATAACCTCAATATCATTAGATGGGTGAAGAAAAGTTGCTCCAGTTGATTCTGCAATATCATTTGCAGCTTTTTCTCTTGCATCAAGGTTGGGCTCACATTCAATAAGTTCTCCTCCGTAACTTTTCACTGCAGTTTTTTTAATTTCAGTTGCTGATGATGGCATTACAATGTATGCTTTTACTCCAATACTTTTCGCGGCAAGTGAAAGTGCTTGAGCGAAATTTCCAGATGAATGAGTTACTACACCATTTTTTTTATTTTCATCTGAAAGTTGAAGGATTGCATTTGTAGCACCTCGCATTTTAAAAGCTCCCATTTTTTGAAAATTATCACATTTAAAATAAATTTCAGAACCTGTCATTTTATTAACCTGATTAGATGTTAAGACAGGAGTATTATGGATAAATGGCTTAATACGATTATGACAATCAATTAGGTTTTGTTTTGTCATTTCCATTTTATATTACAACCAATACTTGGCTTTTGTAATTCTTCATTTTTAATATCATCTTTAAGACATTTGATAGCATTTTCCATATCACTTCCATCAGACTCTATATTATTTCCTGGTCTGGAGTTATCAAGTTGCCCTCTATATACTAATTTTAGATCAGAATCATAAAGATAAAAATCAGGCGTACATGCTGCATCATATTCTTTGGCTGTTTCTTGAGTTTCATCATATAAGTAAGGAAAATTAAAATCATTTTCGATAGCATTAATTTTCATTTTTTCAGGACTATCATCGGGATAGTTAATGACATCATTACTCGAAATGGCTATAAATTTAATATCATCACCATTATGATCTTTTGCTAATCTGCTTATTGTAGGGTTTACATGTTTGACATATGGACAATGATTACAAATGAACATAATTACAGTTCCAACATTTCCTTTTGTATCAGTAAGAGATACATTAGAGTCAGAAGTTACGTCTAATAGATAAAAATCAGGTGCAACTGATCCAAGTGATATCATATTTGAGGGGGTCCTTGCCATAATTTTTAATAAAAATAAAAAAACATATGGTAACTTTGTAATTAACCATATCAAATAGATGAATAAACTAACAAAAAAAGAAAGGTTTCAAGAAAATGTTCTATCCAGATTTCACGTCTATAATAGTATTTTTGCAACACTTCCTTATGATAGTATATCAGATACAGGAAATCTTCTTCCAATTTTTACAGAACACTGTAAGTTAGGGTACAGTAAAAAACTAGACCCTAAGAAAATAGTTCAAGATTTCTTTTCAAAGTATTGTGAAGGTTATACAAAAGATGAAGAGATATCTCTAATCTTTAGGTTTATTCAATATATAGAGAGACAGGTTGTTTTATTTGACGCAATTGAGGATGCTTCATTTACACAAGTAAATAATATGGGTGGTGTAGGAACTTTAAGAAATCTTAAAGAATTAGTTGAGTCTTCAAATAAGAAGAAAGAACTAAAAAAATACCTTAGATCATTTAAAATTAGACCAGTTTTAACAGCACACCCTACTCAATTTTATCCTGGCTCAGTTCTGGGAATAATTACAGATCTTGCTAATTCAATAGAAAAAAATGATTTAACTGAGATTAAAAACTTGTTATCACAACTTGGAAAAACTCCCTTTTTTAAACAAAAGAAACCTACTCCTTATGATGAGGCAGTTAGTTTATCATGGTATCTAGAGAATGTATTTTATTACTCTGTTAGTAATATCTTTAAATATGTAAAATCTAATATTTTTGATAATAAATATGATTATTATGATCTTATTTCAGTTGGATTTTGGCCAGGTGGTGATAGAGATGGAAATCCATATGTAACATCAGAAATCACCTCAAAAACAGCAAAAAAACTAAGAAGTGATATTATTAAGAACTATTACAGAGATATTAGATTTTTAAGAAGAAAATTAACTTTTAAAAAAATAGAAGATGTTATAATTCAGATAGAAGATTCTTTATGGATAAGTATTTTTGAAACAAATAAAGATCCTAAAATCAAATTAGATGTTTTAAAAGAAAAATTAAATTTTATAAAAGAAACTCTAATAAATGAACATAAATCATTGTTTCTTGACGAACTTCAAGATCTTATAGATAAGGTTAATATTTTTGGTTATCATTTTGCTACTCTTGATATTAGACAAGATTCAACTATTCACTCTTCTGTATTTAATGAGGTAATAAATAATTATTTCAAAAAAGAACTTAGTAACAAGTATGAAAGCCAGGCAATAGATCAGAAAATACAAAGCCTTTCATTATTAAAAGGTAAAATAGATTCAGCTAAATTTAAAAATGAAATAACAAAATCAACAATTGAATCAATTGAATTAATTAAACAAATTCAAGAATCAAATGGTGAAAAAGGATGCCATAGGTATATAATCAGCAACAATAATTCATCAATAAATATTTTTGAAGTCTTTACAATGATTAGACTAACATTAGGCAACAAGTTTAATGTCGATGTAGTACCTCTTTTTGAGTCAGTTTCAGATCTAGAAAATGCTGGTAATATAATGGATAAGGTATATTCTAATAAACTCTATAGAGAACATATCATTAGAAGAGGCAATGTCCAAACTGTAATGCTTGGTTTTTCTGATGGAACAAAAGATGGTGGTTATTTAACTGCAAATTGGAGTATTTTAAAGGCTAAAGAATCTTTAACTAAAGTTTCAAGAAAATTTGGCATTAAAGTTATATTCTTTGATGGAAGAGGTGGGCCTCCTGCAAGAGGTGGAGGAAACACTCATCAATTTTATAGTTCATTAGGAGACTTTATTGAATCTGATGAAATACAGTTAACTGTTCAGGGTCAAACTATCAGTTCAAATTTCGGAACTATTAAATCTTCTCAATACAATATGGAGCAGTTGATAAGCTCTGGTATAAAAAACAGAATATTATCAAACTCTGAGGTGTTTAATAAAAAAAATAGAAAAACTATTGAGAAGCTCTCTTCCATTAGTTATAGTTCATATAAAGATTTTAAGAGTCACCCATCTTTTATTCCATACTTAGAAAAAATGAGTACAATAAAATATTACTCAAAAACTAATATTGGAAGTAGACCTTCAAAAAGAGGAGTAAAAGGTGAAGAATTCAATTTTGATAAACTAAGAGCTATTCCCTTTGTTGGTAGTTGGAATCAACTTAAACAAAATGTTCCAGGATTTTTTGGACTAGGAACATCTATTAATTACTTCTATGAGAAAAATAGAATTAAAGATGTTAAACTCCTTTATCAGGAAGTCCCATTTTTTAGAGCTCTTGTATCAAATAGTATGATGAGTTTAACAAAATCATTTTTTGAGCTCACTTCATATATGAGTAAAGATCAAGAGTTTGGAGAATTTTGGAAAATTATTCATGATGAATATGTCCTAACAAAAAAGATGTTACTTAAAATTTCTAATTTCAAAGAACTGATGGAAAATGAACCAGCAAATAAACTTTCAATTGAGACTAGAGAAAACATTGTAATGCCATTAATTACTATTCAACAATATGCACTTCAAATTGTTAAAGAAATAGAATCAGGAGATCTAAAGAAAACTGATAAATCTGTTTTCGAAAAAATAATTACAAGATCATTATATGGTAATATTAATGCTAGTAGAAACTCTGCTTAAGTTTCTTTATATTTAACAAAATTAAAAGTTATGAAAAAAATTATTTTACTATTTGCTATTTTAATAGCATCATGCACAGCGCCTGTTGAGGAACCAAAAGGTTCAGGATATTGGGGAGGAGGAGATGGAGACGAAAAATTTGTTAACGCATCAGATGAATTAACAGAAATTTACTCACAATGGGTTCAAGCTCACAATGATAAAGACATTGAGAAAATATTATCTTTAGAGACAGATTCTATAACGATAGCTTTATCGAATGGAAATGTTATTAAAGGTTCAGAAGAACATTCGGAAAGACTTTCTAATTATTTTGAATCTCAAAATCCTAATTGGAAAATGTATTGGGCATTACCATACAAAGGAGTTAGTAATGGTGAGGAATGGATTATTGCTGGTCAAAATGTACTCACTATCAATAGCGATGGAGAAAGAACTGTTACTCTTAGAATGATAGATGCACAATTTGTAGAGGGTAAATTAAACTACATAATAGTTTATGATAAGAAACCTCCACCACCTCCAGCTCAAGATTAATTAGTTGGACATAATATTACTTATTATAGGACTTCTACTTTGCCTAATAGGAATAGTTGGAAGTTTTTTACCAATTATACCTGGCCCGGTCACTTCCTGGCTAGGTATTTTACTTTTAAATTTAACCTCAGCTGTTGAGTTTAATTTAAATTTTGTTTTAATTACATTCACTGTTGCTGTATCTGTCGGTATATTAGATTATATAATACCAATACTTGGAGTTAAGAAACTTGGTGGATCGAGATCAGGTCAAATTGGAACAACAGTTGGATTAATTGTTGCTTTAATTATTCTTGGTCCAATAGGAATAATAATAGGACCATTTATGGGAGCTCTCCTTGGAGAAATGTCAACTAATAAATCTTTTCAAAATTCATTGAAACCTGCTTTTGGTTCATTTATAGGAGTTATTGCTGGAAGTGTAATTAAATTTTTAATAAGCCTTAGTTTTTTATTTTTTTATTTTGATATTTTTTGGGGATATAGGGAAAGTTTCTTTTAAAATAATTTCCTAAATTGAGTAAAACCAATTAAGTAATTACATTGAAAAAATTTGAGAAGACATTTTTTGCCTCATGGACTGACCTTGATCCTAATAGGCATGTTGCCAATCATGCATACATAAAATATGCTACAGACGCTAGAGTATCTTTTTTTTCAGTCATAAATCTAGATAAAGATGTGTTTGAAAATTTAAATATTGGTCCTGTTTTATTCTATGAGCACATGCACTATTTTAAAGAGATTTTAATGGGTGTAGAATTTAAAATTAATGTAGAAATTAATGGATATAGTGAAGATGGTAGATTCTTTTCCCTTTTTCAAAATTTTTATGATAACCAGGGTAATCATCTAGCACATCTAGATCTTGCATTTGGAATTATGGATACAAAAACAAGAAAATTAACATCAATGCCTGAGGGTTCATTCAAAATTTTTAAAAATGGTCCAAAATCAAAATCATTTAAGCTTTTGACTAAAGATGACTTGAGAAGTCATGGTAAGTTCCCTGAAAATATTACAAAATAGCAGTAATAATGCAGTGATATAATTTTTTAATAATTACTTAAATATAAATACAAGTTGATATGAAAGAAAAATATTGGAAAAAAAATATTATGTATTTGAGAATACTCCTAACTATTTGGTTTATTTCTTCTTTTGGTTTTGGAATTCTTTTTGCAGAAAGTTTAAATAATATTTATTTAGGAGGATTTCCTTTGGGCTTTTGGTTTGCTCAACAAGGATCAATTTACATATTCGTTGTATTGATTTTTATATATGTTTATTTAATGAACAAGCTTGATAAAAAACACAATTTAGAAGAATAACATGGATGCACAATTTTGGACATATTTTTTAGTTGGAATTACATTTACACTTTACATTGGAATAGCTATCTGGTCAAGAGCTAAGAGTACAAAAGAATTTTATGTAGCAGGAGGGGGAATACATCCTGTTTTAAATGGAATGGCTACTGCTGCAGATTGGATGTCAGCAGCATCTTTTATTTCTATGGCAGGTATAATATCATTCTTAGGGTATGGCGGCTCTCAATATTTAATGGGTTGGACAGGAGGATATGTGCTATTAGCACTATGTCTTGCTCCTTATCTTAGAAAGTTTGGAAAATTCACAGTACCCGATTTTATTGGGGAAAGATATTACTCTCAAAATGCAAGAACTATAGCTTTAATTTGTGCAATTTTTGTCTCATTTACGTATGTAGTTGGTCAAATGAAAGGTGTGGGTGTTGCTTTCTCAAGATTCCTTGAAATACCATATGACAGCGGAGTAATTATTGGTATTGCTATAGTTTTTTTCTATGCTGTTCTTGGTGGTATGAAAGGTATTACATATACTCAGGTAGCACAATATTGTGTTTTAATTTTTGCATTTACAGTTCCTGCCATTTATCTATCACTTCAAGCAACAGGAAATCCAATACCTCAAATAGGATTTGGAAGTAAGACCTTAGACGGAGTATATCTTTTAGAAAAGCTTAATCTATTATCAGTTGATTTAGGTTTTGATAAATACACTGATATAAATAGAACTACTTTAATCAATGTTTTTTTTATAACTGGAGCTCTGATGTTTGGAACAGCAGGACTACCTCATGTTATTGTTAGATTCTTTACAGTTCCAAAAGTACGTGATGCAAGAATTTCTGCTGGATGGGCTCTATTATTTATATCAATTTTATATACAACTGCTCCTGCTGTAGCTGCTTTTGCAAAAGTTAATTTAATAAATACAGTTTCAAATGCTAAGTATGCTGATATGCCAGAATGGTTTACAAACTGGGAAAATACTGGGCTATTAGAGTTTGATGATAAGAATGGAGATGGAGTTATTCAATATGTTGCAGATACTCAAGTTAATGAACTAACAATAGACAATGATATTATGGTGTTAGCTAACCCTGAGATTGCCAATTTACCTCCATGGGTTATTGGATTAATTGTAGCGGGTGGATTAGCTGCTGCTTTATCAACTGCAGCTGGACTTTTACTAGTTATCTCAACTTCAATATCTCATGATCTTTTGAAAAAGAATATCAATCCTAATATATCAGAAAAAGGAGAACTCTGGGCTGCAAGAATTTCAATTGCGGTAGCTGTAGTAGCTGCAGGTTTAGCTGGATTAAACCCACCAGGTTTTGTGGCCGAAGTGGTTGCTCTAGCTTTTGGTTTAGCTGCTTCGTCTTTTTTTCCTGCAATTATCCTTGGAATTTTTGATAAGAAAATGAATAAAGAAGGTGCAATAGCTGGAATGCTTACAGGTATTATATTTACTGCTTTATATATTTTATATTTCAAACCACAGCTAGGAGGTAGTGGTTTGCCGGAAAATTATCTATTTGGAATATCTCCTGAAGGTATTGGAACTATTGGAATGATTATCAACTTTATTGTATCTTTAATTGTATCAAGATTAACAAAGCCAACACCAGAAAAAATTAAAGATCTAGTTGAAAGTATTAGATACCCAAAATAGATATGCTAAGAATTAAGACCCTTTCAGAATATTTCAAAAAATATGAATTAAGTGAAAAAAATCCAGAATCATTCTGGTCTGAAATAGCTGATTCTTTTACTTGGAAAAAAAAATGGGATAAAGTGCTTGATTGGGATTTTGAAAAAGCAAATATTAACTGGTTTCAAAATGCTAAACTAAATATTACAGAAAATATATTTGAGAGACATCTAAATGAGAGAGGAGATAAAACTGCAATTATATGGGAACCTAATGATCCCTCAGAGCCCTCAATTCATTTAACTTATAAAGAACTTTATGAAGAAACTTGTAAGTTCTCAAATGCTTTAAGAGCAAAAGGAATAAAGAAAGGAGATAGAGTTATTATTTATATGCCTATGGTCCCAGAAGCTGCTATCGCAATGCTAGCATGTGCTAGAGTAGGTGCTGTCCACTCTGTTGTCTTTGCAGGATTCTCTTCAACCTCATTAGCTGATAGAATCAATGACTGTCAAGCAAAAATGGTTTTGACATCAGATGGAAATTTTAGAGGAAATAAAACTATTCCTGTTAAACCAGTAGTTGATGAAGCACTTGAAAAATGTTCAACAATAGAGAGTGTTATAGTACTTGAAAGAACAAAACAGACTACAGAGATGATAGAGGGAAGAGATTATTGGTGGCATGATTGTATAAAAGAAGAATCTAAAGTTTGTGATGCTGAAGTTCTAGATTCAGAGGATATGTTATTTATACTTTACACCTCAGGATCAACAGGAAAACCTAAAGGAGTAGTTCACTCTTCTGCAGGTTACATGGTTTATTCAGCATATACCTTTTTAAATGTATTCCAATATGATAAAAATGACATTTATTGGTGTACCGCAGATGTAGGCTGGATAACTGGCCACTCATATATAGTATATGGCCCTCTACTTTGTGGAGCTACAACTGTTATGTTTGAAGGTGTTCCTACATTTCCAAATGTGAGCAGGTTTTGGGATATAGTAGATAAATTTAAAATTAATCAGTTTTATACTGCGCCAACAGCCATTAGAGCATTACAAGCACATGGATTAGAACCACTAAAGAATAACTCTTTAAAGTCTTTAAAAGTAATTGGATCTGTTGGAGAACCGATTAATGAAGAAGCATGGCATTGGTATCACGATAATATTGGAAAAGGAAAGTGTCCCTTGGTAGATACTTGGTGGCAAACTGAAACAGGAGGTATAATGATATCAGCACTAGCAGGTATAACGCCAAATAAACCTGCTCATGCATCATTGCCATTACCCGGAATTCACCCTGTAATAGTTGATTCAGATGGAAACGAGTTACTTGGAAATAATGTTCAAGGTAATCTTTGTATAAAATTTCCTTGGCCATCTATAATAAGAACTACATATGGAGATCACCAAAGATGTATAAATACTTACTTTTCAAATTATAAAGGAATGTACTTTACGGGAGACGGAGTTAAAAGAGATCACGATGGATACTTAAGAATTCTTGGTAGAGTTGACGATGTTATAAATGTTTCTGGACATAGAATGGGAACAGCAGAAGTGGAAAATGCTATTAATGAACATGAGGAAGTTATTGAGTCTGCAGTAGTTGGATATCCGCATGATATAAAAGGTGAAGGAATCTATGCTTATGTAATTATAAATTCAAAATCTACTGATGACACAATTAAAGGTGAAATTGTAGATGTTGTTCGAAGAGTTATTGGACCAATAGCTAAACCAGATAAAATTCAAATTGTAAGTGGTCTTCCAAAAACAAGATCTGGTAAAATTATGAGAAGAATATTAAGGAAGGTAGCAAGTAATGATTTTGGAAATTTAGGTGATACTTCTACTTTGCTTAATCCAGACGTGGTTGAAGAAATTATTAAAGGAGCTAGTCTAAAATAAGTTTTTCTAATCCTAAACCTCTTGAACCTTTAATTAAAATATTTGTTGAGTTAAAGTCTTTTATTTTTATTGATTTTGACATTTCTTCAGTAGACCTATATCTTTCAAAATAATTACTTTTAGCGTTACAATGGTAAAAGTTTTCTCCAACTAAATAAACTTTTATATAATCTTTATTATCGATAAAGTCAATAATTTTTTGATGTTCTTCATTAGAATAATTCCCTAGTTCAAACATGTCTCCAAGTATAAGAATTTTATTATCTGCAATAATATTTTCAAAATTTGATATAGCAGCTTTCATGCTAGAGGGATTAGCATTGTAAGCATCTAAATATAATTTATTGTTTCCATAATTTATTATCTCTGATCTATTAGAATCATTTTTAAAAGAGATTAAACCTTTTTGTATTTCAGTACTTGATAAGTCAAGAAATTTACCAATTGTTATGCTTGCAGCAATATTTGAGAAATTATAGTCACCATAAATTTCACATTTATATTTATCTCCATCATTTTCTATTAATAAAAAATCATCTTCTTTTTTATATTTAAAAATGAATTCAGAATCTACTTTTTGACCATAAGTTATAGCCAAATCTCCTTTGCAATTTTCAAGCTGAATACTATCATCATTATTTAAAATTATATGTCCGTAATTTTGAGTTAAGTAGTCAAATATTTCACTTTTACCTTTAATGACAGCTTCAAAACCTCCAAATCCTTCCAGATGTGCATACCCATAATTAGTAATTAATCCAAAGTCAGGCATTGCAATTTCACACAAAGTTTTAATCTCACCAATATGATTAGCACCCATTTCTATTATAGCTATGTCAATATCATCTTTGATTTGTAAAAGTGAAAGAGGAACTCCTATGTGATTGTTGAAATTTCCCTTTGTTTTAATAACATTATAGCTTTCTGATAAAATTGAGTAAATTAAGTTTTTGGTAGTAGTTTTCCCATTACTACCTGTTACGCCAATTACTTTTGTGTCAAAAAGAGATCTATGATAATTACTTATTTCTTGAAGAGCCTTTAAAGTGTCATCAACATAGATAATTCTATCATCTATATCTTTTAACTTTTTATCATCAACTATAGAGAATTTAGCTCCTTTTTTTATTGCTTCTAATGCAAATTTATTTCCATCAAAATTATCACCTTTAAGTGAAAAAAATATTTCATTCTTACTTATTTTTCTAGTATCTATAGACACTCCAGAAGATGAAGTGAATAAAGAATGTAATTTTTTTGTGTCCACTCTAATTTTATTGCAATATACTAAAGAAATGAGTATTTTTGCTTCGTCTTATAATAACAGACTTCAACTCATTTGTATGAAAAAAATTACTGGGAAGACTTATTTAGAATGGTATGAAAATATGCTACTGTGGAGAAAGTTTGAGGATAAACTTGCTGCAAAATATATTCAACAAAAAATTCGAGGTTTTCTACATTTATACAACGGACAAGAGGCAGTTTTAGCAGGTTGTCTTCATTCAACAGACCCAAAGAAAGATCGAATGATAAGCTCTTACAGGAGTCATGTTCATGCCATAGGTCTTGGAGAAGATCCAAAGTTTGTGATGGCTGAATTATTTGGAAAAGCAACAGGAACATCTGGAGGTCTCGGAGGTTCTATGCATATTTTTTCAAAAAAACACAATTTCTTTGGAGGTCATGGAATTGTTGGAGGACAAATTCCTTTGGGTACAGGAATTGCATTTGGAGATAAATATTTTAAAAGAGATAGTGTGACATTATGTTTTTTAGGAGATGGAGCTATAAGACAAGGATCATTTCATGAATCTATAAACCTTGCTGCCTTATGGAAACTTCCAGTAATTTACATAGTTGAAAATAATGGATATGCAATGGGAACTTCAGTAGCTAGAACAACTAGTCAAGAAGATCTATGGAAATTGGGAGAGCCATATGAAATGCCATCTATGCCAGTTGACGGCATGAATCCTATAAAAGTAGCTGAAGCTATTGATGAATGTGTTAAGCATGCAAGAGCTGGAAAAGGTCCATCACTTCTTGATATTAAAACATATAGATATCGTGGTCACTCAATGTCTGATGCACAGCAATATAGAACTAAAGAGGAAGTTAAAGAATATAGAAAAATTGATCCAATTTCTCAGGTTGAAAAAATCATTATTTCAAAGAAGTATGGAACAAAATCTGATATTGAAAAAATTGACAAGAAGGTTAAAGCTATTATAACAGAATGTGAAGAATTTGCAGAATCCTCTCCTTTCCCAGATAAATCTGCTATGTATGATGCAGTATATGAACAAAAAGATTATCCTTTTATAAAACATAAAATAGATTAATATGGCTGAAGTAATAAACATGCCAAGATTGAGTGATACCATGGAAGAGGGAACTCTTTCCAAATGGTTTAAAAAAGTAGGTGATACAGTTAAAGAGGGAGAGATCTTAGCTGAAATAGAAACTGATAAAGCTACTATGGAATTTGAATCATTTCATGATGGTGTTCTTCTTCATATAGGAATTGATGAAGGATCAACTGCTCCTGTAGATAGTGTAATTGCTATAATTGGTTCTAAAGGTGAGGATATTTCTTCAATTCTTAAAAATGATAACTCAGTTGCAAAGGAGGAGCCTAACTCAGTTGCAAAGGAGGAGCCTAAGCCAGTTGCAAAGGAGGAGCCTAAGCCAGTTGTAGCAGAACAACAAAAACAGGTTTCAACAACTAACGAGTCAAATGATAGAGTACTTATTTCTCCTTTGGCTAGAAAACTAGCTGATGAAAAGGGTGTAGATATTTCTTCAGTAAAGGGTTCTGGTGATAATGGTAGAATCATAAAAAGAGATATTGATTCATTTAAACATTCAAATTATTCTCAATTTTCTCAACCTAGACCTCAATTATCAGAATCATCTTATGAGACTCAAAACTCAACGATGAGAAAAGCTATTGCTAAAAGACTAGCAGATTCTAAATTCTCTGCTCCTCATTATTACCTTAATGTTGAACTTGAAATGGATAATATGATTTCATTCAGAAAGCAATTTATTCAAACTCAAAATATTAAAATTTCTTTTAATGATATTATTGCTAAAGCCGTGTCATTATCATTAGCAAAACACCCAAAGGTTAATTCAAGATGGTATGATGATAAAATAATTTTTAACGAACATGTTCACCTTGGAGTTGCAGTAGCTGTTGAAGATGGTTTAATAGTTCCTGTAGTTAAATATGCAAACTCAAAAGACTTACCACAAATTAATACTGAAATTAAAGATTTTGCTGGACGAGCAAAAGATAAAAAATTAACTCCTGCAGAAATTGAAGGAAGTACATTTACAATTTCAAATCTTGGTATGTTTGGAATCGAAAGTTTTACTTCTATAATAAATCAACCAAACTCAGCAATTCTTTCTATAGGTGCAATAGTTCAAAAGCCAATTATAAAAAACAATGAAATTATGATTGGAAATACTATGAAACTTACTCTAGCTTGTGATCATAGAACTGTTGATGGAGCTACTGGGTCTTTATTTTTAAAGACTTTAAAAGAATATATTGAAAATCCAGTTTCAATACTTATTTAATGAAAACTATAGTAGTAACAGGTACTAGTTCTGGAATAGGTTATGAAATATGTGTTCAAGCTGCAAAACTTAATTATAAAGTAATATCAATCTCAAGAAATATTAAACCTCTTAAAGAAATGAATGGAATAGAGTCCCATTCAATTGATATAACTGATAAAAAAAGTATAAATAGTTTTATTGATAATCTAAGAAATAGAAAAATAGATATTCTTATAAATAATGCAGGATATTTAAGTAATGAATTATTTAGTAAAACTTCTTATGAATCTTTTAAAGATACATTTGACGTAAATGTTTTTGGTCTAGCAGAAATTACTAGATCTCTTATTCCTTATATAAATAAAACAGGTCATGTAGTTAATATCAGTAGTATAGGAGGAGTAAATGGTTCTAAAAAATTTCCTGGTCTTTCAGTTTATTCAAGTAGTAAAGCAGCTGTAATTGCTTTAACAGAGGTTCTTGCTGAAGAATATTCAGATGGCCCTTCATTTAATGTATTAGCTCTTGGAGCTGTTCAAACAAAGATGCTTAAGGAAGCTTTTCCTGATTATTACGCAGAAACAAATCCAAATGAAATGGCAAAATATATTATTGATTTTGCAGTAAATGGTAGTAAATTATTTAATGGTAAACTTATTTCAGTATCTAACTCAAATCCTTAGATTTTTGCTGAGTAAGTTTAACTTTTTTGAATAGTTCAGAAGAGTAAACAAAGTCATTGATCAATTTATCATCTGTGTTTAGTATCTCATGGTTAGTTCCTTCCCATATTTTTTTTCCATCTACTAAAAAAATGATTTTATCACCAATCTCCATTACTGAATTCATGTCATGGGTATTAATTACAGTAGTTATGTCATATTCAACAGTAATTTCTTGAATTAGTTTATCAATGATAATTGCAGTTTTAGGATCAAGACCAGAGTTTGGCTCATCACAAAATAAATATTTAGGATTTAATACAATAGCCCTTGCAATTGCAACTCTTTTTTTCATACCCCCAGAAATTTCAGAAGGAAATTTATCATCTACATCTTTGAGATCAACTCGATTAATTACCTCTCTCGCTCTCCTAATCATTTCCGAATCAGTATTGTCTGAAAACATTCTTAGAGGAAAAATAATATTTTCTAAAACAGTCATTGAATCAAACAATGCACTTCCTTGAAAAACCATTCCTATTTGTTTTCTTAAATTTGAAATTGTTGAAATATTATCTTTATCAAATTTTTTACCATCATATAAAATTTCACCATTATCAATATCTAAAAGCCCTAAGAGGCATTTCATCAATACAGTTTTACCTGATCCGCTCTGACCAATAATTAAATTGGTTTTTCCTTTATCAAAAACTGCAGATATCCCGTCAATTATTTTGATATCATCGAATGATTTTGATATTTTATTTACAGTAATCATTAGGCTAATAAAAGTTGTGTTACAATAAAATTAATAATGATAATTACGCTACTAGTCCACACAAAAGAAATATTGCTTGCCTTACCAACTTCTAATGCACCACCTTTCATAAAAAAACCATGATATGATGGAATTGTAGCTAATACAAATGCAAATAAGATTGTTTTTATATAACTGTATACTATATGAAATACTTTAAAATCAAGTTGAATTCCTTGAATAAAGTCAAAGCTTGTTGAGAATCCGGCATATACACTAGCTATATAACCACCAAGTATTCCAAGAAACATTGCAAGAGTTATTAAAAAGGGATATAGAAGTAATGATATGATTTTGGGGAATATTAAATAGTTAAAAGAGTTTATTCCCATAACCTCAAGAGCATCAATTTGTTCAGTAACTCTCATGGTCCCAATGCTAGAAGTAATAAATGAGCCTACTTTTCCAGCCATTATTATTGATATTAAGGTTGGAGCAAATTCTAGGACTACAGATTGTCTAGTGGCAAAACCAATAAGATTACCAGGAAGAAGAGGGTTGTCGATAGCTAGAGCAGTCTGAATAGCTACAACTCCTCCAATAAGAAAGGACATGAAAGCTACAATACCAACTGAACCTATTATTAAGTCATCAATTTCTTGAAAAATTAATTTTTTAAGTACACTCCACTTGGTAAATTTTGTGAAAGTATATTTAATCATCAAAAAATATCTTCCTATATGAAAAAAAAACTTCATAAGAATTAAATCTGATAAGTTATAGCGTTGATATTCATTCCCGCACCAACACTAGCAAACATTATTAGATCACCCTTGTTAAGCTTGTGACCTTGATAATCACTTTTTTTAACTAGATCAAAAAGTGTAGGAATTGTAGCAACGGAACTATTTCCATATTCTTCAATATTCATAGGAAGCACATCAACAGGTGGAGATGTTTTATATAATCTATAGAACCTTTTAACGATAGCTTCATCCATCTTTTTATTAGCTTGATGAATAAATATTTTTTTAAGATTTTCAATTTTGCAATTAGATTCATCAAAGCAATCTTTCATAGCTGTTGGGACATTAGTTAACGCAAATTCATAAACCTTTCTGCCTTGCATTTTAATATACTTTTGATTTGAATTTTTATTTATTTCGGGATGATAAGAAGATCCGTAATAAATAAATTCATTCTCTCCCTCAAATGTATAAGTTGCAGAATTATGAGATAATATACCACAATTATCAGATTTGTCTGATTCTAGTATTATTGCTCCAGATCCATCTGCATATATCATAGAGTCTCTATCATTACTGTCATATACTCGAGATAGAGTATCAGAACCAATGATTAGACATTTATTAGCCATGCCAGATTTTATAAATGATTTAGCTTGAATCACTCCTTCTACCCATCCTGGACATCCACAAATAATATCATATGCAACACATTTTGGATTCCTAATTTTAAGTATAGTCTTAACCTTGGATGCAAGCGAGGGTAGTGTATCGATTTGAGTACTATCACATGAAATATCTCCAAAATTGTGAGCAACAATTATATAATCTAAAGATTCTTGATCGATTTTTGAATCTTCAATTGCTTTTTTTGCAGCAACTGCAGCTAAGTCAGAAGATTTAATCTTACCTGAAACATACTTTCTTTCATTAATTCCAGTGATTGATTGAAATTTTTCAATTATATCAGGATTTGAACTTTCAATCTGATTTCCATCATCATCATAAAAACTATTATTAAGAAACTCAGTATTTTTTTTTGTTATATCTGGAATACAACTACCTGTTCCAGTGATTTTATAGTTCATTTTGTAAAATTACTTAAATTATTCATAAGTGTCTATAGGTGGACAGCTACAAATTAAATTTCTATCTCCGTATGCTTCATCTACTCTTCTAACTGAGGGCCAAAATTTATTGTTTTTCAAATAATTTTTTGGAAAACACGCATTTTCTCTAGAATAATTATAATTCCATTTACTAGCTGTTAGCATCTTAAGAGTATGAGGTGAATTTCTTAACATTTCTCTGTCTGATTCACTTTTAGATGTTATTTCAAAATAGATTGCATTAAGTGCATCACAGAATCTATCTAATTCAGTTAAATTTTCGCTTTCAGTTGGCTCTATCATCATTGTTCCTGAAACTGGAAATGATACTGTTGGCGCATGGAATCCATAGTCAATTAATCTTTTTGCTATGTCGTTAACTTCAATGTTATGCTTCTTGAATTCCCTGCAATCAATTATAAATTCATGAGCTGCTCTCCCATTTTCTCCACTGTATAGAATAGTGTAGTTTTTTTCAAGTTTTGTCTTCATGTAGTTTGCATTAACAATAGCAATCTCTGTAGATTTTTTAATACCCCCTCTTCCTAGCATTCTAATATATCCATAAGAAATTAAGCAGACTAACGACGAACCCCATGGTGCAGATGAAATTGCTTTTATATGATGTTTTCCACCGGTTGGAATTACTGGGTTTGAAGGAAGAAATTCTTTAAGGTGCTCTGCAACACATATAGGTCCAACACCTGGCCCTCCTCCTCCATGTGGAATTGAGAATGTTTTATGGAGATTCAAGTGACAAACATCAGCACCAATTATTTTTGGATTAGTTAAACCAATTTGAGCATTCATATTTGCTCCATCCATATAAACCTGCCCTCCATTTTTATGAATAATTTCATTTATTAATTGAATTTCAGACTCGAATACTCCATGAGTAGAAGGATATGTTATCATCAAAGCAGCTAAATTATTCTTATGTTCTTGAACTTTTATTTTTAGATTTTCAATATCAATATTTCCTTTCTTATCAGTTCCAATAACAACAACTTTTAACCCAGCCATAACTGCTGATGCAGGGTTAGTTCCATGAGCTGAAGAAGGAATTAAACATATATTTCTATGGCTCTCTCCAATTTTATTCAGATAGGATTTTATAACCATCAGACCACTATATTCTCCTTGTGCTCCTGAGTTCGGTTGTAATGATGTTGCTGAAAAACCAGTTATTTCAGATAAAAACATTTCAAGTTTACTTAAAACCTCATGATATCCTGCAGCTTGATCTTTAGGAACAAAAGGATGAATACTATTCCATTCTGACCAACTTAAAGGAATCATTTCAGATGCGGCATTAAGCTTCATAGTACATGATCCAAGGGGAATCATGGATTGGGTAAGAGATAAATCTTTATTTTCAAGAGATTTAATATATCTCATTAAAGAGGTCTCAGAGTGGTAAGAGTTAAAAACATTATGAGATAAAATCTTAGATTTTCTTAAAGTATTTATTTTAGAATTATTTGGAAAATCAATTCTCTTAGATTTTTTTTCTGAATATTCTTCAAATATTGATATGATTTCATTTAAATCTTCACGGTCTGTTTTTTCGTTAACTGAAATTGAGATTTGATTTTCTATTAATTCACAAAAGTTTATTTTTTTTGATAATGCAATTTTGCTTAGCTTTTCAGAATTACATTCTAATGTTATAGTATCAAAAAATTTAGAATATTTGATTTTAATTCCTAAACTAGAAATTCTATCATATAAATAAACTGCTTTTAAATGAATAGATTTTGAAATATTTCTTAAGCCATGAGGACCATGATAGATAGCATACATTCCAGCCATAACAGCTAGTAAAACCTGAGCAGTACATATATTTGAAGTGGCTCTATCTCTTTTTATATGTTGCTCTCTAGTTTGCAAGGCCATTCTTAATGAGGTGTCTCCATCAATATCTTTTGTAACTCCAATAATTCTTCCAGGAATATTTCTTTTATACATCTCCTTTGTTGCAAAAAATGCTGCATGGGGACCACCATATCCTAATGGAATTCCAAATCTTTGAGTTGTACCAACAACGACATCAACTTTGTCTGGTGAAGGGGGTTCTATAATTACCAAAGACATTAAATCAACTGCAAGAATAATTTTCAATTCATCATTTTGGATATTAGACAACAACTTATCGATATCTATCAAGTTTCCTTCTTTTCCTGGGTATTGTATAATACATCCAAAAAAATCGTTTTCAGATATTGACTCAATATTTCCTATGGTTATTTCAATATTCAGTGGATTAGCTCTTGTTTGAAGAACCGAAAGTGTTTGGGGTAAAATATTAGAGTCAACAAAAAACTTTTTTTCATCAACAGACTTTTGTTTTTTAGATCTATTATTGAACATCATAATCATAGCTTCAGCAGCTGCAGTTCCCTCGTCTAATAATGATGCATTTGCAATTTCCATTTTGGTCAAATCACAAATCATTGTTTGAAAATTTAATAATGCTTCTAATCGTCCTTGTGCAATCTCAGGTTGGTAAGGAGTATAAGCGGTGTACCATCCTGGATTTTCAAGAATATTCCTCTGAATTACAGAAGGAGTAAAGGTGTCATGGTATCCAAGCCCAATATATGTTTTAAAATCTTTATTCAGAGATGAAAGTTTTTTTATTTCCTTTAAAAACTCCATTTCACTCATTCCTTCTGGAATATTTAAATCTTTTATTAGACGAATTTTATCAGGAATTGTTTGATTCAGCAGTTCTTCAATAGATTCTACACCAATTGTTTTAAGGATGACATTTAATTCATTAGGGTTAGGTCCTATATGTCTTCGCGAAAAATTTTCTTTGAACATTAAAAGTTTTTAAGCAAAAATATGTAATATTGAAAATAATAATAATAATGTTCATTAAATGTTAAAACTTTTTTTTTATACGCTATTAGTTTTTTTACAATCCCATATAATTCAAGATATTGATAAACAAGAGGTAAGTAATTTGTTAAATAATGAAGTAGTGGTAATTGATGTTAGAACAAATAAAGAGTTTAAGGAGGGAAATATTGAAACCTCTTTTAATCTAGACTTTCAAAAAAGAGAGTTTATTGATAGTTTGGATAAACTTGATAAAAACAAAGAGTACCTCATTTATTGTGCCTCGGGGAATAGAAGTCTTAAGGCTAGTCATATTATGAAATCTTTAGGATTCAAAATTATATACAACTACAAAAAAGGATATAAAGATTGGATTAAGGATTAAGATTTGTTCTTTAATTCTTTACTGCTTTCTAAAACTTTATTCTCAAGATCCTTTTTATATGCTTTAACCTTTTTGGAAATTTTTGAATCAAATGATCCGATAATTTGAGCTGCCAGAATTCCAGCATTTTTCGATCCATTTAGAGCAACTGTTGCAACTGGAACACCGCCAGGCATTTGTAGAATTGAAAGAATAGAATCCCATCCATCAATTGAATTTCTTGATTTTATAGGTACACCAATAACTGGAAGACTTGTAATAGATGCAACCATTCCAGGCAAATGTGCTGCACCACCAGCACCAGCAATAATGACTTTTATACCATTTAATTCAGCATTTGTAGCATATTCTATCATTTTCTTTGGGGTTCTATGCGCTGAAACAATATCAAATTCAGTTTTAATTCCAAAAGATTTTAAAATTTCAATCGCTTCACTCATTACCTCAAAGTCAGACTTGCTACCCATTATAATTGCTACTTGATTCATTTTGTTGTTATTATTATAGTTTCTTTAATTTCTTTAGCTAATATTTTAGCCTTATTAACATCTTGGTTTATTATAGTTACATGCCCCATTTTTCTGTTAGGCTTAGTTTCAAATTTACCGTAAATATGTGGATTAACTCCTTCTATACCAATTATTTGATCCAAATTTTTATAAACTACAATACCTTTTGAATTTTTCTCACCTACTAAATTAACCATTACAGAATTCAATAAACTTTTAGTGCTTCCTAGTGGAAGATCTAAAATTGCTCTTAAAAATTGTTCAAACTGACTTGTATAAGACCCCTCAATTGAAAAATGATAACTATTATGCGGTCTTGGAGCTACTTCATTAACCAGAAGTTCATTTTCAGTTGTTAAAAACATTTCTACAGCTATTATTCCTGAAATTTTAAATTTTTCAGCTACATCACTAGCTAGTTTTTCAGATTTCATCTTTATTTCATGACTAATTTGAGCAGGAGATATAATATATTCTAGTTGATTAGAAATTTTATTAAATTCCATCTCTACTACTGGATAATTTATAATTTCTCCTGATTTTCTGGAACTAACCATAACGGAGAGTTCCTTTTTTATTGAGATTAACTCCTCAATAATACAATGAGAATCATTTAATTTCTCTAAGTCTTTATTATTAAATATTTTATTAACGCCATATCCATCATAACCCATTTTTGATGCTTTCCATATAAATGGAAAAGACAACTCTCCTTTACTAATTAGATTTTTTAGCTCTTCAATCCCATTACAAATTCTGAAAGATGAAGTAGGTATTTCATTTTTTGTATAAAACTCTTTTTGTTTTGATTTGTCTTGAATAATTTCAATTACTCTGGGTTGAGGATAAACTTTTTTACCCTCAGATTCCAAAAATTTTAATGCTTCAACGTTAACATTTTCTATTTCAATAGTAACTAAATCAACATTCTTTCCAAATTCAACCACCGTATCATAATCCATTAAATCACCTATAAAAAACTTTGAACATAATTTGCTGGATGGGCAATCATCATTTGGGTCGAGCACAAAAACTTTGAGACCCCATCTGTTGGAAACATCGAGTACCATCTTACCAAGTTGTCCTCCACCCAATATTCCGATTGTCATATTTTCTCTAAACATTGGTCAAAAATAAGCATTACTTTAAAGACAATAAAAAATACGAAACATTTTAAATATATTTGTGCCTATGTTTAATATTATCATTTTTGGAAAACCTGGTTCAGGTAAAGGAACTCAAGCTGATTTTTTAAAAGATAAATATGATTTATATCATATCTCAACTGGAGATCTATTTAGAAAAAATATCACTAATGAAACTAAACTAGGTTTAGAAGCTAAGTCTTATTTAGACAATGGAGATTTAGTCCCAGACTCTGTTACAATTAAAATGTTAGAAAATGAAGTTTTATCTAATAAACAGGTTAATGGATATATATTTGACGGTTTTCCTAGAACTCTAAACCAAGCTAAATCTCTTGATTTTTTTTTAGCATCCATAGATCTTAAAATTAATGCAACAATTGCCCTTGAGGTAAGTGAAGATGAGCTGATATCTAGATTGCTTGATAGAGGAAAAATTACTAATAGGTCCGACGATCAAGATATAGATAAAATTAAAAATCGATTTAATGAGTACAATAATAAAACTTCAATACTTATTAATTTTTATAGAAGTCAAGACAAGTTTTTTTCTGTTGATGGCAAGGGTTCAGTAAATGATATTACTTCTAGGTTGTTTGATCTTGTTGATAGTTTAATATAAGATTATATGATAGTTGATAATTTTGTAGATTATGTAAAGCTCACTGTTCGTTCAGGAAAAGGTGGAAGGGGCTCTACTCATTTAAGAAGAGAAAAATATGTGCCTAAAGGTGGTCCTGATGGAGGTGATGGAGGTGATGGTGGAAATATAATTATAAGAGGAAATTCTAATCTTTGGACACTTCAGAGTTTTAGATTTAAAAAGCATTTTAAAGCTGGAAGCGGAGGTGATGGAGGAGGTTCAAGAAAATCAGGAATTAGTGGTGAAGATATTATCATTGATGTTCCTTTGGGAACTATTATAAAAGATACAAATTCTGATAATATATTTTTTGAAATAAATGATGAAAAATCTGAAACAACCCTTTTAAAAGGAGGGAAAGGAGGACGTGGTAATTTTCATTTTAAATCTCCTACAAATCAGACGCCAAGGTACTCACAAGCTGGTCTTCCAGGTCAAGAAATTCAAATAACTTTAGAACTAAAAGTTCTAGCAGATGTAGGCCTGGTTGGATATCCAAATGCTGGAAAATCAACTTTATTATCTGTTTTATCTGATGCAAAGCCTAAAATTGCAGATTATGAGTTTACAACTCTAAAGCCAAATTTAGGAATAGTTGCTATGTCTGACTATAGGTCATTTGTAATGGCAGATATTCCTGGAATAATTGAAGGAGCTAGTGAGGGTCGTGGTCTTGGCCACCATTTTTTAAGACATATCGAAAGAAATTCTATTCTACTTTATATAATTCCTGTAGATACTAAAAATGTTAAAAAGGATTTTAATATTTTACAAAAAGAACTTACTAAATATAATCCTGAGCTTGCTGATAAAGATTTTATGATTGCTTTTAGTAAGTGTGATCTTATGGATAATGAACTACTTGAAGAATTTAAAGTAATTTTAAAAAAGGAATTTAAATCTATTCCTTTTTTAATAATATCATCTATTAATACTTTTGGAATATTAGGGTTAAAAGAAGAATTATGGAAAATGCTTAATAAAAACAGCTAATTATGGATTTAAAAAATGCACAAAAACTAGTTGATCAATGGATTAATCTTCATGGTGTTAGATATTTTAATGAGCTAACTAATATGGCTATATTATCTGAAGAAGTTGGAGAAGTAGCAAGAATTATAGCAAGAAAATATGGTGAGCAAAGTTCAAAAAATGATGATAATACTGAAAATCTTGCTGATGAATTATCTGACGTGCTTTTTGTTTTAATTTGTCTTGCAAACCAAACTGGAATAAATCTTGAGAAATCATTTCAGCAAAATCTTGATAAAAAAACAGAAAGAGACAAGAATAGACACAAATCAAATACTAAACTTAAATAGTGTATAAAGTATCAAAAGAGGTAAGAAGTTTTCAGGGAGAAATAAATATTAGTGGCTCTAAAAGCGAGTCTAATAGACTTCTGGTTATAAGAGCATATACCTCTTTTTTTAAAATCATTAATATTTCAGATTCAGATGACACAAATACAATGATTTCTGCATTAAAATCAAATGATAAAGAAATAAATATTGGGCATGCAGGCACTGCTATGAGATTTTTAACTTCATATTTTTCATCAATTTTAAATTCTTCAATAATTTTAACTGGATCTGCTAGAATGAAAAATAGACCTATTTCAATTTTGGTTGATGCTTTAAATAATTTGGGTGCTGATATAGAATATATTGATAATATAGGTTTTCCGCCTATTAGACTTAGAGGTAAATTAATATCCAATGACACTGTTAGTTTACCTGCCAATGTAAGCTCTCAATATATATCATCCTTAATGATGTTAGGTGTCTCACTTAAGGAAGGATTAAAAATTAAGATATCTACAAAGATTACATCTTTACCTTATGTTCAGATGACAAAAAAAATAATAGAAAGAGTAGGAGGCAAGGTAGTTATTCAATCAGATAATATTATTATTAAGCCGTTTCAATCAGATAATATTTCTGATCAAATCGTTGAATCTGATTGGAGTTCAGCATCTTATTTTTTTAGTTTAGTTGCATTATCTGATTATTCAGAAATAACTCTTTCAACATTTTTAAATAAAAGCATTCAAGGAGACTCTAGAATTGTAGAGATATACAAACAATTCGGTGTTGAAACAAGTTTCAGTAATAATAAAATTTATTTGAAAAAAAACAATGTTGAACTACCGGATAATATTTCGATTAATCTTGAAGACAATCCAGATCTAGCTCAAACTATTATAATTACCTGTCTTGGACTTGGAGTAGATTGTAATTTACAAGGTCTTAATACATTAAAAATAAAGGAAACTGATAGATTACTAGCGCTAAAGAAAGAGATAGAAAAATTTGATGTGGATAAAATAGATGTAACAGATCAATCAATTATTTTAAAAAATAATTCTGCAATAAAATCAGGTGTTAGCATTGACACATATAATGACCATAGAATGGCTATGTCTTTCGCTCCATTATCTTTAATTAATCCAATTATTATTAATAATCCTCAGGTTGTTACTAAGTCTTATTCAAACTTTTGGAATGATCTTGAATCATTAGGGTTTAATATTTCTCAAAAATAATTAGCTAATTACTTGACTTTCGGTGTTTCAGAAGGTTATATTTGCGCACCTAATATAATAATATGAAACTATCTAATTTTGAATTCAAGCTACCTGATAAATACCTTGCACAATATCCATCTGAAGAAAGGGATGAATGTAAACTAATGCTTCTTAATAGAAAAGATCAAACAATTGAACATCTAGTTTTTAAAGATATTATTAATTTTTATGATGAAGGAGATGTAGTTGTCCTTAATAATACTAAAGTTTTTCCTGCAAGATTATTTGGTAATAAAGAAAAAACTGGTGCTAGAATAGAAGTGTTTCTTCTTAGAGAACTTAATCAAGATCAAAGACTTTGGGATGTTTTAGTTGATCCTGCCCGAAAGATTAGAATAGGTAATAAACTTTATTTTGGTGAAGATGAAAGTTTAGTCGCTGAAGTAATAGATAATACAACTTCTAGAGGGAGAACCTTAAGATTTCTTTTTGATGGTCCTTATGATGAGTTTAGAAACAAACTTCAGGAACTAGGTGAAACACCTTTACCAAAGTATATAGATCGTCCTGTTGAGCCTCAAGATAAAGAAATGTTTCAAACTATTTATGCAAAAAATGAAGGTGCTGTTGCAGCACCAACAGCAGGCCTGCATTTCTCAAAACACTTATTAAAAAAATTAGAAATTAAAGGTGTGCTTCTTCCAGAAATCACTTTACATATTGGTCTAGGAACATTTAGTCCTGTTGATGTTGAGGATCTCTCTAAGCATAAGATGGACTCTGAAGAATTAATAATTAATCAAGATTCTGCGAACATTATAAACAATGCATTAAAAAATAATAAAAAAATATGTGCAGTAGGTACAACAGTAATGAGAGGATTAGAAAGCTCTGTTTCTTCATTTGGAACTCTAAACCCGTATAATGGATGGACACATAAATTTATATATCCTCCGTTTGATTTTTCTATTGCTAATTCTATGATATCTAACCTTCATACTCCAAAATCAACACTTCTAATGATGGTTTCAGCTTTTGGTGATAAAGATTTTATTTTAAAGGCATATAAGGAAGCAATGAAAAAGAAGTACAAGTTTTCTTCTTATGGTGATGCAATGATGATTATTTAAGTAAGGTTTGAAGATAACGGAGAAAATAAAAAAACCAATTAGTCAAGAATTAAAAATTTTTGAAAAACAATTCTACAATTCTGTTTCTTCAAAAGTAAAACTGTTAGATCTTATTCTAATTTATATACTAAATAGAAAAGGCAAACAAATTAGACCAATTCTAGTTTTACTTTTTGCAAAAATGTTTTCGAAAGGAACTATGAGTGAGAAATCCTATAGAGCTGCAAACCTTGTTGAATTGATTCATACTGCTTCATTGATTCATGATGATATTGTTGATGATAGTAATGTAAGACGTAATTTTTTAACAATAAATGCTTTATGGAAAAATAAAATCTCAGTTCTTGTTGGAGATTTTTTTTTATCAAAAGCATTACTTCTTTCAACTGAAAATAAAGATTATGACTTATTAAATGAGGTCTCAAAAGCGGTAAAAGAAATCTCAGAAGGTGAGTTATTCCAGATTCAAAAATCTAGAAATTTTAATTTATCTGAAGAAGATTATAACATTTTAATATCTAAAAAAACTGCATCACTTTTTTCATGTTGCTGTAAGCTAGGTTCAATTGCTTCAGGAAAAAATAATTTAAATGATATAGAGACTTTTGGAAACTATTTAGGAATAATTTTTCAAATTAAAGATGATCTCTTTGACTACACAACAAAAAAAATTGGAAAACCTACTTCAGATTTAAATTCTCAGAAAATTACTCTTCCATTAATTTTTTCAATTAAAAATTCAACCTATCGAGATAAAAAATTAATTAAAGTTATCCTCAAAAAGAAAAAGTATACAATGGATAATAAGAAAATGGTCAATGAATTTATAATTAAATATAAAGGATTTGAATATGCTCACAACAAAATGCTTGATTATAAGAATAAGGCTCTAAAAATACTTAAAAAATTTCCAGATAATGACTCAAAAGAATCAATTGAAATTCTATTAGATTATATAATCGAACGAAAGTATTAATTCATTATATTGAGATTAAATTTATTAATTTGATTAGTAAAGACACAATAGATAAAGTTTTTGAGTTTTCTAGAGTTGAAGAAGTAGTCTCTGACTTTATTGCTCTAAAAAAAACTGGTGCTAATTTTAAAGGATTAAGTCCATTTACAAATGAAAAGACTCCAAGTTTCATTGTGTCCCCTTCAAAGCAAATATGGAAAGACTTTAGTTCTGGTAAAGGAGGTAATGTAATTGCTTTTTTGATGGAGCACGAACAATTTAATTATCCTGAGTCCATAAGATATCTTGCCAATAAATATAATATTGAAATAATAGAGACGGCTGAAAGTGCTGAAAATGTTCAAGAAAGAAATGAAAGAGAATCTTTATTTATTATTAACAGTTTTGCATTAACCTACTTTGAGGAAATATTATCTAAAAAAGATAAAATAAATAAATATCTGAAGGATAGAGGTTTATCTGAGTCTACAATTCAAAATTTTAGTTTAGGATTTAGTAATGATTTACAAAATGAATTTTATAAAAGTGCATCTAATAAAGGATACTCTGATGATTTTCTTGTTGAAACAGGTTTAGTAATTTCTACTGATGATAAAAAAATTGATAGGTTTAGGGGAAGGATAATTTTTCCAATTAAAAGTATAGCTGGAAGAATTGTTGGTTTTGGTGGCAGAATAGTTGACTCAACTAAAAAGATAGCAAAGTATATTAATTCTCCTGAAAGTAAAATTTACAACAAGAGCAAAACACTGTACGGAATATATGAATCAAAACAATTTATAGTAAGAGATGACGAATGCTTGTTAGTTGAAGGTTACATGGATGTAATTCAGCTTCATGAACATGGTATTAAAAATGTGTTAGCCTCATCAGGAACATCCTTAACAAAAGATCAAATAATTTTAATAAAAAGACTTACTTCTAATATTATAATATTATTTGATGGAGATCAAGCTGGACTTTCTGCTTCATTACGAAGTATTGATATGATTTTGGAGGAAGGTTTAAATGTTAAAATTTGTTCCTTTCCTGATGGAGAAGATCCTGACAGTTATGTGAAAGAAAACAAAAAGGATTTTATGTTAGATTATGTAAAAAAAGAATCAAAAGATTTTATTGATTTTAAGCTTGACATAAACACAGATTTTCATAATGATGAGGATAAAAAAGTAGCCTTAATTAAAAATATTCTTAAATCAATTTCATTGATTCCAGATTCTTTAAAACAGGAAGTGTACATAAAAAAACTATCATCTATTTTGGAAATTGATGAAGCTTCACTTTTTAGATCTTTTGCTAATATTAAGACTAATAAATCATTAAAAAAATCATCCAGAAAATTATATAAAAGTAAAATTGTTAAAGTTCAAAGTTCTGAAAAGGAAAGTACCTCAAGCTATATTTATCAGTTAGAAAGACAAATTATAAGTATTCTTTTGAAATATGGTGCTGAAGAGATTTTATTTGAAGACACTCGTCTAAGTAAGGATGATAATGGTAAGGTGATTGAAACAAAAAAAGAAATTAGATCTAAAGTGTTTGAAAAAATTTACTTAGATCTTCAGCAAGATGAAATAGAGTTTACACACTCACCTTTCAAGAATATTTATAATAAACTAATACATGGGTTTCATCATGAAACTTCAGTATCAATAGAAAACTTCATAAATGATTTAGATTTAAGCTCAAGTAAAATTGTATCTGATATTTTAATCAATGATGAAAAGTATCAATTACACGATTGGGAAAGAAAGAATATTTATGTTAAAAAAATAGGAAGTGAATTAAGTCAGCTTGTAAATGAAACTATACTAAACATGAGAAGATTTTTAATAGATAAAAAAATTACAGAGCTTCAGGAATTTCAAAAGGAAGGTGATAAAAATGATATTCTGGAACAAGTAATGAGTTATTATAGACTTAAAAAAGTACTCTCAGCTAAACTTAATAGGGTTGTTTGATATGTTTTCTAGCTAATAAAAATAAATCAGTTTTTGAATTAACCTCAAGCTTTTTCATTATTCTTGTAATGTATGTATTCACTGTTTTTTGATTAATATTTAGTTTTTCAGAAATTTCAATATTTCTTTTTCCTCTAAAGAATAATTTCAACACCTCCAATTCTCGTTTTGAAAGACTATTTAATTTTTCTGTATTATAATCAAAGTTGAATCTGTTTTTAAGTCTCGTATACTTATTTAATTCTTTTGACCCATACTTTGTAAATGCAATATCTTGGAGAATTCGCTTTATTGATTTTTTTCTTAAATTTTTTGTGATGAAACCTGAAGCACCAGATTTCAATAGATTAATTGATTTATTTTCATTTGATTCCGATGTAAATACTACTAAGGGGATATCAATATTATTTTTCTTGAATAGCTTTAAAATATCTTTTACATCTCCGTCTTTAAAATTAATTTCAGATATAACTAGATTAATTTCTTGTTGATTTATAATTTCATTTATTTCATTTTTTTTATAAGTAAATGCAACTACTTCAAAAATTACAGAATTTTTAAAGATAGATTTGAACCCAATATTAATAATCGGATTAGTATCAATAATTAAGATTTTTAATTTTTTCAATTTATCTAAGATAATCTTTTGGAATTTTACAAACAGGTATTGGTAGCATTTTATGTCTGTTAGATGAATTTAATGATTTGTATATTTTTAAAACTTCTTTTTCTCTATCCGATAAATCTTGATCTAGTCTGTCAGCAATTTGCATTGATCTTTCAAGTTCATTATAAGAAGCTCCTATTTGATCTTCATCATTTCTATTGTCATTCCAAAGGCCATCTGTTGGTTTGGCCTTGATTATTTCATTACTAATACAAAAAAATTCAGCCAAACTATAAACCTCTGATTTTAACAGGTCTGCGATAGGGCTTATATCAACACCTCCATCTCCATACTTAGTATAGAATCCAATGCCAAAATCTTCAACTTTATTTCCTGTACCAGCTACTATATATTTGTTTAGAGCTGAAAAATAATACAATGTAACCATTCTTAATCTAGATCTTGTGTTAGCAAGGCTAAGTTCATTTTCAGGAGATTTAATCTTTGGAATAGAATCTACAAATGAATCAAAAGTATTATCCAAGTTAATTAACATTGAGCTTACATTAGGGTATTTTTCCTTTAACCATTCAATATGATTTTTAGATCTTGAAACTTGATCTTTACCTTGATGAATAGGCATTTCAATACATATTATATCTCTTCCTGTCTCAGCGCATAGTGTTGAAGTTAAAGCTGAGTCAATTCCTCCAGAAACTCCTACTACAATACCTTTCATACCACTCCTATTTAGGTATTCATCTAACCAGCTAACTATGTGTTTTGAAACTTTTTCAGGATATTTCATCAACTAAGATTTAATTATATATTTGTGCAAATCTAGTGTTAAAAAAAATTAAATGAAAGAAACAGAAATAACAATTAAGGTAAAGTTGGATGACAATAATATTCCTGAACAAATTTCCTGGTCAGCACCAGATGGCGGTATGTTCGATGAATCTTCAAAAGCTATGTTACTCTCATTTTGGGATAGTCAAAAAAAAGAAACTTTAAAGATGGATCTTTGGACTAAAGAAATGCCTGTTGATGAAATGAAAACTTTTATTCTTCAAACTTTTTTATCTATGAAACAGTCTATATCTAAAGCTACCAGTGAGGAAAATCTAGTAAACTTAATTGAAGATTTTTGTATTGAATTTGAAAAAAGAATTTCAAATAAGTCTAAATAATATACTCTTTAAGAGAGGATTCAATAAAACTATGAATTTCATCAATTCCTGTTTTATCTTTTGAAGAAGTAACAAACATTTTTGGAAAATCTTCCCAGTAATCTGAAAGTTGCTTTTTTAGATTTTGAATCTGCTCATCTAATTTATTAATTTTTAATTTATCAGATTTTGTAAAAATTATAATAAAAGGACAGTAATTACTGCTTAAAAACTCCATAAATTCTATATCATTTTCCTGAATATCATGCCTAATATCAATAAGAAGTAAAGTGTAGAGTAGTTCTTTTCTTGATTTAAAATAGCTTTTATGTATTGTCTTAATATCTTCTTTTATTTTTTTTGAAATAGAAGCATAACCATAACCAGGAAGATCAACAATATATAATTTATCATTTATTCTAAAATGATTTATCAGCAATGTCTTCCCGGGCTTAGAAGAAATTTTAGCAATTGATTTATTGTTTAATAATGAATTGATAAGTGATGATTTTCCTACATTTGATCTCCCTACTAAAGCAAATTCAGGTAAGTTATTGTTTGGGCATTGGTTAACAGTTTTACTACTTTTTTCAAAAACTGAATTAATAATTTTCATAATCAAATTGATTATAAGTTATTCTTTGAAAGCCAATTTCCCATTATTACATTAAAATCGATAGGATGTTCCATCATTGGAGCATGTCCACATTTATCTATCCATGATAAATCTGAGTTAGGAAGTAGGGAATTAAAATCCTCTCCAACATTTGGTGGAGTAACAACATCTTGTTTACCCCAGATAATTAAAGTTTTGGTTTCCATTTTTGGAAGATCATCAGCCATATTATGTCTAATAGCACTTTTAGCTAAAGATAATGTTCTAATTAATTTTTCTCGATCATTAACGCTTTCAAATACCTCATCAACTATTTCTTTTGTAGCAATTTTAGGATCGTAGAATACTTCTTCAGTTTTCATTTGGATATAATCATAATTACCTCTTTTAGGATATCCGTCACCAATCATTGATTTTTCATACAAACCTGAGCTTCCAGTAATTATTAGACCGCTAACTAATTCAGGGTAATCTCTTGTAAAAAGAAGTCCTACATGACCACCTAATGAATTCCCTAATAAAATGACATCTTTTAGATTTTTAAAGTCAATAAATTCTTTTACAAATTTCGAGAAAGTAGCAACATTAGTTTTTAAAATAGGAGTACTATCAACTGGCAGTTCTGGGATAATCACCTTATAATTTTTTAATGGAAAATGTTCAAAAACACCCTGGAAGTTACTTAACCCCCCCATCAATCCGTGTAAAATAATTATTGGCCTTCCCTCTCCTTTTTCGATATAACTAAACCCACCTTCTTTGATTAACTCTTTTTCCATAGATTTTGACTTGAGCACAAATATATGCATAAAGAATAACCTAGTTTTTTTACAACCTAATTAATTGATTATCAACTTTATGAATTGAAAATTAATAATTTATTAACAATGTGGTAAAAAGTGGTAAAAAGTGGTAAATAAATTTTATATTTGAGTAAAGCAACCAATTAATGCAACACTTCATAGGGACATACGAATGCAAAGCAGATGAAAAAGGTAGAATTATGCTTCCGGTTTCATTAAAGAAACAGCTGTCGGATAAATTAAAAAGTGGTTTCGTTATTAAAAGAGCAGTTTTTAATTCATGCTTAGAGTTGTATCCATTAAAAGAGTGGGATGAGCTAATGCTTAGGATTAATAAGCTAAATAGATTTAATAAAAAAAATATTGACTTCATTAGAAGGTTTACTGCTGGTGTTAGACAGATTGATATAGACATATCCGGAAGAATTTTAATTCCAAAAGATTTAATTACTCATGCAAAAATTTCTAAGGATATAGTAGTTTCTTCTGCGGTAAATATCCTTGAAATCTGGGATAAAGCATCCTATGAATATGCTATAGATGATGCAAAAGTTGATTTTGGAAATCTTGCTGAGGAAGTAATGGGTGACAAAAATGATGGAAATGTATCATAAACCAGTTCTTCTTGAAGAGTCAATAATTGGTTTAAGAATCAACCCGAATGGAATTTATGTTGATGCTACTTTTGGGGGTGGAGGTCACTCAAAAGAAATTTTAAGTCAACTAAATTCTTCAGGAAGACTAATCGCATTTGATCAAGATCAAGATGCAATTGAAAACAAATTATTAGACAAAAGATTAAATCTTGTTAAATCAAATTTCAAATATTTAAGTAACTACTTAAATTATTTTCACATTAAGAAAATTGATGGATTACTTGCTGATTTTGGAATTTCTTCCCATCAAATTGATAGTGAAAGAAGAGGTTTTTCAACAAGATTTGACTCTGAACTAGATATGAGAATGAATAATTCTCAGAAAACTGATGCTAAAGAGGTTATTAATGATTATAAAAAAGATCAGTTAGAATATATTTTTAAAAATCTCGGAGAACTTAAAAATTATAGAAAAATCACCCATATTATAATTTCTGAAAGAAAGAATAAGGAGATTAAGTCTACTAATGATCTTAAAAACATATTATCATCTCTTACAAATTCAAAAGAAGAAAATAAATTTTTTGCTAAGATTTTTCAAGCAATAAGAATTGAAGTTAATGATGAACTTGAAGTTATCAAGACTTTGTTGGATAAATCATCTAAATATTTAAAAAAGGGTGGAAGATTAGTTTGTATTTCCTATCACTCTTTAGAGGACAGGTTAGTGAAAAAATTTATACAAAATGGAGGATTTAGAAATGAGACTTCTTCAGATTTATATGGAAATAAAAATTTGAATTTAATAAAAATTGGGAAGATGATTACACCTTCAGAAAATGAAATATTAATTAATAGTAGATCAAGAAGTGCAAAACTAAGAATAGCAGAAAGAATATGAAAAACTTTTTATCATTTGTAAATATTGATTTTTTGGCTGGAAAAAATTCTTTAAAAAATTGGAGAATGTTATTATTTGTTTCAATGTTATTGATGTTTACAATATATAGTAGTCACAGTGCAGATCAAAAAATATTTTTAATAGCAAAACTAAACAAGGAGGTTAACACTTTAAATAGTGTGTCAGTTTCTACAAAATTAGATTTAATGAATGTTAAAATGGAATCTAAAGTTACTTCTCGATTAAGAGATAAAGGTTTAGAGACATCAAAATATCCTCCAATTAAATTAATAATTAAAGACTAAAATGAGTAAATCAAATAATAGAATAGCAAGTAGAATGAATATTATATTCTTTTTGTCTCTATTATTTTCATGTTTTTTAATTGGTAAAATTTTCTATCTACAAAATATTGAAGTTGATACGGTAACTAAAGCTACAATTGAAGCAGTTAAAGATATTGAAGTTGAATCACCTAGGGGGAATATTTATTCTGATAATGGGGACTTAATAGTCTCTACAGTCGTTAAATATGAACTAAGATGGGATTCGAAAACACCATCATCAACTATTTATACTGATAATATTTTAGATTTATCAAAAAAGTTGTCCCTTCATTTTGATAAAACTCAGGAATACTTTCTTACTTATCTTAAAAATGGTAGAATTAACAATAATAGATATTTATTAATTGGTAAAAATTTATCAATTACAGATGTAAATAAGATTAAATCATTTCCAATTTTTAGTCAGGGAATATATAAAGGGGGATTAATAATTAAAGAGCATCATACTAGACAAAGTCATCTTGGAAAAGTCGCTGAAAGGACTATTGGGTATGAAAAATTGTTGGATGGTAAATATACAAGGATTGGGTTGGAGGGTGCTTATTCAGAATATCTTTCAGGAAAAAGTGGCCTAAGATTAATGCAAAAAATTGCTGATGGGCAGTGGAAACCAATGACAGTAAATTATAAGAGAAAACCTATTCCAGGTTATGATGTTCATACCACAATTGATACGCAAATCCAGGATATGGTTCATCATGAATTATTATATCAACTAGAAAAATATGAGGCTGATCATGGAACTATGATTTTAATGGAGACTAATTCAGGAAAAGTTAAGGCTATATCAAATTTAGGAAGAACCTCTGAGGGTAAATATTATGAAAAAATTAATTATGGAATTTGGGAAAGCCAAGAGCCAGGTTCTACATTCAAATTAATGAGTCTAATAGCAGCCTTAGAAGATGGAGTGGTTAGCCCAACAGATTCAGTTGATACAGGAAATGGAGTTCTTAAATTTTACAATAATGAGGTTAAAGATTCTAATAGGAGAGGATATGGAATTATCCCAATTTCTAAAGCTTTTGAAGTTTCTTCTAATACTGGAATAGTTAAAATTATTTATGATAATTATAAAGATAATCCACAAAGATTTGTCGATAGATTAATTAACATGAAAATTGATCAAAAAATTAATATAGATATTAAGGGAGAAGGAAAGCCTAAAATTCCTCATCCTGAAGATAAGGAATGGAATGGTCTTTCTTTACCATGGATGGCCTTTGGCTATGGAGTTAGCATGACTCCTTTACAAACACTTACATTTTATAATGCAGTTGCTAATAATGGAGAAATGGTCAAACCTAGCTTTATTAGAAGCATTGGCGCATTTGGTGAAGAGCCGGTTTATAAAATAGATAGAGAGGTAATAATGCACTCTATATGCTCTAAGAAAACATTAAAATCAGTTCAAATAATGTTAAAGAATGTGGTTGAAAAACCATGGGGAACTGCGAATAATATTTATGATAAAAATATTAGTATTGCAGGAAAAACTGGTACAAGTCAGATAGATTATACTTCAGATGAAACACAGTATGTTTCAAGTTTTGTAGGCTATTTCCCTGCAGATAATCCAAAATATTCTGCAATAGTAGTTATTAATAAACCCAATAAATCTAAAGGGTTTTATGGAAACTCAGTAGCTGCACCAGTATTTAAAAAAGTAGCACAAAAAATTATAACTGGAATTCCAATAGAAATAGAAATAAGTAAAAAAGATATAGGTATACTATTTTGAAAAAATTAAAAGAAATATTATTTAAAGTAAATATAGATTCAGTATATGGAAACACTGATGTGGATATTGCTAATATAACTTTTGACTCAAGAAATGTTGAAAAAAACACCCTTTTTGTTGCTATAAAGGGTCATGAAATTGATGGTCATGATTATATAGGTGAATCAATCCATAATGGAGCTTCTGTTATTATTTGTGAAAAATTACCTGAAAATTTCAAACAAAAAAAATCAGTCTATATATGTGTTAATTGTTCAAAATCTGCACTCTCAATAATTGCCTCAAATTTTTATGATAATCCTTCTTTAAAAATAGATTTGATAGGAGTAACAGGAACAAATGGCAAGACAACAATTACCTCACTCTTATACAAATTATTTGATGAATTAGAAGTTAGATCAGGATTAATATCAACTATAAATATTAAATACGATGATTTTATCGAAACTTCAAAGAATACAACTCCTGATCCAATAACAATAAATCATCATTTATCTGAAATGATAAATAAAAAAATTAAAGTATGTTTTATTGAGGTTTCATCTCATGGAATTTTTCAAAAAAGAGTAGATGGCCTTGATTTTAAAGGAATGATTTTTACAAATCTTACTCATGATCATCTTGACTATCATAAATCATTTAAAGATTACAGAGATACTAAGAAAGTTGTATTTGATACACTAAATAAAAATTCTTTTGCACTTATAAATATTGATGATAAAAATGCTAAATATATGGTTCAAAATACCTTAGCAAAAGTATATTCCTATTCTTTAAAATCAAAGTCAAACTTCTCATCTAGAATAATTGAACAACAATTAAATGGAATGCTTCTAAGTATAGAGAATAGTGAAATTTGGACTAAGCTAATAGGTAAGTTCAATGCTTCAAATCTATTAGCTATATACTCAGTAGGAAAATTATATAATATTGATAAAATTAAATTATTAACTGCTATAAGCAAACTTGAAAGTGTAGTAGGTAGGTTGCAATCCTTTTTGTCAACTAATAAAGTTACAGTTATCATTGATTATGCTCATACTCCTGATGCAATAGAAAATGTAATATCAACTATAAATAAAATAAAATCATCAAGTCAAAATCTAATAACTGTTATTGGATGTGGTGGAGATAGAGACAAAGATAAAAGATCAATAATGGGTAAAATTTGTTCTGATCTTAGTTCAAGAGTAATATTTACTTCAGATAATCCAAGATCTGAGGATCCAGCCTCTATTATTGATGATATGATTGGAGGTGTATCAAAATTTAATACTGATAAAGTTACAGTAGAAATAGAGAGATCAAAAGCAATTAATGAAGCAAAAGAAAGTAGTGAAGAGGGGGACATAGTTCTGATTGCAGGAAAAGGTCATGAGGATTATCAAGAGTTAAAAAATAATAAGAGAATTCAGTTTGATGATTTTAAAATTGCAAAACAAATTTTTAATAAATAAGTATGTTATACCATCTGTTTGAAATATTAGAAAGTCAATTTAACTTTCCAGGTGCTAGTTTATTTAGTTATCTGTCTTTTAGAGCTGGTGTGTCTGTATTAATATCACTTATTATATCTGTCATTTTTGGAAAAAAAATAATTAATTATTTAATAAGAAAACAAATAGGTGAGAATATTAGAGAGCTAGGACTAGATGGTGAAGACAAGAAAGTAGGTACTCCTACTATGGGAGGTTTGATAATTATAATAGGAACACTCATTCCAGTAATTCTAATGTCTAATCTTGAAAACATTTATATTCAAATATTGATATTCTCAACACTAATGCTTGGAACTATTGGTTTTGTTGATGATTATATTAAAGTTTTCAAGAAAGATAAAAAAGGATTAAAGGGTAAATTTAAAATAGCTGGTCAATCATTATTAGGAATTTTTGTTGCTTTAATTCTTTTGTCAAATAATGATATTACAATAGTTGAATTTGATAAAAATTTAAATAATGATAAAATTGAATTTTCTGAACTTCAAGAAGTTAAATCATTTAAGACAACTATACCATTCTTTAAAAACAATGAGTTAGACTACAGTGAAATATCAAATGCTATATTTAAACATGGAGATAGATTATTATGGATAATATTAATCCCAGTAATAATATTTATTATCTCGGCAGTTTCAAACTCTAATAATTTAACAGATGGATTAGACGGATTATCTGCAGGTCTATCTGCTATAATTGTATTTACACTTGGTGTTTTTGCATGGACTTCAGGAAATATAATTTTCTCAGATTATCTCAACATAATGTATATACCAAGAGTTGGAGAGATAACAATTTTTATTGCTGCATTATTAGGTTCATTAGTAGGTTTTCTATGGTATAACACATACCCAGCTACAGTCTTTATGGGAGATACTGGAAGTCTTACAGTTGGTGGTCTTATTGCAGTCATTTCTATATTAATAAGAAAAGAATTATTGATACCAATTTTATGTGGAGTTTTTCTTTTGGAAGCTCTATCAGTTATTTTTCAAGTTAGCTACTTCAAAATAACAAAAAGAAGAACAGGTATTGGGAAACGTATTTTTTTAATGTCACCAATTCATCATCATTTTCAAAAAGCCGGATATCATGAAAGTAAAATAGTTTCAAGATTATGGATTGTTGGAATTTTCTTAGCTCTTATAACAATCTTAACATTAAAAATTAGATGATAAAAAACATAACCATACTTGGAGCAGGAGAAAGTGGATTTGGAGCAGCTATGCTAGCTAATCAAAAAGGTCATAATGTGTTTGTATCTGATAGTGGAAATATTAGAGAAGATATAAAATCAATTTTCTTAGAAAATTCAATCAAATTTGAAGAAAAAAATCACTCTTTTGGTAAAATTGAGTTTTCAGATTTAGTTATTAAAAGTCCAGGAATATCTAATAGTTCTGAAATTATTTCTAAAATTAGATCTATTGATATACCTATAATTTCTGAAATAGAATTTGCAAGTAGTTATTCTAATTCATTCAAAATATGTATAACGGGCACAAATGGAAAAACTACTACAACCAAGCTAATACACCATATACTTAATAAATCAGGTTTAGATGTTGGTCTTGCAGGAAATATTGGAGACAGCTTTTCAAAAATGCTTTTATCTGGAGATAAAGATATCTATGTAATAGAAATTAGCAGTTTTCAACTTGATGATATTAAAAAATTTAAACCAAATATTTCAATTATAACCAATATAATAGAAGATCACTTAGATAGATATGAAAATGATTTTAGCAAATATGTAGATGCTAAAATGAAGATTATAAAAAATCAAGATGAATCGGATTACCTAATATATAATTCAGATGATAAAGCTTTAATGGAGGTTTTAAAGAATAAAAAATTACCCGTAAATAAAATTTCAATAGGAATTGAAAATAATCATCAAAATAGAGTATTCATTGACAATAACATTTTTTCTAACAAAAAAAAAACTATTATGATAAACACAGAAGAGTTTGCGCTTAAAGGAAGGCATAATTTACTTAATGCAATGGCTGCAATTACAGTTTCAGATTTGCTAAAAATTGACAATAAAATAATTAGAGAAAGCCTTTTAACTTTTTCAGGTCTTCCACATCGTCTTGAAAACTTTCTAAAGATTCAGGGAGTAAATTATATTAACGATTCGAAAGCTACCAATGTTAATGCTGCATATTATGCTCTTGATTCAATGAAATCTCCAACAGTTTGGATTGCAGGTGGAGTTGACAAGGGAAATGATTATTCTGAATTACTTCCAATTGTTAGAGAGAAGGTAAAAGCTATTATTTGTCTTGGAATTGATAATGCTAAAATTATTGAAACATTTAAGCCTGTAATTGAAATTATTGTTGAAACTGAATCCATTACTGAAGCTGTAAAAGTTGCAAATAAAATTGCAGAAAAAAAAGATAATGTTCTTCTATCTCCAGCATGCGCTAGTTTTGATTTGTTTGATAGTTATGAAGATAGAGGAGATCAATTTAAAAAAGCTGTTAGAAATTTATAGATGAGTACTAAAAGTTTAATATTTGGAGATAAAGTTTTATTAGTAATTATATTACTACTCTCCCTATTCTCTTTTTTTCCTGTTTTTTCATCTAGTTCATACCTTTCATATGTAGTAGATGGTTCATCTCCATTCTACTATTTAGTTAAGCATCTAATTGTACTTCTTTTTGGTTTTATATTAATGTTATCTATAAAACTAGTTCCATATAAACTTTATAGAGGTATGTCAATAATTCTTCTCCCAATAGGGTTGGCATTATTAGCATATACTATATCTCAGGGAACTATGATTGGAGGTTCATCAGCAAGTAGGTGGATTGATATTCCATTTGTGGGAATAAGTTTTCAAACTTCTTCTCTTGCGGCAATTATAATAATAACTTATACAGCTAGATATCTTTCAAAAATTGAATTATCCAAAACTAAATTTTCAGAAACCTTATTACCTCTTTGGTTTCCAATTTTTGCTTATATTTTCTTAATTCTACCAGCTAATTTTTCATCAGCTTTTTTAATCTTTACAGCATTATTAGTTACTCTTTTAGTATCTGGATTTCCTTTACGACATCTTTTTAAAATGTTTTTAATATTAGCTTTTCTTCTAACAATTTTTTTCCTAACAGCTAAATCTTTTCCTGAAAAGTTTCCAAACAGAATAGATACATGGATAAGTAGAGTTGAAAATTTTGGCTCAATTGAAAATTTAGATGCAAGTTATCAAATAGAAAGAGCTAAAATGGCAATCAATAATGGAGGTTTAATTGGGATAGGAGCAGGAAAAAGCATAATGAAAAATCATCTGCCACAGAGTAATTCAGATTTCATTTTTGCAATAATTGTTGAGGAGTATGGCATAATAGGAGGTTCTCTAATTATAGTGTTATACATATTATTGCTTTTCAGAATTTTAGTTATAACTCATCGAATTGATGATAGGTTTGGAAAAATATTAGTTTCTGGACTTGGTATATTTATTATTATTCAGGCATTTACAAATATTTCAGTTGCTACTCAAATAATCCCTGTTACTGGGCAGAATTTACCATTAATTAGTAGTGGAGGGTCCTCTGCTTGGATGACTTGTATATCATTAGGAATGATACTTAGTGTTAGCTCTTCAATAAAAAATAAAAACAGTGGAAAAGAATAAATTTATTATTTCTGGAGGTGGAACAGGTGGACATATATATCCAGCTTTATCTATAGCAGATAAGATTAATGAATCATTCAAAAATGCTGAAATAAAATTTGTTGGAGCTAAAGGAAGAATGGAAATGAATATAGTACCTAAATATGGATACAATATTCAAGGTTTATGGATAAGTGGTCTTCAAAGATCTTTTTCTCTTAAAAATATTGTTTTACCATTCAAACTAATTGTAAGTTTTGTACAATCACTTTTTATAATTTTAAAATATAATCCAAAATTTGTTATTGGAACAGGTGGTTTTGCGAGTTTTCCAATAGTTTTTATCTCATCAATTTTAAGAATACCAACTCTTATACAAGAGCAAAATTCTTTTCCTGGAATTTCTAATAGACTCCTCTCAAATTATGTTAATTATATATCTGTAGCTTATGATAAAATGGAAAAATATTTTCCATCAAAAAAGTTATTTTTGACTGGAAATCCAATAAGAGAGTCAATAGCTAATTCAAATAATCTAGTTGATTTAAAAAAAGAATTAAATATAGAAGAAAGCAAGATTATAATTTTAATTCTTGGTGGAAGTTTGGGTTCAGATAAAATAAACAGAACAATTGAAAAAAACATTGACTTTATTAATTCAAAAAATGCATTTATTATATGGCAATGTGGTAAAATCTACTTCAACGATTATAAGAAATACAATTCAAATTCAGTCTTTGTTACTGATTTTATTGAGGATATAGACTCAACATATTATTCATCAGATATAATAGTAGCAAGGAGTGGAGCTTTAACTCTTTCTGAATTAGCGGTCGTCTCAAAACCAGCCATTCTTATTCCCTCACCTAATGTAGCAGAAAACCATCAATTAGAGAATGCAAGAAAAATTGAAGAGAAACATGCATGTATATGTGTTGAGGAGAAAGATCTTGATTTAATATTTAGAAATAAACTGGATTTATTGTTAAAAGACAAAAACTTACGAAATGAACTTTCACATAATATTTCACTAATCGCTTTGCCAAATGCATCAATTGATATTGTTGAGCTAATAAAAAAACATTTGAATAATGATAAATAAAAGATATTTTTTTATTGGAATTGGAGGAATCGGAATGTCTTCTATTGCTCAATTTTTTCATGATAAAGGAAATATTGTTTTTGGATATGACCAAAACAATAATCGAGCAATTGAGATTTTAATAAACAAAGGAATAGGTGTTACTAATAAATTAAATCTTGATGAAATTCCTAAAGATATGATGGGAGATGATTTGGAAATTATCTATACTCCTGCTATTAAACCAGACAACATTTATCTTGATTATTTTATTTCAAAAGGAAAAAATAAAATTTCTAAGAGATCAGAAATTCTTGGTGAAATCACAAAAACTTCTAAATGTATTGCAGTAGCTGGTACTCATGGAAAAACAACAACAGCTGCTATAATTAGTGATCTTTTTTATTCTTATGGAATAAAATTTAAAGCTTTTGTGGGAGGGATTATGAAGGGGTATAATTCGAACTATATAAATACTGGAGATGATTTTGTTATAGTTGAAGCAGATGAATATGATAGATCTTTTCTTGAATTGTCTCCAGACTATGCTGTAATTACTTCAATTGAGAGTGATCATCTTGATGTTTATGGAGACTTTGAATCTCTAAATAAGAGTTTTGAACTTTTTTCAAAAAGAGTTAAAAGTTCCCTGGTAGTTGAAGAAGAAATTAACATAAAAAAAGATTATACTTTTTCAATTAAAAATGATGCAGATTATAAAGCTTCTAATATAACTACAAAGAATGAAGGTATTATTTTTGACTTTAAAACACCAGATAGTTATTTCACCAATGTATTCGTGAAAATTATTGGTATGCATAATCTAAAGAATGTTTTATCTGCACTTTCTATAATTGATCAAATAAAAGAAATTGAAATTTCAGAATTATTACCACTCCTTTCAAATTTAAAAGGAATTGAAAGAAGAATGGAAGTATATACAATAAATGAAAAAATTATCATTGATGATTATGCGCATCATCCAACTGAAATTGAATCAGTTTTCGATACAATAAATAATAATTATAAAAATAAATCAACAGCAGTTATTTTTCAGCCACATTTATTTTCAAGAACAAGAGATTTTATGGAAGATTTTGCGATTGTCTTATCAAAGTTTGATGAAGTATATCTTCTGGATATTTATCCTGCAAGAGAAGAGCCAATAGATGGTGTTAATTCACAAGTATTACTTGAAAAGATAAGTTCAGCAAAAAAAGAAATTATAAGTAAAGAATCGATTAATGATATTGTAATTAATTCAAATACTGAAGTAATTTCAATTTTAGGAGCTGGAAACATTACTGAAAATTTAAATAAAAAAATATTTGCTAATGAGTAGTTTAATAAGAATGATTGTCTTAGTTGTATTATTGATAAGCACAACCTTAATCAGCTCATTAATTGACCATAGTAATTATGAAAATAGTTTTAAAAAAAATATTAATTATTCAGATACTGGCTACTTCAATAATAAAAAAGTAGTTGATAGTTTAATAAGAGGAAAAGAATTATCAGATCTAATAAATACAAATGAATTTAAAAAAGTTGAAAAAGAGCTTGAGAAAATCAAGTCAATAAGAAATATTAATGTTTATCGCAATACTAATTTAGAATTACAAATTGATATAATAGACAGAGAACCTATAGCTTTATTAATAGAATTAAACAGCTATCTAGACTCTTCTGGAGTAATTATTAAAAAAGATGATTTAGCATATGATAGCTTGCCAGAAATAAAAGGAGTTATAGCTGAAAGCGATATAAATAAAATTGTGAAAGTTGTGACTGAACTTAAACAGGATAATTTTTTTCAAAATAAGTTGGAGTTAATAAAGTTTAAAGAAGGGGATATGTACATAAACATTAAAAATTTTGATTTTGACATAAGATTAGGGAATGAATTTCATTTAAAAAACAAGCTAAATATGTTGAAAGGATTTTATATGTATCAATCTAATAACTTAATAAATGAAAAATATAAACAGATTGACTTGGTTTACAATAATCGTTTAATAGCAATAAAAAAATAAATTATGAATAACAATTTTTCAGTTGGATTAGATATTGGAACTACAAAAATTGTAGCAATGGTTGGAGAAAAAAATCAATTTAATAAAATTAAAGTTCTAGGTGTTGGAAAATCACAAAGCCTAGGAGTTCACAGAGGTGTTGTTAATAATATTACACAAACAATACAATCAATTAAAATAGCTGTTGATGAAGCACAGTCAAAATCTGGTATTGAATTAAAAGAGGTAGCTGTAGGAATAGCAGGTCAGCATATCAGAAGTCTTCAACATAGTGACTATATAACAAGAGAAAACCCTGATGAGGTAATTAATGAAAATGATATTGATAAATTAATTGATCAAGTTTATAAACTAGTTATGCTTCCAGGTGAAGAGATAATTCATGTTTTACCTCAGGATTTTAAAGTTGATGGTCAATCTGAAATTAAAGAGCCGATAGGAATGTATGGAAGTAGGCTAGAAGCAAACTTTCATATTGTTGTAGGGCAAGTTTCATCTATTCGAAATATTGGAAAATGTATAAAAAGTTCTGGGCTAGAGATGGGAGATATAACCCTAGAACCTTTAGCTTCATCAGATGCTGTATTATCTGAAGAGGAAAAAGAAGCTGGAGTAGCACTAATTGATATTGGGGGTGGAACTACAGATGTTGCTATTTTTAAAGATGGAATTATCAAGCACACTGCTGTAATACCTTTTGGAGGAAATGTAATTACAGAAGATATTAAAGAGGGTTGTTCAATAATTGGTAATCAAGCAGAGCAACTTAAAATTAAATTTGGTTCAGCTTGGCCAGGTGAAAATAAAGATTCAGAAATTGTTTCTATTCCCGGGCTTAGAGGAAGAGATCCTAAGGAAATTTCATTAAAAACACTATCAAAGATAATTAACGCTAGAGTTGTAGAAATTATAGAGCAGGCTTATCTGGAAATCAAAAATTATGGTCATGAAGATTCAAAGAAGAAATTAATTGCTGGAATAGTATTAACAGGAGGTGGAAGTCAGTTAAGACACTTAAAGCAATTAGCTGAATATGTTACTGGAATGGATACTAGGATTGGATTTCCAGGAGAACATTTAGCAGGAGATTCAGATGAGTATAACCCAATTTATTCAACTGCAGTTGGTTTGTTGATGAAAGCAATTGAGAATAATTCTGAAGAAGAAAATTCTACATCAAACTCAACATCAAATGATTTAGTAAACCAAGGAAGAAAAACAACTTTGGCTAAATGGGCAGAGGGTTTTAAAAATTTTATAGATAACGTAGATAACACAATTGAAAATTAACAAAATTCAAAAAAATTTAAAAAATGAAAACAGAAATAGACACAAATTTTAGTTTCGATTTACCAAAAAATAAAAGCAATGTCATGAAGGTGATGGGAGTAGGAGGTGGAGGAAGTAATGCAGTCAATCACATGTATAAACAGGGAATCAAAGGTGTTGATTTTGTTGTTTGTAATACAGACTCTCAAGCGTTAGAGGAAAGCCCTGTTCCTAATAAAATTCAACTTGGAGTTAATTTAACCGAGGGTCTTGGAGCTGGAGCCAATCCTGAAATAGGAAAACTAGCAGCTTTAGAAAGCTATGAAGAATTAAAGAATCTTTTGGAAACTCAAACAAAGATGTTATTTATAACTGCAGGAATGGGGGGCGGAACAGGAACAGGTGCTGCACCTATTATTGCTGAAATGGCTAAGGAGTTTGATATTTTAACAGTAGGAATTGTAACTATTCCATTTAATTTTGAAGGAAAAAATAGAGAATTACAGGCAGTTAAAGGTCTAGAGAAGTTAAAAAGATCTGTTGACTCCTTAATTATAATTAATAATAATAAATTAAGAGAGGTCTATGGAAATTTAGGTTTTAAAGAAGGGTTTTCAAAAGCTGATGAGGTTTTAGCTACTGCCGCAAGGGGTGTTGCGCAGGTAATAACTCATCATTATACACAAAATATTGATTTAAAAGACGCAAAAACAGTCTTGTCTAATAGTGGTACTGCTATTATGGGATCATCTATTACGAGTGGATCTAACAGAGCAAACGAAGCTGTGATTAAGGCTTTAGATTCTCCATTACTTAATGATAATAAAATTGAAGGAAGTAAAAATGTTCTACTACTAATAGTTTCAGGTGTTGAAGAGATTACTATTGATGAGATAGGAGAGATAAATGAATATATTCAAAAAGAGACAGGTAATAGTGCGAATATAATTATGGGTGTAGGCGAAGATCTTGAATTAGGAAATAATATTTCGGTTACAGTTATAGCTACTGGATTTGGTGATGAAAAACAAAACAGTCTTGTTAGCTCAGAAACAAAAAAAGTAATATATACTCTTGATCAAGATCATCCTTTTGAAAAAAATTTAATTGAAGATGATGAAATGATTATTGATAATTTAAAGATTGAGTTAGATAGTATTGTTGATGATAATTTAAATGAAGAATCCCAACAAAAGAAAATTGAAAGTGAAATAAATGAAATATTGAGAAATATAGACCTAAGTTATGAGGTTGTAGAGCCAGAATTTAATGATATTGAGCTCAATAATATTGAGCTTAATGATATTGAATATGTAGAGTCAGAATTTAATGATTATAAGGATTCTAATAATGAAATTTCATTTGGTCTTTTTTCAAGTGATAATTACTCAATTAATAATATAAAAAAAGAGGAATTTATTGAAAGTGGTAATGAATTTGTACAACCCAATGAGATTGATCAAGATCATTTGAATAATTTTAATGAGGTTGGTGAAGATGAGATTGAGTTTATCAAACTAGACCTTAATGAAGAAGTATCTGAAGATTTAGAAATTCAAGATCAAATTCATGTAAATCAAGATAATTCAGAAAATGAAATTGAAATGCCTGAAAATCTTTTTGAAAAACCAATAGAAAATGATTCTGATAATGAAAATCTAATTAGAAGAGAAAATCTAAAACAATTTAATTATGTGTTTAAGAATAAAAATTCTACTATAGAAGATCTAGAAAAAATTCCCGCATATAAGAGAATGGGCATTGAAATAAATGATTCAAAATCTCAAAATGAAGATATGTTCTCAAAGACTATTTTAAATGAGGATAATAAGTTAGAATTTCCAGATGTAAACACTTACCTTCATGATAACGTTGATTAATATATGAATATAGAACACGAAATTAATGAGTCAATTAAGAGCTCAATGAAAAGTAAAGATACTATTAGGTTAGAATCTCTTAGAGCTATCAAATCTGCAATATTATTAGAGAAAACTAAAACTGGATCAAAAGATCAAGTTGATGAGGATATTATTCTTAAAATTCTTCAAAAAATGGTTAAGCAAAGAAATGAAAGTGCTAAAATATATATTGAGCAAAAAAGAGAAGAATTGGCTGAAGTTGAAATTTCTCAAGCAAAGATTATCACGGAATTTCTACCAGAACAACTTAGTGAATCTGAATTATCTGAAATTATTGATTCAGTAATAATGGATTTAAATGCAGAGTCAATGAAAGATATGGGAAAAGTTATATCTAATGTTAATCAAAAAGTGTCAGGAAAAGCCGAAGGGAGAGTGATTGCAGAAATGGTAAAAAATAAATTGATGAATTAATTTATTATTTAAAGCATTAAGTAACCCCTTCTTTTAAACTATCCTTTTGTTCAAATTCTTTAGTATTGACTATTTCAATTATTCTTTCACATAAAATAATAATGTCTTTAAAAGATGTGTATAGAGGCGTAAGAGCTATCCTGATAATGTTATCAGGTCTATAATCAACTATAATCTTAATTGAAGTATTATTAATTGGAGAAACTAAACACTTGGATATTCTCCATGCATCATTATGGTATAATGAGATATGTGAACCTCTCTCTTGACTTTTATTGGGGGTTATTAAGTCAAATTTTTTATCCTTTAACTTTTCTTCATATACTGAATTAAAAAAATCAAATAATTTATGAGACTTATATTCAAGGTTTTTTGTTGATGCACTTATTGTCAAATCTAGTGATGTCTTTAGTGTTGATAAAGATAAAATATGAGGTGTCCCATTAGAAAACTTATCCATAGAACTAGATTCTTGATATTCTTCTGAAAAGTCAAAAGGTTTGTTATGGCTAAACCATCCTTTAATAGGAGATTTTAATTTTTTAATTTTATTTTCTCTAACATAAATGAACGCAGGTGATCCAGGACCACCATTTAAATACTTATATGTACAGCCAATAGCAAAGTCCGATCGATTTGAATTCATGTCAATATCTATTGCCCCAATTGAATGACTTAGATCCCATATAACTATGGAGTTGTTATCTTTACAAAATTCATTAATTTCTTTAATAGGGAATCTGAAACAGGCTTTATAAGTTACATGTGAAAGAACTATTATTCCCATATTCTTAATTATAAATCTTTTGAGAACTTCAATATTTGGAAATAAATCATTTTTATAATCTAAGAATTTAAATTCTAGATTAAAATCCTTACAAATGCCTTCACATATATATTTATCAGATGGAAAGTTAAGATTGTCAGTAGATATGCTTTTTATATCTCTATGAGCTTCTAAGATGCTCTTAATTAGCTTGTAAAGATTATTTGATGTAGAGCTACCAACATAAATTTCATCATCCTTACAATTAAGTATAGAAGCTATCTTCTTTGATACTTTATTTGGAAGCTCAATCCATTTTTCATTCCAACTAGAAATAAGATTATTTCCCCAATCCTCTTTGATTGTGTTATTTAAATCATTAATAATATTTTTTGACAGAACACCTAGTGAGTTTCCATCAAGATAAATAGTATTCGTAGGTAAGATAAATTCCTTTCTATATGAAGATAATTTATCACTAGAATCAAGATTAATTGCTATTTTTTTTAATCTATCCAATTATTAAAAATTTTCTTTGCCCATTCTAGATACATCATTCCACTTGGATGAAGATTATCATCTGTAATTAGATTAGGCTCATTAATTGCTCTGCGAGATATCTCAGTTACATCTACATATTTTAGATTATTAATATTCGCAAATTTTTTTAAACTATTATTGAAGAGGTTTATGTCGTTTGAGATTTCATTTCTATCAAGACCTTCTCCAAAAGGAGATGATCCCCAATCAGGTATTGAAATTATTAATACACTACCATCTTTTTTCTTTAAATTATTAATTTTAATTAATAGTTTGTTAAGATCATTCTCAAACTCGTTAATAGACCTTGAATTATACTGATTGTTAACTCCAATTAATAATGAAACATAGTCATATTTTTTTTCAAAATTAGATGACTCTATACCATTTATCAAATCATAGGTTTTCCATCCAGTCATTGCAATTATTTTGGGAGTTAAAAAATCTATCCCATTTTCATATGCAACCTTAACAAATTGGTTAGGCCATCTTTCATCTTCATTTACTCCCTCTCCAATAGTATAACTATCACCTAGAGCTAATAAAGTTAATGGACCTTCATTTGAAATTACAGAATTTAACTCATGATCTTCAATAATATTTGATTCAGAATCATATATTGGTAAAGGATCATCATCCAAGCTACTTGAAGTATTACAAGCAACAAAAAGGATTAATACAAAGTTTATTTTATATATGTTTAACATAAACCACACAAAATTAAAGATTTTAAATTATTGTTTATTTTAAAGAATCGATTGCTGCATTATAATCAGAAGAGTTAAAAACATAACTTCCTGCAACGAGAACATCTGCGCCTAAATTTTTAAGTCTTTCAAAATTATTTTCATTTACTCCACCATCAATCTCAATAAGGGCGGATGAGTTTTTAGAATTAATTAAGCTTTTAAGTTCTTCAAGTCTATTAAATGTTTTTTCAATAAATTTTTGTCCTCCAAATCCTGCATGTACTCCCATTAAGCATATCAGGTCAACTTTAGTAATGTAGTTTTCTAATTTACTAATCGGGGTATCAGGATTAATTGCAATTCCAGATTTAATTGATGATTGATTAATTTTATCTATGATATAATCTATTTTTGTGGTAGCTTCTACATGAAAAGTCAGGATGTCAGAGCCAATTTCAATAAATTTATCAATATATCTTTCAGGCTCAACAATCATTAAATGAACATCTAGTGGTTTTTTTGTCATTTGTCTAATGGATTTGACTATTGGCATACCAAATGAAATATTAGGAACAAACAGGCCATCCATTACATCTAAGTGGAACCAATCAGCATTACTTTTATCAATAATTTCACAATCCCTAGAAAGATTTCCAAAATTTGCTGCAAGAATAGATGGAGCTATTATTATAGACATAATGTTTTTTACGAATATAAAATATCCATATGGAATTAATTAAATCTAGTAATAAAAAGATATAAACATTAAAAGGGGATATAAGCTTACCCTAAATATGTTTTAAGAATTTTGCTTCTTGAAGTATGTTTTAGCCTTCTTATAGCCTTTTCTTTGATTTGCCTAACTCTTTCTCTTGTTAAATCAAAAGTTTCTCCAATTTCTTCAAGGGTCATAGCATGTTGATTTCCAAGACCAAAATACAACCTGACAACATCAGCTTCACGGGGAGTTAGAGTATCTAGAGCTCTTTCAATCTCTGTTCTAAGTGATTCATGTAAAAGTTGTCTATCTGGATTTGGTGATTCTCCACTATTAAGAACATCATAAAGATTAGAATCTTCTCCTTCAACTAAAGGTGCATCCATTGAGACGTGTCTACCAGAATTCTTTAGAGACTCTTTTACATCATTGACTGTCATGTCAAGTTCTTTTGCTATTTCTTCTGCTGAAGGTGCTCTTTCGTGAGCTTGTTCAAGAAATGCATAAGTTTTATTGATTTTATTAATTGATCCAATTTTATTAAGGGGAAGTCTTACAATTCTAGATTGTTCAGCTAGTGCTTGAAGTATAGATTGTCTAATCCACCATACAGCATATGAGATAAACTTAAATCCTCTAGTTTCATCGAATCTCTGAGCAGCTTTAATAAGACCAAGATTACCCTCGTTGATCAAATCTGGGAGAGTTAAACCTTGATTTTGATATTGTTTAGCAACTGAAACAACAAATCTTAAGTTAGCTTTGGTAAGTTTCTCAAGAGCAAACTGATCACCCTTTTTTATTCTTTGAGCTAATTCAACTTCTTCTTCTGCAGTAATTAAATCTACCTTTCCAATTTCTTGAAGATATTTGTCCAGAGAGGCAGTCTCTCTGTTAGTTACTTGTTTTGTTATCTTTAATTGTCTCATAGACTATATATTGCCACAAAAATTGTTCCAAAATGAAAAAAAAACTATTTTCTTTCAAGAAGAACTTTTCTAGAAACTTTTTGTTTTCTAGTTCTTTTATCTATTCCCATGTATTTAACTTCAATTTGATCACCTAGATTTAAGTACTCAGTAACTTTTTCAACTCTTTCCCATGCAATTTCTGATACATGAAGAAGAACTTCTTTTCCAGGAACAAATTCTACTACAGCTCCAAAATCTAATATTTTGACAACAGTTACTTTATAAACTTCATCAATAACAGGTTGAAAAATTATATTTTTAATTCTTTCAATAGCGTTATCAATTTTTTCTTGATCAATACCCAAAATTTCAACAACACCAACCTCATCTCTTTCATTAATCACAATAGTTGTATCACTTTCTTTTTGAAGTTCTTGGATCATTTTTCCACCAGGACCTATAACTGCACCTATGAAATCTTTAGGAATTTCCATATTAACCATTTTTGGTGCATGAGCCTTAACAGTTTCATTTGGTTTATTTATAGAGCTATCTAATTTATCAAGTATTTCAAGTCTTCCTTTTTTAGCTTGATGTAATGCTTCCACTAGGATTTCATATTTTAATCCTTTTATTTTAATATCCATTTGACAAGCTGTAATACCTTCTTTAGTTCCTGTTACCTTAAAATCCATATCTCCTAAGTGATCTTCATCTCCTAAGATATCTGATAGTACAGCATATTTATCACCTTCACTAATAAGTCCCATGGCTATACCAGAAACATTACTTTTAATTTTTATACCAGCATCCATTAAAGCTAGTGATCCAGCACATACTGAGGCCATTGAAGATGAACCATTAGATTCTAGTATCTCAGATACGATTCTTACAGTATAAGGACAATCTTCTGGCATTACCTTCTCAAGAGCCCTTTGTGCTAACATTCCATGTCCAATTTCTCTTCTGGAAGTACCTCTTAAAGGTCTAGCTTCTCCCGTTGAGAATGGTGGAAAATTATAATGTAAATAAAATCTTTCTTCAGATTGATTTGTTGGCATGTCAATCATATTAACTTCTCTACTTGTTCCAAGTGTAACAGATGCAAGTGATTGTGTTTCACCCCTAGTAAAAACTGCAGAACCATGAGTGGATGGAAGATAGCCTACTTCTGTCCATATATCTCTTATATCCTCAGTCTTTCTACCGTCAAGTCTAATACCATCATTTAAAACTAGGTCTCTTATTGCTTTCTTCTGAGCTTTATAGAAGTAGTTAGTAATTAAATCTTTCTTTTCTTCTAATGTTTCTTCATCATAACATTCAATCAGTTCTTCTTTTAATAGACTAAAGTGTTCACTTCTTTCATTTTTAGAAAGTCCCTTCTTAGCTATATCATATGATTTTTGATAAACTTTCTTTGAAATTTCAGCTTCTAGTTCAGAGTCTTCTTCTGCTCCATCATATTCTCTTTTATCTGAACTAACACCAACCATTTTGATCAGCTTTTTTTGCGCTTCAATATGTTTCTTCACTTCCTCATGAGCAAATTTTATTGCATCAGCCATTTCTTCTTCAGAAATTTCATTAAATTCTCCTTCGACCATAACTACAGAGTCTTCAGAAGCACCAACCATGATATCAATGTCTGATTCTGCTAACTCACTCCTAGAAGGATTTATTTTAAAATCACCATCAATTCTACCCACCCTTACCTCAGAAATTGGCCCATCAAAAGGAATGTCTGATAATGATAAAGCTGCAGAAGCTGCCAATCCTACTAGAGCATCAGGCATTACATTTTCATCACTAGACATAAGCTGAATCATAACTTGAGTCTCTGAGTGGTAATCTTTAGGAAATAGTGGACGTAAAACTCTATCAACTATTCTCATTGTAAGAACCTCTTCACTACTTGGTCTAGCTTCTCTTTTAAAGAATCCGCCAGGAAATCGACCTGCAGAGGCAAATTTTTCTCTGTAATCCACTGTTAGTGGAAGAAAATCTAAGGATGATGAACCATAGCTTGAAACTACAGTTGATAAAAGCATACAGTCACCCATTCTTACAACGACTGATCCATGAGCTTGTTTTGCAAGTTTACCAGTTTCGATAGTAATTTCTCTACCGTCTGATAATGATATTGTTTGTGATAAAGGTTTTGGAATCATAATTTAGTTTTGGTTATTATTTATTGTTGTGTGTATGTAGACAACCAAACTAAAAATGCTATTTTCTGATACCTAATTTTTTAATTATTTCACGGTATCTTTCAATGTCTGTTTTCTTAAGGTACTCAAGTAAATTTCTTCTCTTACCAACCATTTTAACAAGAGACTTCTCTGTGTTAAAATCTTTTGCATTAACTTTCAAATGGCTAGATAAATCATCTATTCTTTTAGTAAAAAGTGCAATTTGGCTTTCAGAAGAACCAGAGTCTTTCTTGTTCTTTCCGAACTCTTTAAAAATTTCTTCTTTCTTAAGTACTGTCATTCAATTAATTTTGAGCCGCAAATATAGTAGAATATATTTAGAAAATTAAATTATTTATCCTTATTTACGAAGGGGATTATTTTGAATTAAATCTATATAAAGGTTTATTTTCTTTTTTAAATCTTTTCTGTGAGTTATAAAATCAAGAAAGCCTTTTTCGAGAAGAAATTCACTTTTTTGGAATCCTTCTGGTAATTCTTGTCCAGTAGTATCTTTAACAACTCTTGGCCCAGCAAAAGCAATAAGAGCTTTTGGTTCAGCTATATTTATATCTCCTAGCATTGCAAAGGAAGCAGTAGTTCCACCAGTTGTTGGATCAGTACATAATGAGATATATGGTAATTTAGCTTCAGACAAGTCATTTAATTTTGCTGAAGTTTTGGCCATTTGCATTAATGAAGTAGCAGATTCCATCATTCTTGCACCTCCGGACTTTGAAATAGCAACCAAAGGACACTTTTTTTTGATTGCATAGTCAATTGAAAGAGATATTTTTTCACCTACAACAGATCCCATGGACCCCCCAATAAATTTAAAATCCATACAAGCAATAACGATATCTTTTCCAAATGATTTCCCAAAACCAACTCTTATAGCTTCATTAAGATTTGTTTTTACTTTAGCATCTTTCAGTCTATCAGAATACTTTTTTTGATCTTGAAATTTTAAAAAATCGATGGAAGTCATTCCGGAACTTATTTCTCTAAATTTATCATCAAAAAGTATTTCAAAGTATTCTTTACTTCCTATATGAACATGATAATCATCTTCAGGACTAACATACTTATTTTCAGCTAGTTCCTTAGTTTCTATTATTTTTCCTGTGGGAGTTTTATACCAAAGACCAGCTGGAATATCTTTCTTTTCCTTAGTCTTAGTATTAATATTTTTATTTGTTCTTTTGAACCAACTCATCTCTATGGAGTTTAGTCTAAGGTATTGATATTATTTAAATCTTCAAAAGCTTTGATTAATCTAGCTTTGAATGTTTCTTCTCCCTTTCTTAACCATGCTCTTGGATCGTAGTATTTTTTGTTAGGATTCTCATTTCCTTCAGGGTTACCAATTTGAGTCATAAGATAATCTTTCTTGTCAATCATGTAATCTCTTATACCTTCAGTAAATGCATATTGAAGGTCAGTATCAATATTCATCTTTACTACACCATAATCAATAGCCTCTCTTATTTCTTCAACTGATGAACCTGATCCTCCATGAAAAACAAAATCAAGAGAGTTGTGTGAAATATTAAATTTTTTTGAAACATATTCTTGAGAATTTTTAAGAATTTTAGGTGTCAATTTTACATTTCCTGGCTTGTAAACTCCGTGAACATTACCAAATGCAGCGGCAATCATAAATTTGTCGCTAATAGATTTAAGCTCAGAATATGCATAAGCTACTTCTTCTGGTTGTGTGTATAACTTTGATGAATCAATATCAGAGTTATCAACTCCATCTTCTTCACCTCCTGTCACACCTAGTTCAATTTCTAGAGTCATATCAAGATCTGTCATCTTTTTAAGGTATTCTTTGCAAGTAGCAATATTTTCTTCAATTGGCTCTTCAGATAAATCAATCATATGAGATGAAAATAGTGGATATCCATTTTTATTAAAAAATCCTTTTCCGTATTCGAGCAAACCATCTATCCATGGAAGTAATTTTCGAGAACAATGATCTGTGTGAATTATTACTTTTGAGTTGTAATCGTCAATAGTTTTGTGAATATGATATGCTCCAGCTATAGAGCCTGATATAGAAGTATTAAAGCCATTTTTTGGCATTCCTTTACCAGCAATAAACTGAGAACCTCCATTAGAAAATTGAATAATCACAGGACTATTTAATTCGGATGCAGTTTCAAGAACTGAATTTATAGTATTTGTCCCTGATACATTAATTGCAGGAAGAGCAAATTTTTTCTGTTTAGCAAGTTTATATAATTCTTGATTATTTTTTCCGAAGATGAAGTTGTTTTTCAAAATGAATATGTATTAAATTTTGTCAAAAATATTAAACTTATTTTTAAAAAGGGTAATTAATACCAATATTAAATACAGCCTTATTTAAACTAAAATCTCTAAACCATCTATTGCTTTTTTCTTTAGCAGGATTATAAGTCTTAAAAGCAGTATCAAGTCTAAGAACAAAAAAATTGAAATCATATCTTAAGCCAAAACCGGTACCTATTGCTAATTCACTTAAATCTGACAAATTATTAAATGTCATTGAGTCATCTTCTACATTATCATTTACATTCCAAATATTACCAAAATCAATAAAAAATGCTCCATTAAGATTACCAGAGATTTTGTTTCTATATTCTAAATTAAACGCAATTTTTAAGTTAGCCTCATTAAAATCATTAATATTACTACTGCTTCCAGGTCCAAGTTTATAGGCCTTCCATGCTCTATTATCATTTGATCCTCCAGCATAATATGATCTTGTAAATGGAATATAATTTGAATTACCATAAGGTATGGCTATACCTGTAAAAGCTCTAAAAGCAAACACATCTCCATTATTTAAAAGGATATGCTTTATGTAATTAATTTCAGCTTTGGTATACTGAGAAGGTAGAATATTTGAAATTTCAACTTTATTATTTGAATTTAAATTTCTACCCCTAAGTAATTCATTGAATAGGTTTCCAACCATCTCAAATTTAAATCTTAATTGAGAAAAGTTTTCATCTAAAAAATTTTCTTGAGTATTTCGATTTACTGTAATAGACGAACCAATGATTATATTATTTTCAGTCAATCTTTCTTTTCTTTCCAGTATTGAATTAACATTTTTATAAAAATCAGTACCTGAGTCAAGAGAAGTCTCATTATTAAGTACTTGATTTATAAATAGATCAGATCCCTCAGGAATAATTAAGTCACCATTTTGATCAATTAATGATTGATCTATGTTATATAGAGATGATATATAATTTAATTTATCATAAGAGTTTTTATAGACATTAAAGTAATTTGATATGTTTTGATTATTTACATATTCAAAGTCAAGTAATTTAAAATTTATTTTAGAGTATTTTGTAGGATTCCAGTTAACTTCATAAATTCCACTGTAATATTGTTTATCTAGACCAATGTTTTTTTGAACTGTAGATCCAACTATTATATTTGTAATAGGATTCATGTCCTTTCTTAATATCCATTCTGCTTTAAAAGGAAGAACTGCTCTTGGAATTCTTAAATTTAAATTTCCTCCCAATTCAAATAAATTAAAAAAAGAATCACTTGGATCACCTATATCTTTTGAAGCACCAATAGAGTTATTAAGATTCAGCGAAAGATTTTCAGTACCTCTAAATATATTCCTTATATTAAAATTTGTACCAAAAGAAATTCCGAAATCTTCAATATTGGAATGAGTAAAATCTAGATCAAATCCTAAGCTAAACCTATCTCGTGGTAGAAGATATATTGAGGATAAAAGAGAATCTTTAACGTCTTCCATTATAATTCTGGGGTATTTAAATGCTCCTAAATTAGAATAATATCTTGAAGTTAATAGCTTCTTATCTTCACTATAATCCTCACCTTTCTTGTAAAAAATTGGCTCAATTAGTGATTTTGGACTATAATTTAAATTCCCTTTAGAAAATATCTTAACACCATTATAATTAATAGAATCTGTGAATGAACCAATATTTGATAACTCATCCAACGTTTCAACATAAATATTTATATCGTTGATTTTTTTAATTTGATATAATTTTTCTTCATTAGGATTTTTTATACTTATAATTAAAGGAATTTTCTTATTAACTCCTGTGCTATCAATTAACACATTATAGTTTATGCTTCTTTGTTGAAAATCATATATTCCATTATTTTTAAATATATTCACAAGTCTATCTCTCTCTAATATTAATTTGTTTATTGAAAAGTATTCATTCTGCTTTAATATGCTTGATTTTTGGTTTACACTAATTAATGAGTCTATATCTTTAGACTTAACATTGATTGAAATAGAATCAATTAGATATCTAGTGTTAGTAGTGACACTATATTTTATTTTAGCTTGATTTTCATTAATTATTGTATCAGCATAAACATTTGAATCAAAATATCCTTCATTTTTATAATATTGCTTTAATCTTTGAATGTTTTGATTAACATCTAAATCATTAATTTTTATTGGTTCTTTCCCCAATTTTTTTAAAAAATCATTAAACGAACTGTTATATCTTTTAAGTTCAGTTATTTGTTTTTCAGATAATAGTTTACTAAGTCTTTTATATCTATTAGGTTTTTTATAAAGCCATTTTTCAAAATTTTTATTCGGATCATTACTAGCTAGATTATATATAGATAATCCAAGTGGATATCCAAAAACTTTATTAGTAGGGGAGTTTGGTTGAATAAGTAATTTAATAGGATTTCTTTTAATGATACTATCATTAAGCTCAAAAATATTTTCAGTCAGTATTGGATCTTCAAAATTTTGATAAATACTTGAACTACATCCATTTACAAATAATGTAATTGTAAATAAATAAAACAGGGAAAGGTATTTATTTGAAGACAATTTTTTTTTGCTAAATTACATCTTTTAGCTTAAAAACTTCTTTGTCTTACTAATTCAAATATAACAGCTGAAAAAGCTACAGATACATTAAGTGAGTCAATTTTTGAGCTAATAGGTATTTTTATTACATCACTAGATAGACCTAATATGCTTTTTGAAATTCCTCTATCTTCAGACCCTAGAATTAAACCTACAGACTTTTTAAAATCAACTTCATATATTGTTTTTTCTGCTTTTTCTGAAAGACTAATTATTTCTACATTTATTGAGTTTAAATATAGTATTGCATCTTTTATATTACTTACCCTAGCAATAGGTATTTTAAAAACTCCTCCAGAGGAAGTTTTTACAACATCAGCATTAATAGGGGCAGAGTTATTTTGAGAAATAATTATGCCATCAATGTCTGCTGCAACACTAGTTCTTATTATTGCTCCAAAGTTTCTTGTGTCTGTAACTCCATCAAGTAACAAGTATGTTTTTGGAGATTTTTCATCAAAAGTGGATGAAATTAAATCTTCTATAGATAATAATGAAACTGGAGATAAAACAGCTACAGCGCCTTGATGGTTTTTATCACTGTATTTCTTAAACTTTTCTTTAGGTACAAAAGAAGATTTTATATTCTTTCTTTCAAGAAGAATAATCAATGATCTAAATAAACTACTTTGAGGGGAATCAGATTTTAATAAGTATACTTTAGAAATTTCTTTTGATGATTCTATAGCCTCAATAATGCTTCTAATACCATAAATTTCAACTTGTTTCTCCATATATGTATAAAAAAAAAGGAGGTTAAAAAACCTCCTTTTTATTAAAATAGTTTTATCAAATTTAATTACAGATGTTCAGAGCTTTAAACCCTACTGCTGGACTTGCTCCGTCCGATAATGCAGTTTGGCCATTAGCACCATTTAAATCTGTCCATTCAACTTGATATGTAACTTCACTATCCCAATCACCTGATGTGAAAGCAATACCAAGTGTTGAAGCTGATGCAGGTACAGTAATAGTTTTAGAAACGTCAGAACCACTAGGCATCGAAATGACTGTAGTTACTCCGTCTACTGTAAACTCAACTGTTGCACCGTTCCAACCATCACCGAAGCTATCATTACCATTAATGGTATAGATACCTGCTACAGATCCAGTATTGTTAGCATCAAATCTACATCCAATAATTAATGGATATTGAAAAGGTGATCTAAAATATGACTGAGTCATAGACCCAGTTACACCTGATCTTGAATAAGATTTTCCATTAGTAAGATTTAATTGAAATCTCACAGTAACAACATCGTTTCCACTAAAGCTAGAGATACCCATGGCACCTAGAGCTGCATTTAATGAAAGTGATACGTCAAATCTTGGAAGTCCTACAGGACCTTCTGTCATTGCTGATCTATCAATAGTTTGGTATAGAACTTCAGCACCTCCGTTGTATGATAAATACATTTCAACATTTTGAGTTAATGCACCCGATTCTGGATCGTGTGGCTCAAATGTCCAGTTTACAACTGAAGTACCAGGCGTTGCTGCTTGAAATTCACCAGATTTAGAAATCTGTCTAAGCGCTGCACCTTGTTCGTACTCACTAAGCATGTAGTCAGTCATCATCTCGTAACCACCATATTCATCAGAACCGTATTCTTTTGAACATGAAACTACAAGAGCAATTAAAGTTATATATATAAATAATTTTTTCATGATTTTATAGTTTTAGTCGACCGATGGTCCGTTAGAGTTCCAAAATACTCTTCCTGATACATCAGATTTCTGATTTACATTAGAGTTATTAGCCGCAAGATTCTGTGGATACCACATAGATAAAGGGAATTGCCCTGGATCTGGTTCAATCATCGGTTGAAGGTTTTGTGGATAACCATTTCTTCTGTAAGAATTATAGTTTTCAATTCCACCTCCTTGTGATGCTATCCAATATTCTTCAGCCCAAAGCTCAAGCTTTGCACCTAATGAAGAAGCTGCAGTCCAATCAGCAGCAAAATTTGCGATATAAGAATCAATTGAAGCTGCATCCATTGATGGAGCACCTGCGATATCATCTACTTTATTCATACTAGATCTTATTCCAGCAAGAGTTTCAGTAGTTGGATCACCACCTGTCATAACTGCTACTTCAGCATTCATAAAATGCATCCATGAGTTAAGTAATATAGGAGTAATTCCAAGTCCACCTAAACCATCACCTAAACCAAGTGATAAGTAGCTTGAGTCATCAAAAGCACCACCTGCAGGATAAACACCCGCTATAGTTCTTTTAAATCCATCTGGTGGAATACCTTCATCGTTTCCGTGATCTCTTCCCCAATATCCTTCAGTAAGGTTACAATATAGCCCGTAAGCTACTCTGTGAGGTTCAATGTAAAAACCAGGTACACTACATTCTAAGCTAACCTCATCAACTGGACCATCTGTTCCAGGAGTTGCAGAAACTTGTCTGTAAAATATATAGTTAATACGTGGATCTCTCATTCCATTTCTACCAACCATCATACGATTCATATACCAGTTTGACTGATATACTCCTGCTCCAGTATTTGAATAGCTAGAACGGTACATAGGATGTCTGTTATCAGGGTTAATTGCATTAGTACCCCATTGGAATTGGAAATCATCTGAACTATCAGTTATATAGTTTGTGATTGAGTTATAACCTGCGTAATCTCCTAAATTTAAGAGTGCTTTTTTCTTTATACTATTAGCTGCTTTAATCCAACCAGATGCATCTCCACCATAGTACATATCGTACTGAGGAGAAGCTCCACCTTGACTAAAGTTGTTAATAGCAGAATCAAGCATAGCAAGTGCTGCATTATATACAGATTGACCTGAATCCAATGCTGGATTTAGATTTTCTGCACCTAATAATGCCTCGCTGTAAGGAATATCACCAAAGAAATCTACAAGAGTTAATAATGTATAAGCTTGAATAACCTCACCCATACCAATATAGTATGTAAGGCCACTTTCAGCAGCTAATGTTTTCATTACTCTTATATCTTCACCCATTTGTTGATATGCCTGTGACCATGTTCCTGAAAATGAATTCGGAGAATATGCATCACGATACAATCTTTCACCACCTAATTGGTTAATTCTAGTTAATCTAGAACCTACACCACTTAATCCATTAACCATATAAGCAAAATCAACTTGGATTTCGTTAATGAATAAGTCAGCACCTGCCTGTGAAGGACTTAGTGCATTAGGGTTAGAAGATAGATCTAACTCAGTAGTTTCACATGAGCTTAATACTAGTAGACTAGTTAAAGCTAAAATTGAAATTTTGTTTAAAGTTTTCATAATCTTTTAAATATTTGAATTAGAATGTTAGTTTTAAACTGACACCGTATTTCTTAGCACTAACACCATTGAAGTATTCAAAACCACCTCCATTACCAACACCTAAACCGGCGATGTTTGGATCATAGTTTGTACCTTCAGGAGTATTATATGCGTCATACCATAGGTTAAAACCTTGCGCAGTTAATGAAGCCGCTCCAAATGGAGTTCTATCTAGCCATTTTTTTGGCACGTCATAAGAAAGTGAAATTTCACTCAATCTTAAAACACTAGCATCCCACGTTCTTAATTCATCTGGACCTACAATTAGGTTTCCGAAATAAGTTGTCGCGTTATCAATCATCTTGTTATTTACAGAACCATCAGAAAGAACACCAGGTAATATATATGGTAATTCTCTATCAACAGTATCTGTAGTTATACCTCTACCAAGTAGTGTCATCATATAACTTGAGTACATATCACCACCAATTGTGGCGTTAAATAGAAAGCCAAATGATAGGTTTCCATATGAAATGGTGTTTGCAACGTTTGCAATGAAATCAGGGTTATAGTCACCAATTAAAGCATATTTATTAGTCTTGTAATTAGTATCATTGTTACTAGTATAACTACCTGAAGCATCAATTAATGGTCTACCTGAGGCATCTCTACCAACAGAAGTTCCAATCATTGATGTTAATGGTAATCCTACAATAGCAGCATTTCCTAGAGATCCGAATCCAGCATAAGTAATTTGATCAGTATTTTGTCCTAAATCAACAACTACCGATTGGTTAGTTGTATAGTTTATAGCTGTACTCCAGTTAAACTTATCACCTCTAATCCAATTAAGGTTAAGATCTACTTCCCAACCAGTTGCATCAATTTGACCAATGTTAGTACTTGTTATGGTATAACCTGTTGATGGATCTAAAGGTTGGTCTATAATAAGATCGTTAGTTGTTCTGTTGAAGTAAGAAATTTCAGCACTTAATCTATTATCAAATAGATTAGCTTCGATTCCAAACTCAAGTTCTTCAAGTAATTCAGGTTTTAATGCTGTATTACCAAGTCTTGAACCAGTCGTATTTGATGTTACATCAACTCCGTCTATTCTAAAACTTTTTGTATCTAAGTTAAGTGTAGATGCGATTGGATATCCACCTGGGAATGTCGCAGACGTACCATAACTAGCTCTAACTTTCAAGAAATCAACAGGTAAGTTACCAAAGTCTAAAATTGAACTTGGTACAAATGCTATACTAGCAGAAGGATAGGTAATAGATCTATTTTCTTCTGATAGGTTAGATACCCAGTCAGTTCTAGTTGCTAAAGTTATATACAAGTAATTTTGATAATCTAGAGACGCTTGGCCAAATACACCAAGTGTGTTTTTACTTCCATAATACTCAATTTCTTCTTGATTATTAAAGTTGAAATGTCTTAATACGTTAAATACATTTTGTCCAGTACTTCTTGTACCATTTCTGTCGTATTCTTCACCAATAGATTCAGCACCAACATTAAATGTCATTGACCAATCACTATCAAGTTCATAGTCACCGTTAATTAATATCTTATGGTTAAAAATACTAGATGTATTGTTAAACTTTTCGTAGAAACCAGATTGTGTTTCAACACTTCCGTCTACACCACCTTTATTTTGGTAACTTGTGTTATCTTCACTGTACACATCATAACCATATCCATAAACAACATTTAAGTTATCAGAGATATCATATTGTACTGTTGTACCACCATATACCCTATGAGTTGCTTGTGCATCTTGAGTATTATTAACAGTCCAAAGCGGATGTTGAATACCATTTGAAGATCTATAGTATATAGATGCTCCAGTAATAGGGTGAGCATAAGGTAATTGAGCTATACCAACAGATCTTGGAGTATAGAATACATTACCATATAATGAAGAGTCAGAACTACCACTACTATATGCCGCAGCAATAGGAGGTGATTTAAAATCAACAAATGAATAGTTAAGCGTACCGGCAACAGTAATTTTATTTGATAAAACAGCTCTACCACCGAAACTTAAGGTGTTTCTTCTTAGAGAGTTTCCAGGAGTAAATCCTTGATCATCTAAATTACCATAGTTAACGTTATAACTCACTTTACCGTCATCGCTTTGACCTCTAAAGGCAATGTTTGTATTAACAATGCTTCCAGGTTGGAATAAGTCACCAACACTATCGTAAGGCTTCCATTCCCATAGAGAATCCATAGATAAACCTAATAAAGGTAATAGATCTCTTGAAAGGAACCTTGCATTTAAGTTGCTGTTGTATGGGTGTTTTAGAAATCCAGGTTGTCCTGAAACCGCACCGTTAATCTGAGATTGTTTACCCCATCCTGCTGGACCACCTTCGTCGAAACTAGGTCCCCAGTTGGAGAAATACCAACCAAAGTTTTGGTTAAAACCGTTACCATACTGCATTTGATAATCTGGCTTCATAGCAAGCTCGTTAGAGAAGTAAGATGTGTTTATCGTTACTTCATTTTTTAGAGCATTTGTACCTGAAGCAGTAGATCCGGCTTTTGTAGTAATTAAAATTACACCGTTTCTACCTTGCGATCCATAAAGAGTAGCCGCAGCTAGACCTTTAAGAACGTTAACAGATTCAATATTATTTGGATCTAGATCTAGGAATCTTGACGAACCATTGTTACCTGAGGTGAACGATCCTTGTGAGTTAGTCTCACTTTGGAAAGGCACACCATCAACAACAAATAATGGTTGGTTAGATGAACTAAAGGTACTTAGACCTCTAATTATCACACTAGTTCCTGACCCAGAAATACCACCTTGATTTGTTACCTGAACCCCTGAGGCTTTACCAGACAGAACACGTGCAACATCACCAGAAGCTCTACTTTCGATTTGACTTTCGTCAACCTCAGATACAGCATATCCTAGTGCACGTTTTTCTCTAGTAATACCTAAACTGGTTACGATAACTTCTTCAAGTTGATTACCTAGGGAAAGACTCACATTAATGACGTTGCCTGATCCAACAGCTATTGCTGATGTTTCATAACCAACGAAACTGAATTCCAGAGACTGGCCTTCAGATACATTAATAGAAAAGTTCCCATCGAAATCAGTGGTTACACCAGTAGTTGTACCCTGAACAAGAACAGTAGCTCCCGGTAAAGGAAGACCATCAGGATCAGAAACAACACCAGTTACTGTCTTCTGAGCAAACGACAGTTGAGTCGTTAGCAAGAAAACCACTAGTAATCTGAATAAGCTTTTCATACTTAGTTATTTAGTTATTAATAAATTTTTGTTAAAATTTTCTTAAATTTTTCGTAAATGCTAAGTTACATCATTAATCCAGAAAAAAAAGGAACTTATAAAGTTTCTTAGAAAAAAGTTAAAAAAAACGAGATTATTTTAATAAAAAAGAGAAGAATTTAAGAATATGGTAAAGAAGTATATAAAATATTACGATATTCTTAGTAAAACTATAAATTCTCTGCGAATTCAAAAATTCTAACAATTGAGCTTAGCTCACTAACTTTTAGCTTTTCAGATTTTATAAATTTCTTAATCTTGTCTGAATTGGATTTAAAGTAGTTGATTATAGACTTTTTACTTTGTTTAAGTTTAACTGGTGTATCACCATTAGAGCTAATATAAAGTTCTTCACTTTCAACATACCTTGGAGGAAAAGAGTTTTCTAAAGATGTTCTAGCAATTTTAGCCTCCATGAAAGTTTTCTTTCTTTTTAAGTATAACTTGTTGTTTTCACCATTAAAAATATTTACAAGATATCCTATATAAGCATTGCCAGACTCAAGTCTGTATGGAAGATACTCATATCTATCACCATTAATAAGTGGAATTACATCTGCACTTTTTAGTAAAATAACATCAGTTTCTTTTTGGTATTGAGTATCTGCCATTTCAATTTCATCTCTAAAAGCATTGTATCTCATATATCCAGTGTCATTCAACTCTTTTCCAAAGTATTCAAGTTTAGCAACTTTAAAATCTTTGTTAAAATAATGGCTTCCTTGAACATTCAATGGTTGAGCTATTTTTGGAGATCTGTTACCAAAGTCAATCATAGCTTGCTGAACATTGTCTGTCAGTACTCCAAGACCTTCTTGGGAATTAACAGTTGATAAAAATAGAATAAAAATAAGAGTGAATAATTTTTTCATTTTAAATATTTTCATGGCAAACTTAATTATAATTATTAAAAAAATTAATTATTGGGGTTAGTATTTAACATTTAATTAAATATGTGCTTATTTGTAATTAAATTTTAGAAAAAGTTTAAAAAATATCAATTTGATTATTTAATAAATCCTCTAAATTTTCTTCTTCTCTTATTTTTTTAATTTTATCATCATGTATACATAGCTCAGCAGGTCTTAATCTACTATTGTAGTTGCTAGACATATTATATCCATAAGCTCCTGCATTTTTAAAACAAAGAATATCATCTTTTGAAATTTTAGAAATCATTCTTTTTTCAGCAAAGGTGTCTTTCTCACATATGTAGCCAACAACTGTATACTCTACTTTTGGATCATTAGGATTTGATAAATTAATTACTTCATGATATGATTTATATAGAGTAGGTCTTATAAAGTGATTAAATCCTGAGTTAACTTGAGCAAAATAATTATTTTTTGATTTTTTGATGTAATTCACTTTAGTAATGAAATGTCCTGATTCACTTACTAGATATTTACCGGGTTCAAAAATAAGCTTCAATTCTCTTCCCGTAATATTTTTAAATTTCTTGTATTCCAAGTCTATTACTTTTGCGTAATCTTTAAGATTGGTCTCGGTATCTCCAGAAAAGTAAGGGATCTTAATTCCTCCTCCCAAATCAATACTTTCAATTCTTTGGAATTTAGTTGCAATTGAAAATATTTTTTTAATTCCTTCATCAAATTGATTGTTTTTGATAATATCGCTTCCTGTGTGAATATGAAGGCCGGTGACTTTGATTTTGCCCTTTTCATCCATTTTAATTAAATCTTTGATAAATTCTTCAGGTATTCCAAATTTAGAATCAGAGTGTCCAACGCTAATATTTTCATTACCGCCTGCATATACTCCGGGATTAATTCTAATTGATATTGGGTGGTTTGGGTATTGTTCTGAAAAATCTTTGATTGACTCAAAACTATCAAGATTTATTTTTACTCCTAGAGATTTTGCCTCGATAATTTCTGAAAATTCAACTCCATTAGGGGTATAAAGAATTTCATCCTTATTAAAGCCACATTTAATACCAATTTTAATTTCTTCTATTGACACAGCGTCAAGACCCATACCTAGATTCCTTATGAATTTCAGTATAGAAATATTAGATAGAGATTTAGAGGCAAAATGAATTTTGTAGTTATCTAAATTTTTGAATGCATTTTGAAGTTTTTTGTATTGATTTTCAATTATTGATAAGTCGTAGACATATACTGGAGTTCCAAAATTTGAAGCAGCTTCTTTAAGTTTTTTAATATTCATAAAATGAATTTAAGACTAAATATAAATCTGATTTTAAATAATTCAAATTTCTTAAGTTTTGTAGTTATATTTGTCGGCATGAATTTACATGAATATCAAGGTAAACAATTACTAGAAAAATTTAATGTTTCAATACAAAAAGGCTATGTAGCTAATTCTCCTGAAGAAGCTGTTGAATTTGCTAAAAAACTTTCAAATGAAACAGGAACAAATATTTTTGTAATTAAAGCTCAAATTCATGCTGGTGGAAGAGGAAAGGGTGGTGGAGTGAAAATTGCAAAAAGTCTTGAGGATGTTAAGAGTATATCTTCAGAAATTATAGGCATGAATCTTATTACTCCTCAAACTTCCAAGGAGGGTAAGCTAGTTAGAAAAGTTCTTGTTGCAGAAGATGTTTATTATGATGGTGATGCTGATAGAAAAGAATTTTATATCTCAGTTCTTCTAAATAGATCAACATCAAAGAATATGATTGTCTATTCAACTGAGGGTGGAGTTGATATTGAGGCTGTAGCTGAGAATACGCCTGATTTAATTTTTAATGAAGAAATTGATCCTGGCATGGGCATTCTTCCTTTTCAAGCAAGAAAAATTGCATTTAATTTTGGTTTAAAGGGGGTTGCATTTAAAAACATGACCAAGTTTGTTACAAATCTTTATAATGCATATTCAAAATCTGATGCATCTTTATTTGAGATAAATCCTGTTTTGAAGGCATCTGATGATAAAATAATAGCAGTAGATTCTAAAGTTACAATTGATGAAAATGCTCTTTTTAGACATAAAGACTATGAGTCAATGAGAGATTTAAATGAAGAGAACCCAGTTGAAGTTGAGGCTAGAGAAAATGGTCTTAACTATGTTGACTTAGATGGTAATGTTGGTTGTATGGTTAATGGAGCTGGTCTTGCAATGGCTACTATGGATCTAATTAAGCTTGCGGGTGGAGAACCAGCTAACTTCCTTGATGTTGGTGGAACTGCTGACTCAGATAGAGTTGAAAAAGCCTTTAGACTTATTCTCCAGGATCCTAACGTTAAAGCAATATTGGTAAACATATTTGGAGGTATAGTGAGATGTGATCGTGTAGCTGAAGGTATCGTTTCTGCTTATAAAAATTTAGATAATATTAATGTCCCTATCATTGTTAGACTTCAGGGGACAAATGCTGATAAAGCAAAAGAGATAATTGATAGTTCTGGTCTAAATGTTCTATCTGCAACAGCTTTTGATGAGGCAGCTAATAAAGTTCAATCTGCCATTAACTGACACAAAGTCACTCTTTTTTATTTTTTAACGCCATTTTGTCATCATTTATTGAATGGTATTCTATTTGACTATTATTTAATGAATTTATAATTCAAATTGTTTAACTAAAAAATAAAATTATGAGAATAGTAAAATATAATAATAACAATGTTTATCCTTCATTAATGAATGATTTTTTTAATGATGACTTTGGAATGAATCTAATTGGTAGAAATCATTCTGTTCCATCTGTTAATTCAATTGAAAATAATGATTCTTTTGAAATTGATCTGGCTGTACCTGGAATGAAGAAAGATGATTTTACAATTGAACTAAATGATAAAGTTTTAATCATTTCATCTGAAAACACTAATTCTAATGGAAATGATAATATGAGATTAAATGAATTTAATTACTCATCATTTCAAAGATCGTTTAGAGTTCCTGAATCTGTTTCGCTTGATAAGATTAAGGCTAATTATAAAAATGGGATCCTAAAAATTAAATTACCAAAGAAAAAGGATAGTATAACTAAGCCTAACAGAGTAATAGACATAGGTTAATCCTTCAGGTTAATAATCTTTAAATTAGGTGCACTTTGTGCACCTTTTTTATTTTAATTTCTTTTTTAAGAATTCTATTTTATCTCTAAGATCTGCAGCTTTAAGAAAATCTAGTTTTTTAGCTACAGTTTCCATTTCTTTTCTTAGTTCTTTTATTTTACTTTCTATTTGGTTTTTATTATGATAACTTTTAATCTCTTCTTCAAAGTCCTCATAATTAGTGCTTACAGTTTCAGGAATTTGTTCAAAAGTATTACTAAAAGCTTTTTCCATTTTTTTTGGAACTATATTATTTTCAATATTGTACTCTTCCTGTTTTTTTCTTCTATATTCTGTTTCTATTATTGTCTTACTCATACTTTCAGTTATTCTATCTGCATACATTATTGATTTCCCATTAATATTTCTAGCTGCTCTTCCAACAGTTTGAATTAATGACCGATGACTTCTTAAGAAACCTTCTTTATCTGCGTCTAGAATAGCTACTAAAGATACTTCTGGAAGATCTAATCCCTCTCTTAATAAATTAACACCAACTAATACATCAAAAATCCCTTTTCTCAAATTTTGCATAATTTCAACTCTATCTAGAGTATCAATATCACTATGTATATAGTTAGCTCTAATTTTTGATTTATGTAGAAATTTTGTCAACTCTTCAGCCATTCTTTTAGTTAATGTAGTTACAATAATTCTTTCATCTTTATCAACTCTCTGAATTATTTCCTCGATTAAATCATCAATTTGATTTTCAGATTTTCTTACTTCTATTATTGGATCAAGAACACCAGTTGGTCTAATTATCTGCTCAACAAATAATCCTTCAGACTTCTTTAATTCATAATCAGAAGGTGTAGCGCTTACATATAAAACATTATTTTGAATATGTTCAAATTCTTCAAATTTTAATGGTCTATTATCTAATGCAGCAGGAAGTCTAAACCCATATTGAACTAAATTTTCTTTTCTACTTCTGTCCCCTCCATACATAGCATGAACTTGAGGAATAGTTACATGGCTCTCATCTATTACCATTAAATAGTCATCTGGAAAATAATCTAATAAACAAAACGGTCTAGTACCAGGATTTCTTCCATCTAAGTATCTCGAATAATTTTCAATTCCAGAACAGTATCCAAGTTCCTTGATCATCTCAAGATCAAATTCTGTTCTTTCTCTTATTCTTTTAGCCTCTATATTTTTTTCAATTTCATCAAAATATTTTACTTGTTCATCTAAATCAAATTCAATACTATTGATTGCAGATTTAATACTTGATTCAGATGTTACAAATATCATAGCTGGAAAAATTCTCAAATTATCGAAATTTTCAATTTTATTTCCAGACAATGGATCTATTGATTCTATACTCTCAATTGTATCACCAAAGAAATTGATTCTATAATAAATATCTGAATAACTTGGAAAGATATCTACTACATCCCCTTTAACAGAAAAACTACCCCTATTTAACTCATTTATACACCTTGAGTATTGACTTTTTACAAATAAAGTTAGAAGTTTTGAGATTTGAATTTCTTCATCTACTGAGATTTTAATTACATGTTTCTTAAACTCACTTGGGTTACCAATTCCATATATACACGAAACTGATGCCACTACAATAATATCATCTCTTCCCGAAAGTAATGATGAAGTTGCACTTAGTCTATATTTTTCAATTTGTTCATTTATTGATAAATCTTTTTCAATATATAGTCCAGATGATGGAATATATGCCTCAGGTTGATAATAATCATAGTATGATACAAAATACTCAACAGCATTATTAGGAAAAAAACTTTGAAACTCTGAGTAAAGTTGAGCTGCTAATGTTTTATTATGAGCCAATACAAGTGTTGGTTTTTTTATCTCTTGGATTACGTTTGCTACGGTAAACGTTTTTCCAGAACCTGTAACACCTTGAAGAGTTACGTGTTTATGATTACTATTAAATGAATCAAGAATATTCTTGATTGCATTTGGTTGATCTCCAGTAGGGTCGAATTCTGATGTTAGTGAAAAACTCATTAATCTATCAGGTTTTCATCGTAATCTATTTCATCATCATCATTAATTCCATTAACATCAAAAATATCAGAAGGTGGAGTTTTTGGAACATCTCCAATGGAGTTTACACATTCATAGTTTTTCGTATTAATAGATTCATCAAGATCATATAACTCTATAAAAAAAGTCCAATAATTTAAAAAATCATATATATAAATAAGTTTATCACCCTTTGATAGGAAGAAATTAGAAATAGGAGTGTTATCCATGATTTGATCTTGCTCGTCTATTTTAAAGAGTTTAATTTCGTCTAACTGTTCCCAATTTTCATTTGAATGATGAAATGTTGAAATCTCCGTTGAATCAAATCCAAATTCACTTGAAATTATTTTGCTAAACTCAATAAGAGTTATATTGGAATCTATAATTATATCTCTTAAAACATCTTCCTCGACATTTAAAATTATTCTAAATTTTAGTTGCATTTGTTTTTAAATTATATAGTGATAAAAAATAAAATTGTAGTCCAATAATCAATGTTGAAATTAACAAGTGTATTGGCTGAGATGTAAATGGAAAGTGAAAGTAATACATTATTATCCCAGATAATATTTGAAGAAAAATCAATGTGTTTATAGTATAAATTAATTTTGATTTTAAATCTATCTTTTTAATTCTAAAAAAGATTAAACTATTGGTTATTACAATCGCCCAAGAGAAACTTCTATGAAAATTGAAAGTGTTTGTAATATTTTCAATCCATTTATGCTTTTCAGTATAATTAAATATTTCCATTTGTATATCGATAAATTTCCTAACCTCAGTTCCTGTAAGTGTTTGGATAAGTAATAATGCTATAGAAATTAAAATTAATATTGAAATATTTTTTGGTAAAATAGTTGGTTTGATAGGTTTTGATATAGCTAATATTGAAAATAGAATGAATAGAAGTACTATTGCCATTAACATATGAATAGTAATTGTACTTGCAGTTAGATTACTGTCAACTACTGTTTTTCCTAACCAAGCTTGAAACAAAATAGCTAGTAATGATAAAAAAGATAACCCAGTTATAATTTTTTTAGTTTTAAAAAACTTTAATGAATAAAGAAATAAAATTAATACTGATAACCCAGTAACTGCCCCAATTAATCTATTAATATATTCAATCCATGTATGATAAACATTGAACTTTGAATAATCATGCTTAATATACTTGCTCCATTTAGATTGATTAAATTCTTTTTTTGAATTAAAATCATCAATAGCATAAAAAAGATTCTCATCAAGAATAATTATTTCATCTTTATTGTATTCATAATTAGGCTTCCAGTCTAATTGGGATTTTTCAGTAGGTGGAATAAGATATCCAAAACATTTTGGCCAATCAGGACAACCCATTCCACTTCCAGTCATCCTAACTATACCACCTGCTAAAATAACTAGGTATACTATTATTATTGAAACAAGTGTTAAATTATATACTCTATTCATCTTCTAATCCTATTGATTTACCAATTTTAATCATTAAGTCTAATGCTTCATCATAGTCATTAAGAATTTCACCATCAAGGATAGCATTTTTAATTTTTTCCTTTATAATTCCAATTTCTTTACAGGGCTTAATATTAAAGTGTTTCATTATAACTTCCCCAGTTATTGGTGGTTGAAAGTTTCTTATACTATCTCTTTCTTCAACGTCTCTTATTTTCTTTCTAACAACCTTGAAGTTATTTTGATATTTAACAGACTTCTTAATGTTTTTTGTTGTTATATCTGCTTCACATAGAGTAAGTAAATCATCAATTGAATTTCCAGCATCGTAGATTAACCTTCGCACTGCTGAATCTGTTACTATATCCTCTGAAATAACTATTGGCCTTGAACTCATCATAACTATTTTCTGTACATATTTTAAAGTTTCATTGAGAGGTAGGTTTAGTCTTTCGAATATTTTTTTCACCATTTTTGATCCAATATATTCATGTCCATGAAAGGTCCATCCAATTTTTTTATCAAATTTCTTAGTTGGAGCTTTACCTACATCATGAAGAAGAGCTGCCCATCGAAGCCATATATCACTTGTATTTTTTGATATATTATCCACCACTTCAAGTGTATGATAGAAATTATCCTTATGAGTTTGACCTTCAACTTCTTCGACACCCTTCAAATCAATTAATTCTGGAATTATATCTTGAAGAAGCTTCATTTTTTCAAGATTTTTAAAACCAATGGAAGGATTCTCACACATTAAAATTTTATTGATTTCATCTGCAATTCTCTCAGGAGAAAGTATTTTTAGTCTATGAGAGTTTTCTATAATTGAGTCTTTAGTGTTTTGATCAATATTAAAATTAAGTTGAGAAGCAAATCTAACAGCTCTTAACATTCTAAGAGGATCATCTGAAAAAGTTTTATTAGGTTCTAATGGAGTTATTATAATCTTTTGTTCTAAATCGTTTAGTCCTCCAAAGGTGTCGACTAATTCTCCATATTTTTTACTATTTAGGGAGATAGCTAAAGTATTTATTGTAAAATCTCTTCTTAACATATCATCCATAAAGTCACCAGATTCTACACTAGGGTTTCTGCTATCTTTAGAATATGATTCCTTCCTTGATCCAACAAATTCGATTTGGTAATCTGCATAATTTATCATTGCAGTTCCATATCTTTTAAAAATATTGACTTTTGCACTTGAATTGATTTTTTTCTGAACAGCTTTTGCTAAATCAATTCCTGAACCAACACACATTATATCTATATCTTTCTTGACTGATCTATTAAGAATTATGTCTCTGACAAAGCCCCCAACTATATATGTTTTAAATTCTAATTTGTCAGCTGTATCAGAAATAATCTTAAAAATATCAAGATCAAGAGCGTTAAATATTTTTTCTGAGTATGATTTCATCTTAATGTTAAAAAACTTCCATCTTCTTGTAATTTTAAAATTCGTGATGATGAATAAGAATTCTTGTTTTTTTCATGTTTAACTATATAATCTACATTATTTTTAATTTTAGAAGTTATTTCACTAAAATTTAAAGGTATTTTTTCTCCTGATAGATTTGCAGAAGATGAAACAATAGGTCTGCCAAGAGATTCTATTAAGTCTATACAGAAATCATTGTTTGGGACTCTAAATGCTATAGAATTCTTATCTCCTGTGACATACTTTGAAATTTTCTTAGGATTATCAAAGATGAATGTAGTAGGCACTTCTTTAGAAATATTCTCGAGTTTATCAACTTCTCTAATTGACACATATTCTTCAATCATTTTAAAACTTGAAGCTAGACAAATTAATGATTTAGAGTATTCTCTTTTTTTTATTTTAAAAATTTTTTCTACTGCTATATCAGATAATGCGTCACATCCTATTCCCCAGATTGTGTCTGTTGGACACAAAATTGTACCCTCAAATTTTAGGACATTTACAGCATTTATGATTTCGTTATTCAATTTTTGATAATTTTACATGTAAAAGTATTGAATTTAATTCTAAAGACCTTTAATTAAAATATTCAAAAAGTTGAAATCTTGTTAAATAAGCAGCATACAAAATACATTGGCATCGATTATGGAAAAAAGAGAACAGGCATATCTATTTCTGATCATAATAAAGTCATTTCTTTTCCATTAGATACTATTGATACAAAAAAATTGATGATTTATTTAGAAGGCTTAATCCCTAATGAAAAAATAGAAAAAGTAATTATTGGTAAACCCCTTAAACTAAATAATCAAGTACATGAACTAGAAAATGATATAATTAAATTTATTAAATCATTAAAATCTATTTTTCCTAATATTATAATAGAAAGGGTAGATGAAAGATATACTTCTAAAATTTCAAATTTAATTATTAGACAATCAGGAATTAAGCAAAAAAGCAGAATGAATAAATCAATTATAGATAAAATTAGTGCATCTTTGATTCTAGAATCCTACTTAACAATGATCAATAAATGATATTCCCAGTAGTTGCATATGGAGATCCAATTTTAAAGCTAAAAGCACATGAAATTACTTCTAATGAATTTAATGATTTGGGATCATTAATTGATGATCTGTGGGAAACTATGTATAATGCTAATGGAGTAGGAATTGCAGCTCCTCAAATAGGTATTTCTAAAACTATTTTTGTTGTAGATTTTTCTTTTTTTAAAGATGAAGAAAATTTCAATGAACATGAATTGATAAATATGCAACAAGTATTTATTAATCCTGAAATTATAAAAGAAACAGGTGATGATTTTGTATATCCTGAGGGTTGTCTTAGTATTCCTAATATTACAGAAAATGTAGTTAGGAAAGAAAAACTTAAAATCAAGTTTTTGGATAAAAATTTTGAATCTCAAAAAATGAAGTGCTCAGGAATAATAGCTAGGGTAATTCAGCATGAGTATGATCATCTTCAAGGTGTTCTGTTTACAGATAAGCTTTCTTACAAAAAAAGAAAATTACTAAAACAGGAACTAAACTTAATTTCAATAGGAGACATTGAAGTAAAGTATAAAATGAGATTTTCTAAGAAATAGTGATTGAAACTTTCTTAATCTTTCTTAATCTTCCTCTCCAGAACTCAACCTTTTCGTTTATTGACTCAATTTTAGTTGAAACATTTTTAAATAATGGGTTATCACTACTTGAACTAGAGAAAAATTCTAAATTATTCTGAAATTGAATTGACTCATCTTCAAGATCTGATATTTTACGCTTAATAAAATGAATTTTTTTATTAATCTCCTCAGAATTAGCTTTTGATAATTCAAGTTCAAAATCAAAAATTAAATTATTTTTTTCATTTGTTTCAATATCTAATGATTTAATAATAGATGATATCCTCTTGAGCAAATTATTATTAAGAATATTAAAAGAATTCTTATTAACCTCTTCCATCTCATTCCATTTTAATATTAATGCATTAAATGTTTCTCTAACTTCGTCAAGAGAGAATTTCTTTTTTGAGAATTTGATTTTATCAATAAACTTAGACCTCTTGTCGTATGTTTTTTGTTCATCAACATTTACATTAATAGCACCTGACTTTAAAATATCATAGTATCTGTTAACTATAGGTTTAAACTCATCCCATAAAGAATTGGAAATTTTTCTAGGAAGATATCCAGCTTTTTTCCATTCTTCTTGAATTAGTTTTACTCTTCCTGAATTTTCAGAAATTTTATTTTTTTCAATTATATTTTTCACCTCTTCAATAAGAGCTTTCTTTATATCAATACTTTTCTTTAGTTCTCTTTTTTGATTTTTATAAAAATCATTCTTAACTGTGTTGAAATTTTTAGTAGCTATTCTGAAGTCATTCCAACTTTTTTTATTCTTATTTCTCTGAAGATTTTTAATGTTCTGAAATTCAGTTTTTAATTTCTCAAAATCTCTAATTTTATTTTGCCACTCCGAGTGAGATGTAGGATTTGAGGATGTTAACTCTCTCATTTTAACAATTACATTCTGTTTTTTCTCAAAATTAACTTGCTGAACATTAGAAATTTCTTTTTGAAAATTCTGTCTTTTAGAATGAATTTTATGTGAAGCTGCTTGAAACCTAGACCATAAATCATTACTATGCTCTCTAGCAACTGGACCTAATTCATTTTTCCATAATCTATGCAAGTCATTAAGATCTCGAGAAGCTTTTACAATGTCATTAATTTCATCTAATTTTTCTGCTCTTTCTATAATCTTTAATTTCTCCTCATAATTATGTTTATAATCAAGATCTCTAAGGTCACGGTTTAGATGAAGAAAGTCATAGAACTTTTCAACATGATGTCTGTATGTTTCCCATATGTTATTTCTTTCTGTAATGGGAACCTGACCAGTATTATGCCATTCTTCCTTAAGAATTTTGAATTTTGAATATAATTTATTTGAATTTTCATCAACAACAATTAAATCTTTAATTTTTTCAATTAATCCTTGTCTTTTTTCAAGATTTTGTTTTTGATTTGAGCTTAATTCACTGAAATATTTTCTCTTTTTATAAGAGTAATTTTTTAATGTTTGAAAAAATGTTGATTTAAGAGTTTTTGATTCTTCTGAATCTGAGTCTATCTTTTTCAGAGATAAATTTATTTTAGATCTTAAATCTTCAATTTCTTTTCTTTTGTGAAACCAATTATCAGAATTAATAAAATCTATGAAAGAAGTAACTAAATCTTCTAAATTAACTTTAGTGTTTTTAGCCTTAGCCTTTGTTTTTTTTGGTTCAGTAGATTTTGTCTTTTTAGTTCCATCTTTTTTAGATGATTTTTTTGAAGGAGATTCCTCACTACCATATTGCTTCACCCAATCCTTATATGCCTTGGTTCTTTTGTCCTTTGGCATTTCAGGAATAATTGTGGAATCTGAACTTTGCTCACCATATTTTTTCACCCAATCCTTATATGCCTTAGTTCTTTTGTCTTTTGGCATTTCAGGAACTATGTTTTTTACTGGACTTTCAGAATCCGATGAAGACTTTTTCGATTTTTTATTCGAGTCTTTCATTATGTATTATTTGTAATTATTTATCCACTAAAATTAATAAAAAAAAATTGCAATCCTATTCGAAGGTTTTTGACCATAATTTCCATGACATTTCGGCTTGAAACCTTAACATCTCATACCCATTTAATGCCTTGCAGCCAATTTCTCTACCTTTTTTCATAAAAAGAGTTTCAGAGGGATTATAGACTAAATCAAAAAAAATATTTTCTTTATTTATTATTTCATATGGAAGTTCAGGGCATTTATTTACTTCTGGAAAAGTTCCAACTGGAGTACAATTAACAATTAAAACTTTGTGTAAAAAATTTTTTTTATCAAGGTTGTTGTATAATAAATGCATTTTTGAAGATTGTCTAGATACTATGTTATAAGGAATATCATTTTTAACACAGAAATAGGAAATTGTTTTTGCCGCACCTCCTGTCCCAAGTATTAAAACACTATCTATATTATCAATTTTATTTGCCTTTAGCGATTCTGTAAATCCAAATATATCAGTATTATAGCCAATTTTCATGTCATTTTCAAAGCATATAGTATTTACAGACCCTATTTTTTTAGCTTCATCTGATATTTTATCTAGAAAGCTAATAATGTCCTCTTTATAAGGAATTGTAACATTTAATCCACTTGTTTTTTCGTGATTAAAAATTCTATTAACTCCTTCAATTGATTGGATATCATAGTTTTTATAATCAAAGTTTAAAAACTTATCATTTGAACTAAATTTTTTGGAAAAGAATTTTCTGGAAAAAGAATATTCAATATTTTTTCCAATTAAACCAAATTGCTTTTTATTTTTCAATGCTTGTGTACTAATCTTTCTAATAAAACTACAAACAAAATACCAATAAAAAGGCAAAATAAAGTAACCCAAGTTTCAGTAGATGAAAAATCTGGTAAAAATAAAGATACTTCACCAGAAATATCTTCACTTTTCCATGGCCATACACCTAAAAGCGAACCTCCTATAAAACCTACTATAATTGAGATTGTGATAGATTTGTGTTTTTTTAGTAAAGAACTTAAAATGTGTGAGAAAAAAAGCAAACCTGATACAGATCCAATTGTGAAGAAAATTAAAACTTTCAATAGAAACAATCTTTCAGGATCATTAATGAATTCAAAGTTGAATGAAATTATTTCTATTAGTGTGAAATAAAGAGCATTGACAGAATCTACCATTATTAGTGTGTAATTACCTATAAGAAGAAGGAGGTAAGATCCAGAAAGTCCAGGAAGTATCATCCCTGATATAGCAATCATTCCAGAAAAGAAAATTACCAAATTTGAATTTTCTACTTCAATATTATCTGCAAAACTTATCAATAACCCAATAGATAAACCAATCAAAATTCCAATAAAAGTTTTAATATTAATTTTTTCTAATTGATAATAAATAACATAAAAGGATCCTAAGATCATTCCAAAAAACATACCAAATACATAAATTTCGTAATTTTGAATTAGCTTATCTAATATAAGAGATACAGAAAAAAAGCTAGCAATTACTCCTGAGAAAAGTACAGTCAAAAATTTACCATTAATTTCATTATAAAAAGCTTTGAAACCCTTGGTGAATAAAATTTTAAATGATCGATAATTGATTTTTTTAATCGAGTTAAGAAGATTCTCATAAATTCCAGTTACAAAAGCAACAGTTCCTCCGGAAACTCCAGGAATCTTATTAACTGCACCCATAGCAAGTCCTTTCAGAAAAAGAAAAAAATAATTATTTATCATGTTTTAATTTAAAAAAAAATCAGACAAGTAAGGTCTTATTTTCAGTGAATTCTGGAAATGACTTGATTAATCTATCTGGAACTTGACAGGTTTTTTTACCACTTTGATAGAAATATATTGCTTCATTTAATTTACCATTTTTTAATAAGCAACCACTAATAGTAAAGTCTAGAAATGCTTTGTTTGGATAGTATTTTTTTGCTCTTAAGCTTATCTTTAAAAGTTCAGACCATTGTTTATTTTCAATCAAACACTTAAGTAAACCTTTCCATATTTTCCATGAAAAATTCTCTTTAAAATCAATAATTTGATTATAAAACTTTATAGCTTCATTAGTATCTCCATTCTCTCTATGAATTATAGCATTTAACTCAATTATCTTAATACTATTATGATTATTATTTAATGCCTTTGATGCTAAATACTTAGCTTGTCTAGGATTTTTATTTTTTAAATAATATTTTATTAGATATATCCATGCCTTTTCATTTCCTGGCTCCTCTCTAACGGCATTTTTAATGTATTCTAGAAATAACTTTTTGTTATTTATCTTTCTATAACATTTAGCAATTCTAAAATAGATATATGAATTAGGCTCACTTAATTCTATAGAGAGTCTAAAATTTTCAAGTGCTTCATTTATTTTTCCAACCTTTTCTAGAACTTTAGCTTTTTCAATGTATGCTGACACAAACTGATCATCAGATATAATTGCAAAATCAAAAGCTGAAATTGCTTTCTTTAGTTTACCTTGTTTATTATATATTTTTCCAATTTGATGCCATGCAATTTTAGAATAAGGTCTCTTTTCTAAAACAGAACTTAATTCACTTATTGACTCGTCAATCATACCAAGGTTTTCGTAACAAAAGATAAGATTATAGAGTGACTGATAATCTTCATTATCAAAGTCAAGACATTTCTTAAAAAATGGAATTGCTGATTCAAAATCTTCTAAAAGTAGAAATTCCATTGCAATCATATTCCATATCTCTAGCTTATCATCTATGAAAGTAAGTGCTCTTTTTAAAATATCTATAGCTTCTTCACTTAAATTATTTTTGGAATAAATAGTCGCTTTCTGCAAGTAAACTTCTCGATTTTCAGGATCTATTTCCTCTACAAAGTTTAATATTTTGTAAGCATCTTTATAACTAGAATTAAAAATTAGTAATTCGGAGTTCAACAACATTAAATCAATATTATTAGGGTGTTGATCTAATCCCATTTTAATAGCTTTTTCAGCTAATGAAAAATTTGCTTGATCAATGTAATGATGTGAAATATTAATGAAGTCAGAAGAGTCAAAGTAGAAGACAGTATTTGTCTTTAACATCTCTTCAAATTTTATTATCGAATTACTTGTGTTACTCAAGAATAATTTTTATTCTAAAGTAGTCATCTCATAGGCTCATATTAATCCAATCAAAAATTATTTTCAACAAAATAGTTAACATCTTAGTTTATTCAATTTCAACTATTTCCAGTTTTTTGTCTTCTTCACTGAACAGATCCCTAACATTATTTGGCTTTTCTATTTCTCTCCAAATAAAACCCGGAAGTTTCATTTCATTTAAAATTATTTTATTTTCAGAAATAACATTACCATCGGGTGTTTTATAAAAAGACACTTCAGAAATTTCATTATTTAAAAATTTAATAAGGATTGAGCTTGCCAATGTCTTGTTCATTCCAATAAATTCAGCATCATCAGAGTACATATAGTATAGCAGTGTACCGTTTTTTACAATGTATACATTATCCAAGCTACCATCATTAAAGTATCCATCAAGCTTTTCACCTTTTATTTGATTAAATCTACCATCGATTAGTGAATCTTTTTGACTCATAAAAACATTTCCTCTAATTATTAGTGAATCAAGTTCTTCTGATACTACGTTAGATTTTAAGAAAATTTTATCTCCTGTTATTTGATTTTTCCCAAACCATATAACTGGATTAAGTTTATTTTTTTCTTCATCTGTTAAACTTTTGATGAATTTTGAGCTTTTAGGTTTTTTTAATAATTTGATTAAACCTGTTTCTTGATTGAAGTGAATGGAATCGGATAATCCTCTAACATCTGATTTTAAAATTCTAACATCATAATATCCCTTTAATATCTTTTTTTCATCTGCACCAGTGATTGTTATTGTATCAGAATGTATGTACAATGAATCATTTTTAATTATATTTACAGCTAGTGCATTTCTTGTTATAATTGCAGAATCTTTTTCTTTGAAAATCTCTCCATAATGTCCGGTAATGATAGATTTATTAATAGTATCATTAATTTTTATATTATATGAAGCAGAGGCATACGACTTTTCATTTTCAAAGAAAATACTATCACCATTTATAATTTTTCCATCGTAATTAATAATGGCATCATCTCTAAAATATCCTTTTTGATTATTAGTGTCATAAAAACCATTTTTACATAAAATACTATAATCTATACCAGTAATTAAAGTCTTAGCGTTGAAATATGTATGATTTGTTTCTGTAAAATATTCTAATTCTTCAGAATTTACATTATACTCGGGATTTTCAATTGTAACATTTGATTTAAAAATATATTTTTTTGGACCCATATAGTAAGTTCCTGAGTTGCTCTCTAAAATATTATCATTATCAATTATCCTACCTTTAGAATTATAAAAAGCAATATTTTTTATTCTATCCAGATACAATGTATCTGTTTCAAGTTTCATATCAGGTCTAGTTAATTTAACATTACCATATGCAAAAGCTTTTTTTGAAGTACCATCGTATTCAAGGTAATCAGAGGTAAGCACTAATGAATCTCCTTGATTAAAATTAACCTGTCCATTAGCTTTGAATGAATTTTCATTAAAGTAATAATATGAAAGATCAGATTCAATTTTTGCTCCATCATGAAACAAAATCACTCTTAAATTATTATCTCTCTGTAAGATATTAGCACCAGGATATTCCAAAGAATTTCTAATAGATTTTCCTGCTTGTAATATCTCAATAGTTCTTTGATCTTGGCTATTAACTGTATATATAGTTAATAGAAAGATTATAAAAAACTTAAGATGGTTCATTTATTTCTATAGATTGTTTGTTTACGATCAGGACCTACTGATATCAACTTAATAGGCACATCAACAAATGATTCTATATAATCAATATAGTCAATAAGTTCATCGGGTAACTCATCTTCATTTTTCACTTCAGTTATATCCATATCCCACCCTTTGAACTCAATGTAATTTGGAGTTATATCTTTTGACGTAATATCATATGGGAAAAAATCTACTTGCTCTCCATCTATAGTGTAGGACGTGCAAACTAAGAGTTTACCAATTGAGCTTAAAACATCGGATTTCATAATATTTAACTCTGTAACACCATTAATTTGTATAGAGTATTTAAGTGCTACAAGATCTAACCATCCACATCTTCTATCTCTTCCAGTGGTAGCCCCAAACTCATGTCCAACTTCTCTGATTTTTTTACCAATTGAGTCAAATAACTCCGTTGGAAAAGGTCCAGAACCAACTCTTGTAGTATATGCCTTAAATATTCCTCTAATATTTTTTATTTTGTTAGGAGGAACACCAAGACCTGAACATGCACCCGCCGAAGTTGTATTTGAAGAAGTAACAAACGGATATGTTCCAAAGTCAATATCTAAAAGAGAGCCTTGAGCACCCTCAGCTAGTATTTTTTTTCCTTCACTAATAGATCTATTTAAATAATTTTCACTTTCAATCAAATTAAAAGATTTTAAACATTTAATCCCTTCAAAAAATTCAGCTTCTAATTGATCAAGACTTATGTCAACTTTCTGATTAAAATTTGAAATAAGATTAAGATGTTTTTCTTTTAAATTATCATATTTTGTTAGCCAGTTATCTTCTATTATATCTCCAACTCTAATACCATTCCTTCCTGTTTTATCCATGTAAGTAGGTCCAATCCCTTTTAAGGTTGATCCAATTTTTTTCTTCCCTTTAGATGCTTCTGAGGTTGCGTCAATAATTTTATGAGTAGGAAGTATAATATGAGCTCTTTTTGAAATAAATAGTTTACTGTTTAAATCAATATTAAATTTTTTTAACCCATTAATCTCTTTTAGAAAAATCCCTGGATCTATAACTACTCCATTTCCTATTATATTTATTGAATCTTTATTAAATATACCAGATGGAATTGTATGAAGAACATGTTTATGCCCATCAAATTCAATTGTATGTCCAGCATTTGGACCTCCTTGAAATCTCGCTATAATATCATAATTTGAGGTAATTGCATCAACAATTTTTCCTTTTCCCTCATCTCCCCATTGAAGGCCTAATAAAAGATCTAAAGACATAAATTATCTATTTTTTTTCTTCTTGCTTGTAGCGTATAAATATAGTGAATGATCCTCAATATTGACATCAAAAATTTTTTCAATATCATTTTTAATAGATTGAATTCTTGGATCGCAGAATTCTTTAACTTCACCAGTATCTGTAATTATAATATGATCATGTTGATTATTAAAATAACATTTTTCGTATTGCGAAAAGGATTCTCCAAATTGATGTTTCCTCACAAGTCCACTTTCAAGTAATAACTCAATTGTATTATACAGAGTTGATCTACTAACCCTATAGTTTTTTTTATTCATTTTTTCATATAATGAATCAATGTCAAAATGACCTTCTATAGAATAAACTTCATTTAGTATGCTGAACCTTTCAGGTGTTTTTCTGTGATTATGACGATTTAAAAATTTGGTAAAAACCTCTATAACCTCATCATTATTCTTTTTCTTTTTAAAAATCATTATGGTTATTTTCTATATACTTTTTCAATTCCATCGATAGAGATTAGTCTTTTTAATAATTTATTTAAAATTACTTTATTTTTCACTTCTATACTTATTAAACCAGAGAATGTTCCGTCATGGGCTTCAAATGAAATTTTATTCATATTAACATTCATTGAGTCTGATATAAGAGAAGCTATTTTATTAATCAAACCAATATTATCAATTCCAGTAAGTTCTATTTTAGCATTAAATTCATGGTTTTCAGAATCTATCCAATGTGCAGAAATAATTCTATATGCATAATTAGATCTTAAAGAAATTGAATTTGGACAATCTTTTTTATGAACCTTAATTCCTTCTTTAACTGAGACAAAACCAAAAACTTTATCTCCAGGAATTGGATTACAACAACTAGCAATTGAGTATTTTAACATTTCTCTTTCTTTCCCAAAGACTAATTTGTCAAATTTTAATAGATTTAGTGAGTCAGTAATTTTATCAACTTTAGCATTTGATCCAATTCTTCTTTTAAAATATCCTAGGTAACTATTATAATCATTTGCAAAACTTTTAATTTGTTTATTGTCAATTGATCCATTTCCAATTTTAAAAAAAAGATCATTACTTGCATTAATGCCAAAAAATTTCATCATTTGACCTGAAACTTTATCATCAAGTTTTATCTTCAAATGTTTAAGTTTTCTTTCAAGTATTTCTTTTCCATCTAAAGATATTTTCTTTTTATCTTCATTTAAAGAAGACTTTATTTTTGATTTTGCCTTAGATGTTTCTACAAATTCAAGCCAGTTTACATTTGGTTTTACACTTTGAGATGTAATAATCTCAACTTGATCACCACTTTTAAGTGTATGGCTTAATGGAACTAGTTTTCCGTTAACTCTTGCACCCCTTGTCTTTATTCCAATATCTGTATGAACATGAAATGCAAAGTCAAGAGCAGTTGATCCACTTTTTAAAGATATTAAATCTCCATTTGGAGTAAAAACATATATTTCCTTAGAATAAAAATTAAGTTTAAAATCTTCAACAAAATCAACTGCATGTTCATTGTCTTGATTTAATACCTCTTGGAGTTTGTTTAACCAAAGGTCAACTTCACTTTTTTGGGATTCAGTATGTTTATATCCAAAATGAGCAGCATATCCTTTTTCTGCTATTTCGTTCATTCTCTCAGATCTTATTTGAATTTCAACCCATTTATTTTTAGGACCAACAACAGTCAGATGGAGAGCTTCATATCCATTTGTCTTTGGAAGGGTAATCCAGTCTCTTAATCTAGCTGGATTTGGAGTAAAATGATCTGTAATAATTGAATAAATTTTCCAGGCAATAAACTTTTCATTTTTAGGTATTGATTTATATATTATTCTAATTGCAAAACGATCATATACCTCATTGAATGAAATATTTTTATTTTGAATTTTATTGTGAATAGAATAAATTGATTTACTCCTTCCAATAATAGAATATTTTATTTTTTGATCGTCAAGACTTTCATTAACTAAACTTTTGAATGAATCAACATATTTTTCTTGATTTACAAATTCTTGATCAATCTTCTTTTTTATAAGATTATATTTCTGGCTCTCTAGAATTTTTAAACTTAAATCTTCAAGTTCATTTTTAATATTATATAAACCTACTCGATGGGCTAATGGTGAATATATATAGAGTGATTCGGAAGCCATTTGATCTTGTTTTGACTTAGACAAAAAACTAATTGTCCTCATATTATGAAGTCTGTCAGCAAGTTTAATTAGTATAACTCTTATGTCATTGTGAAGAGTAAGAAGCATTTTTCGATAGTTCTCTGCTTGAACTGAATAATCTTCATTTTTTTTTAAAGTAGAAATCTTTGTTAGTCCGTCTACTATTATTGAAATCTCTTTTCCTACACTTTCATTTAAATCTTCAAGAGTTATATCAGTATCCTCAACAACATCGTGAAGAAGAGCAGATGCGATTGAAACATAATCAAGCCCTATATCTTTAGCAACAATTCTAGCTACCTCAATAGGGTGGTGAATATAAGGTTCTCCAGATTTTCTTATTTGTCCATCGTGACCATTATATGCAATTACAAGTGATTGATAGATTATTTTTTTTTCTTTAGATGATATTTTTTGATAACAGTTATCAATTAAATCATCATAAAGATTGGATATTTCTTTTGGTAATATTTTGTTCTCTACTAACAATTGTAAATTTTAGTTATTTAAATTTACAAATAATAATTATGGATTGAAAGGGTTATTATTATTGAGAATCTGAATATTTATTAGAATATCTTCTCCATAATCTAGTTTGATGTGTTTCAAGACTTAAATTCCTTCCAGCTATAAAAGCATGAGTTACATTATTAGACATTATATCCAGAGCATCTCCTTTTGATATAAACAGTGTAGCACTCTTTCCAATTTCTAATGTTCCAAATTCTTTATCAATTCCTAAAATTTTTGCAGGATTAAGAGTTATCATAGATAAAGCTGATTCTTTGTCAATTCCAAAACTAGAGAAACTTCCAGCATAGAATGGTAAATTTCTGGTGCTAACTCTGTCTTGAGAGGTTCCTGTTGGGTCAATAGTTACAAGTATCCCAATATCTAATAATTTTTTTGCTAGTTTAAAAGTTTCTCTTGGATCTGTATCAGTTGATTGAGGTAATCTATATGGTTGAGTTACAACTACAGGAATGTTATTTTCTTTAATAAAATTAGCTTGATTTAATGACCCTTTTCCTCCAACAATAACAATTTTATTAATTCCGTATTTTTTTAGGAAAGTAATTCCATCTACTATTTCTTTTTCATCATCAGCATTTAGATAAATTGTTGTTGATCCTTCAAAAACTCCTTTCATAGATCTGGCTTTTAGATTCATTGAATTTGTCAGATTAGAATTAGCTCTAGACCTATCAAAAAAATCTTTTAAGTTTTGAATCTGTTTAGGATACTCTGAGTTGACTTTCAATCCTCTATCTTCTCCTAGCCACCATCTTCCAAATGTATATGGGCTAGGCCAATTAACATGAATACCTTGATCATATTCTATTACTGCATCCTCCCAATTCCATGCATCTAATTGAACAATAGATGAACTCCCAGAAATTACTCCACCATTTGGAGCTATTTGAGCAAGAAGAACTCCATTCGGTCTCATGCTTTCAACGGCTTTTGATTCAGCATTATAAGCAATAATTGATCTTATATTTGGAAGGTATGTCCCTGATTCATCATCATCAACAGAAGCTTTGACAGCTTCAACTTCAACTAATCCAATATTAGAATTCATTGCAATTATCCCTGGATATATATGATGATCTTTAGCGTTGATAATTGTATCATATTTTTTATTGTTTGAATCGCTAAACATATTGAGTGTTTTATTAATCCAAATACCGTCAGTAGAAGCAACTAAATCAATTTTTCCATTGGTGAATCCAATCACACTGTTTTCTAATACTTCTCCATTTCCAACATGAGTTGTAGCACCAAATATTAAAATAGATTTTTCTTGAGCAGGTGCAGGAGTTTGCTGAGAAAAAATAAGGTTTATAAATAAGATATTTAGTAAAATAATTTTTTTCATAATATTAAAATTCAGTAGTTTCACAATTAACCTCTGTTTGAGCTCTAGGGTTAGGATAATTTAAGCTCCCTCCTTGAGTATCATCTTCAAACATTAATTTTATTAAATCAGTTTTCTCTTTTTGAATTTCTTCAATTTTATTTTTGTGCTCTTCTTGATCAAAGTACAAACCACCTTCAATATACGTTTGCTCAACTTTTGTATATAGAGACATTGGGTGTCCACTCCAAATTACAATGTCAGCATCTTTACCAACCTTTAAGCTTCCTACTTTATCATCTAAATGTAATAGTTTCGCAGGGTTTAGGGTTACAAATTTCCATGCTTCCTCTTCTGATATACCTCCATATTTTACAGCTTTAGCAGCTTCGAGATTTAGTCTTCTAGAAAGTTCTGAACTATCAGAATTTAATGCAACAGTTACTCCAGCATTATGCATAATAGCAGCATTATAAGGAATAGCATCATTTACTTCATACTTATAACCCCACCAATCTGAAAACGTTGATGCACCAACACCATGCTCTTTCATTTTGTCAGCAACTTTATAACCTTCTAAAATATGAGTAAAAGTATTTATTCTAAAGTTAAATCTCTCAGCTACTTTCATAAGCATATTAATTTCACTTTGAATATAAGAGTGACTTGATACAAATCTATCTCCTCTTAAAATCTCCCAAAGGGTTTCAAGTTCTTCATCAAATCTTGGTTTATTTGTCGAACTTTTCTGTCTTTTGCTTAAAGAATTGTATTTAGTCCATTTATCTCCATATTCTTTTGCTCTATCAAAATGATCAATGAATACTTGTTCTACACCCATTCTAGTTTGTGGGAATCTTGATCCACTCCAATTTGATTGTTTTACATTTTCTCCAAGTGCAAATTTTATGAATGGATCTGCTCCTTTAAAAAACATATCATCGATTTTAGATCCCCATCTAAGCTTAATAATTGCAGATTGTCCTCCTATTGGATTTGCTGAACCATGAAGAACTTGAACTGTGGTCACCCCACCTGCTAAGTTTCTGTAAATATTAATATCATCAGGGTTTATTACATCCATAATAGATACTTCAGCTGAAGAGTTATGACCACCTTCATTAATACTGGAAGCTCCCATATGAGAATGTTCATCAATTATACCAGATGTAATGTGTTTTTTGTTAACATCAATTACTTTAAAGTTTTCGGGAGTATTAAGATTTTTGCCAATTGAAATTATTTTACCATCATCAATAATTATATCAGTATTTTTAACAATACCCTCTTTTTCATTAGTCCATAGTGTTGCATTTTTGAAATGAATTGATTGAGTATTTGGAAGATTATCAAATCCAAACCCAACATTTGGATATGTTACATTTGAAACTTTTGATATTTTAGGCTTAGAAAAACTATTTTTTTGGATTTGCTTTTCTTTTTCATTTTTTTCATTTTTTGAGCTAAAAGAAAATCTTGAATTATTAAAATTAATTCCAGATCCATTTAATTCATCACTAGTTATAATTTTAGATGTAATTTGAGCAAGAGATAAGTTACTATCTATACTGTCAAAAATTGTTAAATTAAACCAATCATCAACGAGAGAAGATTTAGACTTAATATTTATAGAGTCTCTTTTTATCTTAGTTTTTGGTTTAACTAAACTATTAGAAACCTCAATTTTATAATTATTATCGTTTATATTGATATTGTAATGACCATCAAAATTAATTTTATCTGTTCTCTTAATAAGATGCCTTTGACCCTTTACCCAATTTTCATTTATCACGGTTTTATCATCAAATAATGGACCAGAAGTAATTAAAAAGTTTGCTAAATATCCTTTATCTAGCTTACCAATTTGATTTCCAAGATTAATTGATTTTGCAGGAATGATTGTCAATGCTTCAAGGGCTTTTTTCTCTGTAAGACCGAAATTAATAGCTTTTCTAATATTTTTTAAGAAATCTCTTTTGTTTTTTAAATCAGAGGAGGTAATAGTAAAGTCAATACCATTCTTTTCAAGTATTGACAAGTTTGCTGGAGCTTGACTCCAGTATCTAAGCTGATTAATGTTAAGTTTTTCATTTAATTGTGAGTTAGAAACATTAAAAGCTTTAGGAAAATTAACTGGGATTATTAAGGTATTGTCAAATTGCTTTAATTCTCTTACATTTTCATACTCTTTTCCAGACCCTTTAATTATAAAGTTTAGATCAAATTCACTTGAAAGCTTAGCAGCTCTGTAAACATTTAACTTATCGTTTGCATCAAATAATTTAGGAAGTTCCTTATTCTCCATTAATGCCTCAATAGCAAGGTCTTTAGTCTCTGAATTCCCCTGAGAATACCACTCAGTATCATAGTACAACTGTCTAATTAATGCAATTGCTCCCATTGTTGAGCTAGGGTAGGATTGATTAGATTTTAAACTTCTTGTGAAAGAAAAATGTTCTGCAGTTTTTTCTGAAATTACTCGATATGACTCATTTTGATCATCAATTAATCCTATTGTAAAACTTGTTCCTCTATGAACTCCATCACTGTTATGAGAATTTACAACTCCAAAACCAATATCTCTAAGACTTTTTGCTTCTCTTTGATCATATTTATAATCATTAAAACTGTTATAGTCACTTAAAATATGATCATTCCAGTAATATCCATTTCTTTTAGGCTCGTATTGTGAACTTCTTGCAAAAGAAGATCTTTGAGGCTTTTTTACACCTAAGGAAGAATGTATTTCCACAAAAGATGGATATATATATTGTCCATTTAAATCATGAATAATACTATTGTCTGGATAGCTAAGATTTTGTCCAATCTCTTGAATCTTTCCATCCTTTACCACTAATGAAGCATTATTAATTATACCATCACTAGAATAAATGTTAGCATTAATAAACACATTGTATTCATAGTTTTTTGTTTTAACTCCATCATTTACTATAAAATAGTCTTGACTGTACAGTCCACTTGAGAATATAATGGATAAGAGAATAAGTCTTTTCATTTAAATGGTTTTTTTATTAGACATTTCTTTTAGAGGAAAGTTTATTAAATATAGTAATTCAATTGAATATTTTACTTAATTGATCACTTTGATAATAATTTATTATATAATTTGAAACTTTATTATAAGACTTAATTCCAGCCTCTTGATTATTTGATTTTAAATAAAAATCATAAATAAAATTTGTGATTTTATCAAAAATATTATTGGAGTATTTGCCCCAGAAATTTTGAACAGAACTTATGTCTGATAATACTTTTTCATCAAGTCTGTTCTTGTAAAATTCTAATTTTTCTGGATGATTTTTTACTACTTCATTTAATAGATTTATTAATGCATTGAAATAACCTGAATATCTTACGGATGGATCTTTATGCTTTATTGCATTTGTGAATGCAATAAAACTAGCCTCTCCCTCATCTGCATAACCCATCTGATGTGCTTGTTCATGAAGAATTACAACAGGTATATCAACTAATGGAATCTCTTTGACTACAACTGCCTCAGATGTAAAAGGAATGAAATGACCTGACACTCTTTGATAAAGAAAAAGAGCTGGTATAATAGACTCTTTTATATTAGAATTTTTGGTATCAATTAATTCAAAAATGTTTGAAATTTGTTTTTCTTTTTTTATAATGGGAATTTCCTTTTCAATAAGACTGATTATCTTTTCAATTGTAAAGTCTAATTCAACAAACTCATAATTTGATTTAATATTCAATCTTTCAGATATTGAAGTCCTAAAGTAATTTAAACCCCAAAATGAATAAAAGAAAAAATAGATAATAGAAATAAATGAAATTAAGTTTAAAAAGTTTTTGAATTTAAATGACAAGGTTTTAAAGACTAGATAAATAAATGATATAAAAATAGCAATGTATAGGACTTCTCCTATTGGAAAATTTATGTTTGAAAAAATAAAAGAATTAATTTTAAAAACACTATTATAAAAAGAACCAACGTAATAGGTGTCAATTACTGATGGGTTATTCTTTAAAAAATTTACAATAAGAATCTGAGGTATTAATGCAAGTGCAATAAACAACCTCAATTTCATCTAAATCTATTTAATATCGACTAGTTCTACATCAAAAATTAATGTAGCGTTTGGAGGAATCACTCCGTTTCCTGCCCCAGTTGAGCCATAACCAAGCTCACTTGGAATCACCAATCTTGCTTTAGATCCTTTATTTAATAATTGCATTGCTTCATCCCAACCCATTATAACTTGACCAACACCACAAGTAAATTCAATTGGTGCACCACGAGTAAATGATGAGTCAATTTCAGTTCCATCGATAAGTTGAAGAGAATAGTGAACGGATAATGAATCATTAGGTTTTGCGTTATCTCCTTTTCCTTTTTTTGAGATGTTATAATAAATTCCGCTTTCAGTCATAGTCATACCATTCGTAATATCCTTAATAATATCCTGTTCAGCTTCTGCTTTTAAAACATCATCTTCATTTTTATTAGCTATGTAGCTTTCAAATATATTAGGTGCATCAAATTTTTTAGCACTTTGACCTACTCTGATAATTTTTATATTTTTAATAATATCCTCTTGCTCTACATTATCAACAACATCTTGTCCGGAATTGACTTTACCAAAAATTGAATGTTTGCCATCTAACCAAGGAGTCTCAACATGAGTTATAAAAAACTGACTGCCATTGGTTCCTGGGCCAGCGTTAGCCATTGATAATACTCCAGGACCATCATGTTTAAGATCAGGACTAAATTCGTCATCAAACTGATATCCTGGACCCCCAGATCCAGTTCCTGTAGGATCACCCCCTTGTATCATGAAATTTTCAAGTACTCTGTGAAACTTTAGTCCGTCATAATATGGTTTTCCTGATAGTTGTTCATCAACAACTGGATGATTTCCTTCAGCTAGTGCAACAAAATTTGATACAGTTGTAGGTACTTGTTCAAAATATAATTGTAAAACTATATTTCCTTTTGATGTTTCAATGTCAGCGTATAATCCATCTGATAAATCAGAATTATTCATATTACATGAGTTTAAAGTTAGTATTGAGATTAAGATTAATAAATTCTTATTCATAGTTTTCTTTTATGTATTGTTTAATATCCACAATAAATTTTTTCTCAGTTTCAATTAAACTTAGTTTGGATACTCCTCCAGATGCATGTTTATGTCCACCTCCATTAAAATATCTTGCGGCAAATATATTAACTTTAAAATCACCTTTAGATCTAAATGAAATTTTTATTATTCCTTCATCTTTTTTCTCAATAAAAAGAACAGAACAAAGAATGCCCGAAACACTTAAACCAAAGTTTACAAACCCTTCGCTGTCCCCTTTTTTAAAGTCATTTATAAATTGGTCTTGCTCAGAGATTGATGTATATAAAACTGGAAGTTCATCTATTTTTTTAAAATTATTAATAGTTAATCCCAAGAGTTTTAATCTTTTAAATTGAAAATTATTATAAAGTTTTTCAAATATCTCAGTAATATTAACACCATAAGTAATCAACTCTGATCCAACTTTTAATGTTTTTGAAGTTGTAGAGGGAAATCTAAAAGAACCAGTGTCAGCAACAATTCCAGTATAAAGACATGTAGCAATATTATTATTTATTTTTTCATTATCAACTGCATAAATAAAATCATATACCATTTCACAGGTTGAACTCATCTTAGAATCAGAAATCATAATATTTGCATAATTGTCAGGATTTTCGTGATGATCAATCATTATTATTTTAGCTGATGACTCAGTTATTAAGCTTGATAAATTTCGAGCTCTCCCAAGGCTATTAAAATCTAGTGTAAAAATTACATCAGCATCTTTAAATAGATTTTCAGATTTTTCTTTATAATTTTCATAAACAATAACATCTTCTGATCCTGGTAGAAAATTTAAAATATCTGTATACTCATTGGGTGAAATTATATTCACATTATTATTGTCTATAAAGAAATGGTATAGCGCCAGACAACTTCCAAGAGCGTCAGCATCTGGACTACTATGAGGTATCAAAACAATATTTCTCTTTTTGGAGAAAATATCATTGATGTTATTTAGAATTTGTTCATTCATGAGTGGGCTAATATAATATTATATTGAAAATTAAAATAAAGTAATTCTTAAAACTTTGTTTAATGATAGATATTGTTAAATTTGCCGCATGAATTCAAACAGAACATTTACAATGCTAAAGCCTGACTCGATTGAGCAGGGAAATATGCTCCCAATATTAAATATGATTGAGAATGCAGGATTTAAAATTATTGCACTCAAGTATAAAAGAATGAACAAAGTTGAGGCAGAAAGATTTTATTCTATTCATTCAGATAAACCCTTTTTTAATGATTTAGTAAACTTTATGACTCGTGGACCTATAATTGCTGCTGCTTTAGAAAAAGAAAACGCTGTTGAAGAATTTAGAGAGCTTATTGGTTCAACTGATCCTCAGGAAGCATTGGATGGCACAATAAGAAATAAATTTGCAAAGTCTAAAGGTGAAAATGCTGTTCATGGTTCAGATAGTGATGAAAATGCATCTATCGAAATAGATTTTCATTTTGATACAAATGAAATTTTTAGCTAAGCTCTAGGTCTTTTATATATTCTTTACCTAGTTCCTTGTTTATTAATTTTATAACCTTTTCTTTCTCAAAGGTTAACTCCTCTTTTAAAACAGAAGATTTCAATTTAACATATAAGACACCTCTTTTATAATATACTTTAAATGTATATTTCTGTATGTTTTTACCCATGGTTTTAACCCAGGCATCTTGAACTTTCACATTATCAATTCCAATTCTGAAGTGTTTTTGAGAAAAAACATCTTGAATTACTTTTGAAAGATCTTTTAATTCCCCTCTTTTACTCATCATTCTTTAATTTTTCAAGATCAAATATTTCTTCTTTATTCTTTGATTCACAAAGAGCATCTTTAACCCTGTCAACATGTGTATCAGTTATAAAAATTTGACTAAAATCTTTCTTTTCCAAAATTTGAACTATTTGTCTTACCCTTTCTTGATCTAATTTATCAAAAATATCATCCAATAGAACTATTGGAGAGTTACCAAATTTTGTTTTATAGTAATCAAATTGAGCAAGCTTCAATGCAATAAGAAATGATTTTTGTTGACCTTGACTTCCAAAATTCTTTATTTTATTATTATCAATGGTAAAATTCAGATCATCTCGATGAATTCCTTTTGAAGTATATTGTAAAAATCTATCTTTTGATAAACTTTCATTTAGAATTTCAGAAAAACTACCAGTGTTTAAGTCACTTTTATAATTTATGTCAACTAACTCGTTACCTGAACTTATATCAGAGTAATATTTCTTAAAAATTGGAATAAATGCTGTCATGAATTTAGATCTCTCCTTGTATATTGGAGTTCCAATAGTAATTAATTGTTGATTATAAGATTCTATTGTATCCTTATCAAATTTTCTATTAATAAAAAAGTACTTTAAAAGTGAGTTTCTTTGAGTAATTACTTTGTTGTAATTAATAACTCTTTGAAGGTAAACTTTATCTATTTGACCTATTACAGAGTCAATAAATTTCCTTCTCATCTCACTACCTTCAATAATAAGATTTCTGTCATGTGGGGAAATTATAATAAGATTTATTAATCCAATATGGTCTGAAATTCTTTTATATACTTTACTATTCCTTTTTATCACCTTTTTATCTCCCATCTTATAATAACAATGAATATTTTCAGTTCTTTCATCAATTTTAAAATCTCCTGTTATAGAAAAGTATTCAGAACCAGTTTTCACATTTTGTGAGGTTGATGGGTTAAAATAACTTTTTGTGAATGCTAGATGATATATAGAGTCTATGATATTGGTCTTTCCTATTCCGTTATTCCCTATAAAACAATTGATCTTTTTATTAAAACTCAACTTGAATTTCTCAAGGTTTTTATAATTATCAATTTTTAGTGATTGTAAAAACATATTAAGTATTCAAAATAAAACATTAATTTTGGGATTCAAAAAAATATTATGGCAACATTTAATAGAAGAGGATATAAAAACAGTAAAAGTAATCTAGCTCAGAAAGGTGAAAAGAGTCAAACTGCTGAAGTATTTGAGTCATTAGATTCAACTGCAAATAAATCTGAACAATGGATATTAAAAAATCAAAACATGATTTTTACAATTATTGCAGTAATATCTGTTTCAGTTCTTTCATACCTAGGATATGAGAGATTAATTTCTGATCCTAATGAAAAAGAGGCAATAAGTGAACTTAACAAAGCACAATACTTCTTTGAGCTCGCACTAGTTTCTAACGAATCTGATTCATTATTTAAACTTGCATTAAATGGAGGAGAAGGAAAATATGGTTTTTTAGATATAGTTGATGAATATTCAGGGACAAAAGCTTCTAATCTAGCTAATTACTCTATTGGAATGTCTTACTTAAATTTAAAAGAGTATGATAACGCTATAATTTATTTAGAAAAATTTAAATCTGATGATATACTTCTTAAATCAATTTCGTTAGGAACTATTGGTGATTGTTTTTCTGAATTGAATCAACCTGATGAAGCTTTTGAGTATTATCAAAAAGCTTTTAAGCATAATGAAAATATATACACTACGCCTAAATATTTATTTAAGGCTGCTTTAATTGGTTCTGAGATAGGTAAATATAAACCAGCAATCAATTTTTTAAATAGAATTAAAGATGAATTTCCTGATTCTTATGAATCTAGTTTAGTTGAGGTTCAACTTGGAAGAATTGAAAATTTAAATAATTAGTATGACAGCCAAAAAGACTGGAAAATTTAAATCCAGATCTATTATAATTAATAATCCTGAAGAAATTAAGATTGCCTGTGTTATCTCAGAATGGCACAATGAAATTACTGAAAGTTTTTATAATGCTGCATTTACTAAGCTCGTTGAATTAGGGGTCTTAGAAAAAAATATTGATAAAATATATGTTCCAGGTAGTTTTGAATTAATTTTTGCCACTAAAAATCTAATTGATAAAGATTACGATGCTATTATTTCTATGGGTTGTATTATTAAAGGTGAAACTAAACATTTTGATTTTATATCCTCAGCAGTTGTAAATGGTGTTAAGGATTTAAATATTATATCAGATATTCCTATTATTTTATGTGTTTCAACTGATGATAATATTCAACAGTCAATTGATAGGAGTGGAGGTAAATATGGAAACAAGGGAGCAGATTCTGCTGAAGCTGCGCTAAAAATGATTTTAATTAATTCAAAATAAGAATTAGTTGTTTAAGTTAAATAAAAATAGAAGGTTCAATTATACTCCTCGTTTCTTTAAAGGAAAAGAAGATATTCCAATCAACTTTGAATCAAAATTTTCAAAATACAGAGATACTTATAACTCTATAGATATGGGTATGAATTGGAGTGATCAAAGAGATAAAATGCGTAATAAAAGAAATAGAGGAATTAATATGACATTAATACTCATAGTTGTTTTTTTAATTTTGGTATTTTTATATATCATTGATTTTGATTTAACAATTTTCTACACCAATTAATGTCAGATATAGTTAAAATTTTACCAATAGAGGTATCTAATAAAATTGCTGCTGGAGAGGTAGTTCAAAGACCCTCATCAGTATTGAAAGAACTTCTAGAGAATTCTATAGATGCAAATTCTACTAAAATTAAAGTCATAATAAAGAATGCTGGTAAAAACCTAATTCAGGTGATTGATGACGGTGATGGTATGTCAATAAAAGATATGCATTCATCTTTTATAAAACATGCAACCTCAAAAATTAACTCGATAGATGATGTTTTTTCAATTTCTTCAATGGGATTTAGAGGAGAAGCTTTAGCTGCTATTTCTTCAGTTTCAATGGTAGAGATGTCATCAAGTAAAGTTCTAGAAAATGATGGTTATTTTATTGAGATAAACGGTGGAAAAATAATTAAAGAAAAGGAATCAAACTTTGATAAGGGAACTTCAATCAAAGTGAAAAATATATTTTTTAATGTTCCCGCAAGAAGAAATTTTTTAAAGTCAGACTTTGTTGAATTGAGACATATAATGAATGTTTTTCATAATATAGCTGTTTCACATAATGAGATTGAATTTTCTTTTATAAATAATGATGAGGAGATTTTTTATTTAAAAAAGGAATCTTTAAAAAAAAGAATTATATCGATTTTTGGTGAAAAAATTCGAGAACATTTAATTCCAATTAAGGAAAACACTCAAATAGCAAATTTAAATGGCTATGTCTTGAAACCTGAATATGCTAAAAAATCAAGATCTAATCAATTTATTTTTGTGAATAATAGATCTATTAAAAGCCAATTTATTAACCATTCAATTTCTTCTTCTTTTGATGGACTTTTGAGAGAGGGATATTTTCCAGGTTATTTCTTATTTATAAACATGAACCCTTTGAAAATTGATGTCAATGTTCATCCAAATAAGACAGAAATTAAATTTGATGATGACCAGAGCCTTTATTCAATAATAAATTCTTCAGTAAAGCATTGCCTAGGTATATATCAAATTAGTCCAGTACTTGATTTTGAGAAAGATCAGTCTATGGATATTTCATACACTCAGATAAATGAAAACCCTAAAATACCCACTATAGAAGTTGATTCAGAGTTTAATCCTTTTAAAATTTTCAATGAAGAAAGTTTTATAAAAAAAGATTCTGATATAGCTCTATCCAATAATCCATCTGACATAATACAGGACAATAATAAATCATCCAAAATATTTCAAATATTTAATAAATATATAGTAAGCACTAGCACATCATCTTTGATTATAATTAATCAAAATTTAGCTCATCAAAGAATTCTTTATGAAGGTTTCCTAAAATCAATTTTTGAAAGTTCTTCTGAATCTCAAAAACTAGTTTTTCCAATTGAAATAATGTTAACTAAACCTCAATTAATTTTATTTAAAAAAATTATAACAGAATTTGACTCTATGGGGTTTGTATATAAATTGTCAGATTCTTTGCTAACTATTATCTCAGTTCCAGTTCAATTAGAAAATAACTCAATTGAAGAATTAATTGATGATATTCTTGATGATGAAAATGATTTTGATAAGTCAAAAAATCTTAGTTATTCAGATTTTTTTGCAAAAAAACTTTCAAAATGTTCTGCAATCAAAACTGGGAAAAATTTAAATTCTGATGAACAAGAGTTTCTTGTAAATCAACTTTTCTCTTGTAAAGAGCCAAACTTATCTCCAGACAATAAACAAATATTTATTACTTTGAATAAAAACGATATAGAAAATAGATTTTAATGGGTAGAGTAAGTGAAATAGTAAAACACCTGATAATAATAAATGTAATATTCTTTATTGCATCATTAGTTTTTGGTGAGTTAATGTATGATTTATTTGCTATGCATTATCCCAAAAATTCTGATTTCATATTATGGCAACCAATCACCCATATGTTTATGCATGGTGATATTACTCATATATTATTTAATATGTTTGGACTTTGGATGTTTGGAACTCCTTTGGAACAAATGTGGGGTAAGCAAAAATTTATTTTCTTTTATTTATCAGCTGGCTTTGGTGCAGTTCTAATTCAAACTATAGTTTATCATTATGATGTAATGTCTGTCACACAAATTTTGATTGATAACGGATTAACAAATACAGATGTCAATACTTTTTATGAAACAGGAAGGCTTAACACTGGTATAATTCAGTCTGTTGGAGAAGAAAGGTTATATTCAGGAATTCAATCTTTTAAAGCAGTAATGGTTGGTGCTTCAGGTGCGTTATATGGAATTTTAGTGGGCTTTGCAATGTTATTTCCTAATGTTCAGTTAATGTTACTTTTTCCTCCTATTCCAATAAAAGCAAAATACTTAGTTCCACTTTTAATTTTATTTGACCTATTTTTTGGTTTTACTTCTTATTCTGTTGGTCCAATTGCTCACTTTGCCCATATTGGAGGTGCAATTACTGGATTTGTAATGATGTGGTACTGGAAAAAAAATCAGTTTAACAATAGAAGATGGAATTAGGTTCTAAATATTTTATTAAACAGCCAGTATTTAAAAAAATTATAATTATTAATATTATTATTTTTTTATTACCACTTGTATCAAATACTTTTCTTTTTTTATTCAATTTTAATCAAATAAGTTTAATAAAATACTTCGATCTCAGTCCAGAATTTAGTAAAGTTTTAATGAGTCCGTGGACTATAGTATCATATTCACTTTTCCATATTGATTTTTTTCACATTTTCTGGAACATGTTTATTCTGTATGTAGTGTCAGATTACTTATTATCTTTTCTTAATACTAAGCAATTTCTTGAAATATATTTTTTTGGAGCTATAGCTGGTGGTCTTTTTTTTATTTTTTCTTATAATATATTCCCTGTATTTGAAAATGCATTTACTCCTCTTATTGGATCTTCTGCTGCTGTATACTCTTTATTGATTTTTGCTTGTTCATATTACCCTAACACTTCCGTTAGCTTAATTCTTTTTAATGTAAAGTTAAAGCACATAGGTTTGTTTTATGTTTTAATGAGTTTAATTCAAATACCCTTCAATAATTCGGGAGGGAATATTGCTCATTTAGGAGGTGCATTATATGGCTTTTACTACTCAAATAATTTTAATTCATTTAATTCATTTTTTGACACAATTTCAGATTATTTAGACAAGTTTTCATTTAAATCAAATAATAAAAAAAATAACCAGAAAGTAATTGACGAAATACTTGATAAAATAAGTAAATCAGGTTATGAAAGTTTAACTAAGTATGAAAAGGACCTTCTCTTTAAAAACTCAGATAAAAGTTAACTATTTCTTCTTCTTTTTATAAAGTAAAAAAGTTGCCAAGCAATTATAAAGATTATAAAATGTGGTAAATATGATCTTGGTTTTCCATTAAATCCAATAGTTGTAAACACCCTATCCCATCTAAATTTCCAGTTTTCTATTCCATTAAATAGTCCTTCTATACTCATCCATATAAAAACAGGCTTCCCTAATACATGATTATATGGGACAAACCCCCATACTCTTGAATCTTCTGAATTATATCTATTATCTCCCATCATCCAATAGTAATCTTGTTTGAAAATATATTCATTTTCTATTTTACCATTAATCAAAATATCTTCTTCAACCACCCTTAAATCGTTATACTCATAATCAATTATAATTTTTTTATAAAGAGGAAGTGTATTTATATTTAAATCTATTTTATCACCAGCCTTTGGAATATAAATTGGTCCAAATTGATCATTATTCCAGTTAAACCTTTTGTTGTTTGGAAAAAAAATTGAATTTAGAGGGCTTTCTTTTTCTATTAACCTATAGATGGTATCAAATTGATTGGAATTTTCAATTTTAATTGCATCAATATAAGTTAAACTTAATTCTTTTTCGTTATCAATTATTTCTCGTATATCAAGACCAAGCTTTCTGACTAAATCAACAGGAACACCTTTATCAGTTGTGTAAATTAGATATTCATTTTCTCCAGTATTTGAAATATTTAGAATATATTTTGAAATTTCAGCATAAGTATCTGTCGATAGATTTCTTATTATAAACTTTCTAATAAATCCGTCAACTTGAAGATTAATTAATTTACTTGAGGAAACCCCTTTGTCTGATTTAATCAAATATGTGAATAATGGTTTTGCTCTATCAGGTAAAGTGTTTTCTTTACCGTTTAAATAGATTAAACCATCTCTAATTTCTAAGGTGTCTCCAGGAATACCAATAGCCCTTTTAACATAATTAGATTTTTTATCTATTGGTTTTATTACTCCTTTCTCTTTTACAAAAAATTTTCTTACAGTATCTGCAGGCCAATTAAAAACTACTATATCGTTATTCTTAATTTCTTGAAACCCAGGAATTCTTAAATAAGGAAGTTGAGGTTTTTTTAGGTATGATCTTGACTTAATTATTGGGATTGTGTCATGCACCATTGGAAAAGAAATTACTGTAGATGGAATTCGTGCACCGTAATGAAATTTACTAACTAATAAAAAATCACCTACTCTTAATGTTTTTTCTAATGAACCAGTTGGGATTACAAATGGCTGTATTATATAATTATGAACAATTGTAGCAATTACAACAGCAAAAATAATTGACCCAAAAGATCTCTCAAAATTTGAAAAAGAAATTTCATCTATATATTTTGTTTTATTACTAACATAGCTTACATAATAGATGTATAAACCAAGTGTTATAATCACTAAAATCCTATCACTTTTGGTACTATGATTAAATGTTTTAATAAACTCTATCCAGATTACAGGAATCATGAGAAGATTAATGACAGGAATAAAAACTAGAATAGTCCACCATCTTGGTCTTTTAATTATATCTAGATATTTTATAATATTATAAAATGGAATCAATGCCTTCCATCCTGCAACTCCTGCAAGATTGAATAACTTATAAGATCCACCAAATATTATTAAGTTGAATGAAAGGAATAACAAAAACCATTCGTATAAGCTCATATCAATCTAAGTTAATTTTAAGTTTAATTCCAGCACTTTGTGAGAAGTCAAAATAATTATTTTCAATATAGGGTCTAAAAGAAAGATCTTCGCTAACATTAAACTGAAGTAAGTGTGCACCAACGTTAGCATCTATAATATTTAAGACATAAGTCCCAACTAAAAACATAAATGAAAAATCCTTATATCTTCTGTGAAACTTCATGCCTTCTAATAATTTCTCAGTCTCTGGTATTATATCAATATACTCATCATCAAAGTATCCGGCAAGTCTTCTTTTATATGCTGTCCTATATTTATTCATTTCTTTATTATTAATATTATAATAATATGCAGAAGCACCTAATCCACCATATATTATTGGAACCATCCAATATCTCCTAGTGTAGACTTGACCTAGTCCTGGAATAACAGAAGAATAAAAAGCTGCTTTTGATGGCGTTAAAGGGTCGCTAATTAGCTTTTGTTTTCTTGGGCTAATATAAGTTGAGTCAACTTCATTTTGAGCATATATACTGATTGAAAAACAAAATATTATTAAAAAAGTTAAGTTTTTCAATTGGATAGCTTTTTTATAATAGAGTACAAATCGTTTATACTTTTAAAAGTTGTTGAGAGTGAGACTTTACCTTCTGAATTTTCTTTTAATGTCACTTTAGAATCAAAAAAATTTTCAAATTTATTAGTAGCATCAATATAGATTTTAGAGACATCAGAACTACTATTAGAAACATTTGAAATCTTCTTTCCTCTTACAATATTTTCAGTTTGTCTAACTGAAAGTTTAGAGGATATTATTTGTTTATAAATATCTAGTTGTAATTTCTTATCATCAATATTAATTAAAGCTCTACCATGACCCATAGATAGAAATCCATCTCTAATACCCGATTGGATTATTGGGTCAAGTTTTAAAAGTCTAATATAATTTGAAATTGTAGATCTATTCTTTCCTACAAGTCTTGAGATGGAATCAATATTTAAATTATAATCATTTATTAGTCTTTCATAGGTTAAGCCTATTTCTATTGGATCAAGATCAACCCTTTGAATATTTTCAACTAAAGACATTTTCAATACATCTGTCTCATTATCAACTCCCTTAATATAACAAGGAATTGAACTTAGTCCAGCTTTTTTTGAAGCACGAAATCTCCTTTCACCAGAAATTATTTCATAATTTCCAGTATCATTTTTTCTCACTGTAATGGGCTGAATGATTCCTAGATCTTTAATAGATAGTGATAAATTTTCTATTTCATTAGTGTCAAAGTTTGTTCTTGGTTGATTGGGGTTAACTTGAATTTTATCTAGTCCAATCTCTAATGAATTAGTAATTTTTTGGAAATCATTTTTAGACTGGTTATCATCTGAGCTATTTAATAAAGCATCTAATCCCCTTCCAAGAACTCTTTTTTGTTTTTTATTAGACATCTATATTTTTTTTAATTACCTCATTTGCTAAAGAAAGGTAATTTTTTGTTCCTTTTGATGTTACATCATAAGTTATAATATCTTTACCAAACCCTGGAGCTTCACCTAACTTAATGTTTCTTTGAATAATTGTATTAAAAACAATATCACCAAAGTGTTTTTTAACTTCTTCAACAACTTGATTAGAAAGTCTAAGTCTTGAGTCAAACATAGTCAATAAAATTCCTTCTATATCAAGTTCTTCATTATGAATTTTTTGAACACTTTTTACTGTATTTAATAATTTACCAAGTCCTTCTAAAGCAAAATATTCACATTGAATAGGGATTATAACTGAATCAGAACTTGTGAGTGCATTAAGTGTAATTAATCCTAATGATGGTGCGCAATCAATGAGTATATAATCATAGAGATTTTCAATCTCTTTAATTTTTTCTTTTAATTTATATTCTCTATTTTTTACTTCAACTAATTCAATCTCAATTCCAACAAGATCAATACTAGATTGAATTATGTCTAAGTTGGGAGATTCTGTATTTTTAATAGCATCAGAAATATCCATTAACCCAGAAAGCACCTGATATAATGAGAAATCTTTATCATTTGGGTCAAATCCTAGTCCTGACGAAGCATTAGCTTGCGGATCCGCATCAATAAGTAGAACTCTTTTTTCAAGCACTCCAAGAGATGCTGCTAGATTCACAGAAGTTGTAGTTTTACCTACTCCTCCTTTTTGATTTGCTATTGAAATTATTTTACCCATTAATTATTCGTAATCTGATTCATATTCAATAATGAATATGTCTTCATTATCTTTCTTTAAATTATAATTTTCTCTTCCATAATGTTCTAAACTGTCAATATTTTCAAGCTTTTGAATAAGTGTTTGATCTTTATTTATTTCTTCTGTTAGAGCATCTTTTCTATTCTTAAGTTTTTTTATTTCTCGATTTAATTCTTCGTGAATCAAAAGTGAGTTAGTATCTAAAAAAGTCATCCAAATTAAAAAAGCACTAAAAATAATTAAATACTTAAAATAACTTTTAGTGAATAAGGATTTCATTTTTTTTATAAAACTCTTCATTATAAAAATTTAATTTGGCAGAACTTTAAAAATTCCTTCACCTTCAACGCTTATAAACACAAAACCGTCAGGGCTTATGTTTACATCTCTTACCCTTCCAATTCTAGGAAATAATTTTTCTCTTTTTGTTATCCCATTTTCATCAAATTCTAACCTTTCAAGATATCTAAAGCTTAGAGATCCGACAAGTAAACTTTCATTCCAATTTGGGTACTTATCAGAATTAACTATTGCCATACCTGATGGGGCAATTGATGGTATCCAATAATAAAATGGATCAATAACTCCCTCTAATTTTTTATTCTTAGTAATTTCACTTCCACTGTAATTAATTCCATAAGTAGCCTTTGGCCAACCATAGTTTCTATCTTTTAAAGGATCTTCATCTTTTTTTGGATATTTTATAATATTTATTTCATCTCCACCTCTTGGTCCATGCTCATGAATCCAAATTTCATAATCATTTACCCCTACATTTCTTGTTACTTTAATTATTCCTTGTGGATTTCTGTGTCCATAACTCCATATAGCTTTTTTGGAGCTATCAACATTATAAAATGGATTAGAATCAGGTATAGATCCATCTAAATTTAATCTATAGACTTTGCCTCCATCTAATGAAACACTTTGCGGGTTAACATCTCTATTTCCTCGATCACCAATTGTAAAGAAAACAAATTCTTGGGTAACCAATATGCTACCTCCAAAATGCCTCTCTTCTGTTGAATCTGGTAAAGCTTTATATAGTAGTCTTAAATCTGATAATTTATTATTGGAAAGAATTGCAGAATATAAAGCGGTATTAGATCCTGTATCTGATGATGTTATGCTAGCTGTTAAAAAAATTTTATTATTATTATCAAAATTTAAATCAACAGCAACATCAAGTAGGCCACCTTGTCTTGATAATGTTATATCAGGAGTGCCTTCTACAATACTTTTCTTTCCTTCTGATACATGATAAAGAATTCCTTTTTTATCAGTAACTAAAAAAGAATCAATACCTGTAAAGCTAAGTCCCCATGGTATTTCTATATCATCAATAATTTTTTCAAGACTGAATGAATCTTTATTAAAATCTTCTATTGGAGGATAGTTTTCTTTTTGAGAACATGCTACTGAGGTATTTAATAAAAATAGTGTAAGTAATAGATAATTTTTTTTCATAATTAACTCGAATTTAAAATAAATTAATCACTCAATGAAGTTTTTTTTAAATCAAGTCAATTAAACTTACATTTTGGTAATTTCTTTTAAGATACTCTAAGGTTTTTTCCATTAATTCTCCCATAGATTTTGATTTAATAAAGGAGTCTTCTTTTGTGAATTTAAATATTTCTTTTTTCAAATTCTCAATATTTTTAGCGGTACTAATGGTGTCCTGCTTCATAATTTTAACTAAATGATTCATTCTATCATCTGAAATTATTAATCTTCTTGAAATTGTTGATCTTTCTTCAATTTTATATTGAATAATGGAATCTGCTTTTAGTTTATCTTTTACTAGGTCCATCATTGGTTTGTTTTCTTTAAAAAATTGAGGTCTGTATACAGAGAATTTACCCTCATAGGATTGTTGATCAAAATCAATTGCTCTTATTTTATAAATTACTTGATCAAAGTCATGAATTGGAATTACTACATAATTATATGATCTCATGTCTCCAAGAAGTCTGATCATGCATCTTTCGTTAAATTTTACATATTCTTTTGCTATTTGAGATTTTTGATATTCAGAGCATTTTGGTAAGTAATCTTTAATGAATATATCTCCTGGTATTCCTGCAATATGTTCTTCAATTAAAGACGAATTATTGACTAAAAAGTTTAAATTTCTTGGAGATAGCATATGCTCAAATTCGATTCCATAGACTCTTGAAGCATCAGTTTTTTTTACATAAAAATATGTGAAGTTATCGTTTACAATATTTCGAATTTTAACTCTGAAGGGTTTTGAGTTTCCAAAAGTGCAATAGTCTACTGAATCTATATTTAAGTATGGAATAGATGATGAATTTCCATCTGAGTGAAGATGGGTGTATATTGTTTTAAGATTTTTATCAATTTCATTTCTCTCACTCTCATTATATAATAATCTTACCCATAATGTATCCTTATTATTTTTATCGTAAATATTTATTGAATCAGAATATCTTAATAGATCGTCATAGGAAATAACATCCTCTACCCATCTATCATGTTGTCTTAAAAAATTTTCAAGTTTTTTTGAAATAGGATAAAAAGGTTTCTTCTTTGAAATTAATTTTTTTTCAATTGCCATCAGTTAAAGATACGACAAACCAAAAAAATTAGAACTTCACGTTTAAGGCTTCTTTAAAATTAAAAAAACCAATCAATTGAACAACAATTAATTGGTTTAAAGTGTCGGGGTGGCAGGATTCGAACCTGCGACCTCCGCGTCCCAAACGCGGCGCGATAACCGGGCTACGCTACACCCCGAAAAAATGAGTTGCAAATATAAGCTTAATTAATTTTTAGCCAAACAATTTTGATTATAAGAAATCACAATCAACTAACTGGTGACATAATCTTTACATCATTATATTTTATCTGACCTCTAATGACAGATGAAATGGTAGTCGTTAATGCATTAATTACAGGAAGTTTTAATTGACTATTTGAATACACCATGCTTATCTCTCTAGCTGGAGAGGGTTCTTCAAATGGTATAATATTTTCTAAATTTTTTTTAATTAAATTTTTTGAATGTAAATAGGGTATAATTGTCATCCAAGGTCCATTATTTGATAAATTAATCAATGTTTCAAAACTTCCGCTTTTCAATTCATATTGTTTATTTAAGTCCTCAAGAGTGCATAGGTTCAAAACCTGATTTCTAAAACAATGACCATCTTTAAGTATTAAAACACCTCCATTTGACAAATCATTTATCTCTAACATTTTATTACCTGATAAGAAATGATGCTCAGGAACGTAGGCGACAAAAGGTTCATAATAGAGAGGTCTTTCAATTATTTTATCGTTATTTAATGGGGTAGCTGCAATTGCACAGTCAATAGAATTATCCTCCAATTTTTGAATTATTGTTTCCGTATTAAATTCCTCTATTTTTAATTCTACATTTTTATGTTTTTTTGTAAAAATATTAAGAAAAAGTGGGAGGAGTGTTGAGCTTACTGTAGGAATGATACCTACTTTGAGAGTTCCTCCTACAATACCTTTTTCTTCTGAAATAACATCATTCATTCTTGATGACTCATCAATAATTTTTTTAGCTTGAAATAGAACCTTGAGGCCAATATCTGTTACTTGTAATGGTTTCGTTGATCTATTGAATATTATAACTCCAAGTTCTTCCTCGAGTTTCTGTACTTGCATGCTTAATGTAGGTTGCGTAACAAAGCATTTATCTGAAGCAGTAGTGAAGTTTCCATGTTCTGCAACAGCTAAAGTATATTTTAATTGAGTTATAGTCATTATAAGTTTTATTTATTATTATTCAAAACTAAATAAAATAATATTATTTAAAATTAAATAAATGTTAAATACTATTACCTCATATGTTTTTATATTTGATTCATAACTTTATGGTTTGAAAAAAAACTTTCTTAACCAATCTATTCTGCTTAAAAGAATAATAATTGCTTGTGTTGGATTTATTACTCATAGAACTTTTAGGAGCAAGAACTTTAAAATAATTGGCTCTCAAAATCTTAATAACCTACCTGATAACAATGTATTGTTTGTTAGTAACCATCAGACATATTTTTATGATGTCATAGCTATGCTTCATGTTTTTAATTCGTCTGTAAAAGGAAAAGTTGATTCGGTTAAAAGACCAAAGTATCTTTTTAATCCAAAAACTAATCTTTACTTTATTGCAGCTATGGAGACAATGAAACACTCTTTAGTTACAAAAATTCTTGCCTACGCTGGAGCTATTTTAATTCAAAGAAGTTGGAGAGATTCTGGAGAATCTATTGATAGAGAGGTAAGATCTGAAGATCCTAATAATATAAAATTTGCACTTAAGGATGGTTGGGTTATAACTTTTCCTAGAGGTACAACAGATACAAGTAAGCCTGTAAGAAAAGGAACTGCTCATATTATTAAAAACAATGCTCCTATTGTAGTTCCTGTCAAGCTATCTGGATTTAATGATGTCTTTCAAAGAAATGGATTAAAAGTTTTAAATAGAAAAAAAACATTTACAATGGAAATATGTAAGCCCTTAGTGGGGAATATTTGCAACAGCTCTATTGATGAAATTACTAATGAACTGGAAAAAATTATTAACTAAAGATAAATTTAGGTTAGTTTCTAGTTAATGTCAGTTTTAATCTCATAGCAACCCAACCTCATTCCTGCTGCTCCAGATGGTTGTGAAATTAAATCATCAGTACCATTGTGAATTATAACTGCTTTATTTAAAATATCATTATCACCTTTACACCCTATACACCAGACATCCGTACTGAATTTTAACATACCATGACCAATTTCATCTATTTCAAAGTTTCCGACATCTCCTAAATGATACCCTAAAGAATCTCCCCATTCACCATGTTTTTGACTTGTCGGATTCCAATGTCCTCCGGCACTTAATCCATCTTTAGACGAGCAGTCACCATATTCATGAATATGAAGTGCTTTAGTACCTGCATCTAGTCCAAACACATGAGCCTCTAAGTAAACAGAATCATTTTCTTGTGTGAATGTAATAGTACCGGATATGTTAGAGTTGTTAATCGGTATTATAGTTTTTTTAATTGAAATTACTTTATCATTAGTATCACAACTAATAGATATAAAAGAAAGAAATAAGGAAGTAGTAATTAGTAAAAATATAATTAATTTTGATAGGGGTTTTTTCATACAACAAATTTATAATTAAATCTGATTATTTTTTTTAAGATAATGTTAAATGATATAAATCATTTTTATTATGAAATTTACTCTGTAATTTTGTCTTTAATTTAAGACTATTTATATGTTTAAAAGAAATGTATTAAAAGTATATGTGTTATTATGGTTTATAACAGGGTGTAAAATATCTTATAACACTTATGATTTTGAAAAGAGTCCAGAAATTGCTAAGCCTAATTATAGTGAGAATGATAGCTGGGCTGTGTTACCTGATAATTTTCCTGATGAAATTTCTCAATTTAAAATTGATGGAGAGAAAAAAGAAGCAGATGTATTTTTTATATACCCAACATTGATTGATGCTAGAAATCAAAGAGAATGGAATTCTGACATATGGAATAAGGAAATTAGAGAAGATGTTATCAATAGACCTATAAAATATCAGGCATCTGCATGGATAGATGCTGGAAATCTTTATGTGCCTTTTTATCGACAAGCTCATATTAGAGTTTTTAATGAGAAGTTTAAAGTAGAAGGTAAAAAAGCTTTAGATCTTGCATATAGTGACATTAAAGAAGCATTTACATATTATCTAAAAAACTTCAACAATAACAAACCATTTATTATTGCATCTCACAGTCAAGGAACTGTTCATGCAAAACGAATTATTTCAGAATTTATTGATGGTAAAGAGCTTCAAAAAAAATTAATTGCAGCCTACTTGGTTGGAATTAAGGTAACTGAAGATGAGTTTGATAATATTAAACCAATGAATTCTCCAGATGAAATAGGTGGGTTTGTTTCATGGAATACATTCAAATTCAATAAATATCCAAAAGAAGACAATTATGAACGTTGGTTTAAGGGTGGGGTAACATCAAATCCAATAACATGGGATGATTCAAAGGAAACAAAAAAAGAATCTCATAAAGGTGTTTTGTATAGAGATTTAACAATATTTCCAAAAAATATCAATATAAAATTAGTAGATGGAATAGTCTGGTCATCTTTACCTAACATACCTGGAAAATTTTTTTTAAGACCTGTTAGAAGTTATCATTTTGCAGATATTAATCTATTTTGGGTTGATATTAGGGAAAATGCTAAACTTAGAGTTGAGCAATGGTTCAAGAAAAACAATTAGTTTTTTTTTATTAACTTCAAGTTTATAAAATTTTTACTATGTCCTCAACAAATAAATCCAGAAGAAAATTTATCAAAAATTCAGCCTTAGCCTCATCTTTATTCATAGTTCCCAGACATGTTCTAGGAGGAACAGGTTACACTCCTCCAAGTGATAGATTAAACATTGCAGGAATTGGGTTACATGGAAAAGGTAATTCGGATATTTTACATGCTAGTGTAGGGGGACGAGAAAACGTAGTTGCATTATGTGATGTTCACCAGAATGCATATGGAGCTCAAGTTGCTGCTGAAAAATTTCCAAAAGCAAAATTTTACACAGACTTTAGAGAAATGTTGGAGAAAGAAAGTCTTGATGGAGTTACAATTTCTACTCCAGATCACACTCATGCTAATATTTCTAAAGTTGCTATGGAAAAAGGCATACATGTATATGTCCAGAAACCATTAACACATAATGTTAAAGAGGCAAGAATGCTAACAAAGTTAGCTAGAGAGAATAAAATTGTTACTCAAATGGGTAATCAAGGAGCTTCCAACCCAGAACAAATTATGATTCAAAAATGGATTAAAGAGGGTAGAATCGGAAAGGTTACTAAGGTTTATACATGGACAAATAGACCAGTTTGGCCTCAAGGAGTTGCAATGCAAAGTCCTGACCCTTCTCAAAAACCAGAAGGAATGGATTGGGACTTATGGATTGGGCCTGCAAAAAATAATGGTTATACCCCTGGTCTTCATGCTTTTGATTGGAGAGGGTTTTGGAATTATGGAACTGGAGCTTTAGGAGATATGGGATGTCATATTATGGATGTACCAGTTAAAGCACTTGGTCTTTTTGAACCATTTAGTATCGAGGCTAGTGTTTCAAATTTGCCTTATGCTAAGGCTTTTACTCCTTCACCTTTAATTGAAGAAGCTTGCCCATCTAGTTCATATGTTACATATAAATTTAGACCATCAGAGATAAATGATGCAGAAGTTAAAATGATATGGATGGATGGAGGTATTCGTCCTTCTCATCCAGATTTAATTACTGATAAAGATAATATTGGAGATAATGGTGTTTTAATGATTGGTGAAGATGGTCTGATATGGAGTGATAACTACGGAATCAATGCTAGATTGTATCTTAATGGACAAAAGGGTGTTGTTGAAAAAGGAAAAATTTCTGAAATAAATTCAGTTGAATTTGGACATCAGAGTTACTGGATAGATGCTATAAAAGATGGGTATGGAAGTGATAAACATAGAAATCTTACTTCTAACTTCGATTTTGCAGGACCGCTATCTGAAGTAGTTTTGCTTGGAAATGTTGCAATCAGAAGTAGTCTTCTTAAAAGATCTCCTAGAAGTAATGTGTTCATTGGTAAAAAACAATTAATGTATGATAGTAAAAAAATGTTAATTACTAATCTGGATCAAGCAAATCAATTCTTAACTAGAGAATATAGAGAAGGCTGGGAACTATCTTAAAGATCCATATTAACAGAAATAATAACTCTCCTATTTTTCTTTCTTTCACTTAATGGAATATTGGCATAATTGGGTTTATTTTCTCCATAAGCTCTTAATTCAAGTCTTGAATCATTTATGCCATCCTTAATTAATGTATTTTTTATAGTACTAGATCTTTTCTTTGATAAAAGCATATTATATTCTGATTCTCCTTCAGAAGAAGCATGACCATCAATATTAATATTAATATGGTTGTATTGAGTAAGTAATTTACTTAGGTCAGTAATATTTAATTTTTGACTTTCATTTAATTCATAACTATCAAAATCAAAGAAAAATTCTGAATAATTATTTAAAAAATTTGCTAGAGAAATTGGAAGTTTAGGACATCCATTAAATTCTTTTGATCCAGCTTCATTTGGACACCTATCATCAACATTAGGTGTGCCATCATTATCTAAATCAGCTAATTTACAACCTCCGTTTGATTTTGGTCCAGCTTCATTTGGACAATTATCTATATTATCATTTAATCCATCACCATCTGAATCAGGACATGGCTGACCATTTATTCCAGCTTTTTGAGGACAAGGATCCTTTTTGTCAGAAAATCCATCACCATCTGAATCAGGACATCCATTCATTGAAATAGAGCCAGACACATTAGGACATTGATCTTTTTCATCTGGAATTCCATCACCATCTGAGTCAGGACATCCATTTAGTTCAATTAATCCTGGATGGTCAGGACAATGATCTTTTTTATCAGGAACACCATCACCATCTGAATCACCTTTCCCAAAATTAAACTTAATACCAACTACATGTTGAAGATTACTATATGCATTCTTTTCATCCAAAGATTTATAGGAAACACCTGTATTAAGGGCTATATTTTTGGATATTTGAAAGTCAATACCTGCTCCAAAAGATGGTCCGTAAGAAGTATTTTTTGAGCCAAAACTAATATCACCTTCGCCAAAATTAACTAAACCGTATCCAGCAGAAAGATATGGATCAGCTTTAACACCTAAAATCCTAGAATCTACAGGGATGTTATATTTAATTATTCCATCTAATGAATAGTAATATAAATCTTCATTTGAAATTTCGACATCATTCTCAGAATAATTAATTCCAACAGAAAAATTATTAAAAATATATCTAGTTAAACTTAGGGAGGGTAATTTATATCCACTTTTTTCAGAATCATCAGGATTTATAGAGTTTATACCTACTCCAAATAACCATGGGGTTTCCTCATTCTGACTATAAACTGAGCCAGAAAAACATAAGAGTATAGCTAAGGAGATGACGTGGTTTTTCATGTTAGCATTAAAATATGAAAAAATTTTGTTAATACATAAGATTGAATTATAATTATAAAAATTTAATAAATGAGTAAAAAAATATCTGTTCTAGTTATTGGGTGCGGTAACATGGGCGCATCCCATGCAACAGCTTATCATAATCATGATGGTTTTGACATATGTGGTCTGGTCTCTAGAGGTAAAAGCAAGGATAAATTAAATGATTCTTTGAAATCAAGCTATAAGTTATTTACAAATTATAAAGAGGCAATAATTGAAACTAAGCCAGATGCTGTGTGTGTTTCAACATATCCTGACACGCACGAAGAGATTTCATTATTTGCTCTTGAAAATAATTGTCATATTTTTCTTGAGAAACCAATTGCAGCTGACTTAGCAGGCTCTAGAAAAATTATTACTAAGGCAGAAGAAAATGGAAAGAAACTTGTAGTGGGATACATACTTAGACATCACCCTATTTGGAAAAAGTTTATTAAGGAATCAAAACAACTTGGAAAGCCAGTTGCAATGAGAATGAATCTAAATCAACAGAGCTCAGGTGAAACTTGGGGTGTTCACAAGAATTTATTGGCTTCTTTAAGCCCAATAGTTGATTGTGGTGTGCATTATTTAGATGTGATGTGTCAAATTACTCAATCAAAACCTTTAAGTGTATCAGCTATAGGTGTTAGATTATCTGATGAAATACCAAAGGATAATTACAACTATGGACAACTTCAGATAAGATTTGAGGATGGATCAGTAGGTTGGTATGAAGCAGGTTGGGGTCCTATGATTAGTGAAACTGCCTTCTTTGTTAAGGATGTTATTGGTCCCAAGGGTTCAGTTTCTATTGTCTCAGATGATGATACTTTTAAAAAGGATTCTGATAATCTTGAAAATCATACAAAAAACAACTGTCTTAAGATACATAGCTCTGAGTTAGATGCAGATCAAAATTTTGTTTCTCCAAACAGAAAAATTGTATATGCTGAGGATCCTAGTCATCAAGATTTATGTGATTATGAACAGGAATACTTCTTTAAATCAATTAGAAATGATTTAGATTTAAAATCTCATACGGAAGATGCTTATAAAAGCTTACAAATAGCCTTAGCTTGTGACGAGGCAGTTAAGAAGTCAACTACTGTTTATTTAGATTAAAGCAACCTTTCTTTTATTTCCATTATAATAACTATTACTAGTATCAAACCTAGTGTTCCTATAAATATTCCACCTACACCCATAATATTTTTTTTCAAATTTAATATTTTTTATTATATTATTTTTTAATTATGTAATATTTATGAAGTGTATTATTTTATAATTAATTAATCTTTTTTATTAGAATTTTATTTAAAAATATAAAATATATTTAGATATAATTATTAATTATATAATATTTAATAATTTGTTAATAAAAAATAAATGTATATTTGATACATATATATTTAGTACATGATAATTTCATATTTACAAACTTCTGATAATCACGAGGCTCAAAAAAACATTAATAAGGAAAATTCTTATTTGGATCACTGCTCAAGTGTTATACCTTTTAATAAACGTGAAAAAGGATCCTTAATCTTTGCTTTAATTAATCAAAAGAAAATCTCTAAAGTTGTAGTGCCAAACATTTCTGTACTTGGTAGAAATCAAATTGATGTTTTGAACACAATAGATTTTTTTATTAATAATGATGTTTCTCTATTTTCTCAAGCTGAGAGATTAGAGACGATGGATGAATATGGTAGAGTTAAGCCTGATGCCATATTATTTTTAAATCTTTTTAGGTCTCTTGCCAATATGGAATATAAAAACCGAAAAGAATCACATAGATTTGGAATTCAACAAGCTAAGGATTTAGGAAGATATAAAGGGATAGGTGGAAGACAACTAGACTCTATTGAGGAGTTTTTTGAAAAACCAAAAAATATAAATATTTTAAGACATCTTAAGAGGGGTGAAAGTATCCGAAGAACAGCCAAGTTAGTAGGTTCTTCTCCTGGTTTAGTTCAAAAAGTTAAAAGATGGGCGCAAGACCATAATAAATTAGAAAATTAACCTAGCTTTATAGAAACAAAATATTTATTATGAAAAATTATTTATTATTAGGAATACTTGGACTTGCTGTTTCTTGTTCAAATGTTCAACATCCTGATTTTGCAGCCAATGTAGAATCAGCTAAAACTCTTTTAGAACTTCAAGGATCAGAAGCAGATCTTCAAGCTCAACTTGATCTAGTTCATGAGGATATGCAATGGCAGCCTGCTTTTCACGGTTCTTCTCAAATTGGCAAAGAAGCTTTTGGAGAATATTTAAAAGGATGGCATGATGCTATGGAAGATGTAGTCTATACTCCTGTAAACTGGTTACCTGGTGTTCTTGCCGATACTGGTCTTCCTGATGGAAGTGTAAGGTCTTACGGAAAATGGACAGGTGTTCATTCTGAATCTGGTAAAAGTTGGGAGCTTATAAGCTATCACACATGGGACTTTAAGGATGGACTTATTATTTCAGGTGGTGATTATTTTGATGCAGGGGGGTTACTTTCATCTCTAGCGTCTGATGAATCAACTGAATAGTTATATCTATTATCTATTAAAAAAACCTTTTCATAGAAATGTGGAAAGGTTTTTTTATCTTCATTACTTAAATCAATTTAAATTAAAACAATGAAAAAATTTATACTATTTGCAATTTTTGGACTAATGATATCTTGTTCAAATGTTCAACACCCAGATTACTCTGCCAATGTTGAATTAACAAAACAATGGATTGAAGTCTTTGAAACACAAAACTTTGATTTGCTTACACAAATTACATCAACTGAAGTTGATGCAACATCTCCAATTTATGGTCAAGGTCAAGTTGGTTATGATGGTTACATGGAAACCGGTAAATTTTACACAGGTAATTTTTCAGATGTAACATTTAGTGACCCTGTTTTTTTACCTGGAGTTGACAATGAAACTTTAATTCCTAATGGAGGGGTAAGAATATACGGGACATGGTCAGGTGTTAGTAATGATACAGGTAAAGAGTTTTCTGTATTAGCTTATCACTGGTTTGAGTTTGAGGATGGTAAAATTATTAGTACTGGTGACTTTTTTGATGCTACTGGTATGATGATGGCTGTTGCTCCAGATCAAGAATAATTAAACTCTTTAACAATTAATAAAACCTTTTCATAGAAATGTGAAAAGGTTTTTTTATATAATACTCCCCATACTTCCTCCATCGACCCTTATTGATGCACCGTTTGTACCTGATGCAATTGGACTTGAGAAATATAAAATTGTATTTGCTACTTCAGTAACAGAAAGGAACCTTGAAATTAAAGAGGAGTCTCTAACATCTTCAAAAAATTGTTTTTCAACTTGATCTATAGTTTTATTTTCCCTTTTAGCTGTTTGTTCAAGAAATACTTTAGAACCTTCTGATAGGGTAGAGCCAGGAACTATTGTATTTACAGTAACATTTGATCCTTTTGTAAGTTTTGCTAATCCACTTGAAAAAACACTTACAGAAGCTTTAGAAACACTATAACTAAGAAGATCTCCTGGGACTAAACTGGAACACTCAGATGAAATAAATAAGATTCTACCCCAATTTTTTTTTAACATATTAGGAAGAAAATGCTTAGATAATTTTACACCACTCATTAAATTTACTTCAAAGTGATCTTGCCAATCTTTGATCTTTTCACTATAAAAATCCTTGCCTCTAAAAATGCCAACATTATTTACAATTATATCTATGTCATCAGGAATTTTTTTGATTAATTCATCTATTTGAGCATTATCAAGAAAGTCTGCAGAAATTCCACTAACGTTTTTATTATTTAGTTTTTTAAGAGCACTCTCTACACCTTCTTTAGTTCTTCCATTTATTATTACAGTAGATCCTTCATCAAGAAAAAGTTTAGCTGTTTCAAAACCAATTCCTTTAGTTGACCCAGATATAAAGACTTTTTTATCATTTAAATCTAAATTCATATCTATTAATTTATTACCATTTATCTAATCCTAAAATTTTCCTTCCAAGCGGTGAGAGATTAGCAGTTTTATATTTTGTTTGTTCCCAATTCCTAGGATCACCAGGAAAAGCGTATCCTTCAGGGGCAATTCTATCTTTCCATGAATTTACTCTCCAGTTAACTAAATCTTTTTCATTTTCTTGAGCAGGCATCATTGAAATGTATTGAGCAATTCTGACTTTATCTTTTGAATTATTAGGTCTTATTCCATGAGGTTGAGAGCTATTAAAAATCAAAAGATCTCCCGCTTCAAGAGAAACTTTAACTATTTTGTCTTCTAATCCTTGAATATCAGGTTGAAATCTATCCCTGTCTTCAGGTTGAGATAACTTCCAAGTATCATAGTTTCTATACAGCCATGGAACACACTGAAAACCACCCATATCTTGATCAGTTTGGTCAGATAAGGCTAATACACCTTGAACATTTTGAGGTTTTGTTTCAGGGTCATAATCCCAATGAATAAAACCTTTGTACTCAAAGCCAGGTCTTATAGGAAAATTTAAATTGGCTCTATCTATGGTACTCCATAGCTTTTCAGTACCCCAAATATCTACAAATGAGTCATATACTCTTTGAGTTTGACGGTTATCCCACAGCATTTGATTATTATATACCTCAACCATTCCTGTTCCAGCTAACTCTTTCATTTCCATTTCTGCCCTAGCTTCAGCATACCAAGTTGAAGGATCATCAGGGATTTTGTCATCAAATTCCCATATAAATTTTGCAGTTTTTAATGCTTGCTCTCTAGAGACAGCATTCTTAATAACTATATACCCATTTTCATTCCAGAAGTCCCATTGATCCATTGTTAGAACCCTAAGAGAATCAGCTGATGCTTGAGTTCTAAGTTTTTGTATACTGCTTTTTGCTGTGGATGGATTCCCTGGAATTTCTTTGTGTAGATTGTCGGGTATCATACTTATATTAATTCTTCTTTAAGTTTACTTAAAGATAAAAAAATCATGTAAATTAATAGTCTAAATTTTATCTTATGTCGAAGTTTGATCGTAGAAAGTTTATCAAAACTACATCGTTGTCAGCAGCGTTTGCTTCAACTACTAGCTTGTATTCATCTAATTCAAGAGGATCTGATCAAAAATATATGGGTGACTTTGCATCTCCTAAACTAAAAAACATAAAAGCAGCATTTATTGGCGTTGGTTACAGAGGTAAAGGACATCTTAAATCATTTGCTTCACTTCCAGGAACTGAAGTTGTTGCAATTTCAGATTTATATCAAGACAATGTAGATCTGTCTGTTAAAATTCTTAAAGAATTAAATCAACCTACAGATAAAATTAAGACTTATTGGGGTAGTGAAAATAAATGGAAATTAATGCTGAAAGAAGTTAAGCCCGATATAGTTTTTATTTCAACTAATTGGAAGAATCATGGTGTAATGGCTGTTCAGACTATGAAAAATAATGCTCATGCTTTTGTTGAGGTTCCTCTTGCACTTTCTATAAATGAATTGTGGAAAATAGTAAATACATCAGAAAAATATAGTAAACATTGTATGATGATGGAGAATGTTAATTATGGTAGAGAGGAGCTTATGTTTTTAAACATAATAAGAAATGGACATTTGGGTGATCTTCTTCATGCGGAAGCAGCATACATACATGACCTTAGATTCCAAATGTTTGAAGAAGAAAGAGGAACAGGTTCTTGGAGAACATTACAATATGAAAAGAAAAAAGGTAATCTTTATCCCACTCATGGATTAGGTCCAGTTTCACAGTACATGAATCTATTAAGATCTGAAGATAATTTTAAATCAATTGTTTCTTTTTCAACTCCAGCTATGGGTAGGAAAAAATTCGCAAATAAAAATTTCTCAGAGAATCATAAATGGAATGAATTAAATTATCAAAATGGAGATTTAAATACGTCTGTTATTAAAACTCACCTTGGAAGAACTATTATGGTTCAGTGGGATGAAACCAGTCCAAGACCTTATACAAGACTAAATCTAGTTCAAGGAACTAAAGGGATTCTTGCAGGGGGACCAACTAGAGCGGCCTTTGAAGGTGGATTCGAAGATTTTACAGATGGATCTAATCAATGGATAAAAGATGATGGAATTAAAAGACTCTACGAAAAGTATGACCATCCTCTTTATAAAAGATTAAATAATAAAACTAAAGATTCAGGTCACGGGGGTATGGATGGAATCATGATGTATAGAATAGTTGAATGTCTTCAAAGAGGAATTCCTTTAGATCAAAATTTATATGAAGGATGTTCTTGGAGTTCACTAATAGAACTAACATCCAATTCTGTTAATAATAATGGCGAACCTCAACAGTTTCCAGACTTTACAAGAGGAAATTGGGTTAACACTAAACCTTTTGATATTATCTCTTAATGATAGATAAAATTGTTTCACAAGCTCCTGCAAGAGTCTGTTTGTTTGGTGATCACCAAGACTATCTTAGACTTCCAATAATTGCAACAACTATTAATAGAAATATTGAAGTCAGCGCAACAAGAAATAACTCGAGATGTTTTAAGATATTCAAAAAAGATCTGGGAGAGTACGATGATATAAATATAGATGATGATATAGATCAAAATGAAACGGATTTTTTAAAGATTGCAATTAGAGTTCTTAAAGATTATAGTTGTATTCCGGACAAAGGTTATGACATTATTATATCTAGTAACATTCCAATTAATTCTGGTCTTTCCAGTTCTTCAGCTCTTATAGTAGCTTGGATAAATTTTCTTTTAAATACCTTTTCAACTCATAAAGTAAGTGCAGAACTACTGGCAGAGATTTCTTATAGAATAGAAGTTATAGAAAAAGGTAATTCTGGTGGAAAGATGGACCAATACACGATTTCATTTGGAAAAACTATTTTTTTAGACACGTTAAATGACAAAGTTATTTCCTATGATCATAATCTTTGCGATATGATAATTGGAGTTTCAAACCAACCAAAAAATACTGAAGGACTATTAAAAAAACTAAAAACTAATGCTCTAATTTCAATTGATTTAGTAAAGAAAAAATTTCCAAAATTTGATATTTACAACCCTTTAAGTTTTGATCTTGAAACATGTTTGTTAGAGTTAGACGAGGAATTTAGACCTTACTTTAGAGCTGCTGTAGGTAATTATCAAATAACTTTAAATGCTCAAAATGAATTTAATAAATCACTTTTAAATATTGAAAAAATTTCAAAACTAATGAGTGATCATCATGATTTTTTAAAAAATGACTTAAAAATTACTACACCTGAAATTGACCATATGATTGATATAGCTGAACAAAACGGATCATTAGCTTCTAAAATTGTTGGATCTGGAGGAGGCGGGTCAATTGTCTGTTTATCTAACAATAAAGAGACATCAATTAAAATAGTAAAAGAATTGAATAAAATTGGAGTTAAGGAAGCTTTTATTGCAAAAAGAGGGTCTGGTCCAAAAATCTTAATAAATGAATAGAATCCCATTGATAATAATGGCTGCAGGAGTTTCATCAAGAATGAAAAAATCTTCTATTACTAAGGAAATGACGAAGAATCAAATAAATCAGTCCAATTCAAGAGTGAAAGGTTATATCCAGGTAGGTGAGGGGAGGGAACCTCTTATATTTTATCTTATTAAAAATTCTATAAATGCTGGTGTTAGAGAATTTTATATTATAGTATCTAATAATTCTAAAGATTTTCAAAAATATCTTAAATCTCTTGAATGTAGATTAGGTATAACTGTAAACTTTGCAATTCAAGACTTTTATGGAAAGTCTAAACCATTAGGTACTTCAGATGCAATTTTTCAGACAATGAATCAGCATGAAGAGCTAATTAAAACCAGATTTTTAGTTTGTAATTGTGATAATTTATATTCGGCAAAAGCAATTAGACTTCTATTAGATGAATCTAATTATAACTCAATGATAGCATATAGTTTTGAATGTTTAGAATTTTCAGATGAAAGATTATCTTCTTTTTCATTATTGAATATTGAAAATAATTTTCTTTCTGAAATCATTGAGAAGCCTGATTTAGAATTAATCAGAAATCATCATAAAAAAAAGTATGTAAGTATGAATATTTTTTCATTTAAGGGAAGTGAAATATATAAGCACCTAAAAGACTGTCCAATAAATATAAAAAGAGGAGAGAAAGAAATTGCTAGTGCTCTTCAAAATATGATATTTGAAAACAAGAAATCAGTAATTACTTTTCCACTTTGTGAACATGTTCCTGACATGACATACAAGAATGATTTAGAAAAAATTAATAAATTTTTAAATTAAAATTAACTTTCAAAATTCACTCCGAAATTGTCTTAGTCTTATCTTTGTCATGTAAATATTATGATAATGAATAAATATATTTTCTCCTTTTTTGTTTTCTTTTTATCCTGTGATATTAGTTCATCTAAACCAATTGATAATCCAGATCCTGTATTTTCAGTAAATGATCAAGATTACAAAAGTATGAATAAGGCTTATTTTGCATCCGGATGCTTTTGGTGTGTTGAAACTATATATGAAAGTTTAGATGGTGTAAAAGAAGTTTATTCAGGTTATGCAGGTGGTTCAACTATAAATCCTAACTATTATCAGGTTATGTCTGGTAAAACAGGACACGCAGAAGCTATTGAAATTATATATGATGAAAATGTTGTCTCATTTGATACACTTTTGAAAGTATTTTTTGACTCTCACAATCCTACTACTCCTAATAGACAAGGTCCTGATTATGGAACTCAATACAGATCTATTGCTTTTTATAGTAATGAGGCTGAAATGAAAAAAATAAATAATTATATAGATTTCTTATCAACTACTTCAATTTTTGGAAAAAAAATTATTACCGAAATAGAAAAAATTGATAAGTTTTATTATGCTGAAGACTACCATCAAGATTATGAAAAGAAAAATCCAAATAACCCATATATTCAAAATGTTTCAATTCCTAGATTCAAAAATTTTAAGCAAAAAGCCTCTAATTATGTAAAAGTTAAAGATGATCACTAGATTACATTTAACCTTATTTACTTTACTGATTTTTTCATGTTCAAAACAAGAGGTAAATCTAACAGGTAAGGAGCTCTGGGAATCACTTGATATATCTAATTATTCGATGATTCAGCAAATATCTTGTTATTGTTTTCCAGAAGATTATACATTACCTAAATCTATAGTTGTTGAAAATAAAAAAATTAAATCAATCAATGGATTTAGTCCAAATAAAACAATTGGATTTGAATCTTTTTATACAATTGATAGAATATTTGAGTTTATAGAATTAAAACTTGATGATGAACCTGAATTTTACGATATTGAATATGATAGTGAATATGGATATCCAAATTATCTTTTTTTTGATATGTCAAAAATGATAGCAGATGAAGAAATAGGTTATCATATATCAAATTTTAAAATATTAAAATGAATTATCAGGTTAGAATTCAGAAAAGAAAAGATTTTCAGATTTTAGAAAATAATATGCCTATAATTAAAGGCGCAAAACCTAAATGGTACTCAAGTGAGATAGTTTTTTTCTTCAATAATAAAACTTATCAAATAAAAAAGAAAAGTTTTTGGAAAAGTGATTATGAAATAACTGCCAGTGGTAAAAAGATTGGCAACATATTAATTAGGAGTTTTAAAAAGCCAAGAGGAAATTTTATTCAGATTTTAGAAAATAATATAGTAAAATATGAGTATTATATGATCTTTACAACAAAATCTATATTTGGATATGCTAGAACATTCACATTAAAGAATAATGAAGATGAAGTTTTAAAAATTAATTATGACTGGAAAAAACAATCCTGGATAAAATATACAGAGGAGATTTCAGTCGATATTATCAATAATCAAGAAAGTACACCTGACTTATCAGTTTATTCTCTATTTCTGATGAGATTAATTCAACAACAAGAGGCTGCTGCTAATAGTGGAGGAGGGGCTATGATTCATGGCTAGAATTAAGGATATGTATGGAAAAAAATATCTAATATCTAACATAGATAATTTTAAAAAACATATTCTAAATTATCATACAGTTAATGGAGAGCCAGATAACAGTATCCATGAAGAAAATGGCTATTATTTTAAGGTAGATTCTGATTTTATGAAAATTCTACGAAAATTATCGTAATTTTATTTAGCTGTGCATAAACATATTTTATTTTTTCTTTTTTTAGTCTCATGTTCCAATATTCTATATAATCATGATGATACAATGTCGATGCTTACAACAAAACAGTTAGTTGTGAAAAAATTTGGAGACCCTACAGAGATTACCAAAACAATTGATTATGATGAATATTATTATGATTTTGGAGTTTTTGAAGAAAGAGTTAATTATTTTGACCCTCAAATATCAACTGTTACTCCTCAACCTAAAGTAAGTGAAATTGAGAATGAATTTGTACCTCAATTTAGAATTCAAGTTTCATCAAAATATGTCAAGTTTCATTTAGTAGGAGATAAAGTAATATACTGGGAGAGTCAAAATGTAAAGTTTCCAACAAAAAAGAATTAATTGTTACATTATAGTTTCTACTATTCTTAGATTTCATCTTACATCTTGATTAAAGTACTCTCAAATTTTTTTAATTTTGGAGTTAAAGATTCATTTCATGTCAATTCAAAAATTTTCAAAAGAAACACAAGCTACAGGTAACTTTAATTATGGGGAAATATTAGAGAATAAACCTTTAGGCTTTCCTCAAGATGGTGGTGAATTAAAACCTTATTCAAATCTCTTTTATTGGGCCTATGCTTGGGCTCCAGAAAAGGATAGTACTATTGGTCTACATCCACATAGGGGGTTTGAAATATGTAGTTTTGTTCTCAAAGGAGAAATTGAACACTACGATACTTTGCTTGATAAATGGATTACTTTAAGTGAGGGAGATGTTCAGGTTATTAAAGCTGGAAAAGGTATTTCACATTCTGAAAAATTAAAATCTGGCTCAGAAATTTTTCAAATTTGGTTTGATCCTAATATTCAAGAGTCTTTATATACTAATGCCAGCTATAATGATTTTAAGACAAAAGAGTTCCCTTTACTATCCAGCAATGGAGTTGAAAAAAAAACTATTTCTGATGAGCTGAATCAGATTGATTTGGATTCAGATGGAATTCAAATTTTTCAATATAATTTTAAAGATGGAATTCATGAACATTCAATAAAAAATCTTTTTTATCATTCTATATTTATTTTATCAGGAGACTTAAATATAGGAGATCAAGTATTCAATAAAGGTGATTTTATTATTATTGATAGTGAAAAAAAAATACAGTTATCCGCAAAGAATAACTGTAAAATTTTTGAAATAATTTCACCTATTAAACCTCCATATAAAACATATGCAGAGGTTCATAATGTTAATTGATTATAACAAGTTTTAGGTTTCTTTCCTTAAACATCTCAAATAGTTCTTCTACCGTTCCCTCAGATTGTATAGAAACTCTAATAAATCCTACACCAAAGCTTATGTATGCAGATGTACTGTTCTCCGAATTAAGAAATACTTGAGGTAATTGACTCCATCTATCAGGTCTCTCATCTTCATAGGTTCTTTCAATGTAAGCATTAATAGATGCGTTATCGTATACATCCTGAGTAATTTGCGAAACTTCGATTTCAAAATTTGCATATTGCATATCCTCAGATATAGTATCTGGTTCTGAAGGGATCTTTAAAATAATTACTTCGTTATTTGAGCCATTATAGATTACGTCAGAAGTACCGAAGGTAGGAGAACATCCAAATAGAAGGATAGATAGTAAAAAAACAAATATAATTTTTTTCATAATTATTTTAATTAGGTTTATAAATTAAGAAAGCCTGACTCACGAGTGAATCAGGCTTTCTAATCTTTATACACGATTGGAGTTATCCAAATAGCAGATAATTTTTCTGCTTTTTAATGTTTAAAGCTTTGACAATTTATATTTAAACTTTCGTTTAAAATTGGAAGTTAATTTTGCTTCCGTTTCTAATTGTTTTATAAAAGTATAAATCTATTCAACAAAAACAAATTTAAACTTTAAATTGTTAATAACTTTTCATAAGACACTAATAAACAGCGATTTAAAAAAACATCTAACAATTACAACATGTGCAATCACATGATTTTGTGCAGTCACAACTTTTACAATTACAATCCATAGTTTTATTTTTATTCAATTTACAAAAATTAATCAAATACAATATCCTTATAATAATTTTCTAGAGCTCTTTTGTATGCAACGACAAACTGATAAAATCTATATTCTTTTAAGTTCCCAAATCTGTTAAATTCATTATAAGTATTAGATTGATATGTTTTTAATTTTTTATCAAGAATGCTTTGAACTTCTTTAACCTTTTTAAAAACTAGTTTCTTAGTTGAGTTGTTATGTAAATCAGATTGATATTTATTAATTATAATCTTTATTTCCTTGGGAGTTAGTTCTGTATATTTTTTTTGATTACTCCAATTTACGCTATACTCATTATATAGCCAGTTATATTCTTTGTATAAACCATTTAACATACATGTCAGAAATATATTCATTAAGGACTAAAGTATAAATTATATACATATTTTTGCATTATCTCGGGCAATTAGTTCAACTGAATAGAACAGAAGATTACGGCTCTTCAGATGGGGGTTTGAGTCCTCCATTGCCCTCAAAAAATTGATTTTGGACTTTTTAGGAATTTTATTTGGAATAGTTTTACTCTCTCATGGTGGTGACTTACTAACTAAGTCTTCAGTGGATATCTCCCTTAAATTCTCTGTTCCAAAAATTATCATTGGTATGACTATTGTTTCATTTGCAACTTCTGCTCCTGAATTAATAGTAAGCTTAAATGCTACACTAGATGGATTTCCAAATTTTGCAATTGGAAATGTATTAGGATCAAATATTGCAAACATAGGCTTAGTCTTAGGTATAATTGCAATTATATACCCAGTGACACTTAAACAAAGATTTTATTCTTCTGATTTCCCTTTGCTTCTAATTTCAACTTGCTTATTTTACTTTGTTATATATACAGGCAATCAGATCACTAGGACTGAAGGTTTCATTCTACTTGTTACAATTATAGCAATTTTATCTTATCTGTTTATTTATCAAAAGAATAGTATATCAGAATTTTCTGATGATTTTGATAGGAGTAAAATATCCATATCCAAATCATTTTTATATATAATATTTAGTGGTTTTTTATTATGGTTAGGTGCTGAGACATTGATAAAATCTGCAATTTCAGTAGCTAATAAATTTGAAATTTCTCAGAGAGTAATTAGTATCACTATGGTTGCAATCGGAACAAGTATACCTGAACTAGCTGCATCAATTGTTGCATCATTAAAAAAACAAAATGACTTGTCAATTGGTAATCTAATAGGATCAAATATTTTTAATCTGTTAGTTGTTATTGGAATTACTTCTTCGATATCACCAATTTATGGAATTGAAAGTAGTGCAATTTTTAAAGATATGTTATGGGTAGTCTTTTTCTCAGTAATTATTCTACCATTAGCTTTAGTTGGGAGACGAAATGTCTTAACAAGAAAAAAAGGAATTATGCTATTAGTATTATATCTAATATTCATAATCCCTTTAATAGTTTAACTAAAAATTAAGCGCTTTTAACAGTTTTTACAATTCTTGCTGCTACTTTATATGGATCAGCATTTGAGGCAGGTCTACGATCTTCTAACCAGCCTTTCCAACCACTTTCAACTGTTCCTATTGGAATTCTAATGGAAGCTCCTCTATCAGATATACCAAAGCTAAATTCATGAATTGATTGTGTTTCATGTAAACCAGTTAACCTTTGATCATTAAACTCACCGTAAACTTCAATGTGTTCCTTAGTAAGAGGTCTGAAAGCTTCACAAATTTTTTCATAAGTAGCTTTATCTCCACAAGTTCTTAATGTATTATTAGAGAAGTTTGCATGCATACCAGATCCATTCCAATCCCCTTTTATTGGTTTTGGGTGATATTCTATATAATAGCCATAATCTTCAGTAAGTCTATCTAATAAATATCTAGCAACCCAGGTTTGATCACCTGCATTTTTAGCACCTTTAGCAAAAATTTGAAACTCCCACTGACCAGATGCTACTTCTTGGTTAATACCCTCAAAGTTTAATCCAGCTTCAAGGCATAAATCTGAGTGAATCTCAACTAACTCTCTTCCATGAGTATTTTTCCCACCCACAGAACAGTAATACATTCCCTGAGGACCAGGATAGCCTCCCATTGGAAATCCAAGTGGCAGTTGAGTTTCAGAATCCATTATAAAATATTCTTGTTCAAAACCAAACCAAAAGTCATTATCATCATCATCAATAGTTGATCTAGAATTTGACACATGTGCTGTTCCGTCAGGATTTAATACCTCAGTCATAACTAAATACCCACTTTCTCTTGTTGGATCAGGATAAATAGAAACAGGTTTCAAAATACAATCAGATGAATTACCTTCTGCCTGTTGAGTAGAGGAACCATCAAAACTCCAATCAGGACAATCTTCGATTTTTCCACTAAAATTATTAACTACTTTGGTTTTACTTCTCATGTTAGCAGTTGGAGTATAACCATCAAGCCATATATATTCTAATTTAGATTTGCTCATTTTGTTTTTTATTAATTAATCGCTGTAATTTAATTTTTTTTTTAAAATTTAGTTTGTTGTAAAGCTGATTTTAAACAACTTTTATTAATCTAACATTTATAGCTTTGAAAATTGTCAATTTTATATAAAATGAGATAAAAAATTGAGAAATATTTACTCGCTCTAAACTTATTATTTTAAAATTCTAAATTAGATTAAAATGAAAATTTTGAGCCAGTTAACAAATGAATTTTATTAAAAACTTATTAAGATTTTTTTTTGATAACTTTACGTTGAAAAATGTCAAATAGATATAAATTAAGAGGAGTTTCTTCTGGTAAAGAAGATGTTCATAATGCCATTAAGAATCAAGATAAAGGTCTGTATCCCAAAGCTTTTTGTAAAATTCTTCCTGATTTAATTTCGGAATCTAATGATCATGCTCTAATTATACATTCAGATGGAGCAGGAACAAAATCTTCTCTTGCATATATTTATTGGAAGGAAACAGGAGACTTATCAGTTTGGAAGGGAATAGCACAAGATTCTATTGTCATGAATCTTGACGATGTTGCATGTGTTGGAGCTGTTGATAATATACTACTCTCTTCTACAATTGGAAGAAATAAAAATAAAATACCAGGTGAAGTTATTTCTAAAATTATTTCTGGTACAGATGAAATACTCTCCTATTACAGAGATCTTGGAATTAATATTCAAAGTGGAGGTGGAGAAACTGCTGACGTGGGTGATTTAGTTAGAACAATCATTGTTGATTCATGCCTGACAGTTAGAATTAAAAAAGATCAAATAATAGATAATTCCAATATAAAGCCAGGTAATGTAATAATTGGACTTTCTTCAACTGGTCTTTCTTCATATGACATAGAATATAATTCTGGAATTGGGAGTAATGGTTTAACATCTGCTCGACATGATGTATTATCTAAATATTTAAAGGACTTGTATCCTGAATCATTTGACCAAGAAGTTCCAAACGAGTTGACTTATTGTGGTTCAAAAAAATTAACTGATAAATTTGAAGGTTTTGAGCTTGATGTTGGTAAGATGCTTTTATCCCCAACTAGATCATATGCACCTCTTTTAAAAATGATTTTTGATAATGTAGGTAGAAATAAAATAAATGGAATAATTCATTGTACAGGAGGAGGGCAAACAAAAATTCTTCATTTTATTGATAATCTACATATTAAAAAAGATAACCTCTTTGAAATTCCTCCAATTTTCAAACTCATTCAGGAAGAGTCAAATACAGACTCAAAAGAAATGTATAAGGTGTTTAATATGGGGCATAGAATGGAGATATATACAAATCCTGAAAATGCATCAGAAATAATAAAAATATCAGAATCAGTTGGTATTAATGCGAAAATTATAGGAGAAGTGTTTAAATCAGATCATAAGAAATTAACTATTCAATCAGAATTAGGTAATTTTGAATATTAGACAGTTATAATATGCTCTTAGAAAAAATTGAAATAGTTGAAAAAAGATATGATGAGATATATCAAATGATTAGTAATCCTGAGATTATTGCTGATCAAAAGAAATATATTCAATTAAATAAGGAGTTAAAAGAACTTAGTAAGCTTGTAGAAACAGGTAAACTTTATAAGAATGCTGTAAGTCAAAAATTAGAGGCAGAGGAATATTTAAATTCATCCGATGATGAAGATATGATTGCAATGGCTAAAGAACAACTAGATGTATCTAAAGAAGCTATTAATAATCTTGAAGAAGAAATAAAAATTTTATTAATACCTAAAGACCCAGAAGACTCAAAAAATGTTGTTGTTGAAATTAGAGCGGGAACTGGGGGTGATGAGGCTAGTATTTTTGCAGGAGATTTATATAGAATGTATACAAAATTTGCTCAAGATAGAAAATGGAAAGTTAGTGTTGTTGATACAAGTGAGGGAAATGATGGTGGATTTAAAGAGGTTATTTTTGAAATATCTGGACAAGATGTTTATGGTGTTCTTAAATATGAATCAGGTGTTCATAGAGTTCAAAGAGTACCTCAAACAGAGACTCAAGGAAGAGTGCATACTTCTGCAGCTACAGTTATGGTTCTTCCTGAAGCTGAAGAGTTTGATGTAGAGATTAATATGAATGAGGTTAGAGTTGATTATTTTTGTTCTTCAGGACCTGGAGGTCAATCAGTAAATACTACATTATCTGCTGTGAGACTAACTCATGAGCCTACAGGTGTTGTTGCTCAATGTCAAGATCAAAAATCTCAACATAAAAATAAAGAAAAGGCTTTGAAGGTATTAAGATCAAGAGTATATGAAATTGAATTAAACAAAAGAATGGAATCTGATTCTAAAAAAAGAAATGAGCTTGTTAAATCTGGAGATAGATCTGCTAAAATTAGGACATATAATTACCCACAAGGAAGGGTTACTGATCATAGAATAGGTCTTTCATTATATGACTTACCAAAAATATTAGATGGAGATGTATCAAAACTAATTGACGAAATTCAACTTTATATAAATACTGAAAGACTTAAAGAAGCGGGTGAGGTGTAATGTTAAATAATAAAATTAATAGCCAAATAAATAAAAAAAAGTCTTTCCTATGTGTTGGCTTAGATATTGATATTAAAAGAATACCGAAATCATTACTTGAGTATGATGACCCTATATTCGAATTTGCAAAACAAATCATAGACTCTACAAATAAATATGCTATTGCATACAAACCTAATATTGCTTTCTTTGAAGCTCACGGTGTTGATGGTTATAAATCTCTTGAAAAGATTTCTAAATATTTAAAAAATAACTATAACGATATATTTACAATTGCAGATGCAAAAAGAGGGGATATAGGAAATACATCAAAAATGTATGCAAGTGCTTTTTTAAACGATTTAGATTTTGATTCAATTACTGTATCTCCATACATGGGGTCAGATTCTGTTGAACCTTTTTTAACTTTCGATAATAAATATGTCTTTTTACTAGCTCTAACTTCAAATAAGGGTTCTGAGGACTTTCAAGAGTTATTTTTAGATGATAATTCTGGTAAATTATACGAGAAAGTTATTAATGTATCTAAGAAATGGAGAAATAACGATAAGATAATGTATGTTGTTGGTGCAAAAAATACTAAAGAAATTAAAAAGATTAGAAAACTAGCACCCAATTCGTATCTATTAATCCCGGGCTTAGGAGCTCAAGGCGGAAATTTGAAAGAAATATGTAAATATGGATTAGATAAAGATTTCAAATTAATAATTAATTCATCTAGGTCAATTATTTACGCTTCATCAAATGATGACTTTGCTGAAAAAGCAGCCTTAGAAGCAAAAAAAATACAAAATGAAATGGAATCTTACATTAACAAACTATAAGAATGATACACTACACTAAGTTTTTATGTAAAAACAATAATGCAGACTGGATAACATTTGTCCATGGAGCTGGAGGTAGCTCGACTATATGGTATAAACAAATAAAGTATTTTTCAAGAAACTATAATTTACTTCTTTTAGATCTTAGAGGTCATGGAAAATCTAAATCTATTTTATTAAACCCTTTTAAAAAAAAGTACACGTTTAATTCAATTACAAATGATATTCTTGAAGTTTTAGATGCTGAAAAAATAAAGAAATCTCATTTTGTTGGAATTTCCCTTGGGACAATTTTAATTAGGAATTTTGCTGAACAAAACTCTAAAAGAGTTAAAAGTCTTATAATGGGAGGAGCTATAATGAAATTAAACCTAAGATCTAAAATATTAATGTTTTTAGGTAATTCTACAAAATCTATACTTCCGTATATGTGGATATATAGACTCTTAGCATTTATAATAATGCCAAATAAAAATCATAAAGAATCCAGATTGTTGTTTGTTAATGAAGCAAAAAAACTATACCAAAAAGAATTTAAGAAATGGTTTCAGTTAACAACCGAATTAGTTCCTCTACTTAAGTTTTTTAGACAGATTGAAATTTCGATACCAACATATTATATAATGGGTGATCAGGATTATATGTTCTTGCCCTCTGTTAGAGAAGTAGTAAAAAATCACAAAAGATCTATGCTATTTGTAATTCCTAATTGTGGTCATGTAGTTAATGTAGACAAGCCGAATACTTTTAATTCAAAGATGTTTGAATTTATGAGTAAGTCAAATTAATCAATTTTTTTTTCACTTTTTTTGATCCAATCTTTCTTTTCTCCAGGCTGGTATATTTCATAATTTAATTCATCTTTACTTTCTCTTACCATTCTTCTTACATCTTCTAGTAGAAGTTTTGAATCATAAACTATACCATCTTTTATAGTATATTTTACTCCACCAACTCTTTCAACTTCATTTTTATCATTTAGTTTAATTGCACCTGTACCATACAAGACCTTTATGTTTTCTAATGGATTTTCTTCAACGATCAATAAATCTGCCTTTTTTCCAATCTCAATTGATCCAATTTCATCTTCCATACCAAGTGCTTCAGCTCCATTAAGTGTTGCAGCCATAATTACTTCTATTGGATGAAAACCAGCTTCTCTAAGTAGTTCTAACTCTCTTATATATGCAAAACCATACAGTTGAAAAATAAAACCAGAATCAGACCCTACAGTTACTCTTCCACCTCTATTTTTATATTCATTAACAAAATTCATCCAAAGATTAAAGTTCTTTTTCCATGCTACTTCTTGCTCAGTCCCCCAAAAATGCCAATAGGATCCATGAGATATTCTACTAGGTTGGTAAAATTCCCATAAACTTGGAAGAGTATATTCTTCATGCCATTCCGCTCTTCTAGCTCTTTGCAAATCTCGACTTGCCTCATATATATTAAATGTTGGATCTAAAGTAAAGTCTAAGTCAATTAACTCATCCATTACATCATTCCAATGATCAGAATTAGGTTCTGCAGCTTGTTCCCATAATCTTCCAGCTTCTTCAAATCTGTGCTGTTCATTAGAGTAGTTATAGTCATAAGGATAATTTTGAACTGTTTTATCATTAAAGAGTGCTTCTGGAAGACCATACCAATGTTCCATCGATGTTAAACCAGCTCTAGCAGAATTCAAAACATTCCACTTGGCAACACTAAGTTGAGCGTGGTGCATGGCTGAACCTAACCCTAATTGATTATTTTCTTCTAAAGCAGCAATCATAATGCCTGGTTCTGCTCCTATAAATTTGATTCCATCAGCTCCCTTTTTTGCATTAAATTTCACCCATTCTCTTGCTTGCTCCTGAGTACTAATCTCTTCTTTAAAACCAGCTCCAAAGCTTGAATAAACAGAAAGTCTAGGAGCTATTATTTCATTATTTAAACTTTTATTTTTTAAATCAATACTAAAATCTATTCCTCTTCCTCCTGGTTCTCTTACTGTAGTTACTCCATGTGCTAACCATAATTTAAAGACATAATCTGGTTCTGCACCTTGAGATCTACCACCTATATGTCCATGCATATCAATAAAACCTGGAAGAACATACATTCCATTAGCATCAATTTCTCTTCCATTTTTTTTTACTTTTGGACGCCTTGTTTCAGCTATTTCTACTCCTGGATATCCAACATTTCTAATTGATTTAATTATATTATTTTCAATTACAATATCAACAGGGCCAACCGGTGGACTACCATTACCATTAATTAGTGTAACTCCTCTAATTATAAGTTGATCGAATGGTCCATCTGAAAGATTCTTTTCTTGAGAGTTAACATTTATAGAAAGTATTAAAGTGATCAGAAAATATAGAAGGTTTTTCATTTTTTAATAGTTTAGAATTTTATTCATTAGGTTGAATCCAATGTAAGCTAAAAGTATACAGAAAGATACACTAATTAATATATAAAGAATAGAGTATAATAAGTCGTTGGATTTTAACAAGTTAAAATTTTCAATTGAAAAAGCTGAAAAGGTTGTTAATCCTCCACATATACCAACAACAAGAAAATAATAATAATCTGATTTCAACATATTATGATGAACAAGATAACTTATTACAAAGCCTATAAAAAAACTTCCAATTAAGTTAACAGTCAATGTTGAATAAGGAAAAGCATCACTAGGAATTATTTTATTAATTAAGAGTCGAATAGCTGACCCTAATCCGCCTCCAATAAAAACTAATATTACATCTTTCATCTATCTGAATAAATTACTGTAAGTAGCTATAATTGAAATAAAAATAATAAACATGATAAGTATCACATATGAATTTTTATAATAAACTTTGTTAAGATTGTAATCTTTTAAATAAGAATAAGCGATGATTATAGAGAATATTATCGTAAATATTATAGCAAAAATAAGCTGTCCTTTTGTAAACATTAAGTAGTTTTATAAAACTTTTCTAATGTAAATTTAATAATTATGATAACTAATGCTATTGATGCGGTAAAGGAATTTAATAAAGCTTTTAAAATTGATTATTCTGAGACTCAAGAAGCAAATCTTGATGAGTCAACGGTAGAACTTAGGTATAGATTAATGCAAGAGGAGAACGATGAATATCTAGAAGCAGCTAAAAACAAGGATTTAGTTGAAATTGCTGATGCTCTAGGAGATAAATTATATATACTCTGTGGAACAATACTAGCTCATGGCTTGCAAGATAAAATTGTTGAGGTTTTTGATGAAATTCAAAGAAGTAATATGAGTAAACTTAGTGCAGATGGTTCTCCAGTTATTAGAGAAGATGGGAAGATATTGAAAGGTCCAGGCTACTTTAAGCCTAATATTAAGGATATTTTAGAAAAATAGTTAATCTTTTATTCTATGTCTCCACCCATGTGGGTCATCAGATAAATTTTGTTGAATGTTTAAAATAGATAATCTAATTCTATCTGCATAACTATTATTAATTTCTTCAAGTTCAAATTTATCTTCTTTATATCCAAAGGAAGATATGGGAGCAATTACTGCTGCAGTTCCACATCCAAATATTTCTTTTAGGTTTCCGTTATGATATTCGGAAATTAACTCTTTTACAGTAATATCTCTCTCTTGAACTTCAATCCCAAGATCTTTTGCAATTTGAATAACACTTTTTCTAGTTACACCATCTAAAATTGTATCACTTGTTTTGGGAGTGACTAATTTATCTCCTAATCTAAAAACAATACTCATTGTACCCACTTCTTCAATTTTTTGATGTGATTCAGAATCTGTCCATAAAACTTGATCAAAACCTTTTGATTCAGCTATTGATATTGGATAGAATGAAGCTCCATAATTTCCTGCAGCTTTAGCATAACCAGCACCACCAGGTGCAGCTCTACTAAATTTATTCTCTACATATACACTTAATGACTTTGAATAATAAGCTCCTCCAGGAGAGCAAATGATTAAAAATTTATAATCTATTGAAGGACTTGCTGCTAACATAACAGATGATGAAAAAACAAACGGTCTGATATACATTGATGAACCTAACTTGTTTGGTACCCATTCTTTATCAATTGAAACAAGTTTATTTAAACCTTCAAAAAAATACTCTTCAGGTAAAACAGGTATATGCATTCTGATACATGATTTTTTTAATCTTTCATAGTTATCCTTTGGTCTAAATAACCAAACTTGATTATCTTTATCTTTATAGGCTTTCATCCCCTCGAATATAGCTTGTCCATAATGGAAAACATGTGTGGAAGGATCAAGTTTAAGGGATGAGTAAGGTTTAATTAATGGAGATTCCCATTCACCATCTTTAAAGTTGCATTCAAACATGTGATCAGTAAAAATTTCTCCAAATCTTACCGAATTAAAGTCAACATCGTTTATTTTTGTGCCTTTAGATCTATTGATTTCCATATTACGCGAAAATAAACAAAAAAATAATATGAAGCTATTAATTACAGGTGGTTCTGGAACATTAGGTCAAGAAATCACAAGACTTGCACTTGCTAATAATTATCAAGTAAATATTCTTAGTAGAAACAAGAAATTAGTATCTAATGATATCAATTTAAAATATTACTATTGGAATCCTAACAGAGAAGAAATAGACAGTGAGTGTTTTAAAGGGGTTAATGCTGTCGTTAATTTGGCTGGTTTCAGCGTATTTAATTTATGGACAAAAAAAAATAAGTCTAAAATTTTGAATAGCAGACTAGTTTCAACATTTTTTATTTTAGATCAGATTAAAAAAAGAGGAGTCAAATTAAACTCATTTGTTAGTGCTTCTGGAATTGCAGCCTATCCTGATTCTATTTCAGAAATTTCTAGTGAAGAAAACTCTGATAATATAACAAGTTCATTTATTAATCAAGTAGTTATAAAGTGGGAGTCAAAAGTTTTAGAATTTGAAAAACAATTGCCAAATATTTCTTTTTCAATTTTAAGAATAGGCCTTGTTCTTTCTAATAAAGGAGGTGTTTTTAGTGTTTCGAAAAATCTAGCAAAATTATTTTTGTTATCACCTCTTGGAAGTGGTAATCAATGGCAGTCATGGATACACATTGAAGATGCTGCAAGAATTTTTTTAAGATGTGTCAACAATAACTCAAATGGTTTATTTAACCTGGTTTCTCCTAATCCAGTAACCCAATCTAATTTATTAAGAAAAATTGCCTCACATAATAGTTCTGCAATTTTATTTCCAAACATACCTACTTTTATAGTCAAATTATTTTTTGGGGAAATGTCTGAATTAGTTTTGTCTAGTCAGAAAGTTATATCTAATAATTTAAATAACTATAATTTTAAGTTTGCTCATATAGATGATGCTATTAAAGATTTATCAAATTAAGTATGACATTCTGGCATAAAATTAATGTGGCAAAAAAATTGCTGTTACTATATAAAATTAACTAATGACTAAAAAGAAATCTGATATAAAAAAATCTACTAAAATTTCAGTCAAAAAAAAACCCCCATCTTTAAAAGATCTAAATAAGAACTTAAAAGTTGAACAAGATAAATATGTAAGACTGTTTGCTGAATTTGAAAATTATAAAAGAAGAACATCTAAGGAAAGACTTGAGTTATATAAAACGGCTGGAAAAGAAGTTTTAACAAGTCTAGTTCCAGTTTTAGAAGATTTCAAAAGAGCTTTAAATCAAGAGAATTCTGATTCAGTCACTAATGAAGGTGTTAAGTTGATTTATAACAAGTTTAATGAGACTCTTAAGAGTCAAGGATTAATTGAAGTTGAGGTAAATATTGGTGATATATTTGATCCTGAAATTCATGAGGCAATTAGTCAGATTCCAGCAACAGAAGATGACCAAAAAGGTAAAATAATTGATATCATTCAAGGTGGATACAGGCTTGGAGATAACATTATTAACTTCCCAAAAGTTGTTGTAGCTCAATAAATAAATATGAAAGAAGATTATTACGAAATATTAGGTGTCACAAAGAATGCTAGTGCTTCAGAAATTAAAAAAGCATATAGAAAAAAAGCAATTCAATATCACCCTGATAAGAATCCTGGAGATAAGACTGCTGAATCAAATTTTAAAAAAGCTGCCGAAGCTTATGAAGTTTTAAGTGATCCAAATAAAAAATCTAAATATGATCAATTTGGTCATAGTGCATTTGATGGAGCTGGTGGATTTGGTGGAGGAGGAATGAATATGGATGACATCTTCAGTCAATTTGGAGATATATTTGGAAGTGCTTTTGGTTCATCTTTTGGTGGATTTGGAGGAGGAGGCGGTCAAAGAGTTTCAAAAGGGTCTAACCTTAGAATACGAGTTAAGTTAAACTTAGAGGAAATCGTCAATGGAGTAGAAAAAAAAATTAAAGTTAAACGAAAGGTACTTTCACCTAACTCAAAATTTTCTACATGTTCTACATGTAACGGCTCAGGTCAGGTGTCAAGAATAACCAATACAATTTTAGGGAGAATGCAATCAACTTCAGTATGCCCTTCTTGTAATGGATCAGGTCAATCAATTTTATCTAGAGCTCCAGGTACAGATGCTAACGGAATGTCTAATTCTGATGAAACAGTTTCAATTAAAATACCTGCAGGTGTTGAAGAAGGTATGCAACTAAAAGTTTCGGGTAAAGGAAATGATTCAAATAACCCAAATGGAATTTCAGGAGATCTCCTTGTACTAATTGAAGAATCTCAGGATGATCTTTTTACACGAGATGGAAAACATCTTCATTATGATTTATATATAAGTATTTCAGAAGCTGCTCTTGGAATATCTAAGGATATTCACCTAATAGATGGAAAGGTTAGAATTAAACTTGAATCTGGTATTCAATCAGGTAAAACACTTAGATTAAGAAATAAGGGTATTCCTGATTTAAATGGCTACTCTAAGGGTGATCTGCTAGTTCACGTTAATATATGGACTCCTAAAACTCTTAATAAAAAACAAAAAGAATTTTTTAAAGAAATGTTAGATGATGATAATTTTAAACCCAACCCTAAGAAATCTGATAAGTCCTTTTTTGAAAAAGTAAGAGACATGTTTGCGTAAATAACTTTATCTTAGATTTTCTAATAAATTTAAAATGAGCAAAATCCTTATAATTGAAGATGAGGAAGCAATTAGAAGAGTTCTAGTAAGAATTTTAACCGAGGAAGATTCTAGCTTTGAAATTAAAGAAGCTTCTGATGGAAAAAAAGGACTTGACCTTATAAAAAATGAATCTTTTGATTTAGTGCTTTGTGATATAAAAATGCCAAAGGTTGATGGAATTGAATTACTTCAAAGAACAAGAAAAACAAACTTAACTCTACCTTTCATCATGTTGACAGGTCATGGCAACATTGAAACAGCTGTAGAATCAATGAAACTAGGTGCTTATGATTTTATTTCTAAACCACCAGATCTCAACAGACTTATCAATTCAGTAAGAAATGCATTAGAGAAAAAGAAGTTAGTAACTGAAAATAAAATTTTAAGACAAAAGGTTGCTAAAAAGTATGAAATTATAGGAAATTCAAAATCCATAATGGAAATCCATGCTATAATTGATAAAGTTGCTCAAACAGACGCTAGAGTTTTAATTACAGGAGAAAGTGGAACAGGAAAAGAACTTGTTGCCCATAATATTCATGAAAGAAGCAATAGGCATAAAGCATCATTTATTGAAGTAAACTGTGCTGCTATTCCATCAGAGCTCATAGAAAGCGAACTTTTTGGTCATCTTAAAGGATCATTTACATCTGCAATAAAGGATAGACAGGGTAAATTTGAAGCTGCAAATAACGGAACTTTATTTTTAGATGAAATAGGAGATATGAGTCTTGATGCTCAAGCAAAAGTTTTAAGAGCTCTTGAAGAAAGTAAAATTCAGAGAGTTGGAAGTCAAAAAGATATTAGTGTTGATGTTAGAGTTATAGCAGCAACAAATAAAGATTTAAAGAAGGAAATTGAAAATGGTAATTTCAGAGAAGACTTATATCATAGACTTGCAGTAATAATGGTTGAAGTACCTGAATTGAGTAGAAGAAAATCAGATATACCTATCCTTATTTCACATTTTTCTAAATTAATTTCTAAAGAACAAGGAATAGAAGCTAAAGAATTTAAGAAGGATTCAATAAAACTACTTGAAGATTATGACTGGTCAGGAAATATTAGGGAACTTAGAAATGTTATTGAAAGATTAATAATTCTTGCTGGCAACCCAATATCAAAGGATGACGTCATTCTTTTTGCCTCTAAAAAATAGTTTCATGAAATATTTTAAATATCTATTAATAATAGCTTTTAGTATATCATTAAATTCTCAGAATCTTAATAATGATTCAGCTTTCATTGATGAGATTTATGATGAAGCATTATCTAATGGTGAATCATATAAATGGCTTGACTATTTATCAAATCAAATAGGAGGAAGACTTTCAGGTTCTATAAACTATGATAGATCTGTTAAATGGGGTAAGGAAGAATTAGATATGATAGATATTGATTCAGTTTGGTTACAGCCTGTAATGATTCCAAAATGGGTTAGAGGAGCTCCAGAATATGCACATATAGAATCTAGTCCAGGAAACACAATATCTGTCCCTATAGCAGCTTTAGGTGGCTCTATTTCAACTCCTTCAATTGGAATTTCCGCAAATGTAATTGAGGTCAAAAATTTTAAAGAATTAAATAATATTGGAAGGGATTCAGTCAAGGGCAAAATTGTTTTTTATAACCGTCCTATGGATCCCACCTTAATAAATACTTTTGAAGCATATGGAGGCAGTGTCAATCAAAGAACTCAAGGTGCAGTTGAAGCTGCAAAACTAGGAGCAATTGGAGTTATTGTTAGATCTATGACTACTTCATTGGATGATTATCCACATACTGGATCTACTTATTATGAAGGTTTATCATTAAATCAAAGAATTCCAGCTGCTGCAATAAGCACTAATGGTGCTGAACTTTTAAGTTCAATGCTATCTCTAAATTCTAATATAAAATTCTTTTTTAGACAAAACTCAAAAAATTTTCCAGATGTGTTGTCACATAATGTAATTGGACAAATTAATGGATCTGAAAAACCTGATGAAATAATAGTAATAGGTGGACATCTAGATTCTTGGGACCTGGGAGATGGAAGTCATGATGATGGATCAGGTATAGTTCAATCTATGGAAGTTTTAAGAATTTTAAAATCTCTAAATTATATTCCTAAACGAACGATTAGAGTTGTATTATTTGCAAATGAAGAAAATGGATTAAGAGGTGGAAATAAATATGCAGCAGAAGCTATGTTGAATAATGAGAAGCATTTCTTTGCGTTAGAATCTGATGCTGGTGGCTTTACTCCAAGAGGTTTTAGCTTTGATACATCTGATAAAGAATTCAAAACAATTAAAAAATTTGAAACTTTATTCATAAAATATGGAATGAATAACTTTTTCATCGGGGGAAGTGGAGCGGATATTGGGCCCTTAAAAGATAGTAAAGTAATTTTGGCAGGATTAAGACCTGACACTCAAAGATATTTTGATTATCACCATGCTGCATCAGATACATTTGATAAAATTAATAAACGTGAATTAGAACTAGGCGCAGCTGCTATGACTGCACTAGTTTACCTTCTTGATAATTACAAACTATAAACATGACTAAAGTGATTATCAATTTCTCTAAATATACTAGAGAATTTAAGTATAATCTTAAATTAGCATTTCCCGTAATGATAGGTATGCTAGGCCATACTTTTGTTCAATTTATTGATAACGTTATGGTAGGTCAGCTGGGTACTGCAGAGCTGGCAGCTATTTCTTTAGGAAATAGTTTTGTATTTATTGCTATGTCTATAGGAATTGGTTTTTCACAGGCAATTACTCCTTTAATAGCTGAGGCTGACGGAGCTAAAAAAGACAATGATATATCTAGAATTTTTGAACATAGTTTTATGATATGTCTTACACTTGGAATAGTTCTTTTCTTATCAGTATTTTTAAATAAGAATTTGATATATTCAATAAATCAGCCACTTGAAGTAGTAGAATTAGCATCTCCATATTTATTTTGGGTTTCAATGTCACTTATAACAATAGTAACTTTTCAATCATTTAGACAATTTGCTGACGGATTATCATTCACTCGAGCTGCTATGTATTCAACACTAGTTGGTAATGCAATTAATATAATTTTAAATTATTTCTTAATTTTTGGTTTTTGGATATTTCCTAAACTAGGTGTTGAAGGAGCTGCTATAGGAACTCTTGTATCAAGAATATGCATGTTAACATTTATAATTTTCTATCTAAAACTTCATAAAAAACTTAAAAATTATATCAAAAGATTTTTCCCTACTAAAATTGAAATTAATAGAGTTAAAAAAATTCTTTATTTAGGTTTTCCATCAGCTTTACATAGTTTTTTTGAAGTTGCTTTTTTTATATCTGCAATTTGGATGTCTGGGTTTATTGGCAAAAATTCACAAGCTGCAAATCAAATTGCTTTAAATCTATCATCGATGACATATATGATTGCCCTTGGAGTAGGTGTAGCTGCGATGATAAGAGTTGGAAACCAAAGAGGAATGATGAACTTTAAAAAATTAAGAGAGGTTGCATTATCTACACTTTCATTAATAATAATTATTGATATTTTTTTCTGCTTAATCTTTCTGTTATTTAATGATTACCTACCATTGCTTTACTTAGATCCTTCAGTTCCTGCTAATCTTAGTGATGTAAATGATGTTCTTAGTATTGCATCAAAATTATTAATTGTTGCAGGTGTTTTTCAATTATTTGATGGTATTCAAGCAGTAGTTCTAGGTGCATTAAGAGGCATGCAAGATGTAAATAAACCAGCAGCTATTATATTCCTTTCATATGGTTTAATAGGTTTCCCAATTTCTTATTATTTAGGTTTTTATACTTCTTTATCAACCGTTGGAATATGGATTGGATTACTCTCAGGTTTATTTTCTTCAGCATTATTTCTCTTTCTTAGATTTAATTACCTTTCAAAAAAAATAATAGCACTAAATGATTGAAGAGATATTAAAGCTTGATACTGAATTATTCTTATTTCTAAATAGTTTAGGATCTTCTGTTTTTGATACTCTTTGGGCTTATTTATCATATAAAGAGGCAAATATTCTATTTTACTCTATGTTATTGATCTTTTACTTTTATAATAAATCATCAAAATTAAAATTATCAGAAGTTTTTTATTTACTTTTTTTTATTGCAATTATGATTACAATTGCTGATCAAACAGCTAATTTATTTAAAGACTATTTCCAGAGGCTGAGACCATGTCATAATGAAATCATTAAAGATTCTGTAAGACTTGTAAAAGAAGGTTGTGGTGGAAAATATGGATTCTTTTCAGCTCATGCATCAAACTCTTTTTCACTGGCTGTTTTCTTTGGTCTTTTATATAAAAACAAGTTTAGATATATAATTTACATTTCACTTTTATATGCTTCTCTTATATCTTATAGTAGGGTTTATCTTGGTGTTCATTTTCCTTTAGATATATTTTTTGGAAGTATGTTTGGAATAACTATGGGGTTTATTACTTTCAGATTCTATAGTAAGCAATTAGATTTTTTCAAGTTCTTGAACAAATCTTGACCAAGTATATTTAGTTTTTGATTTTCTAATGTTAGACTTATAAATTTCTTGATTACCACTCTTTATTGAATTTATAATAGCCTTTGAGAGGTTTTCTGATGTTTTATTAAAGACTTCACCAGTATAGTCTCTCTTTATTATCTCTTTCAATCCATTTATATTAGAAACAACTAAAGGAGTCTCGTAAAAATATGATACTGGTGTAATTCCACTTTGACTAGCTTTAATATAGGGTTGAATTACTAAATCACTTGCACACATATAATCTCTAATCTTTTTTGAATCTAGAAAATTATTATCAATTATGATTTTTTCTTTTAAACCAAGTTCATCTATAATATTTAAATATTTATCAATAGAATCGTAAAATTCTCCTGCAATAATCAATTTTATATTTTTATTCTTCAAGTATTTAATGCTATGAATCAATACTTCTAACCCCTTATATTTTCGAATTAACCCAATAAAAGAAACATAAATTGAGTTATCAAGGGATAAATCTTTTTTTGCTTTTTGTTTATTCTTTTTTTTAGGTAAGTCTAGGTTAATCGGATGAAATAATGAAATAACTTTCTTTTTAGTACTTAGTTTAATTTGATCTCCAACATTATCTGAAAATGAAATAAAACTACTGCAAATTTTTACAAAAAGTCTTCTTAAGAATCCTTCTATTGGAATATTTTCATGATTATTCCAATTATCAATAAGTCCAATTATTTTAATTTTCTTATTCAAAAAAAGTCCAATAAAATAATATGGTAGACAAAGAATAGGCGACCAATATCTTAAAATCAGGAATTCTGGATTAAGTCTATTTACCATTATTGAAATTCTAATCCAATTGAAAGGATTAATAGTATTTATTAAGCGTCGAATTAAGAATTTTTGATGATATTTTTCTTTACTAAATTGTGATTTTCCAGGGAAGACAAGACTTGGATACAATAGTGAAAAAGTCCAAACTTCAGTATTTATATCATTATTAATCAATTCATTACATAAAGAATGAGTTGAATCAGAAATTCCTCCTCTATATGGATAAGAGGCTGAAAAAACCAGGAATTTAACCCTTTTATCACTCATGATTTTATTTTAAAGTAATCTCTCTAGAGATCTCCAAATGAGTTTTTTCTTGGAAGATTTGATGAACCCATAAGGTATTTATCTATATGATAAGAAGCTTCTCTTCCCTCAGAAATTGCCCAAACAATTAGAGATTGTCCTCTCCTACAATCACCGGCAGTAAAAATATTATTTTTTTTTGTTTGATAGTTAGAATTTGAAGATATATTACCTCTTTTATCGAGTTTAACATCTAGTTTTATTGGAAGATTATTCTCTGGACCAGTAAAACCTAAAGCTAAAATTACTAAGTCACAATCCCAGTTTTTATGTGAATCAGGGATTTCAATAAATCTCTTTTTTTCGTTATCAAATTCAACATTAACAGTCTCTAAACAGATAATATTACCACTTTTATCTCCTATAAATTTCTTTGTTAATACACTCCATTTCCTTTCTACTCCCTCCTCATGAGATGAAGTTGTTTTTAAGGTAAAAGGCCAGTAAGGCCATGGATTATTTAAATCTCTTTCGCTAGAAGGTTTTGCAGCTAATTCAAAATTTGTTATATTTTTTGCACCATGTCTATTAGATGTCCCTATACAATCCGATCCCGTGTCACCACCACCAATAACTATAACATTTTTCCCTTTAGCATTATACTTATCATAATGCTTCTCTATTTCACCATCAACATATTTGTTACTATGAGTCAAGAAATCCATAGCTTGAATAACTCCAGTAAGATTATTTCCAGGTATATCTAGATCTCGTTTAATAGTTGATCCTGTAGACAAGAGAATTGCATCAAAACTCTTTTCTAAATCTTTAATTTCTAAATTTTTACCTACTTCGATATTACATTTAAATTCTATTCCTTCTTCCATAAGTATATCAACCCTTCTATCAATTATGCTTTTTTCAAGTTTAAAGTCTGGAATACCATATCTAAGTAATCCTCCAATTTTACTATCTCTTTCATATACAGTTACATTATGACCAACAGAATTTAATTGCTGAGCTGCAGCTAGTCCAGCAGGTCCGGAACCAACAACAGCAATTCTTTTACCTGTTTTATTTTTAGGAACTTTAGGAATAATCCAATTTTCTTTAAAACCTCTTTCAACAATTTGTTTTTCTATCAATTCAATTGATACAGGAGGATTTATAATACCTAATACACAAGCAGCTTCACAAGGTGCAGGACACAATCTACCTGTAAATTCAGGAAAATTGTTTGTAGAATGTAAAATATCAAGAGCCTCTTTCCATTTATTATTATAAACTAAATCATTGAAATCAGGTATTAGATTACCTAATGGACAACCACTATGACAAAATGGAACTCCACAGTCCATGCATCTAGCTGCTTGAGAATTTAATTCTGATTTTTTCGGATTTATAGTAAATTCCTTATAGTTTTTTATTCTTTTTCTAACAGAAATATACTTTTCATCAATTCTTTTATACTCTTTAAATCCTTTAATTTTCCCCATAATTATTTGATGAGTTGATTAATTTTTTCTTCAGCAATTTTTTCTAGAGCAATTTTATATTCTTTTGGCATTACCTTTATAAAATTAGATTTTTCTTTTCCCCATTTTGAGAGAACCATTTTTGCTATCTTACTATTTGTATATGAAAAATGATTTTCTAACAAACCACTAATTATATCTTCGTCTTGATCGTTAATGTTCTCAAGATCTATCATTTCCATATTAAATTTTGTTTTTAAGAATTCCTGATTTCTATAGATATAAGATATTCCACCACTCATTCCTGCACCAAAGTTTCTTCCTATTTTCCCAAGAATTAAAACAATTCCCCCTGTCATATACTCACATCCGTGATCTCCAATTCCCTCTACAACAGCTTTAGCTCCAGAATTTCTTACACAAAATCGTTCACCTGCAATCCCATTAATATAGGCTTCTCCATTTATTGCTCCGTATAATGCTACATTACCTGTTATGATATTTAAACTTGATTCAAAAGTTGATGATTTTGGAACTCTTACACTTAATATACCTCCTGATAAACTTTTACCGAAATAATCATTAGTATTACCAAATACGGTCATTTTTAAACCTTTTACTGCAAATGCTCCAAAGCTTTGTCCTGCAGAACCATTGAACGTTAGATTTAAAGTTTCCTTTGGTAATCCTTTTTCCCCATATAGTTTAGATATTTCATTACTTAGTATAGCTCCTACTGATCTATCTGTGTTTTTTATTTTGAATTCTAATGAAGTTTTAATCTTCTTATTTATAGATAATTTTGCTTCTTTTAATATTTTAAAATCTAAAACTTTTTTTAGGTTATGATTTTGCTTTTCAGTATTTCTTAGACTGATATTATTAGAAATTGGTTTATACAAGATTTTGTCAAGATTTATTCCTTTAACCTTGTAATCTTCTATTCCTTTTTTTGCTTGTAATTTTTGACTTTGACCTATCATCTCTTCAACTGACCTAAATCCAAGATTTGCCATTATTTCTCTTAATTCCTGGGCTACGAAATACATAAAATTTATAATATGTTCCGGCTTACCTTTAAAGTTTTTTCTTAGTTCTGGATCTTGAGTAGCAATACCAACAGGACATATGTTTAAATGACAAGCTCTCATCATAATACATCCTGAAGCTACTAATGGTGCTGTTGAAAAACCAAATTCTTCTGCACCTAAAAGGCAAGCAATAGCTACATCTCGTCCTGTTTTTAGTTGTCCATCACATTCAAGTACAACTCTACTTCTAAGATTATTTAAAACTAATGTTTGTTGTGCTTCAGCTATTCCAAGCTCCCAAGGAAGACCTGCATGTCGAAGAGAGGTTAGAGGGGATGCTCCTGTACCTCCATCATATCCAGATATTAAAATTACATCTGCTTTAGCTTTAGCTACTCCTGCAGCAATAGTCCCAACTCCAACCTCAGAGACTAACTTGACATTAATCTTAGCTTCTCTATTTGCATTTTTAAGATCAAATATTAATTGTGCAAGATCTTCAATCGAATAAATATCATGATGTGGTGGAGGAGATATTAATCCAACATATGGAGTGGAATTTCTTACTTTAGCTATAGAAGGGTTAACTTTTGGTCCAGGTAGTTGACCTCCTTCACCAGGCTTAGCACCTTGAGCCATTTTGATTTGAATTTCATCTGCATTTGATAAATAGTGTGAGCTAACTCCAAATCTACCTGATGCAACTTGTTTTATTGAGCTATTTCTTGAATCACCATTTTCATCTTTTTGAAACCTATTAAAGTCTTCTCCTCCTTCACCAGAATTACTTTTTCCACCTATTCTATTCATAGCAATTGCAAGATTTTCGTGAGCTTCTTTGCTAATGGAACCATAAGACATAGCTCCAGTTTTAAATCTTTTTACAATTTCTGTCCATGGCTCCACTTCTTCAATAGGGATTGGATTATAATCAATGAATTTTAGAAGTCCTCTAATTGTCATTAATTGTTCTTCTTGTTTATTAATTAGGTCAGAATATTCTTTATAGGAACTATAGTTTTCATTTTTTACTGAATTTTGAAGTTTTGAAATAGTATTGGGATTTAACATATGACTTTCACCATCTCTTCTCCACCTGTAATCCCCCCCTGTTTTGATAGATGAAAAATCAGGCTCAGAATTATATGCAAATTTGATTCTTTGACTAATCTCTTTTTCAAGAACGTATAAACCAACTCCTTCAATTCTTGTTGGTGTATTTTTAAAATATTTATTTATAAAATTTGTTTTAAGTCCTAGAGCCTCAAAAATTTGAGATCCACGATAAGAATTCAAGGTAGATATACCTATCTTATTCATTACCTTAAGAATTCCTTTTGCTATCGCATCATTAAAATTAGATATTGCAGATTCAAGACGGATATCTTTAATATGTCCAATTTTATGATGATAACTAATAATTTCGTTTACTAGATAAGGGTTGATTGCACTTGCCCCATAACCAAATAACATTGAAAAATGATGAGGTTCTCTAGGTTCAGCAGATTCAATTATAATCCCAAACTTAGATCTTTTCTTTATGTTAATCATAGTTTGATGAACAAATGAACAGGCAAGTAAAATAGGAATAGGAGCCATTTTTTTTGAAACTTTTCTATCACTTAGGATTACTATATTAGTACCCTCATCAATAAGTTTTTCAATTTTTATTACAATTTCATCAAGAGCCTCTTCTATTCCATTATGCCCCTTTCTAAACTCATACAAACACTCTATTGAGCTTGATTTAAACTTTTTATGATCGATATATTTGATTTTATCAAGATCCTCATTAGATATAATAGGATTCTTTATATTCAGGCTTATTGAATGTTCTTCAATAATGTCAAAAATATTATAATTACTACCCAATGATAGACTAGTATCAGTAACTATTTCTTCTCTGATTCCATCCAGTGGAGGATTTGTTACTTGAGCAAATAGTTGTTTAAAGTAATTATATATTAATTGTGGTTTTTTTGAAAGAACTGCAAGTGGTGTATCAATTCCCATAGAACCAATAGATTCTTTTCCACTTAAGCACATTGGAATTATTATCTTCTTAAAATCTTCTTTTGTATATCCAAATATCTTAAGTCTAGTTTCTAAATCAATTTCTTCATCTGGAGTCCTATTTCCAGTATATGAAATATCACTTAATTGTAAAACATTTTTTTTAATCCATTTCTTGTAAGGTCTTTTGGAAATAATATTATCCTTAATTTCAGTATCATTTACTATTCTACCTTCATCCATGTCAACCAAGAAAATCTTTCCTGGTTCAAGCCTTCCATGAGATTTAATATTCTCTGGATCAAGATCAACTACTCCTGTTTCAGATGACATAATTACATAACCATCTTCCGTTACAGTGTATCTTGATGGTCTTAATCCATTTCTATCTAGAAGTGCACCAATATACTTACCGTCAGTAAACGGGATTGATGCTGGGCCATCCCATGGTTCCATAATAAAGTTGTTAAACTTGTAAAATGCTCTTTTATCATCTGTCATTGAATTATGCTTTTCCCAAGCTTCAGGGACTAACATCATCATTACCTCTGGCAAAGATCTTCCAGTCATAAGTAATAGTTCTACAACCATATCCATCGAGGCAGAATCTGATTTTCCTGGAACTATAATCGGTAAAATTTTAGTCATATCCTTTTGAGATATATTTTCTGATTTAAAAAGCTCTTCCCGAGTCTTCATTCTACTTATATTTCCTTTAAAAGTATTTATCTCACCATTGTGACACATATATCGAAAAGGTTGAGCTAAATCCCATGTTGGGAAAGTATTAGTTGAGAATCTTTGATGAACAAGTGCAAGCTTGGTTACTAGGTTAGGATTTTTTAAGTCAATGTAAAATCTCTCAATGTCTTCAGGAATTAGTAAGCCTTTATAAATAATTGTTCTTAAACTTAAACTAGAAAAATAATAATATTCTTTTTGGTTTAATTCTGAAGAATATATTATGTTCTCACTAATTTTTCTGGCAATAAAAAGTCTTAAATTAAACTTTTTATCTGTTAACTCAGAATTACGTTTAATAAAGACTTGCTTTATTTGAGGTTGAGTTTTACTAGCTATAGATCCAACAACTTTAGAATTCACTGGCACATCTCTCCAACCCAATATATCAAGATCTTGTTTTTTAATCTCATCTTCAAATATTTTAATACAGTGATTAGATTGATTTACCTTATTAGGTAAAAAAACCATGCCAACCGCATATTCGTTTGAGTTAGGAAGATTGAAGTCACATTGTTTAACAAAAAAATCATGAGGTATTTCAATAAGTATACCAGCTCCATCTCCAGTTCGCCCATCAGAACTAACTGCTCCTCTATGCTCTAAACAAGTTAAAATATTAAGAGCTTGACTTATAATGATATTTGTTTTTTTACCATTTAAACTACATATAAATCCAGCCCCACAATTATCATGTTCAAATTCTGAGAGGTATAATCCTTGGTCTTTTAATTTCATTTGAGAATAACAAAAATATGATTATCAATTAACCATCACTGTTAATTCAATTAAAACGAAATGTGTCAATAGTAAAATTATTAAATTGATAAAAAAAGTATTATCAAAATATAGATTTCATATAAAAAATCGGAAAATTTAAGAATATTGAAACTAGAATTAGTTATTTATCTCCCATTCACCAGTTTGAAGTAATTTTTCAGCTTGTTTGAACTTCATAGCTTTGATTTCTCCTGAAGTAGAATTTTTAATCTCAACTTTTTCATTCCTTCCAATCTTTGGTATATCACGGGTTATAGTTTCTACCTTCTGACTCTGATTACTCGCGCTTGCTCCAACTCTTCGAGCTCTTTCAGCTAATTCATCACTATTTAAACTTTTTTGTTTTGATGTTTTGTAATCATTACTAGTTGAGCTATTAGTAGATGCATCTTTAACATTTCCTTGATTATCAGGAAGATTAGATTTAAATAAGAAAGAGAGTAATTCTTTGTTAAGAATATGAATCATTGACTTAAATAGCTCATATGCTTCAAATTTATATATCAATAGAGGATCTTTTTGTTCATGAACAGCTAATTGAACAGACTGCTTCAATTCATCCATTTTCCTGAGATGATTTTTCCATTTTTCATCAATTATAGCAAGAGATATATTTTTCTCAAAGTCATCAATTAAATTTTCACCATTGCTCTCATATGATTTTTTAAGATCGGTTACAATATTTATGACTTTTTTTCCATCTGTAAATGGAACTACAATCCTTTTAAAGGAATTGCTTTTATTTTCATAAACGTTTTTAATTACTGGGAAAGCTAGCGTTCTGTTTAACTCTTTTTTATTTGTGTAAAAAGTATTTAATTCTTCAAATAATTTATTAATTAGATCATCTTCATTAGATTCTAGAAATTCATTTTCTGTAATTGGAGAAGTCATTGAAAAGGTAGTAATTAATTCAAATTCAAAATTTTTATAATTATTAGAACCTTTATTTTCTATTACAATTTCTTCAATAGTATCAAACATGATATTAGTTATATCAATTTGAAGTCTTTCTCCCTCTAATGCATTTTTTCTTAGTGTATAAATGATGTTCCTTTGTGAATTCATAACATCATCATATTCTAATAATCTTTTTCTTATACCAAAGTTATTTTCCTCAACCTTCTTTTGAGCTCTTTCAATTGATTTTGTAACCATTGGATGTTGAATGTTTTCTCCATCTTTTAAACCCATTCTATCCATTATATTTGAAACTCTGTCTTGTCCAAACAATCTCATTAAGTTATCCTCAAAAGAAACATAAAATTGAGAACTTCCTGGATCACCTTGCCTACCAGATCTACCTCTAAGTTGCCTATCAACTCTTCTTGAATCATGTCTTTCAGTTCCTATTATAGCAAGCCCACCAGCATCAATAACATCTTTGCTTAATTTAATATCAGTACCTCTTCCAGCCATATTAGTTGCTATAGTAACTACTCCAGGGTTACCTGCTTCTGCAACTATATCAGCTTCTTTTTTGTGGAGTTTCGCATTAAGAACATTATGATTAACGTTGGCTCTATTTAACATTTTGCTAAGTAATTCAGATATCTCAACAGACGTAGTACCAATTAAAACAGGTCTCTTATTGTTTCTTAGATTTATTACCTCTTCAATTATTGCGTTATATTTTTCTCTTTTTGATTTGTAAATTAAATCATCCTGATCATTTCTAGCAATAGGTTTGTTTGTTGGTATTTCAGTTACGTCTAATTTATAAATTTCCCAAAATTCTCCAGCTTCAGTTACAGCAGTACCAGTCATTCCTGATAGTTTAGAATATAGTCTAAAATAATTTTGAAGAGTAATTGTAGCAAAAGTCTGTGTAGCAGCCTCGATTTTTACATTTTCTTTTGCTTCTATTGCTTGATGAAGTCCATCTGAGTATCTTCTTCCATCCATTATTCTTCCTGTCTGTTCATCAACTATCATCACTTTATTTTCTACAACCACATACTCAACATCTTTCTCAAATAATGTAAAAGCTTTTAATAATTGATTTATACTATGAATTCTTTCACTCTTTACATTAAAATCATTAAATAGTTCATTCTTTTCTTTTGCTTCTTCTTCACTAGACAGTCCCTTTTCCTCAATTTTTGTAACTGCAGTAGATATATTAGGCATTATGAAGAAATCTTTATCATCTAAGTCTTGAGATAAAGTCTCAATTCCTTTATCGGTTAGTTCAATCTGATTATTTTTTTCATCGATTGTAAAGTATAACTCTTCATCAATTTGATGCATTTCCCTATTATTATCTTGCATATAGAAATTTTCAGTTTTTTGAAGTGTTTGTTTTACACCTTCTTCACTTAAAAATTTGATTAATGCTTTATTTTTTGGTAAACCTCTGTAAGCTCTGTATAGAAGAAACCCTCCCTGATTATTATCTGATTCTTTAATTAGATTTTTAGCTTCAGAAAGAATGTTAGAAAGGTATGTTTTTTGAAGAGAAACAAGTCTATGTATTTTGGGTTTTAGATTATCAAACTCATGACGATCACCGTCTTTAGTAGGTCCAGATATTATTAATGGAGTCCTAGCATCATCAATAAGAACTGAATCTACCTCATCAATAATTGCATAGTTATGTTTTCTTTGAACAATATCATCTAAAGAGTGAGACATATTATCTCTTAAATAGTCAAAGCCAAACTCATTATTTGTTCCATATGTTATATCAGCATCATAAGCTCTTTTTCTTTCAGGAGAGTTGGGTTTATGAAAGTCAATACAATCAATTCTAAGTCCATGAAATTCAAGAATCGGACCCATCCAAGCACTATCCCTTTTTGCTAGGTAATCATTAACTGTGACAAGATGAACTCCATCTCCAGTCAAAGCATTTAGATAAATTGGTAATGTAGAAACTAATGTTTTACCCTCACCTGTTTGCATTTCACCAATTGTACCCTGGTGTAGAACAATTCCTCCAATTAATTGAACATCATAGTGAATCATATCCCAGGCAACATTTTTACCTGCAGCATCCCAATTATTCTTCCATATACATTTGTCACTTTTAATCTTTATATAGGATTTTTTTGATGCAATTTCTTTATCCAAATCAGAGGCAGTAACCTCAATTTCTTCATTTTCAAAAAACCTTTTAGCTGTTTCCTTTACTACCGCAAATGCTTGTGGTAATAATTCATCTAAAATTTTTGCTTTTTTAACTATTAATTCTTCCTCAAGTGTTTCAACTTCTTTAAATAAATCTTCTTTTTCAGTATTTGATGAAATATTTGCAATATTATTATTTAAATCCTCAATTGTTTTATTTATATCTGAAGTTTGATCAGTGATTATTTTTTTAAACTCAATCGTTTTATATCTAAGTTGATTATTAGTAAGAGATGACAGTTGATTAAAGTGATTATTAATATCATCAACTAGTGGAGTAAGTTTTTTAAGATCTTTTCCAGATTTATCCCCAAGAAATACCTTCAAAAGGGAGTTAACTATGGACATATTGTTTTTTTTTCAAATTTATTTAAAAATTACCAATAAATATTAATCTATTAAGATTAATACTCGTCCTCGTTCCAAAGGTAATCATCTTCTGTAGGGAAATCTGGCCAAATCTCTTGAATCGATTCATAAACATCACCTTCATCTTCTAGAGATTGAAGATTTTCAACAACTTCGAGAGGTGATCCAGTTCTAATTGAGAAGTCAATTAGTTCGTCTTTTGATGCAGGCCAAGGTGCATCACTTAAATAGGAAGCTAGTTCTAATGTCCAATACATAAAACTTATTTTCCTGCAAAAATATATTATAACTCCAGAAAACCAAAGGATTTTTATTCTTTTACTTTAGAAAATGAAATTAATAGCAATAAAACAGACAATAATATGCTTATTCTAGCTATGTAATCACCATTCTTGCTATAGAATGTTCTTTTGTTAATTGTGTAGGCTATTCCACTTAAAACTCCTTTTTTATCAAAAGGGAGAGTTTTACCATACTCTCCAACTTCATTTATGATAGTGGAGACTCCGGAATTAGCACTTCTAACAACATATCTTCTATTTTCAATAGCTCTTAAGCGAGCATAACTCAATAAGTGTCTGTGCCCTGGTGTATCTCCCCACCAAGCATCATTAGTAATAATTGTAATGAAATTCGCACCTAGATTTACATAGTCTGCTACATATTCACCATAAATTGTTTCATAACATACAATTGGAATAGTTTTAAGATCTTTAATTGAGTGTTTAAAAACTTTCCTTTCTGATTTATGTTGCGTTCCTTTGGAGACTGTAGTTCCTCCTAAGTCAATCATTATAGTCCCAATAATAGGTTCTAAAAATGACTTTAATGGCATATACTCACTCCCAGGAACAAGTTTAGATTTGTGATTATATTCAAAACCTTTATTTGCTGAAAAATTTATTGAAGAATTGTAGTAGTCTATCCATAATTTATCTCTTACTAGATTAGATGATTTTGAAGGTTTTTCAGTTTGATTTTGATACAATTTATAAAACTGAATACCGGAGATTAAATTTGTATTCTTATAATTGTTTAGATAAACACTTAAACTATCATGTAATTTTGAGAATTTAAAATAGTCTAAATTTTCACCATATCCCTCAGAAAAATATGTTTCTGGTGCAATTACAAAATCATATTCATTTGTATTTAATTCATCAGTAGTTAGATTTTTAAAAAGATGATAATAATCTATATTATCATCTTTGGAACCCCAAGGATCTATTTTAGGTTGAGTAATTAGTACCTTAAATTTCTCTCCCAACTCAATTTTTGATTTAACTAAAATTGAAATAATAATAGGAATACAAATCAAAAACACTCTTGGAAAAATTCTAACGTAAAATCTTCTGGGGTCTTTGAAACTTGAATATTTTCTAATTAAATTAAATAAAAGAAAATTAGAGCACAGCACCCAAAGGCTACCACCAAAAATTCCAGTAAATTCATACCATTGAATCCAATTTATTCTTTCTGAAAATACATTACCTAAGTTCAGCCATGGCCAAGAAAATTCCCAGTTTAGATTAAATTTTTCAAATGCAATCCAAAAGGTTATTAAAAATAGAGCTCCAGTTTTATAATCTAATTTTCTCTTAACTCTACTGTAAAGTAATAGAATTATAGAATAAAATGAAGAGTTAACTACAAATGCAAAAATTGCACCTGGTAATGTAGTGTATACAATCCACCAAGTAGTTAAAATATTCCATGTAAGAAATGCAACATAAGAATAGAAAAATAATCTAATATTCTTCTTTCCAAGATTATCTTTACTTATAACTTCTTCGACATAAAGTATAGGGATTAAACTTATGAATATTAGAGGCGTAAAACCAAAGACTGGCCAGGAACAAGCTAATAAAATACCACTAATTAAAGAATAACCAAGAAGTCTACTCAAGTTTGAAAGTTTAAATGGTTTTACAATCTAATATTACAATTTTTTTATAAATTGAGCGGTATAACAATCATGATAAAAGCTTTTGTACCTAATTTTCTTACGCTATTAAATTTAATTTGTGGATGTTTTTCAATTGCATTTGCTTTTCAATTTCAATTTGATGCTGTCTTAATACTTGTTTTAATGGGTGTTCTTCTTGACTTTCTTGATGGAATGGCTGCAAGACTTTTAAATGCAGAATCTGATTTCGGAAAGCATTTAGACTCACTCTCTGATATAGTAACTAGTGGAGTTGTACCGGGTATTGTGGTTTATCAATTATTTAAATTATCTGGAAACAGAGTTAATGACTTTGATTTAAACCTATATCTTAATCCAATATTCAATCTAGATCTTATATTTTCTATTTCACCAGTTGCATTTATAGCTTTTTTAATCACTTTAGGCTCAGCTGTAAGATTAGCTAAATTTAATACTATTGATTACACTGATGAATTTGAAGGTCTTCCTACACCTGCAAATGCTTTGTTTTTTGTTTCATTACCAATATTGATTGACCATACATATCTAATTGATTCTAAAGAATACTTGCTCAATAATTACACGCTTATTACACTTACAATCTCTAGTGTAATACTTATGAATGTTCCATTTAGACTTTTCTCATTGAGATTATCATTAAGGAAATATGATTATAATATTTTCAAAATTTTAACAATAGTTTTATCAATTCCTTTAATTGTAATATTTGGACTAGGAGGATTTTCTTTGGTTATAATACTATACCTTTTTCTTAATGTATTACGGAATTTATGGTCTTTAATTTAAAAGTTAAACCTTCTTACTTTTAAATTCAAAGTTTTTGCCTAGATATACTTTCCTAACCATTTCATCACGTGCAAGTTCTTCTGGAATACCCTCTTTTAAAATTTTACCTTCAAACATAAGATATGTTCTGTCAGTAATTGCTAGTGTCTCTTGAACATTATGGTCAGTTATTAGAATTCCTATATTTTTCTTTTTTAATACAGAAATGATAGATTGAATATCTTCAACAGCGATTGGGTCAACTCCTGCAAATGGTTCATCCAATAATAAAAACTTTGGATCGTTAGCTAGTGCTCTAGCTATCTCGGTTCTTCTTCTTTCTCCACCAGACAATAAATCACCTCTGTTTTTTCGAATTTTAATAAGACCAAATTCCTCCATCAATTGTTCTGCTTTTTCTTTCTGTTGATTTTTTGTTAAACTAGAAAACTCTAGAATACCTAGAATATTATCTTCAACACTTAGTTTCCTAAACACAGACTCTTCTTGGGCTAGATATCCAATACCTTTTTGAGCTCTTTGATACATTGGGAAATCTGAAATGACCTCTTTATCTAGATAAATATTTCCTTGCTCAGGTTTTATTATTCCAACTATCATATAAAAAGATGTTGTTTTACCTGCACCATTTGGTCCAAGCAAGCCGACAATCTCTCCTTGATTAACCTCGATAGAAATGCTATTTACAACTTTTCTACCTCTGTATGATTTTGAAATTTCCTGAGCTTTTAGAATCATTTAGCAAATATTATGTATTTAATTTTTTATATCCAATTTTAGAAATTATAATGCTTATCTCATATAATACTAAAATTGGTATACTGACAATAATTTGACTAGCTATATCTGGTGGAGTTATTATAGCTGATAAACTTAAAACGATTACTAATGCAAATTTTCTATTTCTTTTAAGAAAATCAGGCGTTACAAGACCTACTTTTGTTAAATAATGAATTATAATTGGTAATTCAAAGATAAGCCCAGAGGCTAATACGGATGTTCTTAGTAAACCAATATAACTAGGTAGATCAAAATCATTAAATACTTCTGGACTTATTGTATAGTTTGCTAAAAAATTAAATGATAATGGAGTCACCACGTAATATCCGAACAAAACTCCAATAAAAAACAATGTTGATGATATAAAAATAAAACCTCTAGCTCCATCTTTTTCTTTCTTATATAGCCCTGGACTTATAAATTTCCAAAATTCATAAATTACATAAGGAAATGATAAAATAAAACCTGCTAAAATAGATGTCCATAAATGTGCAGAAAATTGACCTGAAAATGTTCTGCTTTGGACCCTAAATGGGAGCTCTTCAAAGCAAAAAGCGTCACCTCCAATAGATTGTGAAATTGAACAAAATATTTGATAACTTATGAAATCACCTTTTTTTGGACCAAAAATAATTTGATCAAATATTATATCTTTTGCCAAAAATGCGACTATAGCAATAATTAAAATAGATATAGTTGATCTTAGTATGTGCCATCTTAATTCTTCAAGATGATCAAGAAATGACATATCTCTGGAATTACTCATAACTAATCCCTTGTTTAATTATATCTAAAATATGAACTATACCTAAATATTTATTATTATCATTTGCAATTAAAACTTGACTTATACTATTCTCCTTCATGTGTTTAAGTGCTTCAATAGCTAGAGTACTTTGATTCATAATTTTAGGACTATTGTTCATAAAATCTAATGCAGAAATATTTTCTATGTTTTGTTTTTTTTCTATTACTCTTCTTATATCACCATCAGTAATAATACCTATGATAGTATTTTCTTCTAAAACAGCAGTTGCTCCATACATATTAGATGAGATTTCATCAATAACTTTTAGGAATGAGGATGATTTTTCTACAATTGGCTTTCTGGTTTCATCAATTAAATTTTTGAGTGATAAGCTTAATTTTTTACCTAGGCTTCCTGAAGGATGGTATTTACTAAAATCATTAGGAGTAAAACCTTTTATTTTTTGAAGTGTCATAGCTATAGCATCTCCAATTGCTAGATGACAAGTTGAACTTGTTGTAGGAGCCAAATTATTATGACACGCTTCTCTGTTAATCTTTGTGTGTAAAAACATTGTTGATAATTTATCAAGTGATGAGTTTTTAACACATGAAATACCAATAAGTAATATTTTATTCTTTGTAAGATGATTAGATAATGAAATAATTTCATCTGATTCTCCACTTTTTGAAACACAAATAACTACATCTTCTCTACCAATCACCCCCATGTCTCCATGAAGTGCATCTCCTAAATGAAGAAAAATAGATTTTGATCCTGTTGAATTCAAAGTAGCAGAAATTTTCATTCCTATAATAGCACTTTTACCAATTCCTGTAAGAACAATTTTACCCTGACACTCTTTAAGTAAATCTATAATATTACAAAAGTTTGAGTCTATTATACTGGAAAGATCCGAAACAGATTTAGACTCTAAGTGAATTGTATCTAGGGCAATATTTTTTATTATCTGTTGATTAGTCAAAATGGGAATTTTATTTTAAATTGTATATATACTGCAAATTTAAACAATTAAAAAGCATAATTTGAACAGTTTAAAAGACAAATTAAAGGAAAACTTTGGTTTTTCGTCATTTAAAAATCTTCAAGAGCCAATTATTAAGAATCTTCTTGAGGGAAATAATTCTTTTGTTATAATGCCAACAGGCGGAGGCAAGTCACTTTGCTACCAATTACCAGCTATAATTTTAGATGGAACTGCAATAGTGATTTCACCTTTGATTGCATTGATGAAGAATCAGGTTGATCTAATCAGATCAAATAATATCAATCCTTCTGTAGCTCATGTTTTGAATTCAACACTTAATAAAGAACAAATAGAAAAAGTTAAGCAAGATGTAAGTGAAGGAAAAACTAAATTATTATTTGTAGCTCCAGAAACTTTATCTAAAAATGATACTACAGATTTTTTAAAAAAAGTATCTATATCATTTCTAGCTATAGATGAGGCACATTGTATTTCTGAATGGGGACACGACTTCAGACCTGAATACCGTAAAATAAGAGATGTGATTGATTCTATTGATACTAAGATTAGGGTTATTGCATTGACTGCCACAGCTACCCCTAAGGTTCAAGATGATATTATTAAAAATTTAAAAATAAGTGATTCAAAGCTATTTAAATCTTCTTTTAATCGTCCAAATTTATATTATGAAGTTCGTCCAAAAAATGATGAAACTGAAGTCGATCTAATTAAATTTATCAAGTCTAATCAAGGTGAATCAGGAATTATTTATTGTCTTTCTAGAAAAAATGTAGAAGATTTATCTCAATTACTTAACATGAATGGAGTTAAAAGCTTACCATATCATGCAGGGTTAGATAAAAATATTAGAGAAGAAAATCAGGATAGATTTTTAAAAGATGATTGTGATGTGATAGTAGCTACAATTGCTTTTGGAATGGGGATTGACAAACCTGATGTTAGATATGTGATTCATCATAATGTTCCAAAAAGCATAGAAGGTTACTACCAAGAGACAGGAAGAGCAGGAAGAGATGGTGGAAAAGGACATTGCTTAATGTATTATTCATATCAAGATGTTGAAAAATTAGAAAAGTTACTATCAAAGAAAAAATCATCTGAAAGAAACATAGGGATTATGTTGTTAAGAGAAGTTTCAAACTTTGCTGAGTCATCAATTTCTAGAAGAAAATATTTACTTAGCTATTTTGGAGAAAAATATGATTCAACAGTATATAAAGATCAGGATATGGATGATAATTCAAGATATCCAAAAGATAGAATTAATGCTAAAGATCAGCTAATATTATTGCTAAAAAACCATTTTCTTGATAATAAAAAAGTCTTTACAAAAGATGTTATTAAAAAATTACCCTTATCTGAGGAAGATAGAATTGATGAAAGATTCTGGAAAACTCTATTAACTTATTCTATTGTAGAAGGTTTAATAGACAAGGATATTAATGATTTAGGCTCAGTAAAAATATCTGAAACAGGTAAAGATTATATGACTAATCCCATAGATTTCTATATTTCTAGAGATAATGATTTTAGTAAATCCACAAAGAAAAAACAAGAACTAGCTAAAGCATCATTAGTAGATATTGAATTGATGAAAAAGTTAATTATACTAAGAAAAGATATTGCTATAAAGAAATCTTTACCTCCTTATGCAATTCTTCAAGAATTTTCTCTTGAGGATATGACTTATAAATATCCAACTACATTAGGAGAATTTAAAAACATAAATGGAGTAGGAGAGGGGAAAGTTGTGAAATTTGGAAATCAATTCATAAAATTGATAAAAGCATACATTGAAGAAAATGATATTATTAAATCTGATGAAATAATTTTAAGAACATCAGGTTCTAAGTCTTCAAAAAAACTCGCACTTATTCAAAATGTAGATAAAAAAATACCTTTAGATGAGATAAGTGAATCAAGAGGTGTTGAATTTAATGTTTTGCTATCAGAATTGGAAAGCATTGTTTTTTCTGGCACCAAGCTGGATATTGATTATTATGTTGATGACATCCTTGATGAAGATCAACAAGAAGAGTTGCACGAATATTTTCTTGAAAGTGAAAGTGAGGATATATCAGTTGCTATCAAAGAATTCGATGGAGAATATGATGAGGAAGAGCTTAAAATATATAGAATTAAATTCCTAAATGATGTCTCAAATTAGCTACATTATATTTGAGTGAAACAACATATTTAAAAGAATTCTATTAGTACCAAACCAAAAAGCTCTAAAATTAGTATTATCAGTCATTAATAAAATTTTCCCTTTTCCACTTCTAATAACTTTGAATGGGGTAGATATTTCTAATAGTGATAGATTTTCTTCAGATATATATCCACTCATTAAAGGATTAGAAGAGTAAACTATAGGGTTATTAAAGCTTTGCTTACTTTTTGTCATATAGACATTAGAATTTCTAAATAGTGGTAAATAATTAGACTCAATACCATAATTAATAGGATGACTCTTATCTATTTTTGAATTAAAAATTGCTCCACCAGTTTGTTGAGCTCCATAGAAGTTTTGTCTCTCAGAAAAATTAACATTATCTGCATTTATCTCATTTGTATGAAATTCTATTTCAGATAAATTATTTGAAACCCATTTTACAGAGTTTCTATATGCAATTAAATTACCTCCATTTTTTATGTAATTTTTAATTTGATCTACATTGATTCCCCCCCCATCTGCTTGATATTGAGATCCCTCACTATAATCTGGAAGAATAATATGAGAATATCTACTTAAATCAATATAACTAAGATCTCCAACATCTAATTTGGATATTGGAATTTTATATCTAGTGTCTAATAAGTGCCAAATCTCACCTGCATCATAACTTCTCACTCCTTCACCTACAATAAGTCCAATTTTAGGCTCTTTGACAATTTCAAAGTAGTCTGATCCTAAATCTATCCCTTCGGTTATTCCTGTTGACTGAGATCTAACATTAATACCTGTCTTTGATGAGACCTTAATTAATAAATTATATATTTCATCTGCATTAAGGGCTTGATTTTGAACAGATACCAAATAAGTACCAAAGTCAAACTTCTCACCATTTACTGCGAATGTTCTTGTTGCTGTTTTGACCCTTAAACCATTTTTTATTAATTCATATACTGCCGCTTGAGCATAATACTCATGTGGCTCAAAAATATATGCGTATTCTGACTTTTTATCCACACTTCCAGTAATATTTTCTAATACATCAACTTCATTAGATTTAATTCTCTCTACCGAAGATTTACTTAGCCCATTAGTCATATCGTAGTTTACATTGAAAGCTAGTGGAAAGGTCCATGCTGAAACATCATAAAAAAGACTGTCTTTAAAGCTTGTTTGGGTATCAAACATTGCTTTTATTAATGTTCTTTTAGGTTGATTTAGAGGAACTATATAGCTATTATTCTTTGAGTATTTAATTCCATTTAACTCAACATCTTCAGAAAGAGTGTTAAACTTAATTTTATGACTTTTTAGTATCTCAGCAAGATGATATACAGTTGATTTATCTTTTTGTTTGCCAAAGACAATATTCTCGTTTGATTTAGAGGTTAATTCTACTTGATTGTCATAAAAACCCTTCATATAATTAAGTAGTTTTACTCTCATATTCTGAGCTGCATTTAAAGTTGAAAAAGCAGCAGTTAATTGATTTCTAATTGTAAAAGGGAAAGTGATTATACCATTATTACTCTCTTGTATATGTCCTCTTGAGCTTCCTTGTTCAAATAATATTCCAATACTTCCATTTACATCTGGGTATGTTGAAGCTTTTCCAAAGAAAAAATCATCATAGTCTTCCTCTGAATAATACAGAGATCCAATAGAGTTCAATGCTTCTTCATGATAAGTAGAGATTTCTTTTGTAAGAGCTTGATTCAAATCTGAGATTAATGGATTTTTTCTTTCTGGAACACCTGGTTGAAAAAAGAAAGATGAGTTTGTTCCCATTTCATGATGATCTGTAAGAATATTAGGCAACCATTTAGTAAATGTTGCAATTTTAGCATTAGTTTCGGGTAGCTGATTTGGAAGCATGTCCCTATTCAGGTCAAACCAATAATGATTTGTTCTTCCTCTTGGCCAATACTGATTGTATTCACGATCACTAGGATCAGGATTTAGGCTTTGATTCTTATTCATGTTTGCCCACTGTGAAAATCTTTGAAGTCCATCAGGATTAAAACTTGGATCTAAAAGAATTACAGTATTATCTAGGAGTTCTTTTGTTTGATCAGAATCACTAGCTAAAAGATGATACATCAAAAGTAAACTTGCATTAGCTCCACTGGGTTCGTCTCCGTGAACTGAAAATCCTTGATAAACAACAATTGGCATTTTTGATACATCAATATCTTGATTTTTTGAATTTGATAATCTAATATGTTGTGATCTAATTTCTTCTAACCTAGAATGGTTAGACTCACTTGTAATAATCATTAACCATGAAGTTCTATTTTCGTATGTTTTACCCCTTTCTACTAATTTTACTCGTTTAGAAGTTTTAGAAAGCTCTTGAACATAATGACTTAATTTGTCATGACTAACATGAAATTCTCCTACTTGATGACCAATTACACTTTCAGGTGTTGGAATGGAAGAGTTGTATTGACTCATATCATTTAAATAGTAGTCGAGTTGAACTTGAGCATTCAAACAAAATAATGGGGTTAGAATAAAAAATAGTTTTTTCATAGTGCGGTTTTAATTTAATATTTATTGATCATCATCTTCAAAATCCACATCAGCAAAATCCTTTTCTTCTTCTACATTTTCCTCTACACTTTCTTCTACACTTTGAGGTTCAGTGCTCTCTTTCATTTCTTTTTTTGATTCAAAATCTTTATCGTGTTTTTCGCTAATTACTTCTGTGCCTTTATTTTCAATAATGTATTCACAAGTTTCTTTTAGAGAAGAATTAAACTCAGCAAAATCTTCTTTGTATAAATATATCTTGTGCTTCTTGTAGTAAAATGTTCCATCTTCATTAGTAAATTTTTTACTTTCAGTTATTGTTAAATAATAATCTCCGGCTTTTGTTTCTCTTACATCAAAAAAATAAGTTCTTCTTCCAGCTCTTAATGCTTTAGAAAAAATTTCTTCAGCATTGTAATCGTTTTGATTTTCCATAATTTATATTTTAGTCAAATATAATCAAATCTCCTTATTAATCTCACTGTTTTGTTTAGTGTAGAGCTCCTTGTAAAAACCTTCATTTTTAATCAATTCTTTATGAGTTCCATTCTGGATAATCTTCCCATTTTCTAGAACTATAATATTATCTGCATGTTTAACACATGAAACTCTATGACTAACAATTAACAATGTTTTATTCTTAAAATTATTTTTTAAATTATTGATGATTCTATCTTCAGTATCTGTGTCTAAGGAAGAAAAACAGTCATCAAATAAATATATTTCAGAATCTTTTATAAAAGATCTAGCTATAGAAATCCTCTGAATTTGTCCACCAGATAAAGTAACGCCTCTTTCGCCTAATACTGTATCATATCCTTTCTCAAATTTTAATATTTCAGAATCTATTTCAGACATAATTGCAGCCTGTTTAACTTGGTCTTTAGTTGAGTGGGGGTTTCCAAACTCAATATTTTTTTGAATACTTTCAGAAAATAAAAAGTTATTTTGAGGAACATAACTTATGATTTTTCTTAATTCACTCAGTTTTAAAGATTTCAAATTCTTATCTCCAATATATATATCTCCATTAGATGGATCGTAAATACGGGTAACAAGGTCAAGAATTGAAGTTTTTCCAGAACCAACCTTTCCAACTATACCAATAGTTTTTCCTTCTTCAATTTTTAGATTAAAAGAATTAAAAATCTCAATTCCAGTTTGATCATATTTGAATGACACATTTTTAAACTCAATATTTTTTGAATCATCTTTAGAAATTTTTGAATCTCCATTTCGTAATGATGTTTTTGAATCAAGGAATTCATTTATTCTTTTTTGAGAGGCTTCAGCTTGTTTTACTATTGATGTAACCCAACCCACAAGGGTTACGGGCCAAGTTAACATATTGACATAGATTATAAATTCAGCCACTACACCTATTTCAATATTACCATCTATAAACTCTTTACCACCAATATAAATTACTATAAGATTGCTTAAACCAATTAAGAATAATATGATTGGAAAAAACCAGGCTTGAATTTTTGCTAGACTTAGATTATTCTTAAAACTGTTGAAAGCATATTTGTCAAATTTACTAAATATGAGATTCTGAATATTAAATGACTTCAACACTGAGATTCCACTAAAACTTTCTTGGGAATAGGTAGATAAATCAGACAAACTCTCTTGAACTTTAGTGCTCTTCTTGTTGATTAAATCACTTATTTTATAAATAAAAATCGATAATATTGGTAGAGGAATTAAACTATAGAATGTTAGTTTGGGTGCCACACTAAACATGTAAGATATAATTACAATAAATAGAACTATAGCATTAGTTCCATACATTAAAACTGGACCATAATACATTCTCACCTTACTTACATCTTCGCTTATTCTATTCATTAAGTCACCTGTTCTATTTTTTTTGTAGAAAACTTGGTCAAGTGACTGGTAGTGAGAAAAAATTTCATTTTTGACATCAAACTCTATAAATCTTGAAACGTTTATAATAGTTTGTCTCATTAAAAAAGTAAAAAATCCTGAAATCAGAGATGCACCAATTATAAATATAATATTCATTAAAAGAATTTCTTTTAATTGGTCTGGTGAGACAGATTCAAGATTTAGATAATTTTCAATCGTAGTCATCGAATCACCAACAAGTCTAGGTGTTACTAATGAAAAAACTCTAGATACAATAGTGATTACTAGCCCTAGTAAAAGTTTTCCTTTGTATTTAAGTAAGAATTTATTTAGTCTCTTTAATTCTTTCATAGAGTCAAACAAATATAAACTTTATAACTTCTAATTAATTTTAATTATATGTTATAATTGACTAATTTTGGCGAAGTTCTTTACAAATGTTAAACAGAAGACATATTCGTACAAAAGTTATTCAATCAATATATTCAAACTCAGTTGAATTATTAGATCACAGTACACTTAAAACTTATATAACCAAGAGTTCATCTACGACACTCGACCTTCTGTATTGTATGATTGATTTTATTAAAGAAATTAATATGCATTTTAATAATATTGAATCAAAAAAATTCTCTTGTTCATTTGTAAGTCAAAACCCTTATTTCTTTTTCTTTAATAAATTAAATCAAAAAAAATTTAAAAGAAAACAGATAATCAATTGGGACTTAAATCTTAATTATATTAGTGATATACAATCTGATTTTATTGAGCTTAACAAAAAGTATGTTGAGTCAAAAAAAGACGATAATGAAAGTAAATTGAAATTTTTTATTGAAAGTTATTCGGATATAATCGCTGAATCTAATTTACTTTATGAGTTTCTTGAAGATCAAAACATAAACTGGGTTAATGACTTTCCGTATGTAAACTCTTTTATTATAAAAAATATAGAAAAAATTGATTTACAGAATCCTAATTCATTTCATCTTCCATCACTCTATGATTATCAAGATGAAGTTAAATTTGGTCAAGATTTATTTAATAATATACTTGCTAATAATGAAGAGTTAAAAGATCACCTAGTTGGAAGAACTCCAAACTGGGATTCTGAAAGGATTGCAAAGATTGATTATGCAATCTTAATAACATCTATTGCTGAGCTTTTATACTTCCCAACAATTCCTCCGAAAGTTACTATAAATGAGTATATAGAAATTGCTAAAGAATTTTCTTCTCCAAGCTCTGGGAAGTTTATAAATGGTGTAATTGATAATCTAATAAAAGATTTAACTGATAAAGGTTTAATTGTTAAAACAGGACGAGGTCTTATTTCGTAAATTTTAGTAATTTTGGAAAAAAATAAATGATGATATTCAAAAGAAATATTTTAATAGTTTTAAGTTTATCACTTTTTCTAATTGCATGTAATGAAAGTGCTGCAAGTAAGATTAAAGCTGATAACCAGTCAAATGCTCAGGCTCAACCAAGTTATGCTGAAATAACTTTTGATAAGATATTCCATGATTTTGGAAATGTAAAAGAAGGTGAGATTGCCAAAACCATATTTACATTTACAAATACTGGTGAAAATGATTTATATATTGTTGATGCAGTTGGTAGTTGTGGATGTACGGTGCCTAAGTATCCAAAAAACATTCCTATTAAGCCAGGAGATAATGGTCAAATAGAAGTAAATTTTGATACTAATGGAAGACCAAATTTGCAACAAAAAATGATTAAAGTTTCTGCTAATACTCCAGATGGAGGCCAGCTTCTTAGAATACAAGCTTTTGTCGAATCTAAAAATAATTAATTATGGAATCTCAGTTTCCCTACTTTCTTTTACTAGCACTAGTTTTTATTTTCTTTATAGTAGTACCTTCAATGAGAAGAAGCGGTAAAGAAAAAAAATTCTTAAAAAATTTAAAAAAAGGAGATAGAGTTATTACTAAGTCTGGTGTTCACGCTAGAATAAATGAATTTGATGAAAAGAACACAACGTGTGTTATAGATACTATGGCAGGTAAATTAAAAATTGAAAAATCTGCCATCTCTTTAGAGCTTTCATCAAATTTAAATACTTAATGTATAGCTTAATAAGAAGAATTCTTTTCCTTTTTGATGCAGAGTTAATTCATGAATTTTCAGTTAAAGCTATCAAGCTTCTTTGTTTACTTCCTTTTTCAAAACAAATACTTCGTTATTTTTTTCTTGTTAATACAAATGTTCTTGAAAGAAATTTATTTGGGTTAAAATTTAAAAATCCAGTGGGTTTAGCAGCAGGATTTGATAAAAATGCGGAATGTTATAATGAATTCTCAAATTTTGGTTTTGGCTTTATAGAGATTGGAACTGTTACCCCTTTGCCGCAGCCTGGTAATCCAAAAAAAAGAATTTTTAGATTAATTGAAGATAAATCTTTAATTAATAGACTTGGTTTTAACAATAAAGGTCTAGATGAAATCAGTAAGAATCTAAAAAAAGAAAGAGATGTTTTAATAGGTGCTAATATAGGTAAGAATTTTTTTACTGATAATAAAGATGGTCACAAGGATTATCTTAAATGTCTTCAAGGATTACATGATCTTGTAGATTATTTTGCAATTAATATAAGTTCACCTAATACAAAAAACCTTAGACAGTTCCAAAATAAAGAGCTATTGAAGCCTTTACTTGAAAATCTAATTAATTATAATAATAATCAAACTTCAAGAAAACCAATGTTATTAAAAATATCTCCAGATCTTGAAAGAAATGAACTAGATGACATAATCTCCTTAATTTCTGAACTTAAGATAGATGGTGTTATAGCAACAAATACATCTATTTCAAGAGATAATGTAAAGTCAAAATTTAAAAATGAAACAGGTGGTTTAAGTGGAGCATTACTAAAGGAAAAAAGTAATGATATTATAAAATATCTTAGAAAAAATTTAGATAACAATTTTCCTATAATTGGTGTTGGTGGAATTATGAATGCAGAAGATGCTATTGAAAAATTTAAATGTGGAGCTGATCTTGTACAATTGTATACTGGATTTATTTATAAGGGACCCATATTAATAAAAAAAATAAATAAATTGCTGTTAAAGTCATATTAATATAAAAAACATGAATAAATTCTTTTTCTTTTTACCCATTCTAATTATTTCTTGTAATACATCAACTGATATAAATTATCCATTAACTGAAAAAAAAGTAATTATAGATACATATTTTGAAACTGATATTGAAGATCCATACAGATGGCTCGAGGATGATCTTTCTTTAGATACGATGAACTGGGTTAATGCTCAAAATGAAGTAACTTTTGATTATTTAAATTCAATTCCATATAGAGATAAACTGAAAAAAAAATTAACATCAATTTGGAACTATGAGAAACAGGCTAGTCCATTTTACAGAGGTAATTATATTTATTATTATAAAAATGATGGTCTGCAAAATCAATATGTTGTTTATAGAAAAGAGTTTAACTCAGATTCAGATGAAGAGGTTTTTTTAGATCCAAACAGTTTCTCGGATGATGGAACAATTTCACTTACTGGACTTTACTTTTCAAAAGATGGTAATTTTCTTTCATACTTAATCTCTGAGGGAGGCAGTGACTGGAGAAAAGCAATAGTAATGAATACTAAAACAAAAGAAATAATAGGGGATACTCTTACAAATATTAAATTTAGTGGAGTTTCATGGAAAGGTAACGAAGGATTCTATTATTCTTCATATGATAAGCCCGAGGGGAGTGAGCTAAGTGATTATACTGATAGGCATAAGCTTTATTATCACCAATTAGAAAAAAATCAAGTATCTGACAAAATGATTTTTGGTGATAAAAAAGATAAGTATAGATATGTCTCTGGAAGTGTCTCAGATGATAATAATTATCTATTTATATCTGCTTCAAATTTAACTGATGGAAATAAGCTATTTATGATAGACTTAATTAATGATCCAGAAAAAATTCAGACTATAAGTGATGATGAATCAACAGATGATAATATAGTAGACACTAATGGTAATACCTTTTATATTTTTACAAACTATGATGCTCCAAATAAAAGATTAGTTAAAACATCTGCAAATAAATTAAACAGAAACAATTGGATAGATGTTATTCCAGAGAGTGAAAGTGTTTTTTCTGTAAGTACTGGTAGTGGATATTTTTTTGCAAGATATCTGGTCGATGCAATTTCAGATATCCGACAGTATAACTATAATGGAGATTTAATTAGAAAAATAGACTTGCCTGGACTTGGAACTGTCAGTGGATTTTATGGTGAAAAAGATCAAGAAGAATTATATTTTTCATTTTCTAATTATTATACCCCAGGTAGTATTTATTCATTTAATCCAGATAATGGAGAGTATGATTTATATTGGAAACCTAAAATTGAATTTAATTCATCTGAATATACTTCTAAACAAGTTTTTTATGAATCTAAAGATGGTACAAAAGTACCTATGATGATAACTCATAAAAAAGATTTAGTTTTAAATGGTAAGAACCCTACTATACTTAACGGATATGGTGGTTTTAATATAAGCAGAACTCCTGGTTTTAGTGTTTCAAATGCTGTTTGGATGGAGTTAGGTGGAGTTTATGCCGTTCCCAATATTAGAGGTGGAGGTGAATATGGTAAAAAATGGCATAATTCAGGTACAAAACTAAATAAACAAAATGTATTTGATGATTTTATTGCTGCAGCAGAGTATCTCATTTCAACAAACTATACTTCTTCTGATTACTTAGCATTAATAGGAGGCTCAAATGGTGGATTGCTAGTAGGTGCAGTAATGACTCAAAGACCTGACTTAATGAAGGTTGCATTACCTGCAGTTGGAGTTCTTGATATGTTGAGATATCACAAGTTTACTTCAGGAGCTGGTTGGGCTTTCGATTATGGAACATCAGAAGAATCAGAAGAGATGTTTGAATATTTATTGAGTTATTCTCCAGTCCATAATGTTAGAAAAAACTTGGAATATCCAGCTACTCTTGTGACAACAGGAGATCATGATGACAGGGTAGTGCCAGCTCATTCTTTTAAGTTTGCAGCTCAGCTACAAGATAAACATGTTGGTGAAAATCCAGTTCTAATTAGGATAGAAAAAGATGCTGGCCATGGTTCTGGAACACCTCTATCAAAAACGATAGATCAATATTCAGATATTTTTGGATTCACATTATATAACATGGGTATCCGAAAAATAAAATAGATTAATCAAAGTAGCTAAAGCTCTCATTAGCTTTAATATTCTTTAATGTTTCATAAATCAATCTGATAACGTTTTCTACATCATCTTTTTGAACCATTTCAACAGTGGTATGCATATACCTCAATGGAAGAGAGATAAGTGCAGATGGAACACCTCCATTGCTATAAGCAAATGCATCAGTATCTGTTCCAGTATATCTTGATGATGCTGCTCTTTGAAAAGGTATTTTATTTTTCTCTGCTGTAGTAATAATCTTTTCTCTAAGATTATTTTGAACTGCAGGAGCATAAGAAATAACTGGCCCTTTACCTATTTTAGTATCTCCCTGTTTCTTCGCTTCTATCATTGGAGTTGAAGTGTCATGAGTAACATCAGTAACTATAGCAACATCTGGTTTTAATCTATTTGTAATCATTTCAGCCCCTCTTAGACCAATTTCTTCCTGTACAGAATTTGTTATATATAAACAAAAAGGAAGAGTGTCTTTATTTTCTTTAAGAAGTCTAGCTACCTCAGCTATCATAAATCCACCAGCTCTATTATCAATTGCTCTACATACGAATTTATCATTGTTAAGAATATGAAATGAATCTGGATATGTAATTACACAACCAACATGAACACCCATCTTCTCAACTTCCTTCTTATCCTTTGCGCCAATATCAATAAAAATATTATCAAGTTTTGGCGGCGCCTCTTTTGCGTGATCTCTGACATGAATTGCAGGCCATCCAAATACACCTTTTATAATTCCTTTTTTGGTATGAATATTCACCCATTTTGATGGTGCTATTTGATGATCACTTCCACCATTTCTTATAACATATATAAGTCCGTTATCTGTAATATAATTAACATACCATGAAATTTCATCTGAGTGACCTTCAATAACAACTTTAAATTTTTTATCAGGGTTTATTACTCCTACAGCTGTCCCATAATTATCAGTTATAAATTCATCAACATAAGGTTTTAGATATTTCATCCAAATTTTTTGACCATTTGATTCATAACCAGTTGGTGCAGCGTTATTTAGATATTCTTCTAGAAATTTTAGCGATTTAGAATTAAGTATTTTCATAATTTTTTAAAAACCAAAATTAACAATTATTACTAAACATCTTATTAAATTTGCATGATGAAATATCATTTATTTCTATTATTTATTCTTTTGTCAAATAATTTAATTTGTCAAGACAACTTCGAAGAGCTTGATTTCTTGTTTCCAGGAGACTCAATTCCATCAAGTACTTTTATGTTGGATGAGGTTACGGTCTTTCAGCCTCTAAAATTTAAAAATGATGCTGAAATTAAAAGATATGTAATATTGAGATACAGAGTTAAAAAGGTTTATCCATATGCAAAATTAGCTTCTGAAAGAATGAATAGAATCGATTCTAGAGTTGACTCAATAAAATCCAAAAGACAAAAAAGGTTATATCTAAAAAAATTAGAAAAATTTGTTTATGATGAATTTTCTAATGAACTAAGAAAGTTGTCTAGATCTCAAGGAAGAATTCTTGTTAAGCTTTTAAATAGACAAACTGGTCTTACTGCTCATAGAATAGTCTCTGAATACAGGAATAAATTTAGAGCTCTTTTATATAACACTGCTGCTTCATTCTATTCAATTTCATTAAAAGATCAATATGAGCCTTTTGAAGACTTTGAAGACTATCTCATTGAAGATATTCTTCAGCGATCTTTTTCAGATGGTTCATTGGAAAAGCAAGATTATGCTCTTGATTTTGATTTAGATGCATTATATGTGTTTTGGAGGGATAAAAACTAGTAATATAAAACTGTTGATAAGTATTATAAATACTTGACTTCTAACACTTAAACTTTTTTTAAATTTACCTTCGGAAAAAAAATAAAAATAAAATCTAAATTATGTTTAATTACAATAAAAAAGATTTTATATTTGCAGCCGCAAAAAGATTTATTGTTATGTCAATTTCTTTTTGTCAGTTCATTGAAAATATTGAAAATGACAGCGCGTATCAATTTAGATACGAACTAGCAAACCAAAACATTTTGAAACAAAGTCAATTCAAGTCGTATAATTTATTAAAAATACTACAACGAAGAGTTTGATCCTGGCTCAGGATGAACGCTAGCGGCACGCTTCATACATGCAAGTCGAGGGGCAGCATAAAGTACTTGTACTTTGATGGCGACCGGCGAACGGGTGCGTAACGCGTATGCAACTTACCTTTTACTAGAGAATAGCCAAGAGAAATTTTGATTAATGCTCTATACACTTCTTAACTCACATGAGTTTTTAAGAAAAGCTCCGGCGGTAAAAGATGGGCATGCGTCCTATTAGCTTGTAGGTGAGGTAACGGCTCACCTAAGCTCCGATAGGTAGGGGTCCTGAGAGGGAGATCCCCCACACTGGTACTGAGACACGGACCAGACTTCTACGGAAGGCAGCAGTAAGGAATATTGGACAATGGAGGAAACTCTGATCCAGCGATGCCGCGTGAAGGAAGACTGCCCTATGGGTTGTAAACTTCTTTTATACAGGAAGAAACCTTTCCACGTGTGGAAAGCTGACGGTACTGTAAGAATAAGGATCGGCTAACTCCGTGCCAGCAGCCGCGGTAATACGGAGGATCCAAGCGTTATCCGGAATTATTGGGTTTAAAGGGTCCGCAGGCTGTTTGTTAAGTCAGGGGTGAAATCCTACCGCTCAACGGTAGAACTGCCTTTGATACTGACAAACTTGAGTTATTGTGAAGTAGTTAGAATGTGTAGTGTAGCGGTGAAATGCATAGATATTACACAGAATACCAATTGCGAAGGCAGATTACTAACAATTAACTGACGCTGAGGGACGAAAGCGTGGGTAGCGAACAGGATTAGATACCCTGGTAGTCCACGCCGTAAACGATGGTCACTAGCTGTTCGATGTACATTGGTACATTGAGTGGCTAAGCGAAAGTGATAAGTGACCCACCTGGGGAGTACGCTCGCAAGAGTGAAACTCAAAGGAATTGACGGGGGCCCGCACAAGCGGTGGAGCATGTGGTTTAATTCGATGATACGCGAGGAACCTTACCAGGACTTAAATGTAAGTTGCATGATTCAGAAATGGATCTTTCTTCGGACTACTTACAAGGTGCTGCATGGTTGTCGTCAGCTCGTGCCGTGAGGTGTCAGGTTAAGTCCTATAACGAGCGCAACCCCTATCGTTAGTTGCCATCAAGTAAAGTTGGGAACTCTAGCGAAACTGCCGGTGCAAACCGTGAGGAAGGTGGGGATGACGTCAAATCATCACGGCCCTTACGTCCTGGGCCACACACGTGCTACAATGGTCAGTACAGAAAGCAGCCACTATGCGAATAGGAGCTAATCTTCAAAGCTGATCTCAGTTCGGATCGGAGTCTGCAACTCGACTCCGTGAAGCTGGAATCGCTAGTAATCGGATATCAGCCATGATCCGGTGAATACGTTCCCGGGCCTTGTACACACCGCCCGTCAAGCCATGGAAGCTGGGGGTACCTAAAGTCGGTCACCGAAAGGAGCCGCCTAGGGTAAAACTAGTAACTAGGGCTAAGTCGTAACAAGGTAGCCGTACCGGAAGGTGCGGCTGGAATACCTCCTTTCTAGAGAAAGACGACTTTGACTTATTAAGTATCAAACACCTTTGCGTTTGCTTGCTGTCATTTTTTATTAATAACCCTTAAAATAGAATCTCGAATAGAGTCTCGTAGCTCAGCCGGTTAGAGCGCTACACTGATAATGTAGAGGTCGGCAGTTCGAGTCTGCCCGAGACTACTAAATTCCATTTTCGGAAAAAAGGGGGATTAGCTCAGCTGGCTAGAGCGCCTGCCTTGCACGCAGGAGGTCATCGGTTCGACTCCGATATTCTCCACAACTTCTTAATGTATATTAAGAATAAGAGTTCATTGACATATTGAAAATATCAAGTACAATTCATAATTATTCAGTTATCCAATTAAATAATTATTGAGATTGTACAGAGTTAACGTAAATGAGTATTTAATATTGTTATTATTAAATACTAAATAATTTTACAATTTAAGAAAGAGTTAAGAGTTACTTGTAACTTTTTAAGTTACAATAGGCTAATTAAGAGCGTAAGGGGAATTCCTTGGCTCTCAGAGGCGATGAAGGACGTGATAAGCTGCGATAAGCTTTGGGGAGTGGCACAAACACTTTGATCCGAAGATTTCCGAATGGGGCAACCCGGCATATTGAAGATATGTCACACTGTAAAGTGAGCAAACCTGGTGAACTGAAACATCTAAGTAACCAGAGGAATAGAAAACAAAAGTGATTCCGCTAGTAGTGGCGAGCGAACGCGGAACAGCCCAAACCTATGTTGTTACGGCAATATAGGGGTTGTAGGACCTCAACATTTAATGCTAAAAGAACTAGAATTTACTGGAAAGTAAAACCATAGAAAGTGATAGTCTTGTATAGGTAATTGATGTTATTAATAGAGGTATCCTGAGTAGTACGGGGCACGTGAAACCTTGTATGAAACTGCCGGGACCATCCGGTAAGGCTAAATACTCCTGAGAGACCGATAGTGAACTAGTACCGTGAGGGAAAGGTTAAAAGAACCCTGAATAAGGGAGTGAAATAGATCATGAAACCTTGCGCTTACAAGCGGTCGGAGCACATTTAATGTGTGACGGCGTGCCTTTTGCATAATGAGCCTACGAGTTACCTTTGCTAGCATGGCTAATCCGTTAAGCGGAGCAACCGAAGCGAAAGCGAGTCTGAATAGGGCGTTTAGTTAGCAGTGGTAGACGCGAAACCTAGTGATCTATCCATGGGCAGGTTGAAGCTGTAGTAACATACAGTGGAGGACCGAACCCGTTGACGTTGAAAAGTCTTGGGATGACCTGTGGATAGGGGTGAAAGGCCAATCAAACTAGGAAATAGCTCGTACTCCCCGAAATGCATTTAGGTGCAGCGTTAAAATAAGTTTCATAGAGGTAGAGCTACTGATTGGATGCGGGGGTTTCACCACCTACCAATTCCTGACAAACTCCGAATGCTATGAAATGTTTTTTAGCAGTGAGGGCATGGGTGCTAAGGTCCATGTCCGAGAGGGAAACAACCCAGATCATCAGTTAAGGTCCCTAAGTATATACTAAGTTGAATAAACGAGGTTTGACTGCCCAGACAGCTAGGATGTTGGCTTGGAAGCAGCCATTCATTTAAAGAGTGCGTAACAGCTCACTAGTCGAGCGGTCGAGCATGGATAATAATCGGGCATAAGTATATCACCGAAACTATGGCAATATTTATATTGGGTAGGGGAGCATTCTATTCTACGTTGAAGGTAAACTGTGAGGTTTACTGGAGTGTATAGAAACGAAAATGTAGGCATAAGTAACGATTAGGGGTGCGAGAAACACCCCCTCCGAAAAACTCAGGTTTCCTCAGCTATGCTAATCAGCTGAGGGTTAGTCAGGACCTAACGCGAACCCAAATGGGGTAGTGGATGGACAACCAGTTAATATTCTGGTACCTGCATAGCAATAAACGTGACGGAAAAGCAATGTCATTGCGTACTGACAGAATAGTACGTTGAAATCACTGTTAAGGTGATGATAGTACACCGATCCTTCGGGTGAGGTGATAATATGACGGACCTTTTTCCAAGAAAAACAAGCTATGCAGCCTGTACTGTAAACCGACACAGGTAGTTGGGATGAGGATTCTAAGGAGCTCGAGAGATTCATGGCTAAGGAACTAGGCAAATTTGACCCGTAACTTCGGGAGAAGGGTCGCCTACTTTTAGTAGGCCGCAGTGAAAAGGTCCAAGCGACTGTTTATCAAAAACACAGGACTCTGCTAAGTCGAAAGACGATGTATAGGGTCTGACACCTGCCCGGTGCTGGAAGGTTAAGTGGAGATGTTAGCATTTATTTGCAAAGCATTGAAATGAAGCCCCAGTAAACGGCGGCCGTAACTATAACGGTCCTAAGGTAGCGAAATTCCTTGTCGGGTAAGTTCCGACCTGCACGAATGGTGTAACGATTTGGACACTGTCTCAGCCATGAGCTCGGTGAAATTGTAGTAGCGGTGAAGATGCCGCTTACCCGCCACGGGACGAAAAGACCCCGTGCACCTTTACTATAGCTTCGTATTGATATTGGATAAGTAATGTGTAGGATAGGTGGGAGACTTCGATTAAGCGTCGCCAGGCGTTTATGAGTCGTTGTTGAAATACCACCCTTTGCTTCTCTGATATCTAACCCTTTTTGGGAACAGTGCGTGGTGGGTAGTTTGACTGGGGTGGTCGCCTCCAAAAGAGTAACGGAGGCTTCTAAAGGTACCCTCAACACGGTTGGTAATCGTGTGTAGAGTGCAATGGCATAAGGGTGCTTGACTGAGAGACTGACAAGTCGATCAGGTTGGAAACAAGAGCATAGTGATCCACTGGTTCCGCATGGAAGGGCCAGTGCTCAAAGGATAAAAGGTACGCCGGGGATAACAGGCTGATCTCCCCCAAGAGCTCAAATCGACGGGGGGGTTTGGCACCTCGATGTCGGCTCGTCACATCCTGGAGGTGGAGAAGCTTCCAAGGGTTGGGCTGTTCGCCCATTAAAGTGGCACGCGAGCTGGGTTCAGAACGTCGTGAGACAGTTCGGTCTCTATCTGTGGTGGGCGTTAGAAATTTGAGAGGATCTGTCTTCAGTACGAGAGGACCGAGATGGACTGACCTCTAGTGTACCGGTTGTTCCGCTAGGAGCATCGCCGGGTAGCTATGTCGGGAATGGATAAGCACTGAAAGCATCTAAGTGCGAAACCAACCTCAAGATGAGATTTCTTTTAAGGGTCGTTGGAGACTACAACGTTGATAGGTCACCAGTGTATAGGCAGTAATGTCAGAGCTAAGTGATACTAATTACCCGTAAGCTTATTGTAACACACTTTCTTGATTGTTAACTTCGATATTTTCAAATGTTTATGACCTTTTTAAAATTTTAAGGTGGTTATAGCGATAGGGCTCACCTCTTACCATACCGAACAGAGAAGTTAAGCCTATCAGCGCAGATGGTACTACGTTTAGTGGGAGAGTATGTCGCCGCCTTTATCTTATAAATCAACCCTTTTTATGAAGGGTTTTTTTATACCCTTTTTTTAAATTTATTTTATATATCATAAGATTTTAGAATGGAATTAATTGAGATAATTATTCAAACAATAATAGATTATATAATAAACAAAAAAAACTACTGGATTTATTACATAGTATTCTTATTAGGAGTAATGGGATTAATTATTTTATTAGCTTGATTTTTTAGAAAGTTTTTATTTTTTCTTTCTTAGTGGTATAGAGTATGTTAAAGTGTAATTGAATCCACTTCCAAAAGTGTTGTCATCTGTTACTTTATTGAAGCCTGGTATAAAAAGAGTATCAAAGTTATCCGGCTTTGAATGAGATAATAATTTATTTAATCTTAAACTAAGTCCTAGATAAACATTGTTAAAAGTTTCAACTTTTAGACCAGCTACTATCTCAATCCAATTTCCTGAAAGATCTGAATACTCAATTGTTTGGTATTCACTGTCAACTAAGTTCGAAAAATAGGAATCTTGATTTCTAACTGTATAGTCTATAATTTTATTAGAAAAATCTGAAGTTGCATATCGTAATCCTAGGTAAATTGAATTATCCATTCCAACCCAATTTTTGAACATATTATAATTAAACCCAATTCTAAGAAAACGTCCAGAAGAATTAAAATTTATATTTTCATCTTCAATTCTTCTATCAATCAATCCATATTCCCCTGCTAAATATAAATTTTCAGTCACCTGTAAATCACCAATAAATTCATAATTTAAATTATCTCCTTCAGAAGATGATTTGATTGGTTTAAATAAATCGATACCTAATCTTAACTTATTTATAGTCAAGAGTTTATCTTTTTTAACTAAACTATCACTTGAGTTTAATTCTGTTTGAGATACTAGCATATTAGTTGATAACCAAATGCTAATAATGAATAAATATATTTGTTTTTTCTTCATTAAAAATTGAATCTTTTTCAACTGTAATTTCTCTTATCCATCCAGTTGATTTTATGATTTCTGTTTGATTATTAATTAAAAAGTTTGATATATATCCACATGATCTGTTAAGATACTGATGTATAGATTGATGATAAATTGTCAAAGTATCTAGGGTTTCTTTATTATTAAATAAAAACTGAGTTTTATTTGAGTTTACCTTAAGAGGAAGTTTTATTGACCCTCCAGAAAACTCTTCATGAATTATTGAATCGCTTTCAATAGATTTAACATTAATCAATGTAATGCCAGTTGGATTTTTAGTTTCATTATCTAAAAAACCAATTGTTATTCGATTAGTGTTCTCTGATCCTTCAATACATATATCATCCTTTTCGCAGCTTATTATAAATAATGATATTAATAGAAAATGATGACCTCTTATCATGAGTTTAAATATCTTCAAAATTACTATATTTATAATAAAACTAAACACTTATATTTTGCAAACAAAAACCACTAAAGATTTAGCCCAATTTCACCTTGATTTAGAGAAAAAGTTTGGTGCACATGACTACCATCCGCTCCCTGTTGTATTAGAAAAAGGAGAAGGAGTTTTTATGTGGGATGTTAATGGAAAAAAATATTATGATTTCTTATCTGCTTATTCTGCGGTTAATCAAGGTCACTGTCATCCAAAGCTTGTAAATTTAATTAAGAATCAAGCAGAGACACTTACATTAACGTCTCGTGCATTTCACAATAATAAACTTGGAGAATATATGGAGTATGCTACAAATTTATTTGGTTTTGATCAACTTCTTCCAATGAATACTGGTGCAGAAGGTGTTGAGACTTCAATTAAACTTTCAAGAAAATGGGGATATTTAAAGAAAAATGTAGAAGAAAATAAAGCAAAAATTGTTGTGTGTAATAATAATTTTCACGGTAGAACAACAACAGTTATTTCTTTCTCTACAGATCCAGGTTCAAAGGATTTCTTTGGTCCTCACACTCCTGGTTTTATTCATATTCCTCATGGAGATGTAGATTCTTTAGAAGAAGAATTCAAAAAGGATAAAAATATTGTTTCATTTTTAGTTGAACCTATTCAAGGAGAAGCAGGCGTCAATGTCCCTGATTCAAATTATTTAAAAGATGTTAGAGCTTTGTGTACTAAATACAATGTCTTAATGATTGCTGATGAAATTCAGACAGGACTTGGAAGGACTGGCTCTTTACTAGCTTCTTGTGGTAATTGTGATTGTAGTAACTCATGTGAGCAAAAATCATCATATGTAAGACCGGACATTCTAATTCTTGCAAAAGCACTAAGTGGTGGAACTTATCCTATTTCAGCTGTTTTATGTGATTCTGAAATAATGGAAGTCATCCAGCCAGGACAACATGGAAGTACTTTTGGTGGAAATCCCTTTGCTGCAAGTATTGCAAAAAAGGCTTTAGAAATAATTATTGAGGAAAATTTATCTCAGAATGCAAGAAAGCTTGGAGAGATATTTAGAGCAGAGATTAATAAATTTATAGAGACTAGTAACATTGTTAATTTAGTCAGAGGTAAGGGCCTTTTAAACGCAATAGTTATAAACGATTCACCAGATAGTAAAACTGCATGGAATATATGCTTACGCTTAAGAGACAATGGTTTATTAGCAAAGCCAACACAGGGTAATGTGATAAGATTTGCTCCACCTCTTGTAATGACAGAAGATCAGCTCTACGACTGTATAAGAATTATCACTTCTACGATTAATGAATTTGAAACAAAGTAAATGAAAGTATATTTTGATAATGCTGCAACTACTAAAGTCAGAGATGAAGTTATTGATGAAATTTCTTCAGTTTTAAAGAATTGTTTTGGAAACCCTTCTTCTACTCACTCTTTTGGAAGATCTGCGAAGTCTTACATAGAAACTTCAAGAAAATCTATTGCAAAAATTTTAAACTGTGAGCCTGGAGAAATTATATTTAACTCTGGAGGTACTGAGTCTGATAATTCAATTTTAAAGTGTGCTGTCAAAGACTTAGGGGTAAAACATATTATCTCCTCAAAGATTGAACATCATGCAATTACACATACTTTAGAAGAGCTTGAGACTCAAGATGTCTCAATTCATTATGTTAAACTAAAAAGTAATGGTCAAGTTGATTTTAAAAATTTAGAAGAGCTGTTGACTTCGATTAAAGAACCGAAGTTAGTCACCCTAATGTACATAAATAATGAGATTGGAAATATTTTAGATATAAAGAGTGTTTCTGAATTATGTCAAAAGTATAATTCATTTTTTCATTCAGATGCAGTTCAAGCTGTTGGGCATTATCAGATTGACTTAAAATCCTTAAAAATTGATTTTCTCTCATCGGCAGGGCATAAATTTCATGGTCCAAAAGGTGTTGGATTCACATACATTAATAAATCAACTAAAATTAAATCTTTCATTTGTGGAGGTCCTCAAGAAAGAGGTTTAAGAGCTGGTACAGAGTCTGTTCATAATATAGTTGGAATGACTAAAGCACTCGAGATTGCTAATAAAAACATGGATAAAGAAACTAATTATGTTAGCACAATAAAAAAGTATATGATTGAAAATTTGATTGGTTTATTCCCAAATATTCATTTTAACGGAGAATCTGGAGATATGACTAATAGCACCTACACTGTTTTAAATGTATGTTTTCCTATTTCTAATGATAAAGCAGCTATGCTTGACTTTCAACTAGATCTTAAAGGAATTGCTTGTTCTAAAGGGAGTGCATGTCAATCAGGAAGTTCTGAAGGTTCTCACGTATTAAGCGAAATACAGGATGATTCTCATAAAATTTTTCCATCCGTAAGATTTTCTTTTTCACATAATAATAAAAAAGAAGAAGTTGACTATTTAATTGAAACCCTTAAAGAATTTATTAGTTCTTAATTAATAATATATTTTAGATTTATAAACCCCTTTATTTCCAACACCATCTTCATATTTAATTATTAATTCATTTTCACCATTTTCAATTACTCCATCTGATAAATTATGAAATATTAAGTTGGATTTTGGCTCATATTCAAACAATGCCCAATTTCCATTAAAATAACTAGAATAACTTTTAATTCCTGAAAGTTCATCTTTAAGCCTTAACCTTAAGCTTCTTTTTCCTTTAATATTTGAATTGCTTTTAAAATTAATTGGTATGATTTCGGGTTTTAAAGTGTCTCTTGAAATGATATACTTTCCTAATGAAGAAGTATTAGTATATATAAATGAATCATTTTTCTTTGAGCTTAAATAACTTATCCTCTCATTAATTATTTTACCTATAAATGACTGTCTTAATCGCATGGTATCAGTTATCTTATGAGGTAATTTTACTCTTACAGAAGATCTAAATGGATCTTTTTCTTTACCTAAATCAAGTGTATCGGAATTGTAAGAAATATTTAATAATAAATCATCATAGAAAGTGTTTTTGTCAATTTCAATTATTGATGAATTTTTGTTTAGAGTATAATCTTGATTAGTTAAGATTTCTATCCCTTGATAAGAAGTTTCAGTAGATTTAGTATCTACACTTTTTAATCTAAATTTTATATATGAAGAGTTTTGATTCCAGTCTGAAATTTTTATAATAACAGAGTTGTCTTTATAATTATCTGAATTTATAATTCCATTAAAAGAATTTTTTTTGAGAAAAGATAGATTAGAATTACGAGGGGTATATATTTTTAAAACCTTTTTATTTCTCTCAATTAGAGATTGATAATCATACATTATTTTTTTAAAGTGATTCTCACTAAATTTAATTTTATTCATTTGATATGAATAACTTAATATTGAATCGATAAAAAGTTCAACTTTATATATTCCATTCTGATTATATAAATTCTTATACTGTATATCATATATATCAAGCCCAATACCAATTTTACCATTATATCCAATTATATCAGATATGTATGTGGAGTCATTAAGCTTGCTTATTTTTTTTCTAACAGGAAGTTTTTTTACTAAGCTGTTATCCTCATTGATTATGTACAAACCTCTTATTATTGGTCTTTCTTGATCAACATATTTATAATTAAACATTAATGGATTTATGGCATCCTGATTTTTAGTTTCTCTTATTTCAAAATGAAGATGAGGACCAAAAGATCTACCTGTATTTCCAGAATATCCTATTAAACTTCCTTTGCTAATTATGAATTCATTTTTTTTTGGAAATTTTTTTATTGAATTTTTTTTTGATTTATAAAGTTCAGACTTTATATAATTATTTAGCTCAGGACTAAAGTTTCTTAAATGAGCATAAACTGAAGTATATCCATTTGGGTGATCTATGTATATGACTTTTCCATATCCATAATTATTAACTTCTATTCTTGAAACAAATCCATCTTCAATACTAAAAACCTTTTGTCCCTGTACTCCTCTGCTTTTAAAATCTATTCCAGTATGGAACCTTGATCTAAACTCTCCAAATGTCCCAGAAAGATCAAAGGGGGCATCAATTGGAGAATGGAAGTTAATTTCTTGGGAAATAAGAAAATTTATATTGAATATAAATAGTATTGTAAAAAGAATTCGTAGAAAAAATCTCATTTCACATCAAATTTAACTTAAGATTTTTATAAATTGAAATCAATAAAATAATTTTTTAGTTATATGCTTTTAAATCATGTAAATTCTTTAAAAGAAAAAATTGATCTTCTCTTAAATAAAGTAGATGAGCTTAAAGTTATCAATGATTCTCTTAAAACAAAAAATGACTATTTAATTAATGTAAATAAAGATCTTGAAGCTAAGATTAAGGTTATTCAAGCAAAAGAAAAACAACTTAAGCTTGTATCAGCGATAACTGAGGATAACACTGACAAGCAATACTTTAAAAATAAAATTGATTATTTAATCAAAGAAATAGATTATTGCATTGATAGAATATCAATATAGCTAATATGGAAGATAATATTAAAATAAAATTAAGTATAGGTGATAGACTCTATCCTCTTACAATTCAAAGATCTCAAGAGTTTTACTTTCGTGAAGCTTCTAAAATAATTGAAAAGACAATTAAAAATCTTGAAGAAAATTATTCTGTAAGGGATAAACAAGATTTACTAGCAATGTGTTGTATTCAATTTGCTGCTAAAAATCTTCAAAATAAATCTAAATTAAGCGATTCAGATACAGAAGTAGAGAAAACTATTTTAAAAATCATAGATGATATTGATAAATCCATTTTAACTTCTTAAATTTACTTGAACCTGTATTAGTGATTTTTGGTAAACTCAACGAGTATTAATTAAGAAAGGTGAGTTTAAATGCTAAAGCAAGCTATCTTTGAATAGATCCTTGAATGTTTAATTAGCCTTAATCCTGTTTATTAGGAGTTTATGCAATACTCACTTTAATACAGGTTTTTTTTCAACTCTTTACACTTTAGTCATAAAACTCTATCTCCATCCTGTCCATCAGTTTGGTGTCCACCCTTAATAGGATCATCAACTTTATTTAATGCCCATACCAAAGCAATAACCCAAAAAACAATTGTTGCTCCAAAAATGTTCATCAATAAAATTATCCATCTATTACGGTGAGACCTTTTAAAGGCAATGATGGTTGGCAGAAAATAAATAGCTAATACAATAAGACCTAACAAAGAAAAAAACAACAAGACGACTCCATCTGAACTCTCAGCTAATAGGTTAATATTCATTTTCTAATTTAGTTATATTTTTTGGAGATTAATGGTTTTTAAATCTCTTTTATTTCTTTCTTTAACTATGTGAGAAGGTTCCCATCTTCATCCCATTCTGCAAGATCGTTCCTTTTCGTTTGATCAACACATCTAGAAATCCATTCTTCATCGTAAGAAACTGAATAATCTTTCAAGATTTCATCTGGTACCCCATCCCATATATTAGGAGTATTCCCTTTATATTCAAGATCTTTAATTCCAATTTCAGATGTAAAATATCCAGTTATTATCATTCCTCTATACACAGCAAATAACCTGATAGCTTCTTGAAGATTATCATCAGTATTATCATTAAAGGCAATATCATCAAAAACAGACTGAATTTGAATGTCTGTGCATTCAAGTAATTTTGATCCAAATCTAACTTCGCATATTTGATCAAAGACAATTAAGCCTCTTCTAAGTACTTTTTCACCATATTCATTATGAGCTGGTGTACTAAAATCTTTTGCTATGATTTCAAATAGTTCAACAACACCGGCATCTTTAATATTTCCATTTTCATTTGGTGGTAGTACTATATTGGCAATTTTATCTATAGTTTTAAGTTCATAGTCATTAAAAAACTTTCCCTTAAGCATTTTATAATCCCATTCCAACTCCTCAGGAGTTCTTCCATATTTATATTTCCAAACTTGATCTAATATTAATTTATCTTCATCAGTTATACAACTGTTAAATGTCATTGTTGCACCAAGAGATCCAAGTACTAGGGTTTTTAAGCTATCTCTTCTTTTCATCAGATATTTTGTTTCTTTAATTCTTTAATTATATGTTCAGAAGTTCTCCATGATAATGCCATTATAGTCCAAGTTGGATTTTTATCAGCCTGAGAAACAAATGGTGCAGCATCCACTATATATACATTGTCTACATCATGGAGTCTTTCATATTTATTTACAACAGAATTCTTTGAATCATTACCCATCCTTGTAGTTCCTACTTCATGGATAATTTCTCCAGGAGCAGATATCCCATAATTATCTTTTTTAGTTGGTTTTGAGCCTAATGGAATTCCCCCCATATTATGTGCAATCTCCTCAAATGTATCATGCATGTGTTTTACTTGTTTAAATTCATTATCTGACCATTTGTACCTAAACCTTAATACTGGAATTCCATATTTATCTTTAGCATCAGGATCAATCTCACAATAATTTTCTTTTAGTGGTATAGCCTCGCCTCTACCTGAAAGAGATATTGTTGACCCATAGTACTTTTTAACATCGTCTCTTAATGAGTCACCATAACCTCCAGCTCTTAGTCCAAAAAATTTATTAAACTCATTTGGGTTAAATCCAAATCCATATTCTGGCATTTTAAAACTCCTTCCAATCTCTATATGATATCCTCTAGGGAAATCAAGTTTTTTATTATCAAGCCACCATGGAGAATAAACATGCATCCCTCCAACACCATCTTCATTATAGGTTTTTCTATTTATCAATTCTGGAATAAAAACGCCTCTTCCAGCTCCAGTGGAATCATGAAGATATTTCCCTATTAAATTACTGCTATTTCCTAATCCATTTGGATGAGCCTTACTTTTAGAATTAAGTAAAATTCTAGCTGTACTACATGCAGATGCAGCTAAAACTACAATTTTACCTTTTATAGTATAATCTTTTCCATTCTCTTTATTAATAAATGATACTCCAGTTGCACGGCCATTTTTATCAGTTAATACCTCATTAACCATTGAATTAACATATAAGTCAACCATTCCTCCTTTTAAAGACGGAATTACTAGACACGAGCTAGATGAAAAATCGCCATATACTGAACAGGATCGATCACATTGACCACAATAAAAACAAATACCTCTATCATTATTTATCCTTTTTGTAAGTATAGATAGTCTAGAAGGAATTACTTTGACACCAGATTTTTTAGCACCATTTATATAAAAAAGTTCATGTAAACGAGGTTTTGGTGGTGGCAAGAAAAAACCATCAGGATCATTAAACATATTTTCTTTTGTTCCAAATACACCAATTAATTTATCTAGTTTGTCATAATATGGTTTAATATCTTCATATGAAATTGGCCAATTCTCTCCAAGTCCATCATAATCTTTGCTTTTAAAATCTTTAGGTCCAAATCGTAGAGAGATTCTCCCCCAGTGGTTTGTTCTTCCACCTAACATCCTAGATCTCCACCATCTAAAATTTGAATCTTCAACAGAAGAATATGGTTCGCCATCCAAAGACCAGTCTCCATATGACATGTGAAAGTCTCCAAATGCTCTATTAGTTCCAGCTCCTCTTCTAGGTGATTCCCATGGCCATTTTAATTGAGTTTGTTGATCTGGGCTAGCAGGATCAAAATATGGTCCAGATTCAACTAAAGCTACTTTTACACCAGCTTCACTTAATATTTTGGTAGCCATTCCTCCACCGGCTCCTGAACCTACAACAATTACGTCATATTCTTTTTTACTCTTAAGTATTTCCATAAACCAAAGTGAATTTATTAAAAACTTTTAAATATTAACTTACTTAGCAATAAACTTTTCTTATATTAAATATCAAGCATTAAATATCAATAAAATTATCTTTAGTTTAAAATTTAAAATACTGCATTTTTACTGCTTATTTAAATCATGACAATAGAAATCTGCGCCACATCTATTAAGTCAATTATAAATGCTCAAAATGCAGGAGCAGATAGAATTGAGTTATGTGAAAAATATTTAATTGGTGGTGTTACTCCATCTATTGATTTTACTCTTGAATCAATAAAAAAATCAAGAATTCCAATTAATATCCTTATTAGACCTAGAGGTGGTAATTTTAATTTTATGGATCAAGAATATGAAAGTATGATTGAATCAATTTATAATTTTAAAAATTACAACATAAACGGATTTGTTATTGGCTTTCTTAATGAAGATGAAAAAATTGACTCTAATAGATTGATTGAATTTAGAAAAATTACAAAAGGTTATGAATTAACATTTCACAGAGCTTTTGACCATCTTATTAATCAAGATGAATCATTAGAATTATTAATTGAAAATAAATTTGATAGAATTCTTTGTTCAGGTGGTATTATTAATTCAGAGAAAGGATTTGAAAGGCTTAAATACCTTAAGAAAATATCTAAGGATAGAATTTCAATAATGCCTGGTGGGGGTATAAATTTGAAAAATTTTAATCTATTTAAAAACTCAAATTTTAATGAAATTCATCTTTCTGCAATTGATAAAAATATTTCACTTGATTCTAATTTTAATATTATTAGAGAAATTGTAGAGAAGAGTAAATAATAAAATATTATTTTTGAAAAAAATAAATATGACTTTTGATATTGATGTTATAAAGAGTGTCTATTCAGGGATGTCCTTGAAGGTTGAAAATGCAAGGAAGATTATTGGAAGACCTCTAACTCTGGCTGAAAAAATATTATATTCTCATTTATGGGATGGATCCTCCAATACTATATTTAAAAGAGGCGAAGATTATGTTGATTTCGGACCAGACAGGGTTACTTGTCAAGATGCTACTGCTCAAATGGCACTTCTTCAATTTATGCAAGCTGGTAAAGATAAGGTAGCTGTACCTACTACAGTTCATTGTGATCATCTAATATTAGCTCAATCAGGTGCTCAACAGGATCTTAAAAACGCAAATAAAGTTAGTTCTGAAGTGTTTAATTTCCTTGAGTCTGTTTCAAGAAAATATGGAATTGGATTTTGGAAGCCAGGTGCAGGAATTATTCACCAAGTAATTCTTGAAAATTATGCATTTCCAGGAGGAATGATGATAGGTACTGATTCTCACACTGTTAATGCTGGTGGGTTAGGTATGGTTGCAATTGGAGTAGGAGGTGCAGATGCTGTTGATGTAATGGCTGGAATGCCTTGGGAATTAAAATTTCCTAAGTTAATAGGGATTAAATTGACCGGAAAGTTAAATGGTTGGGCCTCAGCTAAAGATGTTATTTTAAAAGTGGCAGGCATACTTACTGTTAAAGGTGGTACTGGACATATTTTAGAATATTTTGGTGATGGTGCCGAATCACTTTCTTGTACTGGAAAAGGTACTATTTGTAATATGGGAGCTGAAGTAGGTGCTACAACTTCAATTTTTGCTTACGATAAATCAATGGAAAGGTATTTAAATTCTACTGAGAGAAAAGATATTGTAGAAGCAGCTTCTTCAGTTAAGAATGATCTTAGGGCTGATCAAGATGTTTATGATAACCCTGATTTATATTTTGATGAAATAATTGAAATTGATTTGAATACTCTTACACCTCACATCAATGGACCTTTCACTCCAGATCTAGCTACACCAGTTGATGAAATGAAAAACAAAGCTAAAGCTGAAGGTTGGCCTACTGAAATAAAATGGGGTTTAATTGGTTCATGTACAAATTCTTCTTATGAAGATTTATCTAGAGCAGCATCTATAGCTAGACAAGCCTTAGAAAAAAATATTAAAACAAAATCTCAGCTAGGAATTAATCCTGGCTCAGAACAAGTTAGATATACTGCTGAAAGAGATGGGATAATTGAGGTATTTGAGAAATTAGAATCTAAGATTTTTACTAATGCTTGTGGGCCATGTATAGGTCAATGGTATAGACCAGGAGAAGACAACACTAAAAAGAATTCTATTATTCATTCATTTAACAGAAACTTTTCTAAAAGAAATGATGGAAATCCAAATACTCATGCGTTTGTTACTTCACCTGAAATGGTAATGGCAGTTGCTCTTTCTGGTAATCTTGATTTTAACCCTCTTACTGATAAGCTAACTTCAGAAGATGGACAACAAGTATTTCTTGATCCACCAATAGGAGATGAATTGCCTTCTAATGGTTTTGCATACGAGGATAATGGTTATGTTGAACCACCACTAGATGGATCTAATATTGAAATAAATATCAATCCAGAATCAAAAAGACTTCAAGTTCTTGAACCTTTTAGCCCTTGGAATGGTGAAAATATTAATAATGCAAGACTTTTAATAAAAGCACACGGTAAATGTACTACAGATCATATTTCAATGGCAGGACCTTGGTTGAGGTTTAGAGGTCATCTAGATAATATCTCTGATAACTGCTTGATAGGTGCTGTTAACCATTTTAATATGGAGACTAATTCTGTAAAGAACTTAATAACAGGTGAATATGGTCCAGTTCCAGAAACTCAAAGATTTTATAAAAAAAATCAAGTAGCTACAATCGTTGTAGGAGATCATAACTATGGAGAGGGGTCTTCAAGAGAACATGCTGCAATGGAGCCAAGACATTTAGGGATTAAAGCTGTGATTGTTAAGTCATTTGCAAGAATTCATGAAACAAATCTTAAGAAGCAAGGAATGTTAGCATTTACCTTTGACCAAGAAGATGATTATAATAAAATACTTGAAGATGATGTCTTTAATTTTATTGATTTAAAAACTTTTTCACCTGGCAATAAGTTGTCTCTTGAAATTATTCATTCTGATAATTCTAAAGAAATAATTAAATTGAATCATACTTTTAATTCTCAACAAATTGAATGGTATAAAAATGGTTCAGCATTAAACTTAATTAAGTCTAATAAAGGATGATTAAAGATCTTAAATACCTAATGGCATACTCTATTGCAATCATTGCATTTATTGGTATTTTAGCGGGAGGGCCCCTTGTCTATTTAACTGTTGTTTATACTTTTATTTTTATTCCGATATTAGAATCAAATACAAAGGAATATAAAAACGAGTATTCAGATGATGAGAAGAAAAATAGAAATCTAGATCCATTCTTTGATTTTTTACTTTATCTAAATATTCCTATAGTTTTCGGAATATTTTTTGTTTCTCTAAACACATTACTTTATACAAACTCTGTTTATGAAATTATAGGTATAATTATATCAGCTAGTATTGTTATGGCTACTAATGGAATTAATGTTGCACACGAGCTTGGTCATAGAAAATCTTTATTTAGCAGAACTTGCTCTAAGTTACTCTATCTCCCTTGTCAGTATATGCATTTTTTTATTGAGCATAATTATGGTCACCATATTAATGTTGCTACACCTGATGATCCTGCTACTGCAAAATATAAGCAGAATTTATATAGTTTTTGGATTAGTTCAGTAACTAAAACATATATAAGTGCTTGGAGAATCCAGTTAAAACTTTTAAGAGTTTCTAAACTAAGTTTTTTTTCTCTTAGAAATGATATGATATTTTATACTTTATTTCAAATTTCATTTTTAATTTTTATATATCTTAACTATGGTCTAATTATTACTATTTATTCAGTACTCATGTCTATTGGTTCATTTCTATTTCTAGAGACGATCAATTACGTAGAACATTATGGGCTATTGCGCAAAATTAAATCGAATGGAAAATATGAAAGAGTTAAACCACACCATTCGTGGAATTCAAATCATACTATCGGAAGAATAACTCTTTACGAGCTTACAAGGCATAGTGATCATCATTTCATATCATCAAAAAAATATCAGGTTTTAGAATCTATAGATGACAGTCCTCAGCTACCATATGGTTACCCTACTTCAATTTTAATTTCGTTCTTTCCACCTTTATGGTTTAGGATAATGAATCCACTAGTAGAGCATCACATGGATTATACAAATTAATAAAAAAAGCAATTTATTTTTTAGTTATACCAACTACAATCAATATAATTAATCCCTTCAAATTTTTTATCGAAAAATCTATTTTTAGATTTTATAAATCCATTATATGTATTTGCAAAAGGAGAAGAAGGGTGCATTATATCATCTGGATTAGTACTGTGCGCATAACGAAGAACATCATGTCCAAATTCATGGTACATTAAGCCTAGTTTCTGCCATATATTAATATCATTCCAATACCTAAAAGCAATTCCAACTCTCACAACTTCATCATTACATGAACTTGCAGCATATGCTCCATAATCAAGAACTTCACCAGATGCAGTTAATGCGGCAGATTCATATTCATAATACATATTTACAATAGAATTTAGATTATCATAATCAGGATTGTTTCTCATTGAGCATTTTGCATCAGCAACAAATATATCCCAAAATGCATATAAATCATCAGAGTCAAAGTTTGGATCAGTTACTCTATCATAATCAATACAGCTAAACAAAACATCTTCAGGAATTTCCTCATATACTAAAGAATTTTTAGCACATGATATTACTAATAAAAAAATAAGATAGATTATTCCCCTGGGCATGAAATATATTTAATACCAGTAAATGATCTTTTAAACAGTCTGTCTTTGGCTTCAATAAAATCATTTACATTAATATCGCTTCGTGTACTAGAGGGGTACATGATATCAGCAGGGTTTGTGCTGTGCTCATATTTATAGACATCATGACCAAATTCATGATACATAATCCAAAGTCTTTGTAGTAAGTTTTTTTCTGTCCATTCATTGTATAATACACCAACGTTAACTCTATTATCATTACAATAACCTGAGAATGTAGAATATGCTATGTGATCAGGAGTAACACCAGCAGATATTTGCGCAGCAGATCTATATTCAAAAAAGATATTAAGAGATGGATTTCTTTCAGAGTAATCTGGACCTCCTCTAGAACATTTTACATCCTCTACAAATTTCGTCCAATATTGCATTAGATCATCTTGATTTGTATTTTTTGGATCTAGAAGATCATCATAACTTACACAACTGTAAATTTGTTCAAATTCGTCAACAATCTCTACAGTTGGTGTTTCAGCATCTTTAGAACATGCAGTTACTATAAGAGATATAAATAAGGATGATAAAATAAATCTTTTCATATTACTAAAATTTGTAGCGAGAGAGAGATTTGAACTCTCGACCTCCGGGTTATGAATCCGACGCTCTCACCAGCTGAGCTACCTCGCCAAATTAATAAATGCAAATATATAAAACAAATCTCAAGAAAGTATTGCTAAAAATCCGTTTATTGATGTATATACTAACTTTTTTTAATATATTGGAAACTATATGAGCAAGAAAAAAGAATTTGTAATTGAATATGATTTTCAATCTTCTCCGCAGTTATTATTTCAATATCTATCTACTCCTTCAGGTTTATCCGAATGGTTTTCAGATGATGTAAACTTTAGAGGTGAAAAATATACTTTTTTCTGGAATGACTCGGAGGAATATGCAAGAGTTTTATCAAAAAAGATAAATGAGAAAATTAGATTTCAATGGATTAATGGTGAACCAGATGAAGAAGAATATTTCTTTGAATTTAAAATTCAAATGGATGAAATCACCAAAGATGTCTCTCTTACAGTTACTGATTATTCAGATGAAGATGAATTAGAGGAAGCAAAACTTTTATGGAATAGTTTGATTGCAGATCTTAAACAAGTATTAGGTTCAACTTAATTTAAAGTGATATCATCAGGCGAATTAGACCATATTCTATATTTTTTTCCTAATTTTTTAATCGTATTATTCCAGCTATTTTTTTCTTTTAAGTCAAATACATTTTCAAATTGATCTTCTAAAACTATCCAACTATTATTATCTATTTCATCATCCAATTGATTAGTATCCCAACCAGAATAACCTTGAAAAAGAATCACATCTTGCTCATCAATTAATCCATCTTCAATTTGATTAAAAAGATATTCGAGGTTATTACCCCAGTATAAATTATTATCAATTTTAATGCTTTCTAAATGATCACTTTTACTTTTTAATAAATAATAATGATTATGAGAGACTGGACCACCATAATAGACATCTATCTTAACTTTTTTTGCTGATCTAATATCTTTTGTTATAAAAAGATCAGAATGTCTATTTAGAATGAAACCAGTCAAGCCATCTTCTGTCTCATCAACAATTAATATTATTGATTTATAGAAAATCATATCGCTTAAAAGGTTTGGAGAAGATATTAGAATTTTTCCTTTCATGGTAAAAAAAAAGAGCTTCCTAATAGAAGCTCTTTATGACATTTTTTAAATGAATTTAAAACTTAGTTATTTACTGTACTTGAAAGTTCAGCTCCAGCTTTAAATTTTACAACTTTTTTAGCAGGGATTTTAATAGTTGCACCAGTTTGAGGATTTCTTCCATCTCTTGCAGCTCTTTGAGAAACTGACCAAGATCCGAATCCAACTAGTGATACTCTACCACCACCTTTTAAAGTTGAACTAACACTCCCTAGAAAAGATTCTAGAGCCATTTTCGCTGATGCTTTTGATATGCCAGCGTTACCTGCCATTGCATCAATTAATTCTGATTTGTTCATATCACTTAATTTTAATGTTTAAACAAAAATATGTGTTATTATGAAAGTCCCACGATTTAAAGGCCTAAAAGTCAATTTTTGTTAATAAATAGGGGTGTTTTGTTGATAATCCAGCTGTTTTTCCTAGTAAACATGGGAATTTTCATCAAATTTCAACCCATTTATCAACTCTTTTGCGGTCATTTCTCTTTTACTTTCCAATTGAATTATGACACAATTTGTAATTCCACTATCATTATATATTAGTAATTCACCATTTTCAATAACTATTTTACCCCTTATATTATTTTTTGATGATTGACTTTTTTTCCCTACAGCCTTTAAAATTTTCATTCTAATTTCATTATGACCATTTTTCATAATTGTCCAAGCTCCTGGTTTTGGAGATAATCCTCTAATTTGACTAACTATTTTACTTACTGATTCACCCCAGTCAATTCTAGTATTTTCTGAATTTAATTTTGGAGCTAGCATTATTTTATTTTCTAAATTCTGTTTAATAGGTTTAATGGTCTCATTAAAAACCCCTTCTATAGTTTTAACTAGAAGCTCTGCACCAACTTTAGACAGTTTATTATATAATGACCCAAAGTCATCTTCATCGTTTATCATTACATCTTTCTGAAGTAAAATATCTCCTTGATCTATTTTATCATTAATAAAAAATGTGGTAACCCCTGTTTTAATCTCATTATTTATTAAGCACCAATTTATTGGCGCAGCACCTCTATAATTTGGCAAAAGAGATGCATGAAGATTAATTGTTCCATATTTAGGTATAGTGAAAATTTCTTGAGCTAATTTTCTGAAAGCTACTACTATAATTAAATCAGGTTTTAAGTCTTCAATTTGAGCAATGAATTTTTCATCTGTTAAACTTGAGGGCTGAAGAATCTTAATATTATTTTTTAGCGCGCATTTCTTTACGGTACTCTCCTTCAGCTTTTGCCCCCTTCCTGATTTTCTATCAGGTGTGCTTACAACATATTCAACATTATACTTAGAACAGATAGCTTCTAATGAAGTTACCGCAAAATCAGGCGTTCCAAAAAATATTATTTTATAATCTTGTTTCATGAGTTGTTTAAAATAAATTTAACTCTTTCTTTTATGCTAATATTAGGGACTTTAATAATTTTAATACCTGACTCCATGTATATATCATCTATAAAAGGACTGATTTTTTCTGCATCACTAAATTCCTCTATTCTGTCTTCATCTTTTTTATAAATTTCTTTCCATGGTTGAAAAATAAAAATCAGATCATATTTATAATTACTAGGTAAATTATCCCAATAACTTGAAGAATTATCAATTGATCTTAAATATGCTGTAATTTCATGAATTCCCCTGTCATAGAATGCAAGATTTTCTTTACAGTTCAAAGTATCTGCAATTTTATAGTCATGATGCCTTCTTTTAAAAATCTCTTCACTTATCTTAATAGGATCTGATTTAAACTCTGATCCTCTTTGTTTATAGTCAGAAAGTATATCTCTAGCTGCTTCCTTAAAACAATGAAATTTGAGTTTTGTAAGTTCATATATTACACTAGTCTTTCCTGTACTAGGTCCTCCAGCTAAAACAATTCTTTTATTTATTTTTTCTTGTATCATTTCTCCAAAAAGGTTTAGTTATATTTGTAGAAATTTTTACAAAAATAATTCCCTTGTCTAATAAAAATACTAAATCTGAAGATTTTTATTTAAGATTTGAAGAACAGTTGTTAGAATCTCAGGATTGGCCTGGCATGTACATGTATAAATTTATTGTTAAGGATGGGAGTGATGAGATAAACCAATTGAAGAAAATTTTAGATAATTATAATGGAAATTCATCTTTTAAGTCATCTTCAACCAATAAGTTTATAAGTGTAACGTTTGAACACTTTGCATCTTCGCCAGCAGATGTGATTAAAGTATATAAAGAGGTTAGTGTTATAGATGATATAATTAGCCTTTAAATGGTAATTAATTTATTAAATTGCGAAATATGAATTCATTAGAATACAATACAGAAAGAACCAAATTGATAATTCCAGAATATGGAAGACATGTTCATCAAATGATTGATCAAGCTGTAGCTTTAAAGGATAAAGATGAAAGAAATAAAATGGCTAAAGCAATTATTGGTGTGATGGGAAATCTAAACCCTCATTTGAGAGATGTTCCTGATTTTCAACACAAACTTTGGGCTCAACTCTTTATAATGTCAAATTTTGAACTAGATGCAGATAGTCCTTTTGAAAAGCCTTCAAAAGAACTCTATATAAATGGTAAACCAAATAAACTAGAATACCCTCAGAGCTATCCAAAATATAGGTTTTACGGAAATAATATTAAGAAAATGATTGATATTGCAATGGGGTGGGAAGAAGGTGAATTAAAAGATAAGCTTATTGCCAATATAGCTAATCATATGAAAAAATGCTTTTTAAACTGGAACAAGGATTCTGTTGATGATAAGGTAATTTTTGATCATCTAGCAGATTTATCTAATGGAACATTAAAAGTTCCTGAATCTAAGCTACCCTTGACAGACTCTAGTGAATTTCTTAAGAATATGGTTAAGACAAACAATAATTATAAGTCAAATAATAAAAACAGAAAAAAGCCTAAAAGAAGATATTAATGTCCAGTCTGAGAGTTAGAGGAGGTATTAAATTGTCTGGTGAAATCAGACCACAAGGTGCTAAAAATGAAGCACTTCAGGTGATTTGTGCAACTTTGTTATCAGAAAGTGATATCACAATTTCTAATATTCCAGATATAATTGATGTAAATAAACTTATAGAGATACTTAGAAATCTAGGTGTTAAAATAACAGAGCTAGAAAAAGGTAAATACTGTTTTAATGCAAAAAATATTAATCTTGAATATCTAAATAATGGAAATTTTTTAGATGATGCTAAATCATTAAGAGGTTCCATAATGTTGGTAGGACCTCTTCTATCAAGATTTGGATCTGCCTCAATACCTAGGCCAGGTGGAGATAAAATTGGAAGAAGAAGATTAGACACACACTTTATTAACCTTGAAAAACTTGGTGCAAAACTTGAATATAATTCTAATAATAGGACATATTCAATCATTTCTAAAGATCCCCTTAAGGGAACAAGTATTTTGCTTGATGAGGCATCTGTAACAGGAACTGCAAATATAATTATGGCAGCTGTTTTAGCAAATGGACTTACATCTATTTATAATGCTGCTTGTGAACCTTATATTCAACAATTATGTTTACTCTTAAATAAAATGGGCGCCAAAATTTCTGGTATTGGCTCAAATCTTTTAAGTATTGATGGTGTTGATAAACTAGATGGTGCTACTCACCAAATATTACCTGATATGATAGAGATAGGTAGTTGGATAGGTTTAGCAGCAATGACTCAAAGTGAGCTTAGAATTAAAGATGTTTCATGGGAAAACTTAGGACAAATACCTGATGTTTTTAGAAAGCTAGGGATTACTTTAAACAAAGAGGATGATGATATTCTTATTCCAGCTCATATAAATGGATATTCTATATCTAATTTTATTGATGGTTCTATTTTAACTGTTTCAGACGCTCCTTGGCCAGGTTTTAGTCCAGATTTAATCTCTATTATACTTGTAACAGCTACTCAAGCTAATGGAAGCACATTAATTCATCAAAAAATGTTTGAAAGCAGACTGTTTTTTGTTGATAAACTAATTGATATGGGAGCCAAAATAATCCTATGTGACCCCCATAGAGCTTCTGTTATTGGCCATAATTTTAAGTCTTCATTAAAACCAACTGTTATGACCTCTCCTGATATTAGGGCCGGTATAGCTCTTCTTATTGCTGCTCTTTCGGCCTCTGGTGAAAGTATAATTCAAAATGTTGAACAAATAGATCGTGGTTATGAGAATATAGTGGAAAGATTAAAATCTATAGGAGCTGATATTGACAGAATCTAGAGTTATCTCTTAGAGATTTTATTATTAGATATATTTCGTTGCATATTACACTTAAATCTATCTATACTGTTTTCTCTTAATTTAGAATGTTTTGTTTTTCTGCCACTAACTCTCTCTCTCCACAGTTTAAAACTACTTTTTTTGAGATTATTTCTCATTAAACTTATTAATTCCTTTTCATTAATTTCAAACTGATTAAATATTGCTTCAAAGGGAGTTCTGTCTTCCCATGCCATTTCAATTATCCTATCAATTTCAATTAGACTTTTATTCTTCACTAGTAATTGTTTTTATAAATTTCTCTCCATTTAGTAAGTGAAACTCTTTCTTTTTTCAGATCCATTTTATCAAAAGTTGTTTCTAAACCAAACTAAGCTGGTAATTTTTTTCTTTGACATGATTTACTACAGTATTTTATGTTATCCCAGTTTTTCTCCCATTTTTTTCTCCATGTAAATTTTAATCCACAGGTTATACAAATTTTTGAGGGAAGATTAATTTTTTTAACTCCTCTCATTAATTTGTTTTAACCGAACTCATACCACCATCGATTGGTATGATTTGACCAGTCATCCACTTGCTATTATCCTCAAGTAAAAATTTGACAATCTCAGAGATATCCTTAGGTGATCCAATCTCCTTAAGTGGATGTCTGTTCTTTGCATTATCTAATTTAGTTTCAGAGTTTAGGAATTTTTCAGACATAGGAGTTTCTAAAATAGATGGAGCTATAGAGTTAACTCTTATTTTAGGAGCAAATTCTGCTGCTAATGATCTTGTTAGTCCTTCAATAGCTCCTTTAGAAGATGAAACTGAGCTATGGAATGGCATTCCTATTTTTACTGCAACAGTACTGAACATAACAATACTTGGATTTTTAGCCTTTTGAATTTTTGGTAACACCTTTTGTAAAATTTTAATACACCCTATTACATTTATATTAAAATCTTCAAGAAATACAGATGGTTTTAAACCTTTAAAAGGTCTTAAATTTATTGTCCCTGGTAGATAGACAAATCCATCAATATGATCTGGCAACCAATCAGTTTCAAATTCCTGATCAAGGTTAAGTTCATTTATTTTAATGTTGGTATCACTAAATTTTTCTTGATTCCTAGTAGCTATAAAGACATTATTATCCTCTTTAAGTTTTTGCGATAGTTCATATCCGATTCCAGTTGAACCACCAATCAGTAAAATGTTTTTCATTTATTTAAAATTTCCAAAAATTTTTATTAATTCAAGTTCTCTATGTTTAAAAATAGTATTCAACTTAGAATTAATAAATAGGAAATTTAATAGAACACCTATAATTCCAAAAGGAGGCTTATAATGTATAACATCTTCCATGATAACACCACCCTCAATTTCTTTTATAAAATGTTTATGATGCCAAAATGTATAAGGACCAAATCGCTGTTCGTCTATGAAGAATTCTTTATCTCTTATTTGAGTTATTTCTGTAACCCAGTTAATCTTAATACCTAGAAGAGGTTTAACAGTATACTGTATAATTTGACCTGGGTAGGCTTTCTTTTTATCCCAATCAGTAATATTGAAATCCATAGACTTGGGTGTTATTAATTCCAAATTGTTGGGCGATGATAGAAAATCCCAGGCTTCATTCAAATTTATAGGAAGCTTTTGTGAATATTTTAACTTAAAGATTTCCATTGATAATTTTCAAGATTTGTTTTGTGACCTGAGGCACTGGAAGCCCTAAAACACTAGTGTAACTGCCACTAATTTGTTCAACTCCAATCATCCCAATCCAATCTTGAATTCCATAACTTCCTGCCTTGTCTATAGGATTGACTTTATCAACATAATAGTTGATTTCCTTATCAGTCAGCTCCTTATATGTAACCTTGGTGGTTTCAGTTAATATTTCAAAATTTTTGGAAGTTAAAAAACCAACAGAAGTAATCACATCATGTGACACACCACCAAACATTTTAAGCATTTTTTTTGCTTCCATTTTATCTTTTGGTTTCCCCCAGCATTTTTCTTCAAACCAAACAAGTGTATCAGCGGTAATAATAATTTGATTTTCTTTAACTAACTCCCTAAATGAATTTGTTTTTTTTGTAACAATGAATTCAGCTATTTCCTTACTTCTTAATGTATCTGGAAAATCTTCATTTACTGGATTTGAATTAATATCAAATTTAATTCCTGTCATTTCTAGAAGTTCTTTTCTTCTAGAAGATCCTGAGCCTAAGGTAATTTGATAATTAGAGCTATTAATTATATCCATTTATTATGAATTCTCATTACTTGTTCTATCACATCTCTAACACATCCGTAACCTCCATCTTTAGGTGAAATATAATCGCAAATAGATTTAACATCTACTGATGCATCACTTGGACATGAGGAAATACCTACAACTTTGAGGACTTTAATATCTGGATTATCATCTCCCATATATAAGATATTTTTTGGAGCAATGTTTTTTTCTTTTGTAAATTTTTCAAAAACCCCAATCTTATCAAATGCCTTTAGAAATACATCTTCAACACCAAGGGAGTTTAGTCTTTTTCTCACATTTTCCTGCATACCACCAGATATTACAGCTATTCTGTAACCTTTAGATATTGCATATTTTACAGCATAACCATCTTTAGCGTTAAATTGTCTATCAATTTTACCATCGTGGGTGTATATGATTTTACCATTAGTCATTACTCCATCTACATCAAAAATGAAAGTAGTAATATCTTTTAATCTTGTTTTATAAGTATCCATATTAATTTAAAGATGCAAATTTAACTAACTTTAACATGTAATTGTTTAGAATTAGCCTAAATATTAAAAATTCATATTTATCTTTGCCCTCTTACTAATGTGGTCAAAAATATTACAACTTTTATTTTCAACCAAGCTCATGCTTGTTCTCTTAATATTGTTTCCTTTAGCAATGGGAATAGGAACATTTCTTGAGAGTTGGTATTCTACTGATGCTGCTAGAGTTTGGGTCTATAACGCATGGTGGTTTGAACTGCTAATGATACTTTTAATGGTGAACTTTATGGGTAATATTAAAAAATATAACCTTTTAAGTAAAGAGAAGATTTCTGTTCTTATTTTGCACTTATCTTTTGTTTTTATTTTACTTGGTGCCTTTGTTACAAGGTATATTGGAGATGAAGGAGTAATGCCAATAAGAGAGAATAATTCATCCAATACATATCTATCAGAGAAGACCTATCTGACAATTTTTATTGATGGAGAAAAAAATGAACAACCTTCTAGAAAGACACTTAAAACTCAATTATTATTATCAAAACACACAAATAATTTTTTCTCAATTAATGAAGATTTTGAGTTTTCAGATAACGTAACTAAAGATTTTAATATTTCATATGATTCATTTAGAGAAGATGTTGCTGAGGGTCTTGTTTTAGATCCTGATGGTGAAAGGTTTATTAAAATTGTTGATGCAGCTGATGGTAATAGACATGAACATTTTATTAAAGAAGATGAAGTGTCAAGTATTCACAATATTCTATTTTCTTACAACAACTATGTGAAAGGAGCAATAAATCTCTCATCTAATGATGGAGAATACTATATAGAATCTCCTTTTGAAGGTCAGTTTACAATAATGGCTTCTCAACAGTCAGCTTCTCTGATTAAAGATAAAAAACAACTTCTAGAGTTAAGATCTTTATATCAAATTCCAGGTTTCCAATTTGTTTTTCCAGAACCTGCCTTAAGAGGAGTCTTTGATGTTGTAGACGCAGAAGAAACTGATGGTCTTAGCCAAGATGCCTTGTATGTAAATATTGATTATAACGGAACAACTAGAAATATACCACTTTTAGGAGGAAGAGGATTTGTAAACAACCCAAAGAAAGTTACTATTGATGATCTTGATTTTTATCTATCATACGGCTCTGATGAAGTTCAAATCCCCTTCAATATTAAACTAAATGACTTTATTGCTGAAAAATATCCAGGAACAGAAAACAGCTATTCCTCTTTCATGTCCAAGGTAACAGTGGAGGATGATAATGTCTTTGATTATGATATTTACATGAATCATATATTAAACCATAAAGGATATAGATTCTTTCAAGCCTCATTCGATCCTGATGAAAAAGGTACAGTCCTATCTGTTACTGATGATTTTTGGGGATCTTTTATTACTTATGCTGGATATCTTCTTTTATTCTTTAGTATGATTGGTATATTTTTTCAAGGTAATACTAGATTTAAATTTTTAGCAAAACAATTAAATAAAAAGACTCTTCTTTTTATCATGTTTTTTTTGTCTATGGGATCTTACTCTCAAGACATGCATTCAAATAATAAGACAAATTATATAGATTCGATAATTTCAACTAATTCTTATTCTCTAGATCATGCAAACATGTTTGGAATGATTGTTATTCAAGATAGCGGGGGAAGAATGAAACCTGCTAATACATTTTCCTCAGAATTGCTTAGGAAAGTTAGTAGATCAAACACATACAATGGTTTAACCTCTGATCAAGTTTTATTGTCAATAACAGATAATCCAGGAATTTGGTTTAATGCACCATTAGTTTACATAAAAACTGGAAAAAAGGGAGATACTATAAAAAAGATAATAGGTATTGATGAAAAAATTAAAAAGGCACCATTAGTTTCTTTTTTTGATTCTCTAGGTAATTACAAATTAGCCTCTAACCTTGAAAAAGCATATTTAGCATCAGTACCTTCTCAGATTGAAAAAGATATTATTGACCTGGATAGAAGGGTTAATCTCTTGTATTCAGCCTTAGAAGGTAAAATATTAAGGATTTTTCCTGTACCAGAGAGTGAAGATAATAAGTGGGTTTCTTATCCTGAGGTAAGTGAATTTGAGTTTAAAGGATCAGATTCATTATATGTAAATAACGTCTTAAAATTATATTTTCAAACATTAAGACTTTCTAGAGATAGTGGAGACTATTCCCAATCTGAAGAGCTTCTTGAAAGTATTAAGGGGTATCAAAAAAAATATGGGAATGATGTTATGCCTGCTGATTTCAAAATTAGTTCTGAAATAATATACAATAAGGTTAATATTTTTAATAGATTATTCAAATGGTATTTACTTGCAGGCTTATCATTGCTCATGATATTGATCCTACAAATTTTTTATAATAACAAAATCATTAATGTTTTTATAAATATTATCAAATACATTATATATATTTTATTTGTTCTTAATACAATTGGATTAGCTGCTAGGTGGTACATTGCCGGTCATGCTCCTTGGAGTGATGCTTATGAGTCAATTATTTTTGTTGCATGGGCAACAGTCATATTTGGTATAATATTCGGTAAGAAATCATATTTTACTCTTGCATCAGCCACATTTGTCTCAGCAATTATCCTTTCAGTTGCCAACATGAATTGGCTTGACCCTTCTATTGCTAATCTTCAGCCTGTTCTTGATAGTTATTGGTTAATGATTCATGTGGCTGTTATAGTTGGTAGTTATGGTCCTTTTGCTATAGGTATGATTCTCGGAATTGTAACTCTGTTATTAACAATCATTGCTAATAAAAAGAATAAAAAAGCATTCTCTACAAAACTTGAGGAGTTAACTATTGTAAATGAATTATCTCTTACAATAGGACTTGTAATGTTAACTATAGGAAACTTTCTTGGAGGTATGTGGGCAAATGAGAGTTGGGGTAGATACTGGGGTTGGGATCCAAAAGAAACATGGGCATTGATTTCTATAATGATATATACTGCCGTTCTTCATTTAAGAATTGTTCCTAAATTAAATAATAAATGGTTATTTAATTTGTTGAGCATTATTTCATTTGGAGCAATTATGATGACTTATTTTGGAGTTAATTTTTATTTAGTAGGTCTTCATTCATATGCTTCAGGTGATAAGGTTATTACTCCCGATTTTGTCTATTATTCAATTATTTTTATTACTATTTTAGGGTTAATTTCTTATTTTGCAAATAAGAAAAACAAAGTCCTTTAATGATTAATATTAATATTGAAAATGAGTATTCAAGACTCAATACAGTAATACTTGGAATTGCTAACGATCTCGGCGTTCCTCCTAAAGAAGCAGATGCGTATGATCCTCGATCATTATATCACATAAAAAATAATTCTTACCCTATTGAAGATGATCTTTTAAGAGAGGTGGATAACTTCCACAATAAATTAATAAAACATAATGTAGATGTTATAAGACCAAATAACATTAATAATTGTAATCAAATTTTTGCAAGAGATCTGGGTTTTGTTATTTCAAACTTGTTCTTTTTATCAAACATTGTTCCTAATAGACATGATGAATTAAAAGGAATTGATGAGATCTTAAAAAATTTAGATGTTGGTGTTATTAAATTACCTGAATTTATGCATATAGAAGGAGGAGATGTAATTGTTCATAATGATAAAGTTTTTATTGGAACATACTCTGATGAAGATTATCCTAAATTGATTACGGCAAGAACTAATAATTCCTCAATTGATTATTTGAAGAAAATGATAACCTCTAAAGAAATTATTCCTTTAGATTTAAAAAAATCGAATACTGATATATATAAAAATACTCTTCATTTAGATTGTTGTTTTCAAACTTTAGCAAATGATAAAGCAATCATATGTCCAGATGGTTTTAAAAATAAAAAAGATGTTGAATATTTAATTAATCATTTCGGTGAAAAAAATACGTTTATTGCTTCATTAGAAGAGACATTCGAATTAACATCTAATATATTAGTTATTTCACCTGATATTGTAGTATCTAGGCTAAAATCTAATAGATTAAATTCTTGGCTTGAAAAGAAAGGAGTGTTAGTTGAAAAAGTTAATTATTCTAATGTTTCAAAGATGTCAGGCTTATTTAGATGTTCGACATTACCCCTAAATAGAGAATGATGAAACATTTTACTTCAAGAATTTTAATGATTTCTCCTAATAAATTTAGAAACAACGAGTTGACTTTATCTGATAACTCTTTTCAATCTAAGCAAGTAGAAAATATTTCAATTTCAGGCAATGCCATTTCTGAATTTGAGAAACTTAAAGAGGCCATCTTAAAGAAAGGTATTTCGGTTCATGCTCTTAGTGATGATAGTGAATTTGATACGCCAGATGCTGTATTTCCAAATAACTGGATCTCTTTTCACAATCCTAATAAAGCTATATTATATCCAATGTATGCTTTAAATAGGAGGTTTGAAAGAAAATCTTCAGCTCTAAAAAAACTTTCTGATCAAGGAATAGAAATTGAGATAATTAAGGATTACTCTCATTTTGAGAATGATGATAAGTTTTTAGAAGGAACTGGAAGTATAGTGCTAGACAGAAAAAATAAAATTGCTTATTGTTCATTATCTAAGAGATCTAATCATGATCTATTAAAAATATTTTGTTTGGAAATGAATTATAAACCCGTTGTTTTTAATTCAATTTATCAATCAAAACCTATTTATCACACAAACGTTATGATGTCTATTTGTAATAATTTTTCAGTGATTTGTTTAGAGTCTATTAAAGATGAAAAACAGAGAAAAGATGTAATTACAAATCTAAAAGATTCTAATCTTGATATTATAGACATCAATACTGATCAAATGTGCTCTTTTTTCGGTAATTGTATTCAACTAATTGATTCAAAATCTAATCCATTATTAGTTATGAGTTCAAGAGCATACAACTCTATAAATAGCTCTCAATTAAAGATAATTGAAAAGTATACTGATATTATTCATTCTGATATAAAAACTATAGAAGATAATGGAGGAGGAAGTGCTAGATGTATGATAGCTGAGATTTTCTAAATATTACTATATTTAAGTAAACTTTACTACCCTTAAAGGGTCAAAATAAAAACTATTTATATGAAAAGACTATTAATAATAATGTTAGCTTTCTTTTTGCTTACGCCAATTGATGCTAACTCTCAAAGAAAAAGAAATCAAAAAGAGGATGCAAAGACTCAGAAGATTTCACTAAACGCTTTCAAGCTTAGGAATGTAGGGCCAGCATTTTTATCTGGTAGAATTGCAGATATAGCAATTCACCCAAGTAATGAAAGTGTATGGTATGTTGCTGTTGGTTCAGGTGGTGTTTGGATGACTGAAAACGCTGGTACAACTTGGAATCCAATTTTTGATAATCAATCTACCTATTCAATAGGTTCAATTACAATAGATCCATCAAACCCAAGTATAATTTGGGTAGGTTCCGGTGAAAATGTAGGTGGAAGACATGTAGCTTATGGAGATGGTGTTTATAGAAGTTCTGACGGTGGAAAAAGCTGGAAGAATATGGGATTAAAAAATTCAGAACATATTTCTGAAATAATTGTTCATCCTGATGACTCAAACGTTGTATATGTTGCTTCTCAAGGTCCACTCTGGTCTAGTGGAGGTGATAGAGGTTTGTATAAAACAATTGATGGAGGAAAATCATGGAGTAAAATATTAGGTGGTTCAGAATGGACTGGAGTTACTGATATCATGATGGATTCTAGACATTCAAATATTATTTATGCTGCTACATGGGATCGACATAGAACTGTTGCTGCATACATGGGTGGTGGACCTGGTTCAGGTATTCACAGGTCTGATGATAATGGAAAAACATGGAAAAAGTTAAATAATGGAATCCCAAGGTCTAATCTTGGTAAAATTGGTATAACAATGTCACACCAAGATCCAGATGTAGTTTATGCCGCTGTTGAGACTGATAGAACAAAGGGAGGTATTTATAGATCTGTGAATAGAGGAGAGTCTTGGAAAAAAATGTCAAACACAGTTTCAGGTGGGACTGGACCTCATTATTATCAAGAACTTTATGCTAGTCCTCATAAATTTGATAGATTATATCTTATGAACGTTCAAATTCTAACATCCGAAGATGGTGGAAAAAATTTCCGTCAACTAGAGGGGGCAAGACAAAAACATAGTGATCACCATGCTATTGCTTTTAAAGAAAGTGATCCTGACTATATTATGGTTGGAACTGATGCAGGTATTTATGAAAGTTTTGATTTAGCTCAAAATTGGAATTACTTCTTAAACCTTCCGTTAACACAGTTCTATAAAGTTGCTGTGAATAATGCTGAACCATTCTATCATATTTTTGGTGGAACTCAAGATAATGGATCTGCTGGAGGACCTTCAGCTACTGACGAAGGTATGGGTATAACTAATAGGGATTGGTATAAAACATTATTTGCAGATGGTCACCAGTCAGCTACAGATCCAGTTTATAATAATATTATATATGCTACAACTCAAGAGGGAAGATTCCATAGAGTTGATCTTGAAACAGGAGAGCAAGTTTTTGTTCAACCTCAAGCATTAGAAGGTGATCCTCACGAAAGATACAATTGGGATACACCTATACTAGTAAGTCCACATAATCCAGCTAAAATATATATAGCTTCATATAGAGTATGGGAATCAGAAAATAGAGGTGATAGTTGGACACCAATTTCAGAAGACTTAACAAGAAATGAGAATAGAATAGAACTTCCAATAATGGGAAGAACTCAAAGTTGGGATAATGCATGGGATGTTAAAGCAATGTCTCAATACAATACTATTACATCATTATCAGAATCCCCTGTTCAAGAAGGAATTATTTGGGCTGGAACAGATGATGGATTTATTCAAGTTACTAATAATGGAGGAAGTACATGGAAATCAATACCAGTTACTAAATTAGGCATACCTGAAAGATCATTTGTAAATGATATAAAGGCAGATTTATATGACCCAAATACTGTTTACGTTTCATTAGATAATCATAAAGAGGGTGATTATTCACCATATTTATTTAAAAGTAGTGATCTTGGAGAATCATGGGAGTCTATTTCAAACAATATACCCGATAGAACATTAGTTTGGAGATTTGTTCAGGATCATATCAAGAAAGATTTATTTTTCTTAGCAACTGAGTATGGAATTTATACTTCATTAAATGCTGGTAAAAATTGGCAAAAACTTCCTGGAAGTCCTACAATTTCTTTTAAAGATATAGTAATTCAGGAAAGAGAAAATGATTTAATTGGTGCATCATTTGGTAGAGGTTTCTTTGTTCTAGATGATTTTAGTGCACTTAGGGAAATGTCTGAAGATAATTTATCTAAAAAAGGAAAATTGTTCGAACCTAGAGATGCAAAACTATATAAGCCTAGAAATTCATATGGAAATACAGGCGCACAATTTTATGTTGCTAAAAACCCTGAATATGGTGCAGTATTTACCTATCATTTAAAAGATATGCCTAAGACTTCTAAGTCCAAAAGAATTCAATCTGAGAGGAAACTTAATTCTGATAAAAAGGATGTACCATTCCCTGGTTATGATGCAATTTCTAAGGAAATGAATGAAAAACCTGCTAGTATTATTCTAACAATTAAAGATTCAGAAGGTAATCACATCAGAAATGTTAAGAAAAATGCTTCAAATGGTTCTGGTAGGATTGCTTGGAATCTTAGACATAAAAGCTATTTTCCAGTAAGAGCAGGTAGTTCAGGTCCAAGATGGGGGTATTTTAACCCTTCAGGTCCTTATGTAACTCCAGGTGAGTATCATGCTGAATTTTATCTTGAAAATAATGGATCAGTTGAAAAATTAGATGGTCCAATTTCTTTTAATGTTAAACCATTAAGAAAAGGTACTCTTGAAGGTGCTTCCTATGATGATTATAACTCTTTTAGAATTAGAGTTTCAAACTTATATATTGAAATGTCTAAATATCAGGATGAATTTAACATGATGAAAACTAAGATTGAGCTATTAGATAAAGCATCTTTACAATTAGAAACTTTCTCTCCAGAAATAATGAAGAAAATTTCTGATTTTAAAACAAAATATAATGCTTTTGATTCTGAAACTGATGGTAATCCAGCTAAAGCTGAAATAGGAGAGTGGGATAAACCTTCAATTTCAATGAGAACTCAAATTGCTATGCAAGGCCTTTCAACATCATACGGTCCAACAGACCTTAATAAATCAAATCTAGATATAGCTGAAAAGTTATTTGACAAGCTAGCTCTAGATGTTAAGATGTTTAAGTCTGAACTTGAATCACTTGAGAATGAGGTTAAAGAACTAAACCCTCCTCATCTTTCAGGAAGTGGTATTAATTAGACGCGAATTGATTAAGTTCAAAGCATTCTAATTTAAAATACTTAACAGAAGATAAAAGGTGGTCAAAAATATCAGAGGTTAATGCCTCGTATTTTGTCCACTCTTTGTCTTTTGAAAACGCATAGATTTGAATTGGAATCCCTTGAGATGTAGGTTCTAGTTGTCTACACATCATAGTTAATTCGTCGTTAGTCATAGGGTGAACTTTTAGATATTCCTCTATATAAATTCTAAAAACACCAAGGTTAGTTAAATTTCTTCCATTTAAGAGCATTGACTTGTCTGCGTTGTTATTTTTATTGTATGAGTCTATCTCTTCTGTTTTTAGCTTTAAGTACTTAGATATTAATTTAACATTTTTAAGCTCATCTATCTCATTATCCTCTAAAAAACGAATAGAGCTTGGTTTTATTAATAGTGATCTTTTAATTCTTCTTCCTTTAGACTCTTCCATTCCTCTCCAATTTACAAATGAGTCAGAAACTAATTTATATGTAGGTATGGTAGTTATTGTATTATCAAAGTTTTGAACCTTAACAGTAGAAAGATTTACCTCAACTACAGTTCCGTCGGCGTTAGATCCGGTCATTGTAATCCAATCTCCAATTCTTACAGTATCGTTTACTGTAATTTGAATACTTGATACAAAACCAAGAATGGTATCTCTAAATACAAGTATAATTATAGCAGATAAAGCACCAAGGGAAGCTAAAAATGTTCCAACCTCTCTCCCGGTTAGCACTGATAATATTAAAATTATACCTATAAACCATAGAAAAATCATAACTACTTGAATATAACTATCAATAGGAATATGTTTTAGGGAAGAGCTAAGTTTAAAATAATCTTTTACAGAGCTAAGAATAGATTTAACTGTAACTAAAAACAGTACTATAGTCAAAGCTTCAATAACTATAATTAAATTTTCGGTGTATGTTGGAACAATCCAATAAAGAAAAAACAATGAAGGTATATAAGATAAAAGCCTGGGTACTCTGTTTTTTAACATTAAATCATCAAAAGGAGATGCAGTAGATTTAGCAATTCTTTTAAAAAATGATAAAATTATTTTTCTAGTAAAAAAATTTATGGTTAATACTACAAGGGTTGCGCATACAATAATAAGGCCTGAAGTAATTAGACTAGAAAGGTTATTGTTTATGCCGTAATTTGATAAAAACTTAATTATTTCTTCTTTATACATGGTACAAAAGTAAAAAACCCACCAATAAGGTGGGTTTTTTTAGTAATAAATTTTAAAGTTAGTTATGAATAGATACTAACTCAAGTTGACCACCATTTTGATGTTCACTAGCAGCCCCTAGTCCTTCAAGTAATTTTTGACCTTTAAAACTAGATTGCATTTTTTGCCATCCTTCAGTATTATCTGCACCCTCTACACCAATATTAAAGAACATGTGAGTGATATCACCATAGGCGTTTTCAGTTCTCTCATAAATTCTTGAAAGCGCCCACCATCTGTGATTTCCTTTAAGAATTTCTTTTTCAATTAAAGGTTTATAAACTTCTGATTCATAGGATTCAAAATCATCTGATTTTGCAATTGTACCAAGAATACTCATTTTATCACCTGGCTTAAGATCACCACCTGACCAAATAGTTTGATCAACACCTACTAGATGGTAATTTCTTCTTTCATTACTTTCTGAACCAACTGAATTCAAATATCTTGTAACAGCACGTTTAGACATTCTACCCTTATGAGCCTCAATTGCAAGATCTAACCATGCACCTGATTCCCAACTAGAATTGTAAGCATCTAATTGTTCCTTGCTTGAGAGTCCAGTAATTATAAAGAAATCAGCAACACTTTCTCCATCATCATTAGTTTGAACAACTTTAAATACTGCTTGTAAGTCTTGAATACCTCTTTCAATTGCTAAATCATGAACTGGTCCAAAAAACTCTTCAAGTTGAAGATATTGATCTTCCATTCCATCTTTAATATCAACAGCACTTAAAATTGTGTATTGAGCTGACGCACTAATTGTAAAAACTAATGCTAATAATAATTGTAATTTTTTCATTTTATTTAATTTTTAAGTTAATAATTTTTAGTAAGCAAATACACATGTGTATTCCTCACTATCCTGCATATCTCTTGATGACTCAATACCTTCCCATAGTTTATCCCATTTAAAGCCAGACATACCTTCAAATTCTACATCTGAATTACCCATTAAGTTCCATGCAAAATGTGTAAATCCTTCAAAAGCATTATCAGCTTTATCTGTCACTTCCACAAGAGCCCAATGTCTTAATCTTCCATTTAGAATATTTTTCTCTGCAATAGGCTTCCATACCTTACTCTCATAATTCTCAAAATCATCATTTTTTTTATTCATGAGATTAAGTGTTGCTTTATCACCAGGTTTGACATCTCCTCCAGCAACTATTGTTTGATCAACTATTTTAAGTGTATAGTTTCTTCTTTCTCTACTTTCAGATCCAGTACCTTCCATCATTCTCTTAATAGATCTTTTTGACATCTTACCTTTATACACTTTTTGAGCTAATGCTTCACCATCAAAATATTTTTCTAAGTTTTCCATTGAATTAAAAATATCAAAGATTAGATATTCATTATTTTCTGGCTGATCTCCTTCTTGAGGAGTTCTTTTCCAAACAGACCATCCTGCTTGAAGACCTTGATCAATTGCTTCTTGATGAATGGCTGACCAAAATTCTTCAAGTTTTAAATAATCTTCTTCAGCACCTTCATTAAGGTCAACAGCAGACATTACTGCATATTGTGCATTAAGTGAGAGGCTGAATAATAATATAAATGTTAATAATAAATTTTTCATTATAAATTGTTTAAAGTTATTTGTTAAGTCATAAATATAAGAAAAAACAGACCTTTTAAAAGTAAATTTTTATTGTTAGGGTAAATATTATGTTATTTTTACAATAAGATGGAGCCACAAACTATAAGTAAATTAATTCCTGTTATATTTCTATTAATACTAGGAATTATTGAATCTTTTGGTGGCCTATATTTTAATGATAGAAGATCAAAAGATGATTTAACTATTGAATTAATATGTTTAACTATCCTTCCAACATTAATTCAGCCTGCTATTTTAGCTTTTGTTCTATTTGTAATGGATACATGGTTTTCTGTCTATGAAAATCTTTTTATTAATTCATTTTTTTTGTGGCATGTCCTAGCTTTTTTAATACTTGATGATCTTACTCAGTATTTATGGCATAGACTTTCACATGAAAATGCATTTATGTGGAAACTTCATAGACCTCATCATGTTATTGAAGAAATGGGTGTTTTGGTTACCTATAGAAATGCTTTTTTATATTACGCTTTTATGCCAGGAATATGGTTTTCAGGTATCCTAATATTCCTAGGAATGACAGAGGTTTTCCTCTATTATCTTCCAATTAAAGTTACTGTAATATTGCTAGCTCATAGTGAAATAAAATGGGATAGATTTTTATATAAATACAAAATTTTACATCCATTAGCTTGGATTGTAGAGAGAACTATTTCAACTCCTTGTACTCATTATGCTCATCATGGTTTAACTTCTGAGGATGGCATTTCAAATCCAAATGGTAACTATGGAAACCTATTGTTTTTTTGGGATGTTTTGTTTGGGACAGCCAAGATTACTAGAAAATACCCTTCAACATTTGGAGCATGGAATAAAATGAAAGAGCCTTGGTATGTTCAATTATTTTTTCCTTTAATTAAATCTAAAGATCCTAGAAGTGAACTTCATTCAATAAAAACTGATATAGATTATGATCCGTCCAAAAACTATAAGGATTTTAGCGAATAAAAATGATAATAACATTTATTAATAATACTATATGAAAAAAGCCTATTTAGTTTCAATAACACTAGCAACTATTTTATTAGTTGGTTTTAATACAGAATTCAAAAAATCAAAACAATGTGATATAACTCCAGTAGATGGAACTGATACCTTTTGGGCAGAATATTTGGGACATGACCAAACTGTAGATTTTTGGCCAGATAAATATGTAAATTACTGGGCAGTTGTTGTTAATCAAAAGGACTTTCCAAATGTTGGATTTAAAATTCAAGGAGAATTTCCAGAGGCAAGATATTTTAGTTATAATGTTTATGGAAAAGACAGAAATTCCACAGCATCTATATTCGATACACAAATAAAAGCTGAAAATTGTTCTGAAAATCCATTCAAAAATGAAGAAAAACAAACTTCAGTAGATAAAAATATTTATACTCTTTTTGTAGTTCCAGAGTCAGTTTCTGAATTTGACACGAACGATAATGTACTTAAATTTATAGAAGGCGAAGAAGAAATCGGTATAATTCTAAGATATTACCTTCCAGCTGGAGGAGACCTAGCTGGAGTAGATTTACCCAAGATTGAAGTATTCGATTTAGACTCAAAAGAGTCCGTAACGATACCAAAAACTAGTAATTTATTAATTACAACTCCACAAATACTAAACAGAATTAATACTGCGTATTCTCTACAAATAGATAATAATGTTCGCTTTTATCGAGGTGATCCAACTGGACTTTATCCAAATGAAGACAACCAATATGTCCGTACTTTTTTAAATTACGACGACGACGATGTTTATGTAATTAGGTGGAAAGCGCCAACCTTTCCAAAAAACAGTTCAGAATTTGAAAGTGCTGAGGTTCGTTATTCTTCAATGAATTTAGGAGATAACATTACCAATAATTTTGATGGAATTTACGACACCCAATACAAACTAGATAAAGATGGCTTTGTAACTCTTGTGATTGCGGATGAAATACCCGAACTAAGAGAAAAAGCAGAAATTGCAGGATATAATTTTATGCCTTGGACTTTACCAGGGAACAAAGGGTATCTAATTTATCGTAACCTTTTAACAAAAGGAGGAAAGACAGCTCCTTATTCATTAAACAAAACTCCTATGCCTAATTTTGCAACAAACCGATCCCATTTAATATCCCACGACGCAAAAAAATACATTGGAGCTTATGCACCTACTGGCCTTAGGATGACTAAAGATGAATATTTAGCTGATTTTGGAGGATTTAATGACAAGTTCAGAGACTAAAAATTAAATAATATCTCTCTCTTCATTGTTATACAACTAATTTTTAGGACCTCTTAAATGAATTATTAATCCATTTAAGAAATTACGTAACAACTGATCGCCACATTTTATATAGTTTTTATGATTTTCGTTTCTAAATACTGCTCCAAGTTCTGATTTAGAGATCTTGAAATCAACTAGTTTGCAAATTTCAACTATTTCTTCATCACTTAACTTATGAGCTACACGTAGTTTTTTGAAAATATCATTATTTGTTAACCCCATAACATTCTTTTTTATATTATTAATTATTCTGAAATTTCAGATAACTCAAACCATCTTAGTGTTTTTAATTCCAGTTCTTTTTCTATTAATCCAAGTTCAATTGAAAGATCTTCAATCTCTTTTACACTAAGGCTATCTTTTGTAAAATGATTTTGAATTTCTTTTTTCTTAATTTCAATTTTTTTTATCTCTAATTCTATTTTTTTAAATTCTTTTTGCTGTTTGTAGCTAAATCCAACTTTATCTGTATTATCTTTTTGATATATTTTTTCTTTTTTATTAATCCTTATTGATTCCTTATTTTCTTGAACTCGAGAATCTTCATATACCCTATAATCGGAATAATTACCAGGGAAATCATCAACAATCCCTCCTCCTTTGAAAATAAATAAATGATCTACAATTTTATCCATAAAGTATCTATCATGAGAGACAACTATTAAGCAGCCTGGAAAATCTAATAGAAAATTTTCAAGTACATTCAGTGTAATTATGTCTAAATCATTAGTAGGTTCATCAAGAATTAAGAAGTTCGGATTTTGAATCAAAACTGTACAAAGGTATAGACGTTTGCGCTCACCTCCACTAAGTTTATTAACGAAATCGTATTGCTTTTTACGATCAAACAAGAAACGCTCTAATAATTGTTGAGCAGATATTTTGCGACCTTTTTTTAATGGAATATAATCTCCATATTCTTTAATTACATCAATAACTTTTTGTTCTTCCTTTACAGGAATCCCTTCTTGAGTATAGTAACCAAATTTTAAAGTTTCTCCCCAAACAATCTTACCTGAATCTACAGTGTCATTTGAAGTCAATAGGTTTAAAAATGTAGATTTTCCTGTACCATTTTTGCCAATTATTCCAATTCGTTCATTTCTTTGAAACGTATAATTAAAACTGTTTAATATAATTTTTTCATCAAATGATTTTTGAACTTTGTGCATTTCAATCATCTTGCTTCCTAACCTTTCCATATTTATTTCAAGCTGAACTTGGTGGTCGTTTCTTCTTTGACTTGCTTTTTCTTTTATTATTTTAAAATCCTCTATTCTAGATTTTGATTTTGTAGTCCTTGCTTTTGGTTGTTTTCGCATCCATTCCAATTCTTTTTTAAAATGTATCTTATTTTTATGTGCTTCAACGTTCTGCTGTGCAATTCGAGCTTCTCTTTTTTCAAGGTAGTATGAGTAATTTCCTCTATAAGTATAGAGTTTGCCATTATCTAGTTCAATTATCTCATTACAAATTCTTTCTAAGAAATATCGATCATGAGTAACCATTAATAATGAGATTTTCTCTTTTGAAAAATAATCTTCTAACCATTCTATCATTTCTAAATCAATGTGGTTAGTCGGCTCATCTAAGATTAATAACTCTGGTTCTTTTAGTAGTGCATTACATAAAGCTAATCTTTTGATTTGCCCACCTGATAAACTTCCTACTTTCGCATCTAAATCATTAAGCTTTAACTTAAATAAAATTTTCTTGTATTGTTTTTCATAATCCCAAGCTTGAGTTTGATCCATTGCCTCAAATGCTTTTTGATAACCTTCTTGGTCATCTAGATTCTCCAGGGCTTTATCGTACTGAGCAATAATTTTAAGAGTAGGGTTTTCAGCTTTTAATATGCTTTCTTCTACTGTTAAATTGGGATTTAAATTTGGCTCTTGTGGAAGGTAAGCTATTTTAGTTCCTTTTCTGAAAATTACATTTCCGCTATCAGGTTTATCTTTTCCTACAATTATATCTAAAATAGAAGTTTTTCCACTTCCATTTTTTGCAATTAATGCTATTTTCTGTCCTTTATTTATGCCAAATGAAATAGATTTAAATAGTACTTTTTCTCCATACGATTTAGAAATATCTTCTACAGAAAGTAAGTTCATAAAAATTCTATTAATTACAAGATTATCAAAAATACGCAATCAAAAATGATTTGTATTTAAAGCTTATTCATGTTTAGCTCTAGAATTTAGTTATTACTGGGGTTTTTTATAATTGCACTAATCAATGATGTTAGACTATTTAAATCTCGATAATCCATAACTTCAACTGGAGAGTGAGAATATCTACCGGGCCAAGATAATGGAATTGATGGGATTCCATAACCAAGGAATGCCTGCCCATCTGTTCCTCCTGCAGTCATTCCATATTGGACTTTGATTTCATTTTTGTTTGCAATAGTTTGAATTTTTTTTAAATTTTTCCTGCTTAAAAAGTTAATACTTTCTAATACTCTAATTACTGCACCATCACCCAATGGAGAGTTTGCAAAAGATTCATCGGAGTAGGGGTCATCTGATGAAACATATGTGTCTATTGGGTAAACTGTGCTTATGTCGGTAAGGTTTTTTGCAGCAAACGTAGAACCGATTAAACCAGCTTCTTCAGCAACTGACCAAATAAAAGTAACGCGTTGACTTAATTCATTGGGATTTAAATCTTTTAAACTTTTAAGCAATGCAGCGCTTCCTACTCTGTCATCAAAGCCACGTGCAGCAGCTCTATTCTCACTAATTCGAATCATTTCCTTAGGCATAGTTACAGTTGTAACTCCTATCTTTATTCCGGCTGCTAAAGCTTCATTTTTAGAATTAAACCCAGCAAACACTTTCAGAGGTTCTGAGCTTAATCTAGTTAAGGAGTTTCTGTAGTCAGCTCTTGGTTCGAAGACTCCCTGAATAGGATTTTTGTCAGTATGAACTAGAGCAGGTTGGGCTTCCCAAATCCAAGGAAACATTCGTCCTCTCATTTTTAAAATAAGTCTACCATCATCGCTAATAGAATTAACGAAATAACCCGTCTCATCCATATGAGCTACAAAAGCTATATGTTCTTTTCCCTTTCCAAATGTGAGTACTATATTTCCAACCCTATCTATTTTAGGTTTTGCCCAGTTAGGTAATTCGTTTAATATTAGTTTACGAACACTTCCTTCATCATAACTTACACCATATTTCCCTATTAATTTAGAAACTAAATTGTGTTCTTCATTGAAGCTGTCATATGAGGTTTTAGAAGTTTCATGCTTAAGTTGAGGCACTTCAGTTTCCTTAACATTGATGTCTAAGACTTTTAACCAGTAATCAATCATATTTTCAACATCGGAAACAGCTACTAATTCAACAGGACTATTTTCATAAAGACTTGGTAATCCAATTTCATAAATATTTTCACTATTGAAATTAATTGTTGAGGCCGGGTTTCTAAAGTCTATTACAGGCTTAGTTTTTACCAGGTTACTTCCCTTCTTTGAAATCAAATTATTAGCTAACAAAGTTTCTTTCCCGATCTTCTTGGATTCTAAAAAACGATTGAATCTATGAATTTCATTGAATGGACCATAATTGTTAATCACCGCTTCAATTCCCTTTCCATTCAACAATTCAAGTGTCGTCCAAGCAAATACAACCGTTCCTTTAAATTCAATTTCTTTTATGCTTTTTGCTACTACAGCTAGAGCAATTGCGGCAGCTTTTGACTTTATGGACGGTGCTGCAACATATGAATTATTAATTGTCACAGGTTTTTTGTTTAAGGTGACAGGGTCTAGTAATTGAATATTTCTTGTAGCTAATTCTGATGCTGAAGTAGCTCCAACATCTAAGTAAATTTCATGCCAACTAAATGGTGATTTCATGCTTTCTGGATTTGCTCTAACTCCATCAAAATGAGCTGAGCGAACCGTAGAAACTCCGATTAAAGATTCTGCTTCAGTATTTATATTAACTTCATGCCCTTGTATAAATTGATGATAAAGATTTCCAATATATCCAAACCCTAAAGGATTGAGTTTTATAAATCCATCTTGTTGTATATGACTTATAACATATCCTGGCTCGTCTAAAGGAACCGTAATTAATCTTTTTGGATGACCTGATCCTAAAACCATGATTAGGTTCCCTAATCTGTCTTTTTTTAATTCACCCTTTTGAAACAGGTCTTGAATGTATGAAGCAGCCTGTTTCTCTCTTCCGGTAATAGATGAGGTTTTTGAAAATTCATTTAAGTGTTCAATTAAATTAGGATTTCCTAATGTATGTTGTGCAAGAATGAATTGACTGCTAAAAAATAATGTAAAAAGTAATATTAAATTGAATTTCATCGTTATATAAATTTAAACCTATTTTGTCTAAAAACAACATAAAATAACAAACCCACTCATATGAGTGGGTTTGTTATTGGTGGAGTCGGAGGGATTCGAACCCTCGTCCATACAAGCAATAAAATTACCTTCTACAAGTTTAGTTATCATTAAATTTTCGAAAAAACACTTGGTCGATAACAACCAAAATATTTTCCTTATCACTTAAGCTTTAAGTTTTATCCAGTGCCAATAAAACTCTAGATTAACTCTATGGTATCTCATAAATAAAAACTGTCAATCAAAGTTTTTAAGAGACATCCAGCTTCTCAACCTAGTTGAGATTCGCATTGACTTACTGTAATTCAGTCAATTATGCAGCTAGAGCGTAGTTATTTTCGCCATTTAAAGGTTAAAAATAAGATTTACGAGTTTATTCTCATTGCTCGACTTGCAAATAAAAACATTAGTCTTGCTGTCAATACCAGTCGACCCCAATATATCAATGTACTTAAGTGTGCAAAGATATGATAATTAACTAAATTTTAGATGTAGCTTCCCTAAGTGTCAGTAAGTTCTTTAAAAGCTGTTCGAGATTATTAATGTTTAGCATATTTGCTCCATCACTTTTTGCTTTAGATGGATCAGTATGTGTTTCTAAAAAAATACCATCTATATTATTGACAATTCCTGCTCTAGCAAGAGATTCAATATATTCTGGATTTCCACCAGTAACTCCAGATGTTTGATTAGGTTTTTGAACTGAGTGAGTAACATCTAGAATAGTAGGTGCAAGTTTTTTTAGTTCTGATATGCCTCTAAAATCTACGATTAGATCATTATATCCAAATTGAGTTCCTCTTTCAGTTAGCATAACATTATCATTACCAGATTGTCTAACCTTACCTACAGCATACTTCATGCTTTCAGCACTCATGAATTGACCTTTCTTAATATTAACTATTTTGTTTGTTTTAGCTGCACTAACAAGAAGATCTGTTTGTCTAGCTAGAAAAGCAGGTATTTGAAGAATATCAACATATTCAGCTGCGATATCAGCCTCATTTTTATCATGAATATCAGTTATAACAGGTACATTAAATTCAGTATTAATTTTCTTTAAAATTTTCAAAGCTTTCAAATCACCAATACCTGTAAAGCTATCCAGTCTAGTTCTGTTTGCCTTTCTGTAACTTCCTTTAAAAACTAAAGGTATTGATAGTTTTGAAGTAATTGATAAAAGCTTTTTAGCAATTTTAAAAGCAATTTCTTCACCTTCTATTGCACATGGCCCAGCTATTAATAAAAACTTATCTTTTGGTATTTCTTTTAAAATCATACTTGCATTAATTATTATTTTCTTTTTACTTCAAATATACTACCCTCTTCACATTTATATACTTGTCCTTCTAATTTTAGAATAAGATTATAATCATGGGTAGCAATAATCATTGAAGTACCCATTTTATTAAGCTTTTGAAATAAAGTGATTATCTCAGAACTTGTTTCAGGATCTAAATTACCAGTAGGTTCATCTGCAATTATTAATTCTGGCTCATTTAGCATAGATCTTGCTATTGCCACTCTTTGTTGTTCTCCACCAGAAAGCTCATTTGGAAACTTCTCTAAAGGAGAATTAATCCCTACAAGTTCAAAAACTTTTTTGATTTGATTATCTATTTTATTTTTATCAGCCCATCCAGTAGCTTCAAGAACAAATTTCATGTTGTCATAAATATTTCTATCTACAAGTAGTTTAAAATCCTGAAAAACAAATCCAATCTTTCTTCTTAAAAGTGGTATTTCTTTATTGTTTAGATTTTTTATATTATAATTTAAAACTTTAAAAACCTCCGATTTTGATGGAGCTAGATTGCCAAATATTGAATTTATGAAAGTTGTTTTACCACTTCCTGTCTTACCAATTAAAAATTTCATTTCTCCTTTAAAAAGATTAAAATTTACATCTTCTAACACATTTTTTGTATCGATAGAAATGTTGGTATTTTTTATCTCGACTAATTGCATATATTCTTAAAGCCAAAGTAATAAAATATTGTAATACTAAATTGTTAATTATTATTTAGTTTTTCTTTGTTTGATATCTATCATTTGATTTAATTTGTACTTTATTTTTTTCATGACAAAAAAAACACTTTTACTTTTAACTTTAATTTTTGCTTCCTGTACAGAACAGGTTGATCTTATTGTTTATAATGCTGAGGTTTACACAGTAGATGATACTAATAGTAAGGCTACCTCTTTTGCTGTAAAAGATGGTAAATTTATTTACGTCGGAGATGATTCAGTAACTTCCAAGTATTCATCATCTAACATCGTTAATGCTGAGGGTTTACCTGTATACCCTGGTTTTATAGACTCTCACGCACATTTTTATAATCTAGGATTTTTTAATGATCAAGTAAATCTTAAAGAAACAAAAAGCTTTGAAGAGGTGTTAAATCGTGTAATTGAATTTAACAAATCAAATGAAAAGGATCTTATAATAGGTAGAGGTTGGGACCAAAATGATTGGGATAATAAATCATTCCCAACGAATAAAGTATTAAATGAAAAATTTCCAGACAAAGCAATTGTCCTCAGGAGAATTGATGGACATGCATATTTAGTTAATGATTTTGCATTAAATCTCGCAGGAATTGATAAATCATCAAGAGTTGATGGAGGTGAGTTTGTTAAAATCAATGGAAAACTTACAGGTGTTCTTATCGATAATGCAATGCGATTAATTGATGACATTATTCCTGATCCTACTACAGAAGAATCAATTAAAGCACTTTTATCTGCTCAAGAAATTGCATTTGAAAATGGTTTAACAACTATTTCAGAGGCGGGCATATCTAGAAAACAAATTGAATTAATAGATAGTCTTCAAAAAACAGGTGTTCTTAAAATTAAGATCTATGCTATGATAGAGAATAATTCTGAAGATGTAGATTACTATTTAAAACAAGGTCCTTACAAAACAGATAAACTAAACGTAAGATCAGTGAAAGTATATGCTGATGGAGCTCTAGGTTCTAGAGGTGCAAGTATGATTGATGATTATTCTGATAGAAGGGGTTATAACGGAATCATAAGAACTCCTATTGATTCTATAAAGAATCTTGCTTTTAAGTTAGCTGGAACTAAATTTCAAATGAATACTCATGCTATTGGCGATAATGCTAATAGAATTGTTCTAAATGCTTACAGGGATGCTTTATTTAATTATAGAGATCCAAGATGGAGAATTGAACATGCTCAGGTTATAAATGAGGAAGACATAGATCTATTTAGTAAAAAAATAATTCCTTCAGTTCAGCCAACTCATGCTACAAGTGATATGTATTGGCTTTATGACAGAATTGGAAAGAAAAGAGCTAGCCTAGCTTATGCTTACAAAGAATTATATTCTAGATCCTCTGTAATTCCATTTGGTACTGATTTTCCTGTTGAAGATATAAGTCCTATAATGACATATTATTCAGCCGTAGTTAGAAAAGATTTAAATGGATATCCAAATGAAGGATTTCAAATGGAAAACAGCATAGGTAGAGCAGATGCTCTTTATGCTATGACTATTCATGGAGCCTATGCTAATTTTGAAGAAGATGAAAAGGGCAGCATTAAGGTTGGAAAATCTGCAGATTTCATTATACTAGATAATGATATTATTAAATCTACAGAAATTAGAATACCCTTCACTAATGTTGTAGCTACATTCCTAGATGGAGATTTAGTGTTTAACAGAAGATACAACTAATATATGTGTGGAATTGTTTGTGCCTTTAACTTAAAGGGTGATAATGATCTTATTAGGTCAAATATTCTTAAAATGTCTCAAAAATTAAGACATAGAGGCCCTGATTGGAGTGGTATATACTCATCAGAAAATGCCATTTTAGCACATGAGAGACTTGCAATAGTTGATCCTACTTCAGGTAAACAACCGATTTTATCTGAAGATGGCTTGAAAGTAGTTGCTGTTAATGGTGAAATCTATAATCATAATAGCCTTAAAAAAACTTTCACTCCTGATTATAATTTTAGAACTGAATCAGATTGTGAAGTATTATTGGCACTTTATGAAAAAAAAGGTGTCGAATTTTTAAATGATTTAAATGGAATTTTTGCATTTGCACTTTATGATTCATCGAAAGATACTTATTTCATTGCAAGAGATCATATGGGGATTATTCCTCTTTATATGGGATGGGATAAGAATGATGTTTTTTATGTTTCGTCTGAACTGAAATCTCTAGAGGGTGTATGTTCTAAAATTGAACTCTTTCCTCCTGGTCACTATCTTGACAGTGACAGTATTAATTTAAAGAAATGGTATAATCCAGAATGGGTTTCATATGATAATGTAAAGGAATCAAATACATCTATCAAAGCTATTCATGATTCTTTATCAGCAGCTGTTAAAAGGCAGTTAATGAGTGATGTTCCTTATGGCGTCTTATTGTCTGGAGGTCTTGATTCATCTATAACTTCAGCATTAGCAAAGAAATTTGCATCTAAAAGAATAGAATCTAATGATAAACAAGATGCTTGGTGGCCTCAACTTCATTCCTTCTCTGTTGGACTAAAAGATGCTCCTGATTTAAAGGCTGCAAGAATTGTTGCAGACCATATCGGTACTGTCCATCATGAAATAAATTTTACAATTCAAGAAGGGATTGATGCTATTAGGGATGTCATCTACCATCTTGAAACTTATGACATAACAACTATTAGAGCTTCAACTCCAATGTATTTGTTAGCTAGAGCGATTAAATCGTTGGGTATTAAAATGGTTCTTTCTGGCGAAGGTGCGGATGAACTTTTTGGTGGATATTTATATTTCCACAAAGCTCCTAATGCAAAAGAATTTCATGAAGAAACAGTAAGAAAACTAGATAAACTTCATCAGTATGACTGTTTAAGAGCTAATAAATCCCTTGCTGCTTGGGGAATTGAGGGCAGAGTCCCTTTTTTGGATAAAGAATTTATAGATGTTGCTATGAATATAAATCCAGAAGATAAAATGATAAAAAATGGTAGAATTGAGAAATGGGTTTTAAGAGAAGCATTTAAGGATTATTTGCCAGATAGTGTTCTTTGGAGACAAAAAGAACAATTTTCTGATGGAGTTGGATATTCTTGGATAGATAGTTTAAAAGAGTTAGTGTCCAAAGAAGTAAGTGATGATAAATTGAAAAATGCTTCTAATGTATTTCATCTAAATACTCCTCGCAATAAGGAAGAATATTACTACAGAACTATTTTTAGTGACCACTTTTCTAGTAAAGCAGCTTCTTTATCTGTTCCTTCTGTTCCTTCTGTTGCATGTAGTACTCCTCAAGCTCTAGAATGGGATGAGGCTTTTAAAAATATGAATGATCCAAGCGGTAGATCTATATCAAATATTCATAATGAATCTTATGAATAAAATGTTGATAAGTTTAGCGTAAATACTGATAGTTTCAAGACATTTACCCCTCTGATTTTTAGTATATTTATAGGAACAAATTTATACCTATAAAATGTCCACAGATAATTCAAAAAATCAATATTCTGCAGATAGTATTCAAGCCCTTGAGGGCATGGAACATGTAAGGAAAAGACCTTCAATGTATATTGGTGATGTTGGGTCAAGAGGTCTACATCATTTAGTATATGAAGTTGTTGACAACTCAATAGATGAGGCTATGGCTGGACATTGTTCAACTATAACTATAGAAATAAACAATGACTCTAGTCTTACTGTTGAGGATGATGGAAGAGGAATTCCAGTAGGTATGCACAAAAAAGAAGGTGTATCTGCATTGGAGGTTGTAATGACTAAAATAGGTGCTGGTGGAAAATTTGATAAAGACTCATACAAAGTATCAGGTGGACTTCACGGCGTTGGTGTTTCTGTAGTAAATGCATTATCTGAATTGCTTATTGCTAAAGTTTTTAGAGATGGTAAAGAGTATGAGCAATCATATAGACAAGGGAAACCAATTGAAGCCGTTAAAGAAATAGGTAAATCTGACAAGACAGGTACATTGGTAACTTTTACACCTGACAAAGAGATATTCAAAGAAGTAATTGATTTTGATTATGAAATACTTTCAAATAGAATGAGAGAACTATCTTATTTAAACAAAGGATTAAGAATTTCAATTACTGATAATAGAAAAAAAGATAAAGATGGTAATGCATTTACTGAAACTTTTCTTTCAAAAGAAGGTTTAAGTGAATTTATTCAATATTTAGATAAGGGAAGGCTACCTATTATTAGTAGTATAATTAAAATGCAAGGAGAGAAAAATGGCATCCCTGTTGAAGTTGCTATGGTATATAATTCATCCTTTTCAGAGAACCTTCACTCCTATGTTAATAACATTGATACTCATGAAGGAGGTACTCACTTATCTGGATTTAGAAGAGGTTTAACTAATACTTTAAAAAAATATGCCGATTCATCAGGTTTAACAGATAAGTTGAAATTTGAAATATCTAGTGATGATTTTAGAGAAGGATTAACTGCTGTAATTTCAGTTAAGGTTGCGGAGCCACAATTTGAAGGACAAACAAAGACTAAACTTGGAAATAGAGAGGTCAGTTCTGCTGTATCACAGTCTGTTTCTCAGATGCTTGAAGATTATCTTGAAGAAAACCCAGATGACTCTAAAATTATTGTTCAGAAAATAATATTAGCTGCTCAAGCTAGAACTGCTGCAAGCAAAGCAAGAGAAATGATTCAGCGAAAGACTGTTATGACAGGTGGAGGTCTTCCTGGAAAATTATCTGATTGTTCGGAGACTGATCCATCATTATGTGAAGTTTTCTTAGTTGAGGGTGATTCAGCAGGTGGTACTGCAAAACAGGGTAGGGACCGTGAATTTCAAGCTATTCTTCCATTAAGGGGTAAAATTCTTAATGTTGAAAAAGCACAGCAACATAGAGTTTTTGAAAATGAGGAAATAAGAAATATTTACACTGCCTTAGGAGTATCTGTGGGAACAGAAGAAGATAGTAAGGCTCTTAATGTTGAAAAGTTAAGATATCATAAAATAATCATTATGTGTGATGCTGATGTTGATGGAAGTCATATTTCAACCTTAATTCTAACTTTTTTCTTTAGATATATGAAGGAACTTGTAGAAGGAGGTAATATTTATATAGCAACTCCTCCGTTATACCTTGTGAAAAAGGGTAACAAAAAAGTTTATGCTTGGAATGATGATGAGAGAGATAATATTGCAAAAGATTTAGGTACAGGAGTTTCAATTCAGAGATATAAAGGTTTAGGTGAAATGAATGCTGATCAACTATGGGATACTACAATGAATCCTGAATTAAGAACTTTAAGACTAATAACACTGAATCAAGATAACTCACAAGATGCAGAAAGATGGTTTGCTACATTAATGGGAGACGAGGTTCCACCTAGAAGGAAATTTATTGAAGAAAATGCTAAGTACGCTAAAATAGACGTATAAATATGAAAGTTACTATAGTTGGTGCAGGTAATGTTGGTGCATCCTGTGCAGAATACATTTTATTGAAAGAGATTGTAGATGAAATTATTCTCCTTGATATCAAGGAAGGATTTGCAGAAGGAAAAGCATTAGATCTTACTCAAACTACTAGTACTTTAGGTTTTAAATCTAAAGTTACAGGAGTAACTAATGATTATTCAAAGACATCTAATAGTGATGTAGTAGTAATTACTTCAGGTATTCCTAGAAAACCTGGAATGACTAGAGAAGAATTGATTGGTATAAATGCTGGTATTGTTAAATCTGTATCTGAAAATTTATTAAAACATTCCCCTAATGCAATAATTATAGTTGTTTCTAACCCAATGGATACAATGACTTATTTGGTTAACAAATCATTTGATATACCAAGGAATAGAATAATTGGAATGGGAGGAATCCTTGATAGTTCAAGGTTTAAAACCTACATCTCAAAGTTTACAAACCATAATCAGCATGATATTCATGCTATGGTTATTGGAGGTCATGGTGATACGACAATGATTCCACTTACTTCATTAGCTAGATGCAAAAATGAACTTTTATCAGATATTGTTTCAAAAGATGAACTAAAAAATATAGCATCTCAGACTATGGTTGGTGGTGCAACATTAACAAAACTACTTGGAACTTCTGCTTGGTATGCTCCAGGTGCTTCTGTTTCATATTTAGTCAAAGCTATAATAAATGATACTAAAGAAGTTCTTCCTTGTTCTGTTTATTTAGAAGGGGAATATAATGCAAATGATATATGTATAGGAGTTCCATCTATAATTGGGAAGAATGGTTTCGAAGGAGTTGTTGAACTTGATCTAAATCAAAAAGAATTTGAAATGTTTAATAATAGTATTGATGCTGTTAAACAAACCAATTTTACCCTTAATGGTTTAATATAGATAAAGTTGTTTGTTCAATATTCAAATCTTATATTTGCAGGCGTTAAAAATTTATTATGCAAGGAACTTCATTAATTAAAACTTTTGCGATTTTATTTGGTATAGTAAGTATATATCAATTATCATTCACTTTTATATCTTCAGCTCTTGAAAATAAGGCCAGAAATGCCGCCATTGAAAAAATCTCTGAAGATGAGATTTCATTTGCCGAAAAAAGGGCAAGTGAAGAGATAAGATTTCTAGATTCTATAGGAGATTTTCCAGTTTTAATGTATTCATCTTACAATGACGCAAAGCAAAAAGAATTAAATCAAGGATTAGATTTAAAAGGTGGAATCAATGTTATACTTCAAATTTCTATTAAAGATTTGTTAAAAGGTCTCTCAGAGAATTCTACTAATCAAAAGTTTAATCAGGCTCTCGATAATGCTGATGACTTACAAAAGCAATCTGATCAAACTTATTTAGAATCTTTCTTTGATGCTTTTGATTCAGATTCTAATGCAACTAGATTAACATCTCCTGAGATTTTTGGAAACAGAACATTAAGTTCTGATGTCTCATTTGACACATCTGACGATGATATGAAATCAATCATTAGGTCAAAAATTGATGAATCAATTATTTCAGCTTTTGAAGTTCTAAGAAAGCGTATTGATAAATTTGGTGTTACCCAGCCAAACATTCAAAGATTAGGTTCTTCAGGTAGAATATTAATTGAATTACCTGGTGCTAAAGATATTGATAGAATTCAGAATTTATTACAAAGTACCGCTCAATTAGAATTTTGGGAAACATATAAGAATGATGATTTAATAAGTTTTATTTCTTCTGCAAATGAATATTTATCTTCAATTGAGTCAGAAGATCTTAGTCCTAAATCTAATGAGTCTAATATTGATGACCTTCTATCTGAAGTTGAGCAATCTTCAGATTCTATTCAAAAAAAATCTAATCCTCTCTTAAGTCTTGTTAGAGCATATAGTTATCAAGGTGGACCAATTATTGCAAGATTTTTACCACGTGATCAGGAACTTGTTAATTCATATCTTTCTCTACCAGATATAAGAAAACTTCTTCCAAGAGACTACAGATATGCTAAATTTTTATGGGGAAAAGAAGATCAGGATGGTTTAACTAGCCTTTATGCAATTAAATCAAATAGAGATGATCAATCTCCTCTAAGTGGAGGAGTAGTAGTTGATGCTTCTCAAAGTTATGACGCAGTTGGAAATGCTGCCGTTTCAATGCAGATGAATGCTCAGGGAGCAAGAGTTTGGGAAAATTTAACAGGTATAGCTTATTCACAAAATTCAAATATTGCTATTGTTTTAGATGACGTTGTATATTCAGCTCCTGGAGTTACAAGAGGAGCTATTAGTGGAGGAAGATCAGAGATAACAGGTGATTTTGATTTAAATGAAGCAATTGATTTGGCAAATGTTTTAAGAGCTGGTAAACTTCCTGCTTCTGCTACTATAATTCAATCTGAAGTAGTTGGGCCATCACTAGGTCAAGAAGCTATTGATAGTGGAGTATATTCATTTATGATTGCATTATCATTCGTTCTTGTATGGATGATTTTCTATTATGGTCCATCAGGAATTTTTGCCGATATAGCATTAGTATTAAACATAGTCTTAATATTTGGAATTTTAGCTGGTTTAGGAGCTGTTTTAACTCTGCCGGGTATTGCAGGTATTGTACTTACAATCGGGATATCAGTTGATGCAAACGTATTAATATTTGAAAGGATAAGGGAAGAATTAAGAAAAGAAAAAGGTCTAAAACAATCAATTAATGACGGTTTTAATAATGCTTTATCTTCAATTTTAGATGCAAATATAACCACTGGTCTTACTGCACTAGTTTTATACATATTCGGTACTGGACCAATCAAAGGTTTTGCAACAACATTACTAATAGGTATAGCAACATCTTTGTTTACCGCAATTTTCATTACAAGACTTTTAATTGACAATAAAGTATTTAAATCTGGAAAACTATCTTTTTCAACTAAGTCAACAAAAGACTTATTTAGTAATCTGAGTATAAAATTCCTAAGTAAAAGAAAAGCTACTTATGCTATTTCTGCTGTTTTAATCCTTATTAGTCTTAGCTCTCTTGTTGTTCAAGGTTTAAATCAAGGTGTTGACTTCTTAGGTGGAAGATCATATATAGTTAGGTTTGACAAAGAGGTCAAATCATCAGATATTGAATCTACATTAAATGATGCATTTGGGAGTGCTGAAGTTAAAACATTTGGTCCCTCAAACCAGTTAAAGATCACTACTAAATATAAAGTAGATGAGGAAGGTCTAGCTGTTGATAATGAAATTAAAAACCTTTTATTTGATAATCTAAATGAACTTTTTACTAACCCACTAACTTTCCAACAATTTTCAGCTGGTGAGGATGTTGGTATAATGTCAAGTATTAAAGTCGGTCCTACAATAGCAGACGATATAAAGAAAAATTCAGTTTGGGCAATTTTTGGTTCTTTAATAATTGTATTCTTGTATATATTGCTTAGATTCCAAAAATGGCAATATTCTATAGGAGCTGTTTCAGCTGTCTTTCATGATGTTATTATAGTACTGGGTATTTTCTCCCTTACATACAAAATAATGCCATTTAACATGGAAATTAATCAAGCATTTATAGCTGCTTTGCTTACTGTAATTGGTTATTCACTTAATGATACCGTAGTAGTATTTGATAGAATAAGAGAATTCTTTGGAATTCATAAATCTTGGGATAATCAAACTGTGGTGAATACTGCTTTAAACAGTACTTTAAGTCGTACTCTTAATACTTCTTTAACTACTCTAATAGTTCTTGTTGCAATCTTTATTTTTGGTGGTGAATCAATTAGAGGGTTTATGTTCGCATTAATTATAGGAGTTTTAGTTGGAACCTACTCTTCAGTTTTTATTGCTACTCCAATTATGTTTGATTCTTATAAAAGGAAAAATTAAACAAGTGTTTTTTTCTTTTTTATAAATAAGAATATAATTCCTATAATAATAAATGGAATACTTAACCATTGACCTGTTGATAAGCCGGGTAAAAATGTTTCAATTCCACCTTGACTTTCTTTCATAAATTCAACAACGAATCTTATTGAGAATAAACCAATTAGAAAGTAACCAAATAAAGTTCCTTCTTTTTCTCTTATTGATGTTTGATATAATTTATATAGTATTATAAAAAGAATTATATACCCAAAGGATTCATATAATTGAGCAGGATGTCTTGGAAGAGTTTCACCTCTATTTTCAAATATAACACCCCAGTTACTATCCGTATATTTTCCAAGGATTTCTGAATTGAAAAAATTACCTATTCTAACAAAAGCTCCTCCAATAGCAATCGGAATGGTTAACCTATCAAAAATCCATAATAGACTTTTGAAATTATATTTTCTCTTGAATAATAATAGCCCTATGAATATACCAATAGCTGCACCATGGCTAGCCAAACCTCTGAAACCAGTAAATTTATACCCGTCAATTAATCCTAGTATTGATGAATTTGATGACTCTTGAATAGGAAGTAATATTTCAATTAGATGAGTTTGATAATATCCCCATTGATAGAAAAAAACTTCACCAAATCTAGCTCCAAGAAAAACAGATACTACCATATAAATAAGCATAGGGTCAAGGTATTTTTCGTCTACATTTTCTTTTATGAAGAATGATTTTACGAGACTATATCCTGTTAAAAAAGCTAGAATAAACATTAAACTATAAACGTATACAGAGAAGCCACCAATTTCAAAAAGCGTTTCACTTGGAGACCATTTTATTTGAGAAATTATCATTTTTAAATATAAATATAATTTAGGGAACAGGGTCATATCCTCCTTTAAATAATGAATTACATCTTAGTATTCTCCTAACAGTTAAAAATGTTCCTTTGAAAACTCCATGTTTCTTTAGAGCAATAATCCCATATTCAGAACAAGATGGAGAGTAGATGCAGTTTCTTCCTAGAAACGGTGATATAAAAAGTCTGTAAAATTTTATTAATAGAATAAAAGGAAAGGCTAAAAGTTGACTAATCTTTATCATTTAGGTTTACTCCTATATTAGCAAGTTTATCTCTGATTTTATCAGAGAGATCATAATTTTTATTTAATCTAGCTTCAGTTCTAATTTCCATAAGTACTTCTAGAATTGAATCATTATTTGATTTGTTAGAATCACTATAACTGAGTCCTAGTATTTTATTTAAGAATATATCTATCAAATTGAGAAAATAATCTCTTTCGCGATTACCAATTTTTTTATCAGTATCATTAATGAACTTAGTTGAGTTAAATAACTCAGCTATAAGCATAGGTGTATTAAAGTCATCATTCAGGCAGCTAAAACATTTATGTTCCCATTTTTTAATTTTATCATACAATTCATCATTATTATCATTAGATACTTCAATATTTCTAACCCTCTTTATAATTTCAAGAAGTTTTTGATAACCCTTTTCAGATGCTATAAGAGCTGAATCACTTATATCTAAAACATTTCTGTAATGTGCTTGTAGAAAGAAAAACCTTATGACATTAGAATCAAATGCTTTGGAAAAAATATCATTTTTACCGGTAAATAGTTCATTTGGCAGAATATTATTTCCCGTAGATTTTGACATTTTTTTATTATTCAATGTCAGCATATTAGCATGAATCCAATATTTTGCTGGGTCTTTACCTGTATGACCATTACTTTGAGCAATTTCACAGTCATGATGAGGAAATTTCAAATCCATCCCTCCTCCGTGAATATCAAAATGATCACCTAAATATTTAGTGCTCATTGCAGTACATTCTAAATGCCAACCTGGGAATCCAATACTCCATGGTGATTCCCATTTCATAAGATGTTTTTCTTCTGCCTTTTTCCATAATGCAAAATCAAATTCATTTTTTTTATCCTCCTGATTGTCTAATGCTCTTGAATTTGACTTAAGATTTTCTAAGTCTCTACCTGATAATACTCCGTAATTATTGTTCTTATCATATTGCACTAGATCAAAATACACTGATCCATTTGATTCATAAGCAAGATCCTTTATTATTAAATCTTTAATAATAGCAATTTGTTCATGAATGTGACCTGATGCTATTGGTTCTATACTAGGATCTAGCGCATTAAATGTTTTTAAAGTGTTTCTAAAGTCATTTGTGTATTTTTGAGCTACCTCCATCGGTTCAAGCTTTTCAAGTTTTGCTTTCTTTGATATTCTATCTTCCCCATTTTCTTCTAAATGACCAACATCAGTTATATTTCTGACATATCTAACATTGTATCCAAGGTGAGTAAAATATCTATATATGACATCAAAAGAAATGAATGTCCTGCAATTCCCAAGATGGACATCACTGTAAACAGTTGGTCCACACACATACATACCTATAGAGTTATCTTCAATTGACTTAAACTTTTCTTTCGAATTAGTTAAAGAATTGTATATATGTAACTCTTGAGAGATCATTAAAGGTCTGTTTCTAGTTTAATAAAATCTAAAAAATCTCTTCTGTATTGAGCTTCCTTGAATTTTCCTCCAAATTCTGCAGTTACAGTACTTGAATGAACATCATTAATACCTCTAGAATTAACACATAAATGTTTTGCATCTATTACACATGCAACATCATTAGTATTAAGTGCTTTTTGAAGTTCCTTTACAATTTGAATATTAAGCCTTTCCTGAACTTGAGGTCTTTTAGAGAAATAATCAACTATTCTGTTAATCTTTGATAGTCCAACAACAGTTCCATTTGATATATAAGCAACATGAGCAAAACCTACAATTGGAAGTAAATGATGTTCACATGTTGAATAAAGTGTGATATTTTTTTCAACAAGCATCTCTCCATATTTGAACTTATTTTTAAAAGTTGAAGGAATAGGCCTGTTATCTGGATTTAATCCACCAAAAATTTCCTTTACAAACATTTTAGCAACCCTCTTTGGAGTTCCTTTAAGACTGTCATCAGTAAGATCCATGCCAAGAACATCTAGTATTTCATAAACCTTTTCTTCTATAAGTTTTATCTTTTCTGAATCAGAAATTCTAAAAGCATCTTTCTTTAAAGGGTTGTTAATACTCGATGAAACGTGATCATCTCCAATTGAATCAATTTCTTCTTTTAATATATCTTGAAGTTTCATAAATAATATTTGAGTTACACAAAGATAGTTATTATGTCGTTAAATAGAAGTTAAAGTTTTATGCTAAATGATGCATAAAAAGAGTATGTGTCATCCTCTATTGAGTAATTATTAGTTAGTCCCCTAGTAAACATTCTGTTTTGATTATAGTTATTAGACTTTGTTATTCCAAAATCAAAATCTGTATAACCAAAGTTTATTCCAAGTCCAGCTGAAATACCATTTATTTTGTTGTCTATATTAGAGTCAGGACCTTTGTAAGAAAAGTATCCACCCCTTAGATTTAAATTTTTAATTCTATATTCACCTCCTAAACGAATAGATTCTGATAGACCTGCAAACTTGTTTTTTATTGAGTAATTAAGCGAATTTAGATATGAATCTTTACTGTTGTTATCATCAAACTTTGAATTATTGAATTTAGTTACTTCATAATCAAAACTTATTAAACCTTTTTTACCAAATATATATGCAAGACTAAACAAAGATTTAGATGGAAGTGTGAGTTTATAATCATCATAAATATTAATAGTGTTGGGGTCAATTATATAGGTTATTAAGCCATCTTTTTCTCTTATATCACTTTCAATATACTGTGAATTCTCTTCTTCAATTTTAAGCTCAGTTGGAGAGGTATATGAGATACCAAGTCTTAATTGTTTAATCTTTACAATCGTTCCAATTTGGATTGAAATACCGTTTCCTAGAGCTAATAAATTCTCTTTTAGGAGAACTCTTTCGACTTTAGAATCATCTTCATAACCATTCTCTTGAAATGTTTTTGTTTCTTCAAAATTTGTCTCATGATAATTGATGTTTACTCCTGCAAATAGATTCTTGTTAAAAGAAGTTCCAAGATTAACACTATGTTTAAGGTGATTACCTATTCTTGTAACTTCCAGATTTTGGTTTAAGTTATTGTAGCTTGAATTAGAGATATAATTATTTGAATCTTCTCCAGCTTGATTAATAACATAGCTTTGATATCCAAGAAAAGCTTGTTGATCAGCAAAGCCATAATTATTTCCTAAATATTTATATACACTTTGTGTTGTTTCATCTTCATAAATTAATAAATCTTCAGAAGGTATACCATCAGCATAATATAAAAAATAACTATCTATTCCGTTATTGTTATTTCCAGACAATCTAAAGGAGCTATTGAAGTCACCTAGGATATTTAGATTGTATCCAACTGATAACTTTGACTTTTTATTCTCATATACAAGTACCGCTCCAAGCCCTCCAAATGAAAACAAATCATTTTTAGATTTAGATTTAGAACTGTTTAGAATATTATTAATTTTTTGATTTTTATAGTTCAATGATATTGCTATCTCTGAATCAAGAAAAACAGATGAGCTAGCAGGATTTATTGAAATTGCGGAAACATCTCCACCTAAAGCACCAAATGCTCCACCCATTGAATTAAATCTTGATGTACCTTCATGACTAAATGAATTATATCTTAGTACGTCCTCATATGTTTGAGAAAATGAAAATGAAGAAGCAATTATGAAGATGTATAATAAAAACTTTTTTCTGGACATTTAATTTATCTTTCCACCACCTCTTGATCCGGATGCACTACCACCTTTAGAGCCCCCACCACCTACACTTCCACTTGATCTTGTAGAATTTCCAACTTGAGATCCTCTAGATGAACTAGTAGAAACAGGATTAGATCTTGATCTAACAGATGAATTATTAAACTGAGATTGATTAGGTGAATAGGAATTAGACCTTGATCTAGCGGATGAATAATTAAATGAGTTTCCTCTTTGACTTGGATTAACAGATCTAACTTGTCTGTATGATTCTCTTACGTAATCACTTTTTATAGAACTTAAGTTAGGAATAGAACTAGATCTATTAATATTTCTTGTGTTAGAGCTTCCTCTTGTATAAACTCCAATCAGATCATTGTCAATTCCATCAAAATCTTGATCTCCTGTTCTATCGATATAGATCCCTCCATAAGCGCTCATTCTTGAATATAGACCAGAAACACTAATTCCCTGTCTATCATTTTTTCGAGAACTGTTACTAGTTGAGTTTTTTTCACCTCTTCTTGAAGCAGAATTACTAAAGTCTACTCTTGATGGTTCTCTTCTGTTTTGATCATAAGCTACACTATCATACATGCTTCCAGAGTACCAGGGGTAATTTCTTGAATATCGCATCATGTACCAGTAATATTGTCCTAATGAAGTTGCATAAGGTGAAAAATAAAAGTTCATAGGTCCATAAAAAGGATAGCCTAAATTATATGCAAAATTATTGTAGAAAAAAGGTGATCTATAACCATAATTTAGGAATGATCCATTATTTGAGAAGAATGGATTAAATGTCATATTATGATAAAAAGGGTCTAAATAAAATCTACCAAAGCTTGGAAAGAAATTATTTACAATTTCTTGTGAATCAGGATTAGCTCCCCAGGGTAAATTACCTGACTCAGTTACATTGGATGAATTAAGAGATTCATCTGCAAAATCTTGAAAAACAACTTTATAATCAAGGCCTCTTTCGTTTGAAGAGTAAATCCCATCACTATCATCATAATATGAGGTTAATTGATAGGATGAACAGCTTATAAAAAGGGCTGAGAAAATGAATACTTTAAATAAATTTGCAATTTTTTTCATTAAATATAAAGTTATGAATAATTTTTTAAATCTAAATTATTACTTTTATTACATAATTAAAATGACATTTGTCACCTTAACTACTACTTAATATAATTGCAATAATTGTGCCATTTATTTATAAAAAGTCTAAACAAGATTAATTTAATGGAAAAAAAAATTACTCCTAGAAACGAAGATTACTCAAAGTGGTACAATGATATTGTTTCAGAAGCTGGCTTAGCCGAATCTTCTGATGTAAGAGGTTGTATGGTTATTAAACCTTATGGTTTTTCAATTTGGGAATTAATGAAGTCTCAGCTAGATAAAATGTTCAAAGAGACAGGTCATGAAAATGCTTATTTTCCATTATTTATTCCTAAGTCTTTGTTTGAAGCAGAAGAAAAAAATGCAGAAGGTTTTGCTAAAGAGTGTGCTGTAGTCACACATTACAGATTGAAAAATGATCCAGATTCAAAGGGTAAATTAATTGTCGACCCAGATTCAAAGCTTGAGGAAGAGTTAATAGTTAGACCAACTAGTGAAGCAATAATATGGAAAACCTATAAAAAATGGATTCAATCTTATCGGGATCTTCCAATTCTTATCAATCAATGGGCAAATGTAGTTAGATGGGAAATGAGAACAAGATTATTTTTAAGAACATCTGAGTTTCTTTGGCAAGAAGGTCATACTGCTCATGCAACTAAAGAAGAGGCTCTTGAGGAAACTAAGTTGATCAACGATATATATTCTAAGTTTGCTGAAAAATTTATGGCAATGCCCGTTGTTAAAGGATATAAATCTGAATCGGAAAGATTTGCAGGTGCTGAAGAAACATTATGTATTGAAGCATTAATGCAAGATGGAAAGGCCTTACAAGCTGGTACATCACATTTTCTTGGTCAAAATTTTGCAAAAGCATTCGATGTTAAGTATGCAGATAAAACAGGTAAACTAGAATATGTTTGGGCAACTTCTTGGGGAGTTTCAACTAGACTTATGGGTGCATTAATTATGTCTCATAGTGATGATATTGGTCTTGTCCTTCCACCTTTACTTGCTCCTATTCAGATTATCATTATTCCTTTAATTAAGTCTAAAGATGACCCAAAGAAAATACTAGACAAAACAAATGAACTATTCGATTCATTTAAAAAATTAGGAGTTAGAGTTAAAATTGATGATAGGGAAAACATTAATCTTGGTTTTAAGTTAAATGACTCTGAGGTAAAAGGAATACCAATGAGAATAGTTGTAGGTGAGAAAGAAATTGATAACAATCAATTTGAAGTTTTTTATCGCCATAATCTCAAAAAAATATCCACTGACTTTGAAGGTATATTAGATCTAGTAAATTCTTCAATCTCCTCTGTCCAATCTGAAATGATTGCTGAATCAAAGAAAAGATTGAAGGAAAATACCTACGAAGTAAATACATATGATGAGTTTAAAGAATTAATATCAAATCAAAGTGGTTTTGTTATAGCAGGGTGGGATGGAACTAATGAGACTGAGGAAGCCATTAAAAGTGAAACAAAAGCTACAATTAGATGTATCCCTGAAGACCTTGATTATAAAGGTGTTACATGTATTTATTCTGGTAAGCCAGCACGTTATAAAGTAATATTTTCAAAATCTTATTGAAATATTAAAATTTAAATTAAATTTGCACCCTGATGGCCCGTTCGTCTATCGGTTAGGACCTCAGGTTTTCATCCTGGAAAGAGGGGTTCGATTCCCCTACGGGCTACTAAATAAAAAATTATGGCAAATCATAAATCTGCTTTAAAAAGAATACGTTCTAACGAATCAAAGAAGTCTTTGAATAAACTTCAGCATAAGACTACTAGGAATGCTATCAAAAAATTAAAAGAAGCTAAAACTAAGAAAGAGGCAAGTAAACTTTTCCCTGGTGTAGTTTCATTGATAGATAAGTTAGCTAAGAAAAACGTTATTCATAAAAATAAAGCATCTAATCTTAAGTCAAAACTTAGTAAGCTTAAATAATTAGGAGTTCATTGATATTAAGAACTCTTCATTACTTTTAGTTTTTCTAAATCTATCATTGATAAATTCCATTGCTTCTACAGGATTCATATCTGCTAGATATTTTCTCATTATCCACATTCTCTGAATAGTATTTTCATCTAACAGTAAATCATCTCTTCTTGTACTTGAAGAAACTAAATCAATTGCCGGAAATATTCTTCTATTTGAAATTCTTCTATCCAATTGAAGTTCCATGTTTCCAGTACCTTTAAATTCTTCAAAAATAACTTCATCCATTTTTGATCCTGTATCAGTAAGAGCAGTAGATATAATTGATAATGAACCACCATTTTCAATATTCCTTGCAGCTCCAAAGAATCGTTTAGGTTTGTGAAGTGCATTAGCATCAACACCACCACTTAAAATTTTACCAGATGCTGGTTGAACAGTATTGTATGCTCTAGCTAACCTTGTGATTGAATCTAGAAGTATAACTACATCATGACCACATTCTACTAATCTTTTAGCTTTCTCTAAAACAATATTGGCAACTTTTACATGTCTGTCTGCTGGCTCATCAAATGTAGATGCTACAACTTCCCCTTTAACATTTCTCTGCATGTCTGTTACCTCTTCAGGTCTTTCATCTATCAATAAAATTATTTGAAATACTTCTGGATGATTTGCAGCTATAGCATTGGCTACATCTTTAAGTAACATAGTCTTTCCAGTTTTAGGTTGGGAGACAATCATACCTCTTTGTCCTTTTCCTATTGGAGAAAAAAGATCAATTATCCTTGTTGAAATTGTGCTTTCTTTTGATGAGATATTAAACTTTTCCTCAGGAAAAAGCGGAGTCAAATGTTCAAAAGAAACCCTATCTCTTACTACTTCAGGGTTTAACCCGTTAATCTTATTTACCTTAATAAGAGGGAAATATTTCTCACCATCTTTTGGAGGTCTTACAGTACCATGAACTGTATCACCTGTTTTTAGACCAAAAAGTTTAATTTGAGACATTGATACATATATATCATCAGGTGATGACAGATAATGATAATCTGATGATCTAAGAAATCCATAACCGTCTTGCATTATTTCAAGAACACCTTCTGATTCAATTATCCCATCGAATTCAAAGTCTGGTTCTTTGTATTTTCTCCTGGTATCTTTATTAAAATTATCATCTTTTCTATTAGTAAAATTCTTGTTATGATGATTTTTATTTCCACTATTTCTCAGCTTTCTATCAACTCTGAAAGGTTTGTTAGTGTTATCATGATCAGATTTAACCTCTGTTTGTTTTTTCTGTGGATCAGATTTAACCTCTGTTTGTTTTTTCTGTGGATCAGATTTAACCTCTGTTGATTTTTTATCTCCTGCCTTACCAATTATAGTGTCAATTATATCTTGTTTTTTCTGACCTTTTAGATCTTTTAACCCAATTTGTTCAGCAATTTCAATAAGCTCAGCTATTTTTTTAGCTTTAAGCATTTTAATATCGTACATGTGTATAGAAAGTTTTGATTTGAAATGTTAATAGAAAAGTACTTCTTGGAAGAAATATTATATCAAATTTACGAATTTATTTTTAATTTCAACAAATATCTAATTTAACTAGTTATGTCAAGGTATTTCATTGAGTTTTCATATGATGGAACAAATTATCATGGACTGCAAAAACAGCCTAATTCAAAGACTATTCAAGAGTCAATAGAAACCAATATGTTTAAATATTTTGGTATTAAGTCTAATTTAACTTTAGCAGGTCGAACTGATACAGGAGTACATGCTAGACAAATGTTTGCGCATTTTGATATTGAAACAGAATTTGAACAAAAAAAATTCTGTAAATCATTGAACATGATGTTGCCTAAGGATATAAGTTTAGAATCCTTATCTTTAGTATCTGACGAATCTCATGCTCGGTTTGACGCTACTTCTAGAACATATGAATATTTTATTAATTCAAAAAAAAATCCATTTAATTATAAGTTTGCATATTATCTTAAAGATGAACTTGATATTGAAAAAATGAATAAAAGCTGTTTTAGGTTAATAAATCATCTTGACTTCAAATGTTTTTCCAAATCTAATACAGATGTTAAGACTTATAATTGTGATATTTCCGTTGCTAAATGGGATATTATGGAAAATGGTTTTAGATTTAACATTACAGCTAATAGGTTTCTGAGAAATATGGTTAGATCAATAGTAGGAACAATGCTAGAGATAGGAAGATTAAAAATTTCTGATATGGATTTTCAAAAAATATTAGATTCTAGAGATAGGAGTGAAGCAGGTTTTTCTGTTCCTGCATCGGGACTATTCTTGACTAATGTTACTTATAATGAAAAATTTATAAAAATTTGGAGAAAGTAAAAGGTAAAATTTTTGATGCAAAAATGTTTACTAAGCTCTTAGTATTCGTGAAACCATATAATATTACTTTTTATGGAGTTATGACTTCAGCTATCTTAATTTCTCTTCTATCCACTCTTACTCCTTATTTGCTTAAAGTAGTTGTTGACGATTATCTTCTTTTAAAAAACTATGATGGAATGCAATCAATAATCTTAATAATGATTATTGTGCTTTTTCTAGAAGTCGTTTTCATGTATTTGTTTACATATTATGCAAACTGGCTTGGACAGATGGTAATTAAAAACTTAAGAGTAAAAGTATTTGAAAAAATATTAAAATTTAAAATGTCTTTTTTTGATAAAAATGCTGTTGGAAGATTAGTTACAAGAACAGTTAATGATATTGAAACAATTGCTAGTATTTTTTCTCAAGGATTATTTATGATAATTGCAGATATTTTAAAAATGGTAACGGTCTTAACTGTTATGACAATTATAAATCTTGAACTTACACTTGTGGTAATCTCAATTTTTCCAATTCTTATATATGCAACAAGAGTTTTTCAAAAATCCATGAAAGTTGCTTTTGAAAGAGTTAGGAGGGAAGTTGCAAACTTAAATTCTTTTGTTCAAGAAAGAATAAGTGGAGTTAAAATTGTTCAAATTTTTAACAGAGAACAACTTGAAATTAAAAATTTCAATGATATAAATACTAAACATAGAGATGCTTGGCTAAGAACTGTTTGGATAAATTCAATTTTCTTTCCAATTGCTGAAATATCTACTTCTATTTGTATAGGTCTATTAGTCTGGTGGGGTGGTTTTAATAATCTAAATGGAGAAAATATATCTTTAGGTACATTATTTCTATTTATTTCGATGTCTGGTCTTTTGTTTAGACCTCTTAGGCAAATTGCTGATAGATTTAACACCTTACAGATGGGTATGGTTTCATCAGAAAGAATATTTAAAATACTTGAGGATGACTCAGAAATAAACGATAATGGTATAATTGAACAATCCTCATTCAATGGATTAATTGAATTTAAAAATGTTAAATTCTCCTATATAGAAAATCAATTAGTCATAAATGATATTTCTTTTAAAATTTACCCTGGTGAAACTACTGCAATTGTTGGTCCTACAGGTAGTGGGAAGACTACTATTACTAATTTAATAACTAAGTTTTATGAGATTGATTCAGGAAGTATTCTTATTGATGGGAGGGATATTAATGAATTTAAACTTGAAAATATTAGAAAGAAAATAGGTGTTATACTTCAGGATGTTTTCTTATTTGCGGACACTATATTTAATAACATTACTTTATTTAATAATGAGATATCAATTAAAGATGTTGAGAGAGCCGCCAAAGATCTTGAAATTCATGATTTTATACTATCTCTCCCAGGTGGTTATGACTTTAATGTTAGTGAGAGAGGTAGTACCCTTTCTTCTGGTCAAAAACAATTAATTGCTTTTTTAAGAGTTTTAGTTAATAATCCTGATATTTTAATATTAGATGAAGCTACATCTTCAATTGATTCATATTCAGAGGATTTAATTAAAAATGCAACAAAGAAAATAACAATGGGTAAAACATCAATTATTATTGCTCATAGACTTTCTACAGTTGAATCTGCCGATAAAATTATTTACATGGAAAACGGTAGAATATTAGAGTATGGAAACCATAGAGAATTATTAAATATTCCAAATGGAAAGTTTAAAAAATTATATGAAGAGCAATTTGTTGAAAATGAATTAGTCTAGTTTTTCTAAAAGTTTTTTACATTCCATCGCTTCTTTCACATCATGAACTCTTATAATATTTGCACCTTTTTCTAATGCTAATGTATTGAGAATTGATGTACCGTTAAGAGCATCTTGAGGTGAGCTATTTAAAACTTTATAGATCATAGATTTTCTAGATAATCCAACCATAATTGGCTTGCCAAGTGATTTAAAAAGTTTTAAATTTTTTAAAATCTCATAATTATCATCAATACTCTTTCCAAATCCAAATCCCGGATCAATAATTATATTAGTAAATTCTATTTTTTCAAGCTCTTCAATTTTTTGTTCAAAAAATGAAATTATTGATTCGACTAGGTTGTCATAATTAGTATTTACTTGCATGTTTATTGGATCTCCCTTCATATGCATCATTATGTATCCAGCTTTATGTTTTTTGACTACTTTAAACATATCCTTATCATATTTACCAGAACTAATATCATTTACTAACGAAAACCCCTTAGATAAAGCAAAATCTGCTACAGATGAGTTGTATGTGTCAATCGAGAACAATACTTCACTAAAATTTGAAGCTAGTTCATTTATATGATTGTAAATCAAATCAAATTCTTCTTTTGGTCCTATCAATTTAGATCCTGGTTTTGAACTTGCAGCGCCTAAATCAATTATATCCGCACCATTCGAAATAAGTTTTGAAACTTGGGAATTTACTTTTTCAATATTATCATATTCACCACCATCAAAAAATGAATCTTTAGAAATATTAACAATTCCCATAATTTTTTTAGTAGAGAAATCTAATATTTTTCCATTACAATTTAAAGTCATACTTTTAGTCTTCTTTTCCAAATTTATGCTAAAATCTTATATGGAAGATACAAAGTCACAATATCATCAAATAATAAATAAATCAAGAAAAATTTTTGTTGATAAGAACTCAGATTATGGTTCTTCTTGGAGGGTACTAAGGATTATTTCCCTAGTTGATCAAATTAACATTAAAGCTCAGAGGATTAGAAATTTACAAAACAATATAAATAATAAAATTGCTGAAGGTCAAACAGCTGAATTTTATGGTATTATTAATTATTCTGTTATGGGTCTAATTCAGTTGGAAAAAGGAGTGGTTGATGAACCAGATCTTGATTCTAGTCAAATCATTGATCTTTATGATAAGAACATTAATGAAACTTTTGAATTAATGTTAGCTAAGAATCATGATTATGGTGAAGCTTGGAGAGAAATGGAGGTAATTAGTTTAACAGATTTAATAATTCAAAAAATTTATAGAACTAAGAGTATTTTAAAAAATAATGGAAAGACAAATGTAAGTGAAGGAGTTGATGCTAATTTTCAAGATATTTTAAATTATTCTGTATTTGCTCAAATTTTATTAAAAGAATAATATGAAAAATTTACACATTGTAGGTAATTGGAAAATGAGTTTAAACAAAGAAGACTCAATAGCATTGGCTGAAAAAATTAAATCAATTTCAAAAAAAGATAATTTAAATATTGAAGTTGCTCCAACTAGCTTATATATTGATAATATTAGAGAGATTTTAGAAGAATCAGATATAAGTGTAATTAGTCAAAACTTTGACCTTGAAAACCTTGGGTCTTATACAGGGGGGGTATGTCTTGATCAATTAAAAGAAATAGGTATTACTAAGACTATTCTAGGTCATTCAGAGAGAAGATCAAAATTCAATGAGTCTGATGATCAAATTAATAAGAAACTAGAGATTATCTTAAAATCTGAACTAGATGTTATTTTTTGTTTTGATAGTTATGAGCAAGTTCCTTTTGAGTTAATAAAGAATACCATTCAGGATAATGATAATATAAAGCTAACTCTAGCATATGAACCTACTTGGGCAATAGGTACTGGAAAAACTGCATCTATTGATCATATTGTAGAAATACACACAAAAGTTAAAGACACCCTATCTAAATATTCGCTTCAAAATATACCGATATTGTACGGTGGAAGTGTTAATCCATCAAATTCTAAGGAGATATTGTCTTCTGATAATGTTGATGGTGTATTGGTAGGTGGTGCATCGACAAAGTTTGATCAACTTATAGGAATAGTTCATTCTATTTAACAATTCTTTATGAACGCACTTTTTTATATAAAGTTATATTTGTGAAATATGTTTAAAAAACTTCTAACTTCAATTTTATTAATTATGAGTCTAACAATTAGTTCTCAAGTTTCTACTGACAACTCTATACATCAGTTTAAAGTTGCCGATATATCTGGTAATATTTTTGATTTTTCAGAGCTTAAAGGAAAGAAAGTAATGATAGTTAACACAGCATCTAAATGTGGTCTAACTTATCAGTATGAGTCATTACAAAAACTTTATTCTCAATACAAAGACCTTAATTTTGTGATAATTGGATTTCCCTCTAACGACTTTCTTTGGCAAGAACCAGGATCAAATGATCAAATAATGGACTTCTGTGAGCAAAATTATGGAGTTACATTCCCTATGATGAGTAAAATAAAGGTTAAAGGTTCAAAAAAACATCCTATATATCAGTTTCTAACTGAAAAATCTAAGAATGAATTTAAGGACTCAAAGGTCACTTGGAATTTTCAAAAATACCTTATAAATAAAGCAGGTAAAATTGAAAAAATTATTGCTCCCAAGACTAGACCAGATTCCGAAGAAATTGTATCTTGGATTACAAATGGTGACTAAAAATAAATTTTCAACCAGATGTGTTCATGAAGGTGAAATAAAGGACACTATGTATCAGGGAATAGTCTCTCCTCTGTTTATGTCTACTACCTACCCATGGTTTGGAGGTGATTCTGAAACTAAGCCTTACCCTAGATATTTTAACACTCCTAATCAAGAGTTTTTATCAAAAAAAATTGCTTCACTTGAAAACGGTGAAAAGGCATTGATTTTTACATCAGGCATGGCTGCCATTAGCACATCTATAATGGCAAACGTAAAGAGTGGTGATCACATTATTTTTCAAGATGATTTGTATGGAGGTACAAGAAATTTTATACAGACTGAATTTGATAAGTTTGGTATAGAATATTCGTTTACTAATAGTCTTGATCCTAAAAGTTTTTCTGATGAAATTAAAGATAACACTGTTGGGATTTATGTAGAAACTCCAAGTAATCCTCTTTTAAAAATTGTTGATTTAAAATCAGTTTCATCAATTGCTAAAGAAAAGGGAATTTGGACTATGATTGATAATACTTTTGCTAGTCCAGTCAATCAAAATCCAATTGATCATGGAATAGACATTGTTATTCATAGTGCTACAAAATACCTTGGAGGACATAGTGATATCTCAGCAGGGGCTGTAATTAGTTCAGAACTAAGAATCGAAAAAATACTTAATTCTGCTAAAAACTTTGGTGGAAATTTAAGCGATTATACAGTCTGGTTATTAGAAAGAAGTATGAAAACTTTACTTATTAGAGTGAAAGAACAGACTAATAATGCAAAAATTCTTGCTAAAATGTTAGATGAAAACACTAATATTTCACGAGTTTATTATCCAGGACTAGAATCACATCCCTCACATGAGCTTGCTAAATCTCAAATGAATGACTTTGGTGCAATGATGTCTTTTGATTTAAACAAAAATGTTGATGTGTATGATTTTCTTAAATCATTAAAAATAATTAAACCTGGAATGAGTCTTGCAGGAGTTGAAACGACAGTAAACTTTCCAATGAAAACATCTCATGGGTTAATGACCCAGGAAGAAAGAGATATACAGGGAATAGGTGATAAGCTTATTAGATTATCTGTTGGTATTGAATCTTATGAAGATCTTTATGAAGATCTTGACCAAGCAATAAAATTATCAATAAAATGAAAGTTGACATATTAGCATTTGGTGCCCATCCGGATGATGTAGAAATGGGTTGTGGTGGTACAATAGCTAAGTCAACATCTATGGGTAAAACAGTTGGAATTATAGATCTAACCAGAGGAGAGCTTGGCACAAATGGTTCTGTTGAGCTAAGAGATAATGAAGCGTCTGAAGCTTCATCAATATTAGGCTCAAAATTTCGATTAAATCTAGACTTTGAAGATGCTTTTATCTTTAATAATAAGGAGAATCAAATTGAAGTTGTTAAAATCATTAGGCACTATCAACCTGATATAATATTATCACCTACTCAATTTGACCGTCATTCTGATCATGGTAAAGCTTCCGATTTAATTTATGAATCAGCTTTTTTAAGTGGTTTAACTAAGTTGGATACTGCTTATGAAGGTGAAAATCAGTCACCCTGGAGGCCTAAAATAAATTTAAATTATCAACAGTGGAATGATTTTGATCCTGATTTAATAGTAGATATATCTGACTTTATTGAAATAAAAAAAGATGCTATCCTAGCATTTAAAAGCCAAGTACTTAAAGATTCATCTACTAAGTCTACTAAAATTAATTCTGATAATTTTATAGAGAGTATTAAATACAGGGCAAAAAATTATGGAAGGTTGATTGATAAGGAATATGCAGAGGCATTTCAGTCAAGAAAAAATATAGCTATTGATAATATTTTTGATCTATTATAATTTTTTTAAAAATCCTTTAATATAATTTTCAAAAAGTCTATTTTTGCCACCTAAATGGTGGTTGTAGCTCAGTTGGTTAGAGCGCCTGATTGTGGTTCAGGAGGTCGGCGGTTCGAGACCGCTCTTCCACCCAAGTTAACCGTTACATTACACGTTTAAAATAAACCCTTCAGCTAATGAGGGGTTTTTTCTTTAGTTTTCCTTATAC